>Ga0308410_1001858_pt1 | contig 12224 bp, 13 predicted proteins | sample HotsprOSTMatCore_FD_203467 | JGI IMG/M metagenome (GOLD analysis project Ga0308410, IMG submission 203467) | Hot spring phototrophic mat microbial communities from Octopus Spring, Yellowstone National Park, Wyoming, United States -... | ecosystem: Environmental > Aquatic > Thermal springs > Hot... | reverse complement strand
TTCCGCGACGGCGCCGCCGACACCCTGCCGCCCGTCGAGGCGATCGCGCTGTTCGAGGAGAACCGCGACCTGCTGCCCCCCGGCCGGGCCGGCGACGAGATGGTGGCGCGGCTGGCGGAGCGGCTGGTCGCGCTCGACTTGACGGCGCGCGCCGCCGTCACCCTCCGGCGCCTGATGGACAGCCAGCCGGAGCGCGGCATCGATCGCGCCCGCACCGGGCTGCGGCTGGCGCGCCTCAAGCTCGCCGACGGCGACGCCGCGGGGGCGCTGGCGGCCCTCGCCGCGAGCGAGCCGCATCAGCCGCCGCCGGCGCTCGCGGCCGAGCGTCTCGTGCTGCAGGCGCGCGCGCTCGCGGCCAAGGGCGATGCGGCGGCGGCGCGGGCGCTGCTCGCGCGTGCGGAGGATCCGCCCGCGCTGGACGCGCGCGCCGAGCTCGCCGCGCAGGCGGGCGACTGGGCGGAGGCCGCGGCGGCGCTGAAGCTGCTTGCGCGTGCGAGCCTGCCCGCTCCTGGCCGGCCGCTCGACGGCGACCAGCGGCGCATCCTGCTTCGCCTCGCCGTCGCCGCCTCGCTCGCGGGCGATGCGGAGACGCTGAGCGGGCTGGCGCGGGATCACGGCGCCGCCATGGCGAGCGGCCCGCTGTCCGAACCGTTCCGGCTGCTCACCGGCGGGCCGTTGCGCGGCGCCTCCGACCTGCCGCGGGTGTCCGCCGAGCTCCGGCTCGCGCGCGAGATGCCGCGCATCCTCGCCGGCCTCGCGGCCGCGCCCAGCGACTGAACCGCCGCGCACGCAGGCTCGACCGTCGCGCGGCGATGACGGCACGCGGCGCCGGGGGCGGCGCGGGCGAGCGCCGTCGCCACATGGGTGGCAGCCGCTCCGGCTGCTGCTTGCGAGCGTCGTCAAGCGCACGGCTGGTTCCAGCCTTGCGCGATCCGCTCGGGGACGACGTCCGCGCCAGCGCGCCGTGGGCCGAACCTCGGGCGGCCGGGGATGAGCCCAGCGCGGCGCAGGGCCGGCCTATGCGCCGCGCGGGACGATTAAGGCTTGCATCGCCGGGGGCTGTGCTCCAAATACCGGCGCCTTGACCGCGCCCGCTGGTCATCTGCTGGTTGGAAAGGGGTTCGCCATGAACGCTCTCACCCGACTGGGGATGGTCTCGGACTCTCCGAGCGAAGCCCAGACGATCGATCGCCCCGGCACCGAGTGCTCGGAGGAGAGGAAGGACTATTTCGTCGAGCGCAACGGCCTGCGCTTCGCCGGCACGCATCTGCTGGTCGATCTGTGGGGGGCGTCGCGGCTCGACGATCCCGCGCATATCGACGCCGCGCTGCGCGCCGCCGCCGCGGCCGCCGGCGCGACCATCCTGCACGGCCACTTCCACCATTTCTCGCCGAACGGCGGGGTCTCGGGCGTGCTGGTGCTGGCGGAGAGCCACATCTCGATCCACACTTGGCCCGAGCGCGACTACGCCGCGATCGACCTCTTCATGTGCGGCGCCTGCGATCCGTACGATTCGCTCCCGGCGATCCGGCAGGCGTTCCGGCCGGAGCGCATGCTGCTCGGCGAGCAGAAGCGCGGCATGGTGGGCTGACGGGCCGGCGCGCGCCGGTCCTTCCCTTGCCGGATCGTTACGGAAGCGCCGGGCGCGGGCCGCGCCGGGTGCGCGAGCGCGAGGACGATCATGAGCTCCGCCGAGATCTGGCTCAACGAGACGCTCTACCCTGCCTGGGGCCAGCGCTTCCGCGTGGTGCGGGTGCTGGCGCGCACGCGCTCGGCCTTCCAGGACATCGCCATTGTCGAGACCGAGAGCCACGGCCGCGTGCTGGCGCTCGACGGCGTGATCCAGATCACGGAGGCGGACGAGTTCGTCTACCAGGAGATGCTCGCGCATGTGCCGCTGATCGCCCACGGCGAGGCGCGCCGGGTGCTGATCATCGGCGCGGGCGACGGCGGCGTGCTGCGGCGGGTGCTGGCCCATCGCGGCGTCGAGCGCGCGGTGATGGTGGAGATCGACGGCGAGGTGATCCGGCTCTGCCGCGAGCACATGCCGGCGATCTCGGGCGATGCCTGGAACGATCCGCGCGCCGAGGTGATCGTTGGCGACGGCATCGCGCATGTGCGCGCGGCGCCGGCGGCGAGCTACGACGTCGTCATCGTCGACAGCACCGATCCGATCGGCGTTGGCGAGGTGCTGTTCACCGACGAGTTCTACGCCCATTGCGCCCGCGTCCTGACCCCGCGCGGCGTGGTGGTGAACCAGTGCGGCGTGCCGTTCATGCAGGGCGAGGAGCTGCGCGAGACCAGCCTGCGCCGGCGCAAGGCCTTCGCCGACGTGCACGCCTATCTCGCCGCCGTGCCGACCTATGTCGGCGGGTTCATGGCGCTGGGCTGGGCGGCGAAGCAGCCCGGGCTGCGCACCGTCCCGCCCGAGGAGCTGGCGCGCCGCGCCGAGGCTGCCGGGATCCTGGGCACCACCCGCTACTGGACGCCCGAGCTGCACGCGGCCGCCTTCCTGCTGCCGCCCTACATCCGGGCGCTGCTGCCCGCCGGCTGAGGCGCGGCGGACGGCGGGTGCGTCCGGCGGCGAGACCAGCCGCGTCCGGGCAGGCCGCAGCGCGGTCAGCCGCCGGCGAAACTCTGCGCGAGGCTGCCCGAGACCAGACGCCAGCCGTCCACCAGCACGAAGAAGATCAGCTTGAACGGCAGCGAGACGACCGTCGGCGGCAGCATCATCATGCCCATGCTCATCAGCACCGAGGCGACGACGAGGTCGATCACGAGGAACGGCACGAACAGCAGGAAGCCGATCTCGAACGCCCGCCGCAGCTCGCCGACCAGGAAGGCCGGCACGAGGGCGCGCCAGGGCGTCAGCGCCGGCTCCGCGGGCGGCGGCAGCGCGGCGATGTCGAGGAAGAGCGCGAGGTCCTCCGCGCGCAGATTCGCCACCATGAAGCGGCGGAACGGTTCGGCGGCGAGCCGCATCCCCTCGATCTCGCTCACCCGTCCCTCGGTCATCGGCAGGATGCCGGCCGTCCAGGCCTGCTCGAAGGCGGGCTGCATGACGAAGAAGGTGAGGAACAGCGCGAGCCCGATCAGCACCGTGTTCGGGGGCGTGCCCTGGGTGCCGAGGGCGGCGCGCAGCAGCGACAGCACGATGACGATGCGCGCGAAGGCGGTCAGCATCACGAGCAGCGACGGCGCGAGGCTGAGCAGCGCGACCAGCGCGGTGAGCTGGACGATCCGCGTCGCCGCGCTGCCGTCGGCGGCGCTGCCGAGGTCGACCGTCACGGACTGGGCCGAGGCGGCGGACGGCAGAAGCGTGAGCAGCGCGGTGAAAAGCAAGAGGAGACCGCGCCTCATCGGCCGGCCTCCGCGCCGCCGAGCAGGCAGACCACCTGGTCGTTGGCGCCGCCGACCAGCAGCAGCGCCTCGCGCCCGTCGACGCGGGCGATGACGAGGCGGCGCTTGGCATCGACCGGCAGCGTCTCGACCACCGCGAGCCGCCGCCCGGAGCGCGGGCCCGTGCCGAGGCCGGCGCGCTGGGCGAGCTTGCCGGCCAGCAGGACGGCGGCGATCGTGAGCGCGAGTGCGGCGATCGCCCAGGGGATGGAGTGCAGCGTCTCGGTCATCGTCCGGCCTTCTGCCGCGACAGGGAGAGGGAGGGTCAGCCGGTCCGGGGGTCGTCCGTCAGCGTCCGTTCGAGGGCGGCGATCTCGTCGCGCAGGCGGCTGAGCGGCCCGATCAGTTCGCGCCCGAGCGGCCGCGGCAGGGCGACGGCGTCGGCGCAGAGATCGCCGACCTCCCGGTCCAGTCCCGAGAGGTCGACCCGCACGCCCGCATCGACCAGGGCGCGCGCCACGGTCACGGTCGAGCGCATCGTCTCGGCGATGATGCCGATCGTGGCCGCGCGCTCCGTCTCGTCGCTGTCGTCCATCCGTTCCGCTCATCCGCGCGCAGGCACCATGGCGCCGGTGCGTGCCGTCCGGCGCAGACTGCACGAGTCGACTTACGCAATGCTTAAGCCGGCAGCGGCCTCGCTTAACGCCGGGTTCAGCAATCGCGGTCATGGTCGCGCGCGTTGGCACGCGGCGTGCCTCGGCGGCGTGGCGCCGCGGGGGCGCAGGAGGTGACGGGATGGATCCCGGGAGACTCGGTCTCTTCCGGCTTGCCGAGCAGCGGCTCGCTTGGCTCGACCGGCGGCAGGAGGTGCTGTCGCAGAACATCGCCCATGCGGACACGCCCGGCTATGCGGCGAAGGACGTTCCGCCCTTCGCGCAGGTTCTGGCGCGCACCGGCGCGGTCGCGCCAGCGCGGACGGATCCGCGCCATCTCGTCGGCACCCAGGGGCCGGCGCCGGCGGCGCGCGCGGTGCGGTTGGCGCCCGAGCGCACGCCTGCCGGCAATGCCGTGCAGATCGAGCGCGAACTGGTGAAGGTCTCCGACACCGAGACGCACCATGCGCTGACGCTCGGCATCTACCGCAAGTATCTCGCCCTGTTCCGCACCGCGCTCGGGCGGCAGGGATGAGCTGGCGGATCGCAACCCGGCGGAAAGGTTTGCCCGGCAGACTGTGCCGCAGCCGGAGTCGTCCGGCACGGAGGACGTGATGGATCTCTTCAAGGCGATGCGGCTGTCGGCCGCCGGCATGGACGCGCAGGCGATGCGGCTCAGGATCGTTGCCGAGAACCTGGCGAACCGCGACACCACGGCGAGCACGCCGGAGGGCGAGCCGTATCGGCGCAAGACGATCACCTTCGAGTCGCGCTTCAACCGCGCGCTCGGGGTGGAGCAGGTGCACGTCAAGCGCATCGGGCGCGACGAGAGCGCGTTCGGCACGCGGTTCGAGCCCGGCCATCCGGCGGCCGACGCGAACGGCTACGTCAAGCTGCCGAACGTCAACTCGTTCATCGAGATGATGGACATGCGCGAGGCGCAGCGGAGCTACTCGGCCAATCTCAGCGTGCTCGAGGTCACGCGCGGCATGCTGACGCGCGCGATCGAGCTGCTGCGCTAGGGGGCGGGCGATGAGCGGGATCGGTGCGGCGGCAGCGGCGGCGCGCTACGCGACCGCCGCCGCTGCGGCCCTCGGCGAGGACGCTGCCGCCGCGCGCGACGGGGCCGGCGGCTTCGGCGAACTGCTCAGCCGCGCGATCGAGGACACCGTCGCCACCGCCAAGGCGGCCGATCGCGCCGCCGCCGCCGCGGTGGCGGGCCAGGGCAACGTCACCGACGTGGTCACCGCCGTGGCGCGCGCGGAGCTCGCGCTGCAGACCACGGTGGCGATCCGCGACCGGGTGATCCAGGCCTATCAGGAGGTGATGCGCATGCCGATCTGAGCGCGCCCGGGCGGGCGCGGTCGGCATGCGGTTCGGCAGGGGCATCGGCGGGGGCGCGGCCGAAGGAAGCGCGCCGCGCCCGCGGCCGTCCGGCCCAGGAGGGGCAGGGATGAGCGATTCGGATGCGGTCGCGCTGATGCGCGACGGATTGTGGATCACGCTGCTGGTCGGCGGGCCGATGATGGCGACGGCGCTGGCGGTCGGCCTCATCGTGTCGCTGTTCCAGGCGCTGACGCAGGTGAACGAGGCGTCGCTGATCTTCGTCCCCAAGCTGGTCGCGGTGTTCGGCGCGGCGGCGCTGACCGCTCCCTTCATCGGCCGCACGCTCGGCGATTTCACGCGCCTGCTGTTCGACCGCATCGTGGCGATCGGCGGGGTCTAGGCGATGCCGATCGAGGCGGGCGGGGTGGCGGAGCTGCTGCCGGCCTGGACCTTCGCGTTCCTGCTGCTGGTCTGCCGCGTCGGCGCGGCCCTGATGCTCTTGCCGGGACTGGGCGAGCAGGAGGTGCCCGCGCCGGTGAAGATCGGCCTGACGCTGGCGGTCGCCGGCCTGCTCTGGGCGCCGCTCGCCCCGGCCCTGCCGCCGCCCCCGGCGTCGCCGGCCGCCGCGGTCGCGCTGATCGCGGGCGAATGCGCGGTCGGGCTCTGGATCGGTACGCTCGCGCGCCTCGTCGCGCTCGCGCTGCCGATGGCGGCACAGTATCTCGGCTTGCTGCTCGGCCTCTCCAACGCGACGCTGTTCGATCCGTCCTTCGGCGCGTCCGGCACGGCGTTGTCGCGCATGGTGGGCCTGGGCGGCATCGTCGTGCTGTTCTCGACCGGGCTGCACGCGCTGCCGATCGCGGCGCTCGCGGGGTCCTATGCCGTGCTGCCGGCGGGCGCCGCCTTCCCCGCCGACGCGGCGGCCGAGACGGTGGCGCTCGCGGTCGCTTCCAGCGTCGCGCTCGCGTTCCAGCTGGCCGGGCCGTTCGTGCTCGCCGCCGTCGTCTTCCAGCTCACGCTCGGCCTCCTGTCGCGGCTGGTGCCGCAGATGCAGGTCTATTTCGTTGCCCTGCCGTTGCAGGTCGCCGGCGGGCTGGCGCTCTTCGCCGCGCTGATCGCGGGGATGCTGTCGGCCTGGACGGCGGCGGCGCGCGCCGTGCTCGGCGGGCTGCCGGGGCTCTGAGGCGCCATGGCCGAGGAGACCGAACAGGGCGGCGAGAAGACCGAAGCCCCGACGCCGCGCCGGATCGAGAAGGCGCGCGAGGAAGGCCAAATCCCGGTCTCGAAGGACCTCTCGGCCGCCGCCGCGCTCGCCGGCGCGACGGTCGGCGCGGCGATGGTCGGGCCGGATGCCGCCCGGGCGCTGATCGCGGCGATGACGGCGCTGTACGAGCGGTCCCATGCGGTCGATCCGGCCCTGATGGCCGAGGCGCTGCGGCCGACGATCCGCGCCGCCCTCCTGCTGCTGCTCGGCATCGCTGCCTTCGCCCTGGTGCTCGGCGCGGGCAGCACGCTGGCGCAGACGCAGCTCCACCTCTCCCTCAAGCGCATCGCGCCCAGGCTGTCGCGGCTCAGTCCGCTCGCGGGGGCGAAGCGGCTGGTCTCGGTCGAGAACCTGGTGGAGTTCCTCAAGAGCCTCGCCAAGCTCGCGGTGCTGATCGCCGCCGCGGTCGCGGTGCTGTGGGACGCGCCCTCGCGGCTGGTGCACGCGGCGGAGTGGGCGCCCGCGACCCTGCTCGCCGTGACGGTGGCCGACGCGTTCCGGCTCCTGCTCGCGCTGCTCGCCGCGCTCGCCGTGATCGGCGTGCTCGATGTGGCGTGGATGCGCTACCGCCACAGCCAGCGGCTGAGGATGTCGCGCCAGGACATCCGCGAGGAGATGAAGCAGAGCGAGGGCGATCCCGAGATCCGCGCGCGGTTGCGCCGGATCCGCGCCGAGCGCGCGCGCAGCCGCATGCTGGCTCAGGTGCCGAAGGCGACCGTCGTCGTCACGAACCCGACCCATTACGCCGTCGCCCTCGCCTACGATCGCGGCTCCTCGGCCGCGCCGAAGGTGGTGGCCAAAGGGGTGGATCACCTTGCGGCGAAGATCCGCGCTCTGGCCGAGGAGCACCGCATTCCCGTGGTCGCCAACCCGCCGCTTGCGCGCGCGCTCTACACGGTGGAGCTTGATCGCGAGATCCCGGAGGAGCACTACCAGGCCGTGGCGGAGATCATCGCCTATGTCTGGCGGCTGAAGGGCCTGGTGCCGCGCCATGCCGGCTGAACCGGATGCGGCCGCGACGACGCTGCTCGACCGGCTTGCCCGCTCCGACGGCGAGGCGTGGCGCATGCTGTTCGACGAGGCGCCGACCGGGATCGTCATCGTCGATGCCGAAGGACGGGTGCTGCTCGCCAACGACGCGGCGCAGGCCCTCGCCGGCCGCGCGGAGGAACCGGTGCCGCCGCATGCGCCGGTGGTCGAGCTGTTCCACCCGGACGACCGCGACAAGGTTTCGGCCGAGCTCGCGCGCATCGCCGCCGGCCTCGGCGGGCGCACGGCGGTCGAACTGAAGCTGGCGGAGCGGCAGGGCGATGGCGGCATGCCGCTCGGCTGCTCGGTCGCGATGGCGGCGTTCACGCCGGTGGTCGAGGAGGGCGGCAGCGTCTCCGGCGCGGTCATCCGGCTCACCGACATCACCCGTCATCGCGTGATCGAGACGCAGCTCGCCCAGACGCAGAAGATGCAGGCGGTCGGCCAGCTCGCGGGGGGCATCGCGCACGACTTCAACAACCTGCTGACCGCGATCATCGCCGCGGCCGATCTCTGCCTCGGCCGCGACGATCTCGCCGATCCCCTGCAGGCCGATCTGCTGCACATCCGCCGCAGCGCCGAGCGCGGCGCGGCGCTGGTGAAGCAGCTGCTCGCGTTCAGTCGCCGCCAGACGCTGCAGCCGCGCATCATCCGCCTCGCCGACGCGATCGAGGACGTGGCCGCGCTGCTGCGGCGGCTGCTCGGCCAGCGCGTGGTGCTCGACCTCGACCTCGAACTGCCGAGCCACATGATCCGCGTCGATCCGGTGCAGTTCGACCAGGTGGTGGTGAACCTCGCGCTGAACGCGCGCGACGCCATGCCGCAGGGTGGGCGGCTGACGATCCGCACCGGCAATCTCACGCTCTATCGTCCGATGGTGCGCGGGCAGGAGGTGATCCCGCCCGGCCGCTATGCCGTCGTCGAGGTGGCCGACACCGGGATCGGCATCCCGGCCGAGGACCTGCCGCGGCTGTTCGAGCCGTTCTTCACCACCAAGAAGGAGATGGGCGGCACCGGGCTCGGGCTCGCGACGGTCTACGGGATCGTGCGTCAGACCGACGGGTTCATCTCGGTCGAGAGCGTGCCGGGCGAGGGCTCGACCTTCCGCATCTACCTGCCGATCGTTCCGGACGCTGCGTGCGCCCGGGCGGGCCCCGCGCAGGAGGCGGCGGCGGACGCCAGAACGCCGTCGCCGGTGGGCCCGGGCGGGGCGGTGGGCGCGGCGCGGCGCGGCACGGTGCTGCTGGTCGAGGACGAGGACGGCGTGCGCCGGCTCAGCACCCGTGCGCTGGAGAACGCCGGCTGGCGGGTGCTGGCCGCCGCCTCCGGCGAGGCGGCGCTGCAGCTGCTCGACGCCGAACCGCGGTCGCCCGCCGTGCTGGTATCCGACGTGGTGATGCCCGGCATGGACGGGACGCAGGTGGTCAGGGCGGTGCGCGCGCGCTTTCCCGAGATCCCGGTCGTGCTCGTCTCCGGCTACTCGGAGAGCGCGGCGATCGACGGGCTGCCGGGCGAGGATCTGCACTTCCTGCCCAAGCCCTACACGCTGCGCGAACTCGTCGCCCAGGTGGACGCGATGGTGCGTCCGGGGCCGCCCTGATCCGCGCGCGGGCCGCGTGCGCGGATCGCACAGGGGCGCAGCCGGCGGGCGCGAGGATGCTCGCACGGATCGCCCGGCGCGGTTTCCCTTCGTGCGGCAACCGCTTTCGGGGCGGCCGGTCGCGGCGCACCCCCCGCCTGACGGCATCGCATGATCGTCATCCGCCGCCGCGCGGCGCGGCCGGTTTCCGCGTGGGTAAAGACCGCTCTCGACGACGCGTGCGGGCAGGGCCGCTCGCCCGGCCGGGTCCGGCCGCGTCCGGCCATGTGCGATCCGCTGCGGGGCGCGTGACCCGCGTCACCTCCCGGCAAGCTCTTTGTCATGCACGCTGCGCGCGAAGGCACGGTATGCTGAACATACGGCCGGGCGGAACAACCACAACCATAACCACAGAAGAGGAGAAGACGCATGCAGGCCGTTCCCGTGCTGGTCGAGTTGGCCCAGCCGAACCCAGATGAGCGGATCGAGGCCCTGCGCGCGCTGGTCTACGACCGCACCGGCAAGGTGGCCGGGCAGACGATCCTGAAGGTCGCAGCCGAGGGCGGCAGTCTGATCGCCAGGGGCGAGATCACGCTCGATCCCAAGGCCGTCGGCGACACCGCGCGGCTGGTTGTGGCTCCTGTGGTCGAGACCGGCGGCAAGGCGCCGCTGCCCGGGCGGGCGGAGCTCCTGAAGCAGCTCAAGGGACATGTCGAGACCGTCCGGCTGGCACTCCGCCGCCCCGAGATCCGCGTGCAGATCCCCCGGCCCGTCTGGTGGCCCTGGTTCCGGCTCTGCGTCTGCCTGGTGCGCGGGCGGCTGGTGAAGCGGGTGGCGCTGCCGAACGGCACCACGCTCGACCTGCCGATCTGCCACGCCCGCGTGACGCTGTGCGAGATCGACCGCTGGCCGCGCCTCATTCGCGTGCTGCCCGACCGCGACATCCTGCGCCTGCGCGACGATCTGCTCGGGCTGATCCGGCGGCCGATCCCGCTCCCCGATCCGCCTCCCTTCGCCTTCCCGGGTCCGATCCCGGACGTGCCCGCGCCGCCGCCGCCGCCTCTGCCGCTGTCGCGGCCGGGAACGCCGGGCGGGGCGTCCGCGGCGCCGGTCGCGCGCGCCGCGCAGCCGGTCGAAGCGATCGCCGCGCCCGTCACGCCGATGCTGCGCCTGGTCGAGGAGATCCAGGACGCCCCGGCCGAGGTGGTGCGCGCGCGGCTCAGCCTCGGCGGCATGCTGCTGCTGCCCTATCTCTGCCGGCTGCCGTGGCTCGACGCGCTGTTCGTGACGCGCCGGCACTGCTTCGCCACCGTCATGACCGACGACGACGGCCGCTTCGCAGCGCTCTACATCCACGCCTGCGGCGACGAGGACCGGCCGGACATCTACGTCTCGGCGCAGCAGTTCCTGGGCGGAGTGTGGACGACGATCCACGCGCCCTCCGTCACCTGCGGCACGACCTGGAACTACCATTGCGGCGACGAGATCACCGTCGTGGTCACCGATCCGCGGGCCCAGCCCTGCGTGCCGGAGGATCCGGTCGATCCACCGCCCGGGGTCGAGACCTGGGTGATGCCGCATGCGGTCGGCGCGATGCCGATCGCCGGCACGGCCGGGGGTGCCGTCCCCGCGGGCTGGGTGCGCCCGGACGGGCAGACCAACTACGGCGGGAACATCGACGCGCCCTTCGGCGCGGTGCTCGGCTTCCGCCAGCAGCATTCGCTGAGCATCCCGAACGACGGGCTCTACTACTTCCGCTGGTCCTGGCGGCGCGGCACCACGGGCGAGTGGACGGCGATGACCGCGCCGATCACGCGCAGCTACGTCCGCGACGTGCCCGGCCCGGCGGTGCAGTTCCCGACCGTGCAGCTCGGCCCCGTCGGCGACAATCTGTTCCGCTTCAAGACGCAGATCTTCAATCCCGCCGACTGGGCGGTGGACACCTCCGCCGATCCCGCCGGCACGACCTACTACTGGCCGATCGACTCCGGCATGGGCGAGATCTATGCGGCGAAATGGACGACGCCCGGAACGACCGACGCGTCGGCCGCGCCCGCGCTCGCCGACACCTACCAGGTGCGCGTCGAGGTGTTCGCCAAGAACGGCGTGCGGGTCGCCCCCGGCCCCGGCACGTTCCGCTTCATCGTGCCGACCGGCATCGCGCCGGACGGCACGCTGAACACGCGCCTCGCCGCGCCCTCGGAGATCATCGACGACGGCTTCGTCTTCTCGCTGGTGATCGACAATTCGCGCTGCTCGGCCGCGATCGCGCCGCCCGCGATCTCGGCCGGCGCGTCGGACGACGACTGCGGCTTCATCAACTACGCGCCGGGCGCCTCGGTGACGCTCGCCTTCTCGGCATCGCACCCGAACGGCAGGGCGCGGTTCAGCTTCGCGCTCACCCGCGGGGCGACCGATGTGCCGGCGGCCGGCGCAGGCGGGGAGGTGCTGGCCGCCACCGCCGGCGCCTACACGCGCGCGGGCACGACCTTCTCCGGCAGCTTCGCGGTCGGCGCGTTGATGGGCACCTGCCCGAACGCGGCGTTCGCCGAGACGCTCTATGTCGCGGCGAAGGCGACCGACGGGACGAGCCGGATCAGTGGTTACGACGCGGGCGCGGTGCGCGCCTTCGCGCTCGCGCAGCAGGCGCCGTGACGCGGCGGCCGGGCGGGGTGCGCTCCGCCCGGCCTCCTCGCACACAGCCGCACGAAGGATCAACCTTCGCGCGGCCGGTATGTCCCCTTTCCTCCGGCGCGCCGCCGCCCCACCAACCCCGCGCGCGCTACCCTCCGCACGAAGGTCGGATCCTTGTGCTGCGGGTCTCAATGGCTGAAGCGGCGGGCGCCGCCGTCCACGTGGATCACCTGGCCGGTGATGTAGCGGGCGAGCGGCGAGCAGAGGAACGCCACCAGCACCGCGAGGTCGCGCGGCTCGCCGACATAGCCGACGGGCACGTTCGCCTCGGCCCAGGCGCGCCGCGCCTCCTCGGTCGGCAGGATGCGCCGGTCGATCTGCTCGCTGCGGATGCGCCCGG
>Ga0308410_1001850_pt1 | contig 12249 bp, 11 predicted proteins | sample HotsprOSTMatCore_FD_203467 | JGI IMG/M metagenome (GOLD analysis project Ga0308410, IMG submission 203467) | Hot spring phototrophic mat microbial communities from Octopus Spring, Yellowstone National Park, Wyoming, United States -... | ecosystem: Environmental > Aquatic > Thermal springs > Hot... | reverse complement strand
GCGAGCGATTTTTGCGAAGCAATCCCCAACGTTGTCCACCGCAGATCGTAACGCGGAGATTGCTTCGTCGCAAAAAACGCTCCTCGCAATGACACCTGAACGGTTACCTTTCATTTTTCCAGAAGGGGTGAGGAGGGTTGGTGGCGGGCGGCAAAGCCGCCTGCCACCAACTCCTTCGAAAATGTGGGGCAAATTTGAAAAATTTGCCCTACGTCCTCTATTTTCATCCGGCGTGGCGGGCGCACGCGCCCATGAGCAACTCCTTCCTTGATTCCTCTATGAACGACGCACACTAAATCTGGTACGCTCTAGAATTCCGGCGGGGTCCCACCGCGCTTTGAGTTGTTGCATCAAATCGAGTGTGGCAGGACAATAGCCCCACCAATCCAACTCGCTGTGCCACTCGTCCGGCATTTGCAGCACAATCGCATAGCCGCCGCTGGCTAACGCCGCCTGGCGCAGTGCTTCAAGCCAGCGGTGGGCACTCTCCACAGCCTCGAACGCGGCGACGGCGTACACCACGCCGCTCGCCACATCTACCCAATAACGGGCTCTTGCCAACTCTGCCGCGTGTGCCGAAACCCAGGTTACCACATCCTTAGGTGCAACACCGATGCGCACCATCAGCGCGGACGCGGGCGCGTCACGCAGTCCCTCTGCCCACAGCGTGCTACCACTGCGCTCGAGCGAGAGCGATGGCGGCGCGTGCATGCTCTGCAACTCGGCACGGACCTGAACTAATTCTGCGGCAACGTCGTCTTCCAGCCCCTCCGCCGTGTAAACCAGAGCGCACGGGTGAGCGAGACCGGGAATGTGATGCGCGAGCGCGAGCGCCGACGCGACCAGCGCGACCCGGCGCAACCGACTTGCCCACATCAACCCGTGTTGGACATCGTCCACCGGCACAACGAGTGTCTGCTGACAGCGCGGTCGGGCAACAATCTTGAACGTCACATCGGTCAACACACCGAGCGTGCCGTACGAGCCGATGAACAATTTTGCCAGATCGTATCCCGCGACGTTCTTGACCAGCGCGCGTCCTGCGCGAACGATTCGCCCATCGGTCAGCACAGCGGTACAGCACAACATCACATCGCGCACCGAACCGTAGCGCATCCGCAAGGGCGCATTGAGATTCGTGGCGACGATACCTCCCACCGTTGTTTCGCGCCATGGCGCCACCAGCGGCACGTGCCAGCCCTGCGGTTCGAGAAACGCATTGACCTGTTCCAGCGTCATCCCTGCTCCGACGGTGATGTACAGATCTTCGGGAGCATAGCGAATCACATCCGTGAGTTCACGTGTGGACAGAGTCACGCTACCATCGCGCCGCGCGTTGATCGTCACCGGTGTACGTGCCTCTGCCAGTGCGCGCAAACCTGCCGCGAGTTCTTCTGCCGACCGAGGAGTGAACTCGTCGCGCGGCACCTGCGCTGCCGCAGGTACACGTTCGACAGGTGGAAGATGCGCGGGGAAAATTTTGCCCGGATTGAGACGCGACTGTGGATCAAAGACCTGCTTGAGGTCCAGCATCGCGGCGAGTTCAGCCCCCGCATACATCCAGGGCATAAACTCGCGTTTTTCGATACCGATGCCGTGCTCGCCGGAAATACTCCCGCCATAGTCCACGACGACGCGCACAAACTCGGCAAAGGCTTGCAACACGCGTTTGAACTCGTCTGCGTTGTCGGGATGGTAAGGGATATTCGGGTGCAAGTTGCCGTCGCCAGCATGCAAAATGTAGCCGACAGTCAAATGGAGGCGTGCGCAAATCTCGTTCATCGCTTGCAACGTCTGGGCAAGGCGGCTGCGCGGCACGGTACAGTCCATCGAAAATTTCTGGGGCGCCAGACGCGCCAGCGCGCCAGACGCGCTCTTGCGACCGTACCACAGTTGTTCACGCTCTTCCGCATCTTGCGCCACGCGCACATCAAACGCATTATGCTGTTCCAACACACGCACCACCTCGGTCATCTGCGCGTCCAGACTTGCCGGATAGCCGTCCACCTCGACGATGAGGATCGCGCCGGCATGAATCGGCAAACCAATGTGCACGTAATCTTCGACGATGCGCACAAAGTTTTGATCGAGCATCTCCATCGTAGCGGGCACCAAGCCCGCCGCAATCACTGCCGAAACGGCGGCGCCGGCGCGTTCGACTGAATCGAAGGATGCCAGCGCGGTCTTGACACCGAGCGGATGACGAATCAACCGCGCGGACATCTGGGTAATCAAACCCAGTGTGCCCTCGCTTCCCGTCATCACACCGGCAAAATCGTACTCGGGATAATCGAAGGCACGTCCTCCCAGATGCACGACGCGTCCATCGGCTAACACCACGTGCAGACCCAGCACATAGTTCGTCGTCACACCGTATTTGAAACAATGCGGACCTCCAGCATTCTCCGCGACGTTACCACCAATCGTCGCGGTGCGCCCACTGGCAGGATCGGGAGGATAGTACAAGCCGCGCGCTTTGACCAACTCATCGAGTACCAGATTGACGACGCCGGGTTCCACCACCACACTCCGCCCCTCTTCATCGAACTCGATGATGCGGTTCATTCGCGCGAATTCGACGATCACGCCGCCGTGTTCCGCCACCGCGCCACCCGAAAGTCCGGTGCCTGCACCGCGCGCGACGAGCGGAACGTGATACTGCGCCGCCCAGCGCGCCAGTTGGCGCACCTGCTCCACAGATTGCGGAAACACCACCGCGTCCGGTGTGCCGCGTTCCCACGTCGCATCGCTCTCGTAGGTGATCAGTTCGACCGGGTCGGTAATGATCTGAGACGCGTTAAAAATGTCGCGCAAGGCACGTAGAGCCGCTGGATTGAGCATTGAAGATTCCCCAGTCACACAGTTGCTACCACACCCTCATCCGTGATACCAATCACGTGCGCACGCGTCAGTTGATTGTGTAGATCGCGCGCGCTCGTCGTCACCACGCGAATGTAATTGTCACTGTAACCCGACCAGACAGTCCTCCGTTCTTCGTCCTTCGTCATTCGTCCTTCGTCCTCCGCCACCCGTCCTTCGTCATCCGTCATTCGTCCTTCGTCCCCCGACTCCCACAACACCATCAACTCGCGTCCGACAAAGCGCTGCGCGAACGCGCGCTGGCTGGCATCCGCAATCGCTTGCATTTGCCGCGCGCGCGCCTGCTTGACGGCGTCGGGCACCTGGTCGGGAAAAGTGGCTGCCGGCGTACCGGCGCGACGCGAGTACGGAAAGACGTGCACGCGCGAAAAGTGTACGCGCTCGACAAAGCGCAACGACGCTTGAAACTCGGCGTCCGTTTCGCCGGGAAAACCGACGATGACATCGGTCGTGATGCCCACGTCGGGAATTTTTGCGCGCACGCGCTCGACCGCGCGCGCGAATTGCGCGGTGGTGTACGGTCGCCGCATCCGCCGCAGCGTCGCGTCGCATCCACTTTGCAACGACAAATGGATGTGGCGGCACACGCGCGCATCGCGCCACACCTCGAGCAGCGCGTCGTCAACGTCCCACGGCGCGAGGCTCGTCAAGCGCAGGCGTGGCACGTTCGTTTCCGCCAGGATCGCGGCGACCACATCGTGCAGGGCAAATTGAAAATTTGCCCCACGATCGCGATACGACGAAATTTGCACGCCGGTCAAAACGATTTCTTTGTAGCCCGCGTCCACCAGCGCGCGCACCTCCGCCACAATCTCGTCACGCGGACGACTACGTTCCGCGCCGCGCGCACGGGGAATGATGCAGTACGCGCAGGCAAAGTTGCAGCCGTCTTGAATCTTGACGAACGCGCGCGTGCGAGATTTTAGATTTTCGATTGCCGATTGCCGAGTGTGTTCATTCTCAACTGGCAATCTTAAATCTGCAATCTGCAATGGCAATCGGTCTTTGTCCGCGTTCGGCACGATGAGCGCGACGTTGGGGAGCGCGCGCGCTTCGTCCGGCGAGATGGTGACAAAGCAGCCTGTCAGCACAAGGCGCGCGTGTGGATTGACACGCGCGAACTGGCGCGCCAGTTGGCGCGTTTTGCGCGCGGCGACGTGGGTGATAGTACAGGTGTTCAGAACAATCACATCCGCTGCGTGCACATCGTTCACCAGCACGTGCCCTGCGCGCGCGAGTTGACGCGCCCACGCTTGAATTTCACTTTCGTTCAACTTGCAACCCAGCGTTGCCAGGTGAATGTTCATCGGGCAAGAGAATAACATTTTTTCAAGCGCGTGTCAAAGTTCGCCAGCGAGTCAACTCGCTGGCTAAAAAAGCGCAAGCCGATTTCAAGTCGGCTCGAATCATTCAGCCATGCGGTTTACCGCTCGGCAACAAGAAAACGAATTTTGTGGTATAATCACGTCACCACATACCTGTTTACCTGATACTTGCGGAGACTCGATGCGAATTCTACTTTACACCGGCAAAGGCGGCGTGGGCAAAACGAGTGTGGCTGCCGCGACCGCGCTCCGTTGCGCCGATCTCGGTTATCGCACCATCGTCGTCAGCACCGATGCGGCGCACTCGCTCGCCGATTCGTTCGATGTGACGATCGGCAACGAGCCGATCGAGATCGCGCCGCGCCTGCACGGTCAGGAAATTGATGTGCTGCATCAGATGAAAAAATACTGGGGTACGGTACAAGAGTGGCTTTCCTCGGTTCTGGCGTGGCGCGGCTTGGACGAACTGCTCGCGGACGAAGCGAGTGTGTTGCCGGGGATGGACGAACTTGCCAGTTTGTTGCAAATCGTTCTGCTGCACGACAGTAACGCGTACGATGTGATTATCGTAGATTGCGCGCCGACCGGCGAAACCTTGCGCTTGCTCTCGCTCCCCGAAGTCGCCGAGTGGTACCTCACGCGCATTTTTCCGATTCAACGCCAGACCGCCCGCGTGGTGGGTCCCTTACTCCGTAACCTTGCCGATATTCCGGTGCCCGACGATCAGGTGTTCGATTCCATCAAGGATTTGATTTTGCAACTCGATCGGATGCACGAACTGTTGACCGATCAGAAAAAGACTTCAGTGCGCCTCGTCTTGAATCCGGAGAAAATGGTCATCAAGGAAGCGCAACGCACGTACACCTATTTGAACTTGTACGGTTATGCCACCGACCTGGTCATCTCGAATCGCATCATTCCAACAAGCGTTGGCGATGACTATTTCAACGCGTGGAAAGGAGCACAAGCGCGCTACAGTCAACTGGTCGAAGAAGCGTTTGCGCCCCTGCCGATTTTCCAAGTGCCGTTGATGGATCAAGAAGTGGTCGGCGCAACGATGCTTCGCAAAATGGCAGAAGCAATCTACGGTGCGCAAGACCCCACGCAGATTTTCCACAGTGAGCAACCACAGGTCATCGAAAAGACCGAGGACGCCTATCGGCTCAAGTTGCGGCTGCCGTTCATCACCAAAGACGCGGTGAACCTGACGCGCAGCGGCGATGAACTCATCATCAGCATCGGCAACTTTCGGCGCAACATCATCTTGCCGCGCGTGCTGGCAGGACGCGAGATCCACAAAGCCAGATTCGAAGATGACAAATTGATTCTCGTTTTTGCTGATGTGGAAGCAAAGTCAGGTTGATGCAAAAGAACAGGGCATCCCAATCCTGCCCTTCGTCCTTCGTCATTGGTCTTTCGTCCTTCGTCCTTCATCCTTCATCATTCATCCTTCGTCCCCATTCGACAAATCGCGCAAAATCGTGTAAACTAGTTCGCCGATGGCAAACCTACAACCCGTGCCGGCGGAACGCTGGCAAAAATATCTCACCGATTACAACGAAGGACTCGGTCTCGTTTACGAACGCCTCGTCCTCAACGATTATCTCGACCGCCTCGTCAGTCGCTACAACCTTCATACCGTCCTCGAAGCGCCGATTTTTGGAATGGCAGGCGTGAGCGGCATCAACAGTGTGCGGTTCGCGCAGCGCGGCTGCGCGGTCACGCTCGTGGACGACAATGCGGAACGCTTGCGCGGCATCGCGCGCATCTGGAGCGAGTTGAATTTGCGCGCGACGTTCGTCCATCACACCGATTTTGCGCGCTTGCCGTTCGATGATGGCGCGTTCGATCTGGCGTGGGAGTGGGCGGCGTTGTGGTACTTGCCGAACGCGGACGCGCTGCTGCGCGAACTGGCGCGCGTCTCGCGCCAACTTGTCTTTGTGGCGATGCCGAACCGCGTGCAGGTCGGCTACCTGATGCGAAAATACTTGCTCGAACGCGATTTTGTGAATTATGTGGACGAGCGGTGGGCGGACATCAATCGGATCAAAAGAGAGATTAGAGATTCGAGATTGGAGATTGTCGAGGAAGGTGTGCTGGACATGCCGCCGTGGCCCGATACGGTGATGCCTGCCGCGCAAGTGCTGCGGCGACTTGGCATCAAGTCGAAAAAACTGGACGCGCAATTTTCGGGCGCGGGGTGGCAGTGGAGTACGATGGATTACTATTTGGGACGCCGTCCCGAACTCAAAGCCATCATTGATCGGTACACCTTTTTGGAACGCGCGCCAATCCCCTGGCAACTCAAAGCGATTTGGGCGCATCATCGCTACGTGCTGGCACAAGTCCAAAACGCAAAGGGAGAGTAAAAATGAGTGTTGTTGAACTTGTCAAACAAGCCCGCTTTGTAGTTGACGCAGATGGGAACAGAAAAGCCGTCGTGGTGGACTGGACAGTCTGGGAAGAATTGTTGACCCTGCTGGAAGATCTGGAAGACGCTGAAGAGGTTCGTCATCTGCGAGAACTCAAAGAACCCGCTATCGAGTGGAATATCGCTAAGCAAGAACTACGCGCAGCAGGTAAAGATGTATAACATTCGCATTCTGCGTCGTGCCATCAAGGATATCGAAGATCTGCCCAACGATTACGCACGTTTGGTGAGCCAACACATTGACAGCTTGCAAAGCAATCCTCGTCCTCGTGATGCTAAGAAACTCAAGGGTGAGGAGATGTACAGTTTGCGCGTGGGTGTGTATCGTATTCTTTATGACGTTGATGATGCGAACCAGAGTGTGACTGTTTATCGTGTCAAGCGTCGTCGCGAGGCGTATCGTTGATGCAATCTCCAATCTCTATCATCATCCCCGCCTACAACGTCGAAGCCAGCATCGGCGAAGTGCTGGAGGGCTTGCGCGAATGGCGCGACCGCGCGGAGATCATCGTCATTGACGACGGCTCGACTGATCGCACCGCCGAGATTGCCGCGCGCGCAGGCGTGCGCGTGATTCGCCATCGCGTCAACAAAGGGTACGGCGCTGCGCTCAAGACCGGCATCCGCGCCGCGCGCGGCGATGTGATTGTGATGATGGATTCCGACGGTGAACACAATGCCGCGTACATTCAACCTCTGCTCGACGCGCTGCCAGAGAATGAGATGGTCGTCGGCGCGCGCGGCAAGGGCTCGCACGCGCCGCTGCTGCGTCGCCCCGGCAAATGGATTCTGGGCAAGGTCGCCAACTATCTCGCCGAAACGAACATTCCCGATTTGAATTCGGGTTTGCGCGCGTTCCGCAAAGACATTGCGCTGCGCTTTATGCCGATTCTGCCGAACGGCTTTTCGTTCACGACGACGTTGACGCTTGCGTGCTTCAAAGAGGGTTACAACATCGCCTATGTCCCTATCACGACGACGCCACGACTTGGCACCAGCACCGTCCACCCGATTCGTGATGGTATGAATACGCTGATGTTGATTATTCGCATCATCGTGCTCTTCGATCCACTCAAAGTATTCTTGCCGACGAGCATCGCGCTGTTTCTCGTCGGCGTCGCGTACTGGATCGCGTCGGGCGTGTTTCGCTATGCGGCGAACATCGCCCCCGCGTTCCACATTCCCACCGGCGCAATGCTCGCGCTCCTCTCATCGGTCATTGTGTTTATGTTCGGCATCCTCGCCGATCAGGTGAGCGCGCTGCGGCGCGAGGGTAGTTGAATTGTTGGATTGTTGCATCGTTGGATCGTTGCATCGTTGGATTGTTGCATCGTTGGATCGTTGTATCGTTGGATTGTTGCATCGTTGAATTGTTGAATCGTTACATCGTTCAATCAACCATGCAACCATACAACAAAGCAACTATGTAACGAAGCAACTAACAGGAAACCAATGGCTCTTGGTACGTATGTAAACATCGCCAAAGCGATTGTCAATAACAAACTCGGACGCGTCGAACTGCCGAATATGTGCACGTTCATCGTCACGTGGCGCTGTAACTTGCGTTGCTTTATGTGCGACGTGTGGAAGAAAAAAGACCACGACGATATGAGCGTGGACGAAATTCGGCGCGTGTTCGCGCAGATTCCGCATCTCGATTCGCTGCGCATCACCGGCGGCGAGCCGTTCCTGCGGCAAGATCTCACCGCCATCACGCGCGCGATCATCGAAACGAACGATCCGACGGTGATTCACGTCACCACAGCGGGCGTGATGACCGAACGCATCGTCGAGTACGTCAAGCAAGTCGGCTCGAAAAAATTGCACCTGAAATTTTCGATTGACGCGGTCGGCGCGCGGCACGACGAGATTCGCGGCTATCGCGGCTTGTACGACAAGGCACTGCGGACTTTGCGCGCGGTTGTTGCACTGCGCGACGAGTACGGTTTCTACATCGGCGTCAATCAGACGATTACGGATCGCAACTGGGACCACATCGAACCGCTGCGCGAGGAGATGGCAAAACTCGGTGTGAGTGTGCATTACGCCATCGCCACGGATCACTACACGCTCTATCGGCTGAACACGGACAAGGAAAAAGACATCCCCGATATGAAATCCGTTTCGATGTCGGATTTCACGCCCGAACAGTTGCAATACATTTTCGAGCAACTCGATACGCGCGATGGCATTCGCGACATTCCCGAATGGCTGGTGCAACGCTACTATTTGCGCGGGTTGAAGAATCGGTTGCTACACAACGTCGAATCGCCCAAGCCGCGCTGCATCGAATTGCACAACCATATGCGCTTGATGCCGAATGGCGACGTGGTCACGTGCGTGTACTATCCCACCGTCATCGGCAATCTGCGAACGCAATCGTTGCAAGAGGTGTGGTACAACGACAAGGCACAGCAGCAACGCGAGATCGTGCGCAAGTGTCCGGGCTGCTGGGCGGGCTGCGAAGTGAAACCGAATGCGATTTACACGGGGGATATTGTGCGCGCGTTGAAATGACGCGAAAGAGCGCGAAAGGGCGCGAAATGACGCGAAAGGTGCGCGAAAGGTGCGCGAAAGGTCAGTTTTCCAGATGAGTTCGGTGCAGTTCGGAGATAGAAAGCCCAAGAAGGAGGATGCTATGGGAGCAAAGAAAATTCTGATGTTGGTCGGCGATTTCGTCGAGGACTATGAGGTGATGGTGCCTTTTCAAACCTTGCAAGCCGTTGGACACGCAGTACACGCCGTTTGTCCGGGCAAAAAAGCAGGTGAGAAGGTACGCACCGCTGTCCACGACTTTGAGGGCGATCAAACGTACAGCGAAAAACCGGGCCACAATTTCACCCTCAACGCAACGTTCGATGAAATCAAAGCCGAGGCATACGATGCGCTGGTCATTCCCGGCGGACGCGCGCCAGAGTACATTCGCCTCAATCCAGCGGTGCTGGCGATTGTCCAACACTTTGCCCAAGCCAACAAACCGATTGCGGCGATCTGTCACGGCGCGCAAGTGCTGGCGGCAGCCGGGGTGTTGAGCGGCAAAGCGTGCTCGGCATATCCCGCTGTGGGACCCGATGTGACGCGCGCGGGCGGCACCTACGTGGATATTCCGGTGGACAAGGCACACGTGGATGGTAACCTCGTCACCGCGCCTGCCTGGCCCGCCCATCCCGACTGGCTTGCCAAGTTTCTGCAAGTGCTAGGAACCAAGATCGAACCGTAAAACTCCACTGCCGAACTGCACCGAACGGCTATCTCGAGTACTCTGATAAGACCGCTACACGGCTGAACCGCTATCGGCGCGTTCATAGAATCCCAGAACGCTGGCGGCTTGAATATCAACCACTTGCAAGTTCGGTTGAGAAAGTGGGCTTGCTATGGCAAAAAAACAATATATCCAAAATCTCTACTACATTGCTCCAGTGGAAAACCTCTCATCTATTCTGGAACGAGGTATCCTTCCCCATGCAGAAGTAGAAAGACTAGGTATCACTTTTACCCCCATCTACGACGCTCAAATTGTGGCCAGCCGTAAGCAAAGGACAACACCTGACGGAAATAGTTTGTGGGCATTTGCCAATCTCTATTTTCAACCCAGAAATCCTATGCTCTACCGTGTGGTAAATGAAGGAAAGAGTAAAAATATCGTTGTTTTGGCAATCAAGCCCCAAGTCCTGGAGATTGCCTCTTATGTGACGATTGGCAATGCTGCCAGCCCTATGTCCGAAATCTTGCTGAAAGACGAAGGCTTGAAAGCGCTCAGTTCCCAAGAGATACGGAAAGTACTCCAAAGCGATTGGTGGCGACCCGAAGATGGCTCCAAACGTCTTATCATGTCCGAATGCCTAGTCCATGGCATCATTCCACCCGATTTCATCCATACCATCTATGTAGCCAGCCATGAAACGGCGGAGCAAGTACGTCAGTTACTGGGAGCACACCGAAGACACATTGCAGTGATACAGGATCCGCACATGTTCTTCCTGCCCCGTAGGAGCGGCCAGATTAATCAATCGCTTTTCTGGGTAGATGGCGATATGTTCTTCTCGCATATGCAGACCATGACGATCAGTGTGAATATCGTCGGAGTGATGGGCAAGGGACTGGCTTCGAGAGCGAAATATCAATTTCCCGACGTATATGTGGTGTATCAAGATGTATGCCGCAAGAAGATTCTGGATATGGGGAGACCCTACCTGTACAAGAGAGAAGTCTCTCTGGACCAGACACTTGCCGATGAACCGTTTTCTCCACCTGAAAACAATTCAAGTAAATGGTTTTTGCTCTTTCCCACCAAACGGCACTGGCGAGAACAGTCTAATCTTGACGATATTGAGAAAGGCTTACAATGGCTCCGCGACCACTATAAGAGCGAAGGCATCAAATCTCTAGCGATTCCCGCTCTAGGATGCGGGCTGGGCGGACTGGACTGGCGCGAGGTTGGTCCCCTGATGTGTCGCTATCTAGCCAACCTTGATATTCAGGTTGCCATCTATCTGCCACAGGAACGAAAAATACCGGCAGAGTACTTGACACCACAATTCTTGTTGCAATCTCAAGCATCAAACCTCTCATAGATTGAAAATTAATCGGCTGTCGGCGGTCGTCCGTCGTTGGCAATGCTCTTTCAGGAGTAATCACATCAAAAATGAAACCACTCGTCATCGCTCATCGCGGCGCGAGCGCGTACGCGCCGGAAAACACACTGGCCGCGTTCCAACTCGCTTTTGAACTCGGCGCGGACGGCATCGAACTGGATGTGTCCCTCACGCGAGACGGCATCCCCGTTGTCATTCACGACGACACGGTGGATCGCACGACGAACGGACGCGGCGCGGTCAATCGAATGACACTCGCGCAACTTCAGCAACTCGACGCGAGCAACCGGATGGAAAAATATCGCGGCGAGAAAATTCCCACACTGGAGGAGGTTTTGCGCGCCGTCGGCAAACGTGGACTCGTCAACATCGAAATCAAAAGCACGGGGCTACAAACGGATGGCGTGGAAGGTGCGGTGCTCGCGGCAGTCGAGAACACCGGCGCGCCGCGCGTCTTGATTTCGTCGTTCAATCCGCTCGCGCTGCGCCGAATGTATCTGCTCGATCCGCGTTTGCCGCGCGGTTTGCTCTACGCGCCGCGCCTGCCGATCTACTTGCGGCGCGCGTGGCTGCGTCCCCTGGTACGCCCTGCCGCGCTGCACCCGCACTTTTCGATGGTGACGCGCGAGTTGGTCGCGTGGGCGCACAGCAAGGGCTATCAAGTCAACACGTGGACGGTGGATGAGCCAGACGTCGCGCAGCGTTTGAGTGAATGGGGCGTAGATGGAATCATCACCAACAAACCGGACGTCATTCGAAAAATCGTGGGGTAGCATTCTACCGGAAACAAAACAGGTACACCGGTAAATCATCGGTGTACCTGTTTTTCATTAGTAACCGTTCAGGTGTCATTGCGAGGAGCGTTTTTTGCGACGAAGCAATCTCCGCGTGACGATCTGCGGTGGGCAACGTTGGGGATTGCTTCGCAGAAATCGCTCGCAATGACAGAGCGGGCTGAACGGTTACTTTCATTATAAGCTTGTGCCGCGAAGTAGATGTGCAAAAGTCTTTTCCGCCA
>Ga0308410_1001848_pt1 | contig 12257 bp, 10 predicted proteins | sample HotsprOSTMatCore_FD_203467 | JGI IMG/M metagenome (GOLD analysis project Ga0308410, IMG submission 203467) | Hot spring phototrophic mat microbial communities from Octopus Spring, Yellowstone National Park, Wyoming, United States -... | ecosystem: Environmental > Aquatic > Thermal springs > Hot... | reverse complement strand
ATGATACAGCTAACCTCATCCCCCATTCCTTGTGATTCCCGTTCCAAAGGCCGAGGGAAATGCACGGCTTCGGTAGGGCTAAGCCAAAGGGGGAACCTAAACGTTAAAGTCCGGTTCTGTTGGGGAGACCAAGGCCACTCGGTGAGCAACCCCGCACACCAAAGCACCTTGACCTTCGGCCTGAAAGGCTGCCGCAAAATCGAGCTCCTTGAGGAGGCCCGATCTTTTCGATCCGTTGTCCTCTGACCAAATACCGTTTGACCGGCGTTAAGCCAGTGGGCAGCTCACCGGTGGAGCAAGCATCCGGCGAACCATAGAATTTCGGGGCAGGCTCTTAGCCTAGGCAATTGCTTTGGGGGTCCGTCAGGCCGGCTGTCCCACTCTTTACCCCACTCTTCTCCGGCAGCAGCTTCCCGCAAGGGCCCCGGGCCCAATCTACTCGGCAGTGGGCCACGGTTTTCCTCCCTTCCGGCAGCCACAGACATTGACGGTGATTCCCAATTCCTGAGCCAAGGCAGCCTTGCCCAACATTGCTTGGTCGGCCTCTTGCGGACTGTTGGCATAAACCACCTGAACATGGTTCGATTTATGCTTGGCCATCAACTGGTCCCGAGTTACCCCGTAGAGGACCGCATGCATGATGGGCCACTGAGGTGTAGTTTCTCGCCACCGGCGTTCGGTTTCTTGGGGAGGAAGAGCCACCACACCCCCGCGGCCAATATCCATAAAGAGCCGGCCTCGCTCCACATAGATCCGCGACCAAACAATTTCGCCGGGCTTCGACACCCCCTTGAGAGTTCCACCGCCTAGACGGAAATACATGGGAGGTTGGCGTTCGCTGGTGGCCCCCCGCCACCCATCAATGAAATGGGCCGGTGGAGCTCCCCCGCTGATCATAAAGACCCACACATACTCACTCGTAGTGCCCGACCGATCCCAATCCCCCCAACGAACATCGTGGAGGGTGGTTTCCACCGGTTGACCAAGAGCTCGGTGCACCCGATAGGTCAAGAGGCCATCTAGCCCTGAACACTCATCCACCTCATTGAAGTGAACCACAGGCTGGCCTTCGAAGAGGATCCGCTTGCCGTCCCGACTTTTGACCGGCGGCCGATCGCTATCGTTCAGCATCCCTTCTACCAAATCGCTGGCCGGCAAGAGATCCTTTAAGCCCTGTTGATATTGGATGCCGATAAGATCGCAGCCGAAATCATCAGCCATCCGCACTGCAGCAATGTACATCTTGCATTGGAGGAGGATTTGCTCATCGGTCAGATCGGTCTCCGGATTGGGACCGGTAATAAACCGCAATCCTCGTTGCTCCAACCAACGGCGAACCTCTAAGGCCTCCTGGTCGGAAACTTGCAAGGTCTCATAGTACAAGGCCGACTGACTGAGCCGCTCCTTGAATACCCCCAAGGGGTGGAGGAGTTCGTCGGGGATGATGGCGTTGTACATCCCCATGCAACCTTCGTCGAAAACTCCCATAATGGCCTTTTGGCGGCGGAGCTGGGCGGCCAATGCCTCAGCCAAACGCCGAAGTTGAGGAGGCACTCGAATCTGGTCAAATGGCTGAACATGATCTGTGGGATGGCGGACGGTACCTGTTTTCAGCCAGCGATTTAACTGGCGGCGGAAAGTCGGATCGGCGAAGTCTTCTACCCATAAAGTGGAGTACTTCTTCCCGGCCTTCGTGAGGCAGGCATTCAGGTTCAAAAGTCCCACGAGCCCAGGCCACTGCCCGGACCAGTTGGCCACCGTGAGGATCGGTCCTTCGTGACTTAAAAGCCCCGCCAGCACGTGATGCGAATATTGCCAAACAGCTTCGGCGACGATTAGCTTTGCCGTGGGATCGATTTGAGCAAAAACCTGCATGCCCTCCCGTTGCGAGCTTATGAAGCCGTGTTTTTCCTCCTCCCTGTAAGGATGAGCCCGCACCAGCTTATACCCGGCTTCGGCAACGGCCTCGGCCAAGGCTCGTTCCATGGCCTCCTGAGCCGGCCAGCAAGTCTGGTTGGCCGCAAGTCGGAGATCTCCGCTTGCTACTAACAGCACTTCGTTCGGTTTTACTTTTCGGGGTGTAGCCAGTTTGGGAAGGGTCATCTTAGCCATGGGGATTTCCTCCTCTGAAGCACACCGGCCCATTTCCTGCACCACACTGGTGGGGCTCCCCCCGCCGGAGACTGCCGTTTTCTTCGGACAATTGGATCACCTGCCGGGGTATCTCGACTTTGCCCAACGAATTTGCAATCTGGCTGACCTTTCGCCGGATCTCTGGCCGCTTCTTTCGGCACCTGCGTGAGGAGCCCCTCATTGCCAATGGTTCCTCAAAGTTTTATCCGGAGAGGTTGGATCTCCTCAAGGAGGGGCACCCAGGAATAGCACTTTAACGACCTTTCCAAGGGGCTAACAGCTTCTGCCCTTTTCCGGCTGGCTTAACCCCGCAACGGTAGCCTAATCTTACCAGGCAAGCCACTGACTTCTAGGTAGACGGTTGGCTTCGAACTTCTAGGGAGACGGTCGGCTTCGAAACCAAGCATTGGACCTTCAGGTAAACGACCGGTTTGGAAACCTTCGGGCCTCCCCTTGCCCCGGTGAAATTTTCCGTTGGCAAAAAAGGGCCTAGACCCAACAGAAAAGGGCCTAGACCCGGTTATGCATTATGCCCGCGGTAACTGCCGAAAACTGGAAAATCCCCGTAACTTTATCGCTCCCAGTGGAGCAAAACTGGCACCCAAGGCCCAAAAGGGACATCCTTTGAATTTGGAGATTACCTCTTTAGTAATCCAGTAATTAGAAATCCCGTAAGCAGGCACAAACCCCAGGGGGGTTCCATGACCTAAATCGCGGATTATGGAGTGGCAGCAAAACCCGGCGGCTCCCCCGGGAGTGCCGGTTGCCTAGGAAAACTCCTAACCATCAAGCAACAACGAGATGGTTTCGGGCCACCGCAGGGACCAGAACTAAAAAACCATCTCGTTGGGATATGAGCCTCCCATATTGGGATATGAGCCTACCTTGAGATAGTAGCCCAACCGGCCTGATCCCTCACCCACCGTGCTGCCATAATCGGAATGCTATTTCTCACCGTTCCGGTTTTCTCAAGATGCCATTTTCTATTGTTCTGCCTTTACTAAGGTCCCATTTTCTCAGGTGTTAAAAGACATATCGTTGGTTTTAAAAGACTTATCTTTTTTCGCAAACTAAAGCCTATAAAAATGGTCAAAAACCTGGAATTTCCGGCTCTCCACCTGTTGTGAGAATCAACGAGGTTGCCCGAGAGTGCTTGAACCGGCCATGCCCTAGGGTGCTTGAACCGGCCAAAAATGGAATCTCCGGCCAAGCCGGTTACTCTACCTCCCCGCAGGAGCAGCAAATCAAACCTGCGGGAAAGAGTCCCCGGGGCAGTATTTCGGGCAACAGCCTGTAGGAAAAGTTTTCCTCGCGGGGGTTTTTGCCGACTTATCCCCCGGTTAGGGTGCCGGATGTGACGCAGGAAAAGCACACCGGGAGGTCATTCCAGCAGGAAAACCCACAATTGCTTGGGACCATGTACCCCTAAAGTGAGGACTTTTTCGATGTCGGAAGTTCGGCTAGGCCCCGTGACGATCACGAATTCACCGCGGACGTCGGAATCTTGTGCCCAAGCCGCAATGGCGGGCCAGGCCGCTCCCATGTGGGCATACAGCCGGTCCAGATAGCCCACGATCACGCAGGCTGGCGGTAAATAGCACAATAACCGCTGCCACTGTTGGGGACAAATCAACACGGCCGATCCTGTATCTGCAAGAAAAATTTCCCCAGGGATCACGGCGGCATCCAAAGTGGCAATCTGCTGAGGAGTCCATCCTTCTTTAACTTCCCGGACCTGAACGGCAGGAAGACCTTCGATCACCGGCCGGACCACCGGGGAGTCGCGGAAACCTATCACGTGCAAATGAAATTGCTCGGCCAGACTCCGCAGCCGGAGCTTTGCCTGCTCTGCCGTGGCCATTCGGCAAGCTTCCCCTTGGACTGCGGCAAGTTCTTGCTGGAAGCGGCAGAAAAGCTCTTCCGGAGGGGCATTGACCGGTGGCCAAATTTCGGGGATCCCCGGCCGCTCAATAGCCTCCGCTTCTGCCGGCAAAATGCCCTCGCGGATCCGTCGTAAAATCCGCTCGCGGGAATCAGTCACCCTTTGATTCTCCCAGCTAAAAAATCAAACCTTATAGCACGCAAATAGTAAAATCAAACCTTGTAGCATGCAAACCTTGTAGCACGGAATGCTCTCACCAACTTACAGACCAAAAGGCCAGTACTAAAGGTTTATCTAGGACGGGACGGCCTCAAAAGATTTTCTGCCCAAAACAAAGTCCATAGCTCAACTGACCCCAGTTTTTTGCAACCACTTTCGCTCGACTGTCGATTTCATGGGCTTCTGCTCTGGATTGGATACCTTATTGCCATCCGGGGTCGAAGATTTCCCTTCCGGGCTACACAAGGTGGGCGAAACTCGCCTGTCTATCAAACCCAGAACCCCACGTTGCCGATGGGCCTTCCTCCCAGTTATCAGGGAACTTTCCCCTTGCCCCCCAACCCTTAGGACCTAGGCTTGCGTTTCCTTTCGTCATTGCTCTTGCTCGAAGGGAAGTAATTAAACATGCCCCGCAACCCTCCCAGAAGGCCCCAATCGGAGAGGAAGTTTCGAATCCGTCTACCTCACCCACGTTGGATTGGCAAGAGCATCGTGAGCAACCCCAAGGGACCCCGGCCTAATGAAAGCCCGAAAGGCCACTGGGGCAATATCTTTGCGATGATTGCTCCTACCTTCTTGGTGGGTTGCGACTCCTTGCTTCTCCACGGGTCAGGGGAGTTTTTTCGACCCAAGTTCGGCCTCCAGTTGCTTCCACCGGTTGCGGAAGGGCCCACCGGGGGGCAGGGGTGGCAGATCGCGATCCCGCAGCCAAGCCCGAAGTAACCGCGGCTTCCAGGGCAATACCGGGGCCATCCGAACTCCCAGTCGTGCCACCGCCATTGCCAACCGGTATGTCCAAACTCTGCTCATGGCCACAGACCATCCCCACCATACCAGCCGTTCCAGCCACGAGCGAACAGGGGAGGGTTTACGGACGGCTTGGTGGCGAAGATAAACCAGCTTATGCGGAAGATCAATCCGCACGGGACATACCTCATGACAAGCCCCACACAGAGAGCTGGCGAAAGGCAATTTGCCGGCCTGCTTCAGACCGACAAGCTCCGGGGTGATTATCGAGCCGATCGGCCCCGGATAAATCCAACCGTAGGCCCAGCCCCCTACCCGGCGATAGACCGGGCATGTGTTCAGGCAGGCTCCGCAGCGAATGCAATAGAGAGCACTCCGAAGATGGGGATCGGCGAGCACTCGGCTCCGGCCGTTATCCACAATGATTACATAGAGCGATTGTCCCGGCGACGGCCCGAAAATCAGGTGGGTGTAAGCCGTCAACTTTTGACCAGTGCCGCTACGGGCCAAAAGTTGAAGAAACACCGGAAGGTGACTAAGAGTCGGAATCACCTTCTCTATACCCATCAACGCCACATGAACAGGAGGGGTACCCATCGATAATCCCGCGTTTCCTTCGTTTTCGACGATACACAAAGCCCCCACGTCCGCGATGGCGAAGTTGACGCCGGAGACCCCCATGCCAGCCTCCAGAAACTTTTGCCGCAAATGTCGGCGGGCAATGGCAGTCAATTGCTCGTGCTCGCGGGTAAAAGGTTCTCCAAGCTTTTCCGCGAAAAGTTTTCCCACATCTTCTGCCGAAAGATGAAGAGCAGGAGTCACAATGTGGGTGGGGCGTTGGCCCGCAAGCTGAACGAGGAACTCTCCCAAATCCGTTTCCACCGACTGTACGTTTATATCCGCCAAGGCATGGTTAAGCTCCATCTCCTCGGAAACCATGGATTTTGATTTGACCACCAGTCGGACCGAGTGCTTTTTTGCGATCTGAAGCAGGAATTGGTTTGCTTCTTTGGCATTTTCGGCCCAAAGGACCTTGGCCCCCCGAGCCGTGATGGCCTGGTCGAACTGGGTCAGAAGCCGGTCTAAGTGGGCGATGGCATAAGCCTTGATCTGCTCGGCCTGCTCCCGCCATGATTCCCACTGAGGGATGCTGGCCGCAACTTCATCACGGGTTTTAGCCGATCGCCTGGTAGCCAATTCCAGGGCCTTTGATCCTCGCGGCTCGGCCAAACCTTTGGTCTCTTTCGAAAGAAAGGGAGCACCGTGCAGGGAAGATGAAGTCATCGAATCCCAACCTCGCTCCTAAAATAAGCTATTAAAACGAGCTATGCCTCGGACGATTCGTGATCTGCTGGGAGGGGACCGTATGCTACCTTCCGTCTTTGGCAGACTCTAAAAATTTGGGTAAACCGGGTGATCACTAGGCTTAAAAGCCGGCAGACTACGGACAAATTGGGCCCTGCTTTTCCTAGCCTCGAATTATTCAGCCTTCTGGGAAGATCTCTTCATCTCCTGGATCTGCTGGCAAGCTTCATGTCCTGGGAAGCTTGGGATTGTGGGGAGCCGGCTAATTCTCCTGGCCATCCAATGTCCCCGCCAAAAGCTGAGCAATGTGGGCCACCCGGATGCTTGTGCCCCCCGGATGCCGCCGTAAGATTCCGCCGAAATGCATCAAGCAACTAATGTCGGTGGTGATTAGCCACCGGACTCCTGTCCGGACAACGTTTTCGACTTTGGCCCGGCCCATAGCCACAGAAATTCCCGGCATTTTGACGGAGAAGGTCCCCCCAAATCCACAACATTCCTCAGCATCCGGCAAGGGATGCAACTTTAAGCCTTCCACATGCTCCAGCAAGATTCTGGGAGGATCGGCCGCCTGCAGCTCCCGTCGCGTGTGGCATCCCACGTGCAACGTAGCCGAGGTAGCCCAGCGGATGCCCAAATCTCGGATTCCCATTACCTGGACCAAAAATTCGCACAGTTCAAAGACTCGGCTCCCCACTTCGGCGATGGGACCTTCCGGATCCAGAAAGGGGTAAAATACCCGGCACATGGCGGCACAAGAGCCCGAAGGACACACAATCCATCGGAATCCGGCAAATGCCCGAGCAAACTGGCGAGCCACCCGGCGGGCTTCCTCCCAATACCCCGAGTTAAATGCCGGTTGGCCACAGCAGGTCTGCCCCGCCGGAAATTTTACAGGCACCCCCAGCCGAGCCAGCACCCGAGCCGTGGCCTCGGCAATCTCCGGATAGAATTGATCGATATAACAGGGAACAAAAAGGGCTACCGGCTCCCCCGGCTCATACCGAGGATATCTCTCGGGTTGTGGGCAATTTGCCGGGTTCTTGGGATCCGAAAGATGGTGGCTCACCCGAAACCTCCTTAATGGGCATCCATAGAAGCTTGGGCTTCCCAAAATCGAACCGGGATGGGGAGCTCTCCCTTGGAATCTCACCTTGGCTACCAATGGCCAACGGGCTGGCAAGCCCATCGGCGGGGATATCCCCCTACATTGCGAGGGGCTCATTTTTCTGCCAGGGCATTCCATCAACCGGGGCAATTACGGTCTGGATAAGTGGGGAAGCTAAACCGGCGAGCCGGGCCTTTTCACAAGGTGGGGGCTCCGCCGAGAAAACTTCTTGGCCGCAACCTATCTTCTAACACGCAAGCTCTCCGAAAGAGCTCCGGAAGGCGTTATCGTCGCCAATATCCGGTACCGAGAGTTTCCTGGGTATTTCCTGGTTGCCGAAGGCCCACGGCACCTTGGCTCAATCTCAGGCCCAAAACCCCTAAAGGTTCCCCAGGGAACCAGCGTCGGCCCCCGGTCTTTCGGTTTGCAAGCTGGTCCCCTGACCAGCACCCTGCCAATCCCGACGGCCCACTGCGAATCCACCGAGCCGAAACTCATGCATCCGAAAGAACCTAAACCATTCCTCCCAAAGAAAGAAAGCGGGCCTTTATGGAAGGTTTGATCCCCCGAAATTTGGAAATCCCTGACCCACCAGAAAGCATGTAGCGACCCGGCGGTGAAAAGCAGCCAAGTTTTAGCCCTCCATTCGGCTCCTCATTGTATCCTCGAACTGGCGGTTTTTGCAAAGACAAACTGACGTTTTGCCTTCCTAGGGCCGGGCACCTCCCTCGCCGCCTGGGGGTTAAGATCTGTCGGAAGCTCAAAGATGACTTTTGTCGGCCGCAGTATCCTTTGGGGGGAAGTTCGTCCGGGACCCCTTACGATTGACGGCTGCAACCGGTGAACTGAGCCGCCGATTCAGAGGCCAACGAGGTTGCGGAGGCAAGGATCACTTAGGAAACCCGAATGCCACCGGAGTCCCAGGACCCGGAAAACTCAGCTCACATACCGGGGCACTGGGAGAAAAGGACCAAACGGACAGCACCATAGCCTGCGGGAAAGACCTCCTCCCGGCAAACTAGGGCAAAAACCAGCGGCCACACTATCTGACCGGCCTATCTGAAGAACAAATTTTCGGCCTGGCCCTCTAATGCTGGTAGCCCGCCACGGTTAAGCTGGGACTTCTTACAGCTCGAATGGGATCCCACAAGGCAGGGAAATTCCCAGGGGGCACTACTTCTCAATCCTTGCAGGAACTTAGGGAAACCTTTCTCAATCCTTAGGGAAACTTAGAGGAACCTAAGGGAAGATTCTGGAGTTTCGCAAGTCAAGATGAAGTGGAGGTCTCTCCTGCCACCAAGAAGAGGGCCTGGGCAGGGAGGTCCGATTCCAACTCAAAACGTTTGGGACTAACCCCCTGAAAATTCCGACCAATAGCTGTCCCGAAGTCCCCCGCCGACAGCACCAAGACATCTCTCGAGGGTGCCGCCAACCAGGACTACCACCGGACCTCCAGCATTTGAAAATCAGGTAACTCAAAAGCAGCTGGGATGTCCCGGCTCGATAGCCTTTCTCCCATGAGCTTCATCCGGCACCGTACACAAGCTTTCAGCTGACACCAGCGAAGAGATGGGGGCGGTGAGGAAGCCACCGAAGGCGAGCGGCAATACCCCCTACTGCTAGGCTCAAGAGGAGAGCAAGACTTGTTGGCTCAGGGGTAATCCGAAACTCCAAAAGTACCGTGCCTTCCCAGGGCCAAGGACCTCCGAGAGCCGGTGTGAAAGTGGCTTGCAAGCGAGCCGAGTTTATCTCTCCATTAATGGCATTAGGCAAGCCAGGAAAAGGATAGGATTCGAGGCACGGAGTTACCGCTGCCACATTCAGTCCTGCCATAAGCCGGAGGAGGTTTGCTTCTAGAATCGTCCAATTTGCTTGGGCGACTGCCCTCCCCGAAGCCCCTCCCATCTGCTCATCGATGGCACGACCAAACCCAAAGCTCCCAAAAAACTCCCCATTGGTGGCCGATCTGACATATTCCTCCAGCCCGCTACTGGAGGAAGGAAAGTCTTTTTGTCGGTCCACAAAGATGCTTAAGGCTACCTCGCCGGACAGCCTTCCGAAGGGATCACGGTTACCGATGCCGTCGAAACCATAAATTGCGGCCACCCTTTGCCAAAAGCCTCGGCCCCCGCGGTCCCAGAACGTTTGGCCTGTCGCCAAATGGATGGCCAAGTATCCGGTGAGCTCTCCTTCGAAATCTGCCACACCATTGACGCTAACGGCTTCAAAAACAGCGACGAAAAGTTCCGCAGGCAGCCTATGGGAAAATGAGGGCACGGAGCCCGGAACATACCTACCCTGCAGGTTGTCCCAAACCCACACTCCACCTTGCACGCGGCCTAGGACGATATTTGTAGAGCCATCGTAACGGAGGAGCTCCCGGACGAATATGCCATGAGCCTGAGGAGCATCATGCAAAACAAAAAGAGAAAACAAATAACCGTAGGCAACCACCCTTACCCAAGGGCTGAAGACACCGAAACTGTTGAGTTGGAAATGGGGAGGGCCAAATCTTTCCATTTCTCACCGTCTCCTGGCAAGAACAATTATGGAGGATTCCATCCGGGTTCCATCCGCCCGTGGTGTTCCCGGGGAACTCCCAGGAAAGAGGCGAAGTTCGGGCCAGGCATATTACCGGCAACCGCCTCAACACCAATTCGATAGCGGCCCAATGTCACCCCGAAGCCAGAGCCGGTGGTCCCAAAGCTAATAGGCGTCGATACCAAATTGCAAATGATGAGCAACAGGAGCAAACTCAGGTTGCTAAAAAGGCAGGAGTTCCTCGCACCCCTGACCAGTCTGCAAACCCCGGCCCAGATCCCACTCCCTGATACTTTCTTCTTCCTTGCCGGAAAGGACTGGAAAGTTTCGTGGCGTTTGCGGACCACACCCTGCCTTGTCGGCAAATTCATATTACGGAAAAGTCTCCGGGGTGTCAAACGACTTGCCGGGTTTGCTTCCGGAGCTATTTTCCCGGTCCCTCTGTTCTTCCCCCCCAATGGTTAGTACTAGTGTTAAAACCCTAGACCCACCGCCCCTTCGCCCAGCCAAAGAAGATTGGTTTTTGACGGATCGGGATTCCCTTCCCCCGTGCCGGCCCAAAATAGGCGAGAGCTTTTTCCCGGCGTTCCCGTTCCGAAGGTTCGGACCCCGCTCCACGGGGGCACCAAGCGACAAAGTTCTCCATAATCACCGAAGCGGCGAAGTTTTGGGAACCGGCCAAACCGACGGGCCACCTGACGGGATTGAGATAACCTGAAGGGAGGGAGATAAAACGGGGGAAATAACCTGTGCAACAACAAAGGAGGTCCATTTCTACCAACAAAAATTTCGCCTGGAACAGCCAAAACCGCTCTTCCTGCGGAGGCATGGTCCCCCCATGGGCGTTAGGCTCCGCGGCAGGCAAACCTTTAAGCAGCCAAACCTTTAAATGAAGCGAAACCTTTAAATGATCAGCCCTCAGGCCGATAACAAGGCACACTCACAGTGGATTTACCAATGCAGAATTGCCAACCTCCGTGGTCCGGGCTCCCGGGGCTTTTTTCCGCCGAATTTTCGTTCTCCAAACCCTACTTCGGGGACCAGTCCGAACTGTGGGCTTTCCAAGCACAGGCCGAGGGATGAGAAACGTCCGGCCCCCGACACCTTACACCGCCAAAAAAGCCCGACAGCTCACACTGCCAAAAAGATCGCAGTAAGGGTAATCTGCCATCGATAGCTTGCATTTGCCCGGCTCTTTGAATCTCAACCATCCACCGTACGGGCTTGAATTAGAAACTCCCGAATTGGCTAGACCACCCACAAGGGGGCCACCGCGTAAAACCTCGGGGATTTGGCCCGGGTCGTTCGACTTACGCGGGCAGCAGGGTAAAATGGGTTTCCGGCTTTTCCAGCGGGCGGAAGTTCCTCCGGCCTGGCCCCGGAGAAGGGAGCTTGCAAAAACTCCGCCGATCGAGGGGGACATCTCGGCCGGATAGTCCTTGATGCTCCGACCTTTGGGAATTGTTGATTGGCGAAATGGCGGGAGAGAGATTCCGAAATTTAAAGAAATTGCCAAATTGCATAATTCCAGTGTGTTAAAAGCTCTGGAGCTGAGTGCTTGGGGACTTGGACCCCCGCAGCCCATACTGTCGGCATTGCGAATTACCCAAACTTTCGAAGGGGAATCTATGGGGCAGAACGACCGTGCGGTCTTTTGGTGGGGCAGCCTCGGCTGGAAAGGACCGGTTCAGCCGGGTTTGAGTCTTGATTTCGGGAATTTCTGAACTTAAAGAGGCAGTTTGCGGGTGGAAAATTCCAGGGGAACTTTGCAAAACTCCATTTAGTCAGCCGATTCCACCTACCCTGCGGCCTTCTTAACCAACAAGGGTGGGAAGAGCTCGTTCTCAACCGACGAGGGTGGGAAGAAATCGATAATTCCGGTCACTCAGAGGATAAATCTGCCAAAGGTGAGGCGGCAATGACAGAGGCGGAAATTCGCGATTTGGTTCTTGGAATCATCGCCGATATTTTTCCCGATCATGATCTCTCCCAACTTCGGGACGATGAGCCTCTTCGGGATCAGCTTGGCTTGGATAGCATGGATTTTTTGGACATTGTGATGGAGCTTCGGCGACGGTATCGAATGCAGATTCCGGAAGAGGATTACCCCCGGCTAGCGACCGTGGCAGGAACCATCGAATACCTTAAGCCCCGGTTGGCGGAATTAGGTCGGTGACCTTGGGGCACCTCGAGAAGATGCGTCGGTGACCTTAGGGCACCTCTAGAACAGGCGGATAGAACAGGCGGAATCCCGGCCACTGGAAGAGGATCAAGCCCGGTGTAAGAACATAAGCCCCGGCGGGCGGAATCTCGGCTACTTAA
>Ga0308410_1001846_pt1 | contig 12267 bp, 12 predicted proteins | sample HotsprOSTMatCore_FD_203467 | JGI IMG/M metagenome (GOLD analysis project Ga0308410, IMG submission 203467) | Hot spring phototrophic mat microbial communities from Octopus Spring, Yellowstone National Park, Wyoming, United States -... | ecosystem: Environmental > Aquatic > Thermal springs > Hot... | reverse complement strand
AGAGGCTTCGCAACCGCCGGCTGCCAATCCACAGTCCCCCGACATCTTGATCACGCAGCCATCTCTGGGTGGGCCGGTGGCGCGCGGCTTGCTTTCCATTCGCGGCACGGTCAACCCGCCGGGGTTCCAGCAATACGTGGTCGAATACGGCGAGGGCGAAAACCCAGGCGAATGGCGTTGGATCAGCGGGCCGCACCTGGCGCCGGTGCAGGATGGCCAGCTCACCGAATGGGGCATCGAAGGCCTGCCGGCCGGGCGCTACACCATTCGCGTGACGGTGAGCACGTCGAACGGGGTGCTGGTTGGCTACACGCGCTTCGACGTGGGGCCATAGGCGATCACCCGTGCCGGTAGCACCATCTTTGACGGATATGGCGCATGCCGACGAGCGGTGACCACGCGGCAGAATTGGCTCTTCGCAGGGCAGCGCCAGGTCGTATCATTGGTTGCATGGCCGATGATCGTGTCGAGTTGGAGCGCCGCAACCGTGAACTCTCCATCCTTCACGCTATCGCCGACGCGCTCAATCGCCAGACCGATCTGCGACGAGCGTTGCAAACGACCTTGTCGCAAGTGGCCGATCTGTTCGGCCTCGAAACCGGCTGGGTGTTTTTGATCCGCGACGACGGCGACCCCTATCTGGCCGCGTCGCAAAACCTGCCCGACCCATTCGTGGATGAGCCGGAGCGGATGGAGGGCGACTGTTACTGCCTCGACGCGTTTCTGGCGGGCGAGATGGACGCTGCGGCCAATGCTGAAATCATCACCTGTTCGCGGCTGAAGCACATCGTCAGCCTCGCTGACGGCCTGCGCTATCACGCTACCATCCCGCTCTATGCCCAGGAGACCGACGGCGTGCGGCGCAAGCTCGGCGTGCTTAACGTGGCCAGCGCCGACTGGCGCGCCCTCACCGGCGACGACTTGCGCCTGCTGCACACGGTTGGCGACATGGTCGGCATCGCCGTCGAGCGCGCCCATCTGTTCGAACGCAGCGCGGAGCTGGGCGCGCTGGAAGAGCGCAACCGGCTCGCCCGCGAGATCCACGACACGCTGGCGCAAGGGCTATCCGCCATCGCAATGCAGCTCGAAACGGCCGATGCGCTGCTGGATCAGGCCGCGGTGCAGCGGGCGCGCGCTGCGGTACAACAGGCGTTGAAGTTGAGTCGCGCCAATCTCGAGGAAGCGCGCCGCTCCGTGCTGGATCTGCGCGCCGCACCGCTGGAAGGCCGCACGTTGAGCGAGGCCTTGAGCGCACTGCTGAAAGACTGCGCGGTGCGCTGGAACTTAAAAACCGCGCTCGACATGGCCGGCGCGCACCGTCCGCTGCCGGCGCGCGTCGAGGTAACACTGTACCGCATCGCGCAAGAGGCCTTGACCAACATTGCCCGGCACGCCCACGCACGACATGCGACGCTACGACTGGCGATGACGTCCGATCGCATCGAGATGATCGTTGAGGATGACGGCGTCGGTTTCGATCCGGCGCAGCCGATGCCGGGTCGCTTCGGCCTGACCGGGATGAACGAGCGCGCTCGCCTGGCCGGCGGCTCATTCGAGGTGCGGAGCGGCCCCGGCACCGGCACGCGATTGAAAGTGTGGTTGCCGCTAGGCAGGGACGAGTGACTGACACCGATAATCGGCAATCGGTGATTCGTAATCGAAATGATTCGCGTTCTTATCGCCGACGATCATCCCGTCGTTCGTGACGGCCTGGTCGCCGTGCTCGGCACGCAGCCCGACTTCGTCGTCGTGGGCGAAGCGTCCAGCGGTAGAGAGATGATCGAGCAGGCATTGCGCCTCACGCCCGACGTGATCCTGCTCGACCTCGAGATGCCGGGGATAGATGGCGTGCAGGCCTTGCGCGAATTGCGCGTTCGGCAACCGGATGCGCGCGTGCTGGCGTTCACCGCCTTTGACACCGACGAGCGCATCGTCGGCGCGATTCGCGCGGGCGCACTGGGCTATCTGCTCAAAGGCGCGCCGCGCGACGAGTTGTTCAACGCCATCCGCGTGGTCAGCCGGGGCGGTTCGCTGTTGCAACCCGTCGTGCAGTCACGGCTGATGGATCATCTGCGTGAAGAGCGAGATCGAACACCGGTCGAAGCGTTGACGCTGCGCGAGGAACAGGTGTTGCGCTTGATGGCCGAGGGCAAGACGAACAAAGAGATCGCGGCGGCGCTCTCGATCACCGAGCGCACGGTCAAGTTTCACGTCGGTGCGATCTTCGGCAAGCTCGGCGCGACGAATCGCACCGAGGCCGTGCGGCTGGCGGCGCAACGCGGGTTAGTTGAGTTGTAGTATCGGGTTACGGTCGCGGCGACCGCGGCCAGCCTGCCTCAAGTACAAGTAGTAGCGCAATGCTCCCGCAAGCCGAAAGTTACGAAGAGCTGATCGCCGGGTTCCGTTGGGACGTGCCGGAGCATTACAACATCGGCATTGACGTCTGCGACAAATGGGCCGAGGCCGATGGCGACCGGCTGGCGCTCATCCACAAAGCGAGCGACGGCGAGGTCTCGCACCTCACCTTCGAGCAAGTTCGCCGGTCATCCAACCGGTGCGCCAATCTGCTGGCGCGCAACGGCGTGCGTCGCGGTGACCGCGTCGGCATCCTGCTCGGGCAAGCGCCGGAGACCGCCATCGCGCACGTCGCAGTTTATAAGATCGGTGCAATTGCCGTGCCGTTGTTCTCTTTGTTCGGCGTAGACGCGCTCCGGTTCCGATTGAACGATTGCGCCGCGGTGGCAGTCATCACCGATGGCGCAGGCGCAGACAAGCTCGCTGCCATCCGCGCCGAGTTGCCGGACTTGCGGCTCATCTTCACGATTGACGGGCCGCGCTGCGGCTGCCATGACTTTCATGCCGAGTTGTCTCGCGAGCGCGACGACTTCGCACCCGTCAGCACGCGCGCGGATGACCCCGCACTCATCATCTACACCTCCGGCACGACCGGCCAACCCAAAGGCGCGCTGCACGCCCATCGGGCGCTGCTCGGCCACCTGCCCGGCGTCGAGATGTCGCACGACTTGTTCCCCCAACCCGGCGATCGCATCTGGACGCCCGCCGACTGGGCCTGGATCGGCGGCCTGCTGGACGTGCTGATGCCGGCCTGGCATCACGGCGTGACGGTCGTCGCCCATCGCTTCGAGAAGTTCGACCCCGAAGGCGCGTTCAAGTTGATGGCCGACTTCGAAGTGCGCAATGCCTTTCTTCCGCCCACGGCGCTCAAGCTCATGCGCACCGTCGAGCGCCCGCGCGAGCGATGGAACTTTCGTCTCCGCTCTGTCGCCAGCGGCGGCGAGACGTTGGGCGCGGAGTTGCTGGAGTGGGGCCGGCAGACGTTCGGGCTGACCATCAACGAGTTCTACGGCCAGACCGAGTGCAACATGATCGTCTCATCGTGTGCCCGCCTGATGCCGAACAAGCCCGGCGTGATGGGCCGCCCCGTGCCCGGCCATACCCTCGCCATCCTGAACGCTGCCGGTGAACCCGTGCCCAACGGCGTGCTCGGCCAGATCGCGGTGAAGCGCCCCGACCCGGTCATGTTCCTTGAGTACTGGCGCAACCCGGAAGCGACGACGAGCAAGTTCAGCGGCGATTGGCTGTTGACCGGCGACATGGGCGTGCGCGATGACGAGGGCTACATCCGCTTCGTCGGCCGGGACGACGACGTGATCAACAGCGGCGGCTATCGCATCGGCCCCGGCGAGATCGAAGATTGCTTGCTCGGCCATCGGGCGGTGAAGATGGCCGCGGTCGTCGGTGCCCCAGACGAACTGCGCGGCCAAATTGTAAAAGCGTTCATCGTGCTCGATGCCGGCTACGCGCCGAGCGAGGCCCTGATCCGCGACATCCAACAGCACGTCAAAGTGCGGCTGGCTGCGCACGAATACCCGCGCCAGATCGAATTCGTGGATGCGCTGCCGACCACCGTTACCGGCAAGGTGATGCGCCGCGAGTTGCGCGCCCGGTCCAAGCTATAGCCTGGCGCGCAAATCACCGAAGGCGCCCTTCCCGGCGAGCCGTCGCTGCACACGATGCAATGGCACAGCGAGATCAGCGCCGTCGGGTTTGCGCCGCACGCCTGGGCTACGGCAAGCGCAGCGTTGGGCCGGCCAAGGCCTTAAATCCGATCCTGTCCTTCCGTTCAGGTCGCGCGCTGAACCGAGGTGCATCGAAATCCAACTTGCGCGCGTATACGATGTTCAGCGAAGGTGAAGCTATGAACGTGAATCGAACTGCCCTGATCACCGGCGCGTCGCGCGGGTTGGGCCTGGCTCCGGCGCGCTGGCCCGACCACGGATGGAACCTGATCATTGAAGTGCGCGGCGAGGGCACATTGCGGCGTGCGGCGAACGAACTGGCAGCGCTCACGACCCACGCCGTTATCGCGATAGTCTCTGAGACTTCGGAAGTTTTGAGATGAAATCAGGAGGAACGATCCATGACGACCGCAACTTCAAACTTCGTTCGCGCCGCTCGCCTGAGCGACCTGCGCGCCAGCGGCTGCCTCACCACAACCGTAGACGGCCATACCCTGGCGCTGTTCGACTACGGCGGCAAGGTCTACGCCGTGGATAACCGTTGCCCGCACATGGGCTTCCCGCTCGACCGCGGCAGCGTGAAAGATGGCATCCTCACCTGTCACTGGCATCACGCCCGCTTCGACCTGGCCAGCGGCGGGACGTTCGACCTGTGGGCCGATGACGTGCGGGCTTTCCCCACCGAGGTGCGCGGCGATGAGATCTGGGTGGACGTCGCGCCAATCGCCGACCCGAAGGCACATCTGCGTCGGCGCCTACGCGATGGCCTCGAACGCAACCTCCCGCTGGTCATCGCCAAGTCGGTGATCGGCTTGATGTCCGCACCCACCTCCATCCCCTCCCCTGCTCGGGGTGGGATCGAAGACGCTACCGAGCCGTTTTACCTCGGCCTCGAATTCGGCGCGCGCTATCGCCGGAGCGGCTGGGGCCAGGGCTTGACCATCCTCACCTGCATGATGAATCTGCTGCCGCATCTGGCGCCGGAGGATCGTTCACGCGCGCTGTATCACGGCCTGTCGGCGGTCGCACGCGACACCGATGGCATGCCGCCGCGCTTCACCGTGCAGCCGCTGCCGGGCGTGTCAGAAACCCGGCTTCTCGGAGAAACCGGGTTTCTTGAGTTGAAACGCTGGTTCCGCCGCTTCATTGAGGTGCGTGATAGCGAAGGCGCCGAGCGCTGCATCGTCTCTGCAGTGCGCGCCGGCGCGACGCCGCAACAGTTGGCTGACATGCTCTTCGCTGCAGCCACCGACCATCGCTACATTGACGTCGGCCACCCACTCGATTTCACCAACAAGGCGCTTGAGGCATTGGATATCGTCGGCTGGACGCCTGAAAACGCGGAGTTGGTGTTGACGAGTTTGGTGAACGGATATGCAAATGCCGACCGGATGGAAGAGTCGAACGCGTGGCGCAACCCAATTGACCTGGTTGCCATCCTCGAGCGAGCGTTCGAGAATCTGGAGAGGGTTGGACACGAAGCAGCAGAGAAGCGCACGAAGCTTGATGAACAAGATCGCATGCGACTGGTGGATGTGCTGCTCGGCGATGACCCGCAGGCCAGCGCCGATGCGCTGCTGAACGCATTGCGCGATGGCGTGAGCGATGTTGATCTTGCGGGGATCGTAGCCTATGCGGCGGCGCTGCGCATCGCGCGCTTTCACACCAGCAACGAATTCGGCGACTGGGACACGGCGCTGCACACCTTCACCTTCGCCAATGCGGTGCACCAGGGCTTGCGGCGCACGCACTCGCGCGAACTCGTGCGCGGCGTCTTCGACGCGGCCATGAGCCACTACCTCGACCGATTCCTCAATGTGCCAGCGGCGCGCATTCCATCGCCGAATGGCAAGCGGCATGCATCACTCGACGATCTGCCGGCGCTGCTCGATCGCCAGCAACAGGTAGATGCGGCTGGCGAAGCCGTGGCGCAATTGCTCTACGACGGGGTTGAACCACGCAAGGTGATCGCCGTGCTGGGCAAGCTGCTGTTGCGCGAGGATCGCGACTTCCACACCATCCAGTGCATCGAGGCAGCCGTGCGACAACACGAGATGCTCGCGGGCACGCCGGCGGCGACGCATGTGCTGATCGCCGCGGCGCGCTACCTGGCTGCCCACGCGCCGACCATGCGCGCGCAGGGCCAGACCTTCAACATCGCGCAACGCCTGGCGCGCGGCGAGCGATTGTTCGAAGAGGCGTGATGCCGGCGTCAATGGATGTGTAGCGGATAGGCGGATGCACGCCGGTCATCTGTTTATCCGTTTTCTACCCGTTGACGCGAGTCATGGCACAACCCACACCACGAAGCTGAGTTTGGCGTCTCGATACTGACCGGTGATTTCCCAGCACCCGGCCGATGGGACTGCCACGCCCACCAGCATGGCCGAGCCGATGTCATCGGCATATGCATTGGTTGCCCGTGAGGCAACCAACGGCGGCGCAGGCGCGTCGAGCCGCCGTCCGGTGACTTTCAGGTCGGGCTGCGGCTCGGCCTGCACGTCATAGCCCTGCCGCCACCAAAACACCTTTTGGGTGTAGCCGCTGCTTGATGAGTAGGGCAGGTTTGACCACGTGCCGTTGGAGCGAACAACCGTCCACAGCTTATCGGAGCCATACCAGAACTCGCCTGAGTTCAGCGATGGCTTGCGATTGAACGGCACGAACGGTGGGGTCTGCGGCTGGGTAATGGGACACTCAGCCGGCGGAAGTGAAGACGCGGGTGCCGGAGTCGGCGTGGACAACTCGCTTTGTTCCTGCGACGTGTCAATGCTGAACGACTCCAGAAACGGCTGCACCTTGGCCATGCGGTTGCCCCAGTTCTCCTTGAACACATAGCTGGCGACGAGATAGACGCGGTTGCCATTCACAAAGACGCGCGCCCAATAGCTGCCGTCATAGCCGCCCGCGCCGCGCAAGGCGCTATCGGCGGTGAGCTTGCGGCCGGGGACGCCGCTTACCAAGATGTCCTCTTCCTCCAGCAGCTTGCCCGCTGCCTCCTTCAGCGCCTCGTCACGCATCTGGTCGAGCGTCTGTGTGATCGTAAACCGTGCGATGTTTGCGACGGGCACATCGCAATACTCAACCAGGAAATAGGCGCCGTTGTCCTGCGCGATCAGGTCGTTGCAAGCCACCGTCGCGCCGAGCAGTTGTTTCTCCCGCACCAACGCTGACCAGATCTGCGTGGCTGGCATGCGCACGGTGTAGCGGCCTATGCCGGAGAAGTACTCGATGCCTTGCTCGGCGATGTGATCCGTCAGCGCATCACGTGACGCAGTAGCTGGGGTGGGCGCAGACCTGATGGGCGGCGCAGGCAGCACGGTGCATGCGGACAACACAAGCAACAGCGCGCCAATGCGCACGGCGTTCTTGATCGTCTCCATGATCTTCATCTTTAAGCCCTTGTTATCTGACGATGCGGAACTTCCAGCACAGATGCGCCTGATCCGGATCGAACGGCGCAAGCCACAGCGCGCTGATGCGTTGCGCCGTGGGGTCAAAAGCAACATGGGCTGGCGTCTGTGGCTGAATGCCCCGCTTAAAGCCGAATCCGGCCAGCGTCTTGCTGGCCCGCTTGTCCAGCTTGAACTCGGCGACGGGGCTGAACGCCGCATACGACTCACCCATCTGCATAGGCGTCGCGGCGAGCGTGAATTGGTCGTGGTCGGCGGCGCGCGTCCGAAGCCAAGTGCGTATCTTGTCACGGCTTTCAAACGAAGCGGTGCCGGCCTTGGCATAGTCGCAATCTTTGACCATTGCGTCCTCGCTCAGCACGGCCAACGCGCCATCCACGTCGCCTTTGTTGAACGCCGCGACGAACGACCTGATCAGCGCGGCGCGCTGTTGCTCGCTCAGCGCCGGTAGATTCGCATCGCCGGCGATGTTGATTTTGAATCGCTCGAACACCTGGTGCATCAGCATGTCGCCGCGCTGAGTCGCGCGGAACCATTTGCCGTCGAAGGCACTGTCATACTGGTCGGTAAGCGAGCCAACGAAGAATGTATAGCCCGGCGTCCCGTTTCGGCTGGGGAAGTAGCGCAATTGATCCAGCGCCACGCGATCTTTCGAGGCGCTTTCGGCTTGCTGATAGCGCGTGAGCACGAAGCCTTCGCCGAGCGGCTTGACCGGTCGTTCAATCGGGCGCGGTTGGTCATTCCATCCCGGCTCGACGCCAACCAAGTCGCTCCACCAGGCGTCCATGAGTGCATACAGCGTGTCTTCATTGGTGATTTGGATTTCTTTGACAATGCCGGGGCCAGACAAGCCGATGGCGACGATGGGCGGCCCTTTGGCTTGCGCTGATGAGGTATGTGCAACGGTCAAAGCGACGATCAACACGGCGCAGGCGCTCAATCGAAATGGCATCATCTTTCGTACCTCCGTTGACTTCATCACTCCGCCGTCAGCGTCACATCGAACGTGCCGCTGGTCTGGCCGTTCCTCAGCAGATATTCCGTCTCAATGGCCCTGTGTCCGGGCGCGCTGATGAGCAGGTGAATGTGTGTTGGCGTGCCCTCGTATTGGCCGGGGAAGTTGCTCTCGAAGCGATACCCGCCATCCGGGCCGGTGATGATCGTGCCGCGATGTGCGTCGTCGTAAACGCCTTGCGGGTTGGCCAACAGGAAGGTGATCCTCGCGCCGGCGAGGGGGGCGCAGTCCTTGCCGGAGCGGACGACGCCGCTCAGCACAAGCCTCTTGGCGACGAAAGAGCCGACGGGCGCGGTATTGGCGGAGACCAGCGCCCGACCTTGCGTCACCGGACATGTCGCCGGCCGCTGGACGGCCAGAAAGGCCACCAGCGCCTCGATCTCACTCGACTTAAGATTCAAATTGGGCATCTGCGTCTGCGGCTTCACCGCCTTTGGGTCTTTCAGCCAGACGCGCAGATAGGCCGCGTCGAACTTGGGGATGGTCAGGTCAGGCGCATTGCCCGCGCCATAGGCGAAGCTGAATTCGCCGCTGCCTGCGACGGCCTGATGGCTGTGGCAACTCGCGCAACCTTTAGCCACGAACAGGTCTTTGCCCAGTGCGGCCAGTTGCGTCGAAGTCAGTTGCGCCGAAGTGGATCGGGTCTGCGCAGCCGCAGGCGAGTGCACAGTGAGCGGCGGCATGACGTGCTCGCCAAAGGCGTCAATGCGCCATTGCCACTGGCCTGCTCGCGGTAGCATCACAGTCGCCGTGTAATGCCCCACCTCCCTGGATTCGTAAATAGGGAATTCCAGTTGCTTGTGCCCCGTCTGCTCGAAGATGACGACGCCGGTCAATCCGTCTAGCAGATGCTGGCCGTGCTGCCGGACGACGAAGCCGACCGTAATCGGTTGATTGACGACTACACGGGCGGGCCATTCGTCGAGCGTGACGACGGCCCACATGCCGCCAGATGCGGGCGCGGCCAAGGCGAGCGCGGCGGCGACGACCAGCGCGAGTCTGAGGAAGAGCTTTTGCATCGTGGATACCTCCTGCCAGGTTTACACCGCCCGCACGTGCGCGGTTCCCTCACCCGCGCACCCGCGCACAACTCACCGCAGCGACTCGGCGATCTTCACCGCTTCTTCCATCGGCAAGTCCGTCTCCAGGCGGTAGGTGAGGTCGCCCTCCTTCCAAATCAGCACGTTGCCGGTGATCAGGCGGCGCTGTTCGAGGTTGCCACCTTGGGTCTTCAGCAGGTATTCGCCCACGGCCCAGACCGCTGGATTGCCGTTCACCCGTGTCTCTCCAACCACGCGGGGTTGGAACTTTTCCACCCACGCATTCCTTCCGAGCACCTGAAGCGCCAGCCGCACGCGGCGCGGTTGTGTCGGATCCAGCCACACCAGCATCACCGTCTGGTCGCCCAAATCCTGCACGAAGACGGCGTCCGGCGCGCCGAGGTCGCTGGGATAAGTGGGCAGGCGGATGGGGAAGCCGACTTGCTGGCGTGCAGCTGCCAGCGTGGTCTCGCCGGCGAGGTCGAGGACGGAGCCAAGTGGGCGAGGGGTGGGGATGGGTGTCGCCGGTGTCGCTGGTATCGTCGGTGTCGGTATTGGCGTCGGTGTCGGGTCGAGCGTGATCTGCACCGCGCCGATGCGCAGGAAGTTGACGATGGCCGCGCGCACGGGCGGCACGATCAGCAACGCTGCGCACAACACCACCAGCGCCAACACAGCGAAGGCCGCACGTTGCGCCAGCCTTGCGCGCTGCTGCGACGCAAGGGCCGCCATCCGCTCGGCGCGCAATCGCGCCGCCAGATTGGGCGTGGCTGGGTAATCGAACGCAGCCGCTATGTCGCGCATGCGCCGATCCCAGCGGTCAGCCTGCTGATCAGCGCTCATGTGTCAAACTCCTCCTTCAAGCCGGGAAACTCACGTTGCACCACGTCGCGCAACCGGCCTAAGGCCCGATGCAGGCGCGACTTGACCGTGCCCTGCGCCACGTTCAGCGCCATAGCCATCTCCGCCTCCGGCATGTCGAGGAAGTAGCGCAGGTAGATCACTTCCTGATCGCTCGCGCTGAGGCGACGCACGGCCTGCCACAACGCCTGTGCGTCAATGCTCTTGACGCTGTGTTCAGCCGCCGTCATCGGCTCCGGCTCGCCGGCGAGCAGCCTTCGCAACGCAGCGAAGTAGCGACTGATCGAGCGGCGGCGATTGCGGGCGAGGTTGGCGCAGATGCGCATCAGCCACGGGCGCACCGGGCGCGACGGGTCGTAACGATCCCTGGCTTTGTAGGCGTTGATGAACGCTTCCTGCGTCACGTCGGCGGCCTCGTCGGCGTCGCCCAGCATGAGATAGGCGAGCCGAAAGACCGCCTCCTGATGCTCCTGCACCAGTTCGTCCCAATTGTGCGCATCGGCCGATGGCATGCTTTACCCAATCTACACCGCACCGGGCGAGTCCGTTCCCACCCACCCACTGGCTCCCCTGCCCACCAGACCACCGGATTGAGTTGATGCCCGCTGTAGATGGGCAGATACACCACCAGTTGCAGGCGTGGCTGCTCGGCCAGCCAGGTCATGAGTGCCTGGCTGGCATGAATCGAGGCATTGTCCACGATAACAAAGATCGGCCCCGTGGCGTAGACCTGAGTCAACAGGGTCAGGAAGGCGATGAAGTCGGCGGTGCGTTTATGGTCGGTCAACAGGTAGTGCCACTGCCCGGTGCGGATGTTCAACCCGCCGAACACACTGCGGCGCTGGTTATGGCCGGGAGTGGGCAGGCGGAGTTGCTCGCCGATGCGCTGCCCCATGGCCCGCAGCACGGCCAGCAGATGCACCTCGCACTCGTCAGCGACAATCAGGGTGGCGTCCGGCGAGCTGGCCAGCACCTCGGCCAAGCGCGCTTCGCGGGTAGCGCGCTGCGGATCGGGCTGGCGCGCAGGGGTGAGCTTGGGACGATGCCAACTGAAGCCGACGGCGTGCAACGCCCGTCGCACCGTGCTGGCGCTGACTTGGACGCCCAAGCGTTCGGCCAAGGTCAGCGCCAACAACGCCACCGTCCACACCGTTTGCAGGTAGCCATACCCCGTCGGGGGTTGCCCGCTTGAGCCTCGACGATGGCGTTCAGATGCGGCTCAATCTTCGGACGTCCCGACCGCGGCGCGTCATACAGCCCCGCCAAGCCGTGCTCATCGTTAATACCCGCTGCACCGTGCGCAGGCTGTAGCCCATCGTGTCGGCGATCTGCTGTTGGGTCATGCCTTGTTCCCGCATCAACACGAAGTGGGCGCGTTGCGACACGCGCCCGACCGCTTGGCGCGCCACTTGGCGCAAGGCTCGGCATTCGTTATCATGTAATGGCATACGGAGTCTCCTGCTTGCTTGCTGAAGGGTAGATGTCAGCAGTTTAGCCGACGACTCCGTTGCTGGGGCGCATCGTCGCCCCCTTTACGTCATATCTTTTGCATACCTACTTAGGGCCGGTTGCCGCGGCCCAGGCAGGCCGCGCGCAGCCTGAGTCGGGCGTAGTGTGAAGAAAACGTAACAACGGTCTCAGCCCGACTTCAGACAAGCGTGCATATTCGCAACGCGAACCATACGCTCCAAACCGAAGCAATCGTTTTAGGGAGGACGGTCATGATTCGTGTCGAAGGCTTGACGAAGTCCTACGGCGCCATTCAGGCCCTCCGCGGGGTGAGTTTTCAGGTGCAAGCCGGCGAGATCGTCGGCTTGCTGGGTCCGAACGGCGCCGGCAAGTCCACCATCATCAAAATCCTCACCGGCTACCTTCAGCCGGACGAAGGCACTGTCGAA
>Ga0308410_1001845_pt1 | contig 12270 bp, 13 predicted proteins | sample HotsprOSTMatCore_FD_203467 | JGI IMG/M metagenome (GOLD analysis project Ga0308410, IMG submission 203467) | Hot spring phototrophic mat microbial communities from Octopus Spring, Yellowstone National Park, Wyoming, United States -... | ecosystem: Environmental > Aquatic > Thermal springs > Hot... | reverse complement strand
AAGAGCACTGAAACCGCTTGACGCAGGCGCGGCGGCGGCGCACAGTGTGATATTGAGGAATTTTCGGCTCGCTGAAGAGCACTGAAACCCTTTTCCAGTTCCGAGTTCTGCACTGCGTCGATACATTGAGGAATTTTCGGCTCGCTGAAGAGCACTGAAACCTGATTTTGGCGGACGGCGCGGGGAACAACACCGTCAATTGAGGAATTTTCGGCTCGCTGAAGAGCACTGAAACGTTTTGCAACGTAATTCCGCCGGTGACCGTCGCCGATTGAGGAATTTTCGGCTCGCTGAAGAGCACTGAAACGCCCGCTCCTCATAGCGGGTGCTTTGGGCGACGACGATATTGAGGAATTTTCGGCTCGCTGAAGAGCACTGAAACGATCGCGCTACCGGCGCACCGGCAACTTGCGGCAGATTGAGGAATTTTCGGCTCGCTGAAGAGCACTGAAACCCGCTTGCCAGCGTCTGACGAGCGCCACAACGAAAATTGAGGAATTTTCGGCTCGCTGAAGAGCACTGAAACCAACGATTCCGCGACGCGCTTGATTGCCTCCCAAGGATTGAGGAATTTTCGGCTCGCTGAAGAGCACTGAAACTCGCGCAGCCGCGTACTGCTGCTGCGTCAGCGCCGCGATTGAGGAATTTTCGGCTCGCTGAAGAGCACTGAAACTTCACTTTTGCGGTAGGGAGAAGCAAATGAAAATCCGATTGAGGAATTTTCGGCTCGCTGAAGAGCACTGAAACAATCGCAGAAAAAATCTCAAAATTGCCTCTTGACAAAGATTGAGGAATTTTCGGCTCGCTGAAGAGCACTGAAACGACGAAACTGAGCACCGGCGACGCAACGCTCAAGAAGATTGAGGAATTTTCGGCTCGCTGAAGAGCACTGAAACGCGACGTTCTGGACAGTTTCCTCAGCCGCAACTTCTGATTGAGGAATTTTCGGCTCGCTGAAGAGCACTGAAACGCATATACATGAGCGCCGTGTAGTCAGCTATATCGCGATTGAGGAATTTTCGGCTCGCTGAAGAGCACTGAAACCCAGCGCCGCGAGCGCCAGCCAGACCAGGACATAGATTGAGGAATTTTCGGCTCGCTGAAGAGCACTGAAACGCGTCCTCAAGCCTTTTGTCGTTGTGACACTATAATTGAGGAATTTTCGGCTCGCTGAAGAGCACTGAAACCCAATGACCGTCCACCAGCCGACGCCGGAGACCAACCGAATTGAGGAATTTTCGGCTCGCTGAAGAGCACTGAAACCCGTACATGGCGCACACATCAGCGATAACAGACGAGATTGAGGAATTTTCGGCTCGCTGAAGAGCACTGAAACGCGCGCCGTCCTGCCCCGGTCGTCGGTACAGCTGAATTGAGGAATTTTCGGCTCGCTGAAGAGCACTGAAACTCTTCCGCAGTTTCGCCGTTGTCGATGTGGAAATTAATTGAGGAATTTTCGGCTCGCTGAAGAGCACTGAAACCGCCCGTGTTGCGCTATACGCTCGTTCCTATCACGCATTGAGGAATTTTCGGCTCGCTGAAGAGCACTGAAACACGCTCGGTTACTGCTGCGAGCGAATGTAAAACGAATTGAGGAATTTTCGGCTCGCTGAAGAGCACTGAAACCTTTCAGCGCCGCGCCGGGCGCTACTTCCCACTCCATCATTGAGGAATTTTCGGCTCGCTGAAGAGCACTGAAACGTCGCCCGTGCCGCGCTATACGCTCGTACCCGTCAATTGAGGAATTTTCGGCTCGCTGAAGAGCACTGAAACACGCTCCGGAGCGGTACGGCATGCGGGATGCGTTTCATTGAGGAATTTTCGGCTCGCTGAAGAGCACTGAAACGTTGGGTGGATGTCGATGATGATGCTCCCGTCATATTATTGAGGAATTTTCGGCTCGCTGAAGAGCACTGAAACCCAGTGCGCCCGTCGTGTGCGGTACGCCCGTCGTGATTGAGGAATTTTCGGCTCGCTGAAGAGCACTGAAACCGTGATCGAAACGCGCCGGCAGTAGAACTCCGGCAGATTGAGGAATTTTCGGCTCGCTGAAGAGCACTGAAACCGCTCACGCGCGCCACGCGCGCCCAGGGATGCGCCGATTGAGGAATTTTCGGCTCGCTGAAGAGCACTGAAACGGCAATACAAGGTCGCCCCGTTGCAGCGCTATCTGTATTGAGGAATTTTCGGCTCGCTGAAGAGCACTGAAACCGCAGTGTTTCCGGCAGATTGGGCGCGGTTTCGGTGGATTGAGGAATTTTCGGCTCGCTGAAGAGCACTGAAACCGTTTTTCGACCAAGAGTTTGTTCATATTGTCCTCCATTGAGGAATTTTCGGCTCGCTGAAGAGCACTGAAACCGGCGGTGCAATCGTACCCGCGCCGCTCAACGAAGAATTGAGGAATTTTCGGCTCGCTGAAGAGCACTGAAACCGACAACTGTTTCCGTATATCGGCGGAAAGTACACCATTGAGGAATTTTCGGCTCGCTGAAGAGCACTGAAACGCGGCTGGCTGACACGCGACGGGCGGCTGGTCTACGAATTGAGGAATTTTCGGCTCGCTGAAGAGCACTGAAACGAGCAAGAGCGGCAAAGCCACGAATCTGTATAAGGTTCATTGAGGAATTTTCGGCTCGCTGAAGAGCACTGAAACTTCAGTAAAATCGATTATGCCCCTACTCTACCACAAATTGAGGAATTTTCGGCTCGCTGAAGAGCACTGAAACCCGAGCCGCGCGACGAGTTCCGGCAATCTGTCTCTATTGAGGAATTTTCGGCTCGCTGAAGAGCACTGAAACGATCGACCAACGTCTTACGCCGAGAACGAGTACGCGATTGAGGAATTTTCGGCTCGCTGAAGAGCACTGAAACGCAGCGAACGGCTGCGGATCGTAGAGACTATTCAATTGAGGAATTTTCGGCTCGCTGAAGAGCACTGAAACTTACTGACATTATCGAGTTGCTGGCGGGGCTGGCGATTGAGGAATTTTCGGCTCGCTGAAGAGCACTGAAACTCCCGTTGATCATCTCGCCGAAAAGCAGCGTCTGCAAATTGAGGAATTTTCGGCTCGCTGAAGAGCACTGAAACTTGACAACCGCGCTTCGGCGCGGTATACTACAAGCATTGAGGAATTTTCGGCTCGCTGAAGAGCACTGAAACCGACGAGGCGGCGATCGCGCTGGATCGTCAGATCGCATTGAGGAATTTTCGGCTCGCTGAAGAGCACTGAAACGCAGAGCCGCGCACAATGTTGAGGAATTATCGGCTGATTGAGGAATTTTCGGCTCGCTGAAGAGCACTGAAACATGACCAAGAGCGTGACCGGCAGCCGTACAAAGCCATTGAGGAATTTTCGGCTCGCTGAAGAGCACTGAAACGATTAGACGGCATCGCCTGGGCCGGATGAAGGAGGATTGAGGAATTTTCGGCTCGCTGAAGAGCACTGAAACTGCCGCGCTATACGCTCGTACCCATTACCCCTCCGCCATTGAGGAATTTTCGGCTCGCTGAAGAGCACTGAAACTGGAAGTCTTCGTGTTGGTTTTGCCCGTACCGAAGATTGAGGAATTTTCGGCTCGCTGAAGAGCACTGAAACGACGCCTCGGGCTGCGGCGATCCCGGGTCCGGCCGATTGAGGAATTTTCGGCTCGCTGAAGAGCACTGAAACGCGTCAGAGAAACGGTTGTATCGCGGTGCACAAATAATTGAGGAATTTTCGGCTCGCTGAAGAGCACTGAAACTGATTTTTGTCTCCCCTGGTCTCCCCTATCTCACCCCAGATTGAGGAATTTTCGGCTCGCTGAAGAGCACTGAAACGCCCGCCGGATCGCGTTATCGGCGAACGGGCAATCTGATTGAGGAATTTTCGGCTCGCTGAAGAGCACTGAAACGATCAACGACGAACGCCGGGCGCGGGGGAAAGATGAATTGAGGAATTTTCGGCTCGCTGAAGAGCACTGAAACGCTACAACGAGATGGGGCAGGCGATGAAGGATGCGGGATTGAGGAATTTTCGGCTCGCTGAAGAGCACTGAAACGCGCGAGCAACTACGCGACCGCGCGGCGCGACTATCATTGAGGAATTTTCGGCTCGCTGAAGAGCACTGAAACTTCTTACAATCTAGCGCTTCCAGTAGTTATATCTCGATTGAGGAATTTTCGGCTCGCTGAAGAGCACTGAAACGCTCTCCGCCAGTAATCGCAAAGCGTCGTCTTTGGAGCGATTGAGGAATTTTCGGCTCGCTGAAGAGCACTGAAACCGACAACTCTTTCCCTACATCGGCGGGAAGTACACCATTGAGGAATTTTCGGCTCGCTGAAGAGCACTGAAACGCCAGCGTATCGCCGTAGACGAGCGACTGCCCGTTGAATTGAGGAATTTTCGGCTCGCTGAAGAGCACTGAAACGTCGTTCAAGCCGTCTGTCCAGCGCGCGTAGACCGCAATTGAGGAATTTTCGGCTCGCTGAAGAGCACTGAAACAGATATGGAGCGCGCCGCTGGCGGATCCCGGAACGATTGAGGAATTTTCGGCTCGCTGAAGAGCACTGAAACAAATATGGAGCGCACCGGATGCGGATCCCGGGGCGTAGTAATTGAGGAATTTTCGGCTCGCTGAAGAGCACTGAAACCGCGTTTGCGCAACGGACGTGGGACGGGATTATGAATTGAGGAATTTTCGGCTCGCTGAAGAGCACTGAAACCACGCAAAAGATGCCGGTTCGATCCGGCGCGAACGATTGAGGAATTTTCGGCTCGCTGAAGAGCACTGAAACAGCAAGCGCCTACAACCTCACCTTCGATCTCGATGTATTGAGGAATTTTCGGCTCGCTGAAGAGCACTGAAACCTCGCCGTCGCGCGTGGCGGCGAAGGAAGTGGGGATATTGAGGAATTTTCGGCTCGCTGAAGAGCACTGAAACACACGCCGTCGGTCGGGATAAGGACAATCGGCATCATTGAGGAATTTTCGGCTCGCTGAAGAGCACTGAAACGGAGCGCGGGGAGCGACGCCGGGTACGTGACGCCATATTGAGGAATTTTCGGCTCGCTGAAGAGCACTGAAACTCGCCTTCGGCGACGGGTCCGGTCGCTACCCCGACGTATTGAGGAATTTTCGGCTCGCTGAAGAGCACTGAAACTCCAGACCGCGCTTGCAGCAGTACAGCAAGCAGTACAATTGAGGAATTTTCGGCTCGCTGAAGAGCACTGAAACGCGCTGGACTGGCTGCTCAACGAACTGGAGATGTATTGAGGAATTTTCGGCTCGCTGAAGAGCACTGAAACCGCGGTTCGTTCAAGCGGCGATTGAAGCGCTGGTCGCAGATTGAGGAATTTTCGGCTCGCTGAAGAGCACTGAAACGCTGTTCGTTCACCAGCAGTGCTACAACACTTGCTTCATTGAGGAATTTTCGGCTCGCTGAAGAGCACTGAAACGGGTAGGGGGGGGAGCGGCGCGCAGGAACCGACACATTGAGGAATTTTCGGCTCGCTGAAGAGCACTGAAACCGCGCAAGTAGTTGACAACGTACCCGTCCAGATCGATTGAGGAATTTTCGGCTCGCTGAAGAGCACTGAAACCACCCACTGCGCCGCTGCCGTCAGCGCCTCAATCGCATTGAGGAATTTTCGGCTCGCTGAAGAGCACTGAAACTCGTTGACGCAGCAAAGCGCTTGACAGTTCCCGTCATTGAGGAATTTTCGGCTCGCTGAAGAGCACTGAAACCGATTGCGGGCGCGGGCGCGGCGGGTTACAACGAAATATTGAGGAATTTTCGGCTCGCTGAAGAGCACTGAAACGCTGGTCAACGTCGAGCGGGCGCGTCTGCGAACGACCGATTGAGGAATTTTCGGCTCGCTGAAGAGCACTGAAACAGCGCGGGCGCGTCTTGACTGCCGTCCACCAGCGCGCATTGAGGAATTTTCGGCTCGCTGAAGAGCACTGAAACACCGGTTCCTCAATCAGAATAACCCCGCTCGCCGTATTGAGGAATTTTCGGCTCGCTGAAGAGCACTGAAACGGCATCCGCCGCCACGCGGCAACCGCGCGCGCGATGATTGAGGAATTTTCGGCTCGCTGAAGAGCACTGAAACACGCAAACTGCTGCCGCGTTCGGCGCGGATCGAGGATTGAGGAATTTTCGGCTCGCTGAAGAGCACTGAAACGAACGCATCCGCCATCGCTTGCGCCATTATCACCGCATTGAGGAATTTTCGGCTCGCTGAAGAGCACTGAAACTTGGCGACCGCCCAACGCGCGGCGCGCTGCCAAACATTGAGGAATTTTCGGCTCGCTGAAGAGCACTGAAACCTGGTCGGTGCGAACCTTACGTTTGATGTGCAGTTCCATTGAGGAATTTTCGGCTCGCTGAAGAGCACTGAAACATCTACGAGAAAGGACGGCACCCACTATGGCAAAAATTGAGGAATTTTCGGCTCGCTGAAGAGCACTGAAACAAGTCAAGCCAACGAAACGCGCCGGTCTGGTCGCGCATTGAGGAATTTTCGGCTCGCTGAAGAGCACTGAAACTCTGTCACCCGCAGCATTGCGCCACGGCCCTAACACAATTGAGGAATTTTCGGCTCGCTGAAGAGCACTGAAACGCGCAGCAGTCGCGCAGCAATCAAACCCTCTGCGGGATTGAGGAATTTTCGGCTCGCTGAAGAGCACTGAAACTCTCATCGCTCCTCCCGTACGAACGCCGCGTCGTTGCGATTGAGGAATTTTCGGCTCGCTGAAGAGCACTGAAACCGGTGTGGGCGATTCAGTCCGCGCTTCCAGAGAACGAAGATTGAGGAATTTTCGGCTCGCTGAAGAGCACTGAAACCGACCAATCGCTGCCGGTTATCGACTTTCGCACAGACATTGAGGAATTTTCGGCTCGCTGAAGAGCACTGAAACACGGTCGCGGATTTCTGACGTACATTCACCCGCTCTCATTGAGGAATTTTCGGCTCGCTGAAGAGCACTGAAACACGCTTCCAACTCTTGGTGCGGAACTTCCTCAATCATTGAGGAATTTTCGGCTCGCTGAAGAGCACTGAAACTCAACATCAACTCTGCGACCGCGCGCGCGTCGTTGCATTGAGGAATTTTCGGCTCGCTGAAGAGCACTGAAACCCCAATTCGGGACGGTTTCGCCGCTACGCAACATCAATTGAGGAATTTTCGGCTCGCTGAAGAGCACTGAAACCTCGAAATACATCGTCTGGTACCGCTCCGCCGCATTGAGGAATTTTCGGCTCGCTGAAGAGCACTGAAACCCGGTGAACGATAACCCGACCGTCTGTCGCGCGGTATTGAGGAATTTTCGGCTCGCTGAAGAGCACTGAAACTCGAACTGGACGCGCGTACTGTGAGGTGACGGATGATTGAGGAATTTTCGGCTCGCTGAAGAGCACTGAAACTCGCCTTCACGTCGTCGAACGACAGCCCCGCCTTCGATTGAGGAATTTTCGGCTCGCTGAAGAGCACTGAAACGCGCGACGGATGCGACGCTCGCACTCGCCGCCGCTGATTGAGGAATTTTCGGCTCGCTGAAGAGCACTGAAACCGCTGCTGGGCGAACCGGCGGTGCGCTGGGCGATCCTATTGAGGAATTTTCGGCTCGCTGAAGAGCACTGAAACTCAACGCGGCGGTCGAGACGTTGCAGATCACTGTATTGAGGAATTTTCGGCTCGCTGAAGAGCACTGAAACCGTACCGGGCGTACTTTACGTACCTCAAGCTCAACATTGAGGAATTTTCGGCTCGCTGAAGAGCACTGAAACGGTGAGGCGCTGGATTGCTTCCGCCTTCTCCAACTCCATTGAGGAATTTTCGGCTCGCTGAAGAGCACTGAAACGCACGCTCTTGTCGAGCGTCTCACCGATCCAACGTTATTGAGGAATTTTCGGCTCGCTGAAGAGCACTGAAACTCGGACGCGCCGCTCCAAAACGTCACGCCGCGATAGATTGAGGAATTTTCGGCTCGCTGAAGAGCACTGAAACACGCGCTTCGGCGCGAGTAGCGGGCGACGGGCGAACGATTGAGGAATTTTCGGCTCGCTGAAGAGCACTGAAACCGCGGTTCGTTCAAGCCGCAATCGAAGCGCTGACGATTGAGGAATTTTCGGCTCGCTGAAGAGCACTGAAACCGCAGATCGGGCTGGTCGGGGTGACGACCGGCAGCGTATTGAGGAATTTTCGGCTCGCTGAAGAGCACTGAAACGCGAGATGGAAGAACTACGCTTCGCGGTTGACCGCATTGAGGAATTTTCGGCTCGCTGAAGAGCACTGAAACGTCGCCAAAACGTCGTTGGCAATCGGCTGCATAAATATTGAGGAATTTTCGGCTCGCTGAAGAGCACTGAAACCTATTGCGCCGCAGCCGTTCCGCCGCCAGAACGCCAATTGAGGAATTTTCGGCTCGCTGAAGAGCACTGAAACAACGTGTCGTCTGCGGGGAAGACATCGAATTCGTTATTGAGGAATTTTCGGCTCGCTGAAGAGCACTGAAACTTGATCTCGAAAACGAGTTCTTCACTGCGGAAACGGAATTGAGGAATTTTCGGCTCGCTGAAGAGCACTGAAACCCAACACAAACGCCAGAACCGCCAGGCGCGCGCCTGATTGAGGAATTTTCGGCTCGCTGAAGAGCACTGAAACTCGGGTACGGGAACAGCGGCTGCGTTTCGAGATCGAATTGAGGAATTTTCGGCTCGCTGAAGAGCACTGAAACATTCGTTGAGCAGCCAGTCCAGCGCGGGCAGTACAAATTGAGGAATTTTCGGCTCGCTGAAGAGCACTGAAACCTGTCCCAGCGCTTTCTGATGCGCCGGGACGGACGTATATTGAGGAATTTTCGGCTCGCTGAAGAGCACTGAAACACCCGCTCGGCTTCGTCTCAAGCGTCAGCTGATACTGATTGAGGAATTTTCGGCTCGCTGAAGAGCACTGAAACGCTCAAGCCGCACTTCTGTGTTGTTCGCGCGCCGGATAATTGAGGAATTTTCGGCTCGCTGAAGAGCACTGAAACGGCGTCGAACCGGAGGATTTGACGAAACGCGAATTGATTGAGGAATTTTCGGCTCGCTGAAGAGCACTGAAACCGCTGGGGATCAAGGTGCGCAACGACTTCAGGCAGAAGATTGAGGAATTTTCGGCTCGCTGAAGAGCACTGAAACAAACGGGCTGGAGCAGGATGGTGGAATCGAACCACCAATTGAGGAATTTTCGGCTCGCTGAAGAGCACTGAAACGCTTGACGATTTCGCACAGTTGCGCTAATATCGACGATTGAGGAATTTTCGGCTCGCTGAAGAGCACTGAAACCTCGACCGCGACGCGGCGCGCGCGTTGCTGCGGCGGGATTGAGGAATTTTCGGCTCGCTGAAGAGCACTGAAACCTCTCCGGCGGGGCGCTCTCGCCCCTCCATTCTCATTATTGAGGAATTTTCGGCTCGCTGAAGAGCACTGAAACGTGTGGGTGCTGCGCGAACCGCAGCGAGCCGCCGAATTGAGGAATTTTCGGCTCGCTGAAGAGCACTGAAACCGTACTGCTGCCGTCGCCGGAAGACGTTCTCCAGAAATTGAGGAATTTTCGGCTCGCTGAAGAGCACTGAAACACGCAATCAGATCACTCATACCACATCCATCCCTTCTATTGAGGAATTTTCGGCTCGCTGAAGAGCACTGAAACGTGCACTACGTGAACTACGATTCTTCCGTCTTCAGTATTGAGGAATTTTCGGCTCGCTGAAGAGCACTGAAACCCGAAACTGGTGCTTGACAAATCACGGCGTCTGTGGTAATTGAGGAATTTTCGGCTCGCTGAAGAGCACTGAAACTTGGTTCGACGCCGAGGTACTCCGCGAAATCCTCCGCTGATTGAGGAATTTTCGGCTCGCTGAAGAGCACTGAAACTCGGAACGTTTACCGGTCTCAGTGCGACCGGAACCATTGAGGAATTTTCGGCTCGCTGAAGAGCACTGAAACGAAACCGACGCGGCGGAGGTGTTGGACAAGTGGACGTATTGAGGAATTTTCGGCTCGCTGAAGAGCACTGAAACGCGACGGAGTGGGATCGCGTCTATCTCGATCTGTACTATTGAGGAATTTTCGGCTCGCTGAAGAGCACTGAAACCCCGCGCGGAACAGCGCCAGCAGCGCGGGGTCTTCTGATTGAGGAATTTTCGGCTCGCTGAAGAGCACTGAAACGCCGGTACAACGTACCCCTCAACCGGCGTCTGCTGAAATTGAGGAATTTTCGGCTCGCTGAAGAGCACTGAAACCCGGATCTCGCTTTGCTCTGCGTTCGCAACTATAAATTGAGGAATTTTCGGCTCGCTGAAGAGCACTGAAACTCTACAAAGCGCTGCGGTTGCAGTCGCTGGCGCTAGATTGAGGAATTTTCGGCTCGCTGAAGAGCACTGAAACGCGACGGAATGGGATCGCGTCTACCTCGATCTGTACTGCGATTGAGGAATTTTCGGCTCGCTGAAGAGCACTGAAACTTAATTAAAAGAGACGAAGGTGTTGTGACGGTTGAATTGAGGAATTTTCGGCTCGCTGAAGAGCACTGAAACCTGAACTCGACCGCGAAGTCGCGGGTTTCGCGGTCGATTGAGGAATTTTCGGCTCGCTGAAGAGCACTGAAACGCGACGGAATGGGATCGTGTGTACCTCGATCTTTACATTGAGGAATTTTCGGCTCGCTGAAGAGCACTGAAACGCACGAACCACAGGCGGCGGTCGGCCCACGGGACAAATTGAGGAATTTTCGGCTCGCTGAAGAGCACTGAAACGCGGACGCCGAGGGTCGGCGTGGCGCTTTGGAACCGGTATTGAGGAATTTTCGGCTCGCTGAAGAGCACTGAAACTTCGTAATTTGGAAAGGAACCAAGCGGGTTGTTTGCGATTGAGGAATTTTCGGCTCGCTGAAGAGCACTGAAACGGGTCGACATACTTTTCCCCGACCGCCGCGCCCTCATTGAGGAATTTTCGGCTCGCTGAAGAGCACTGAAACCCGCCAGATCGCGGTAGGGTTGGCGCAGCCGCTTCGATTGAGGAATTTTCGGCTCGCTGAAGAGCACTGAAACGTTTATGAGTTTCTCGGAACCGCTGTCACAACACCATTGAGGAATTTTCGGCTCGCTGAAGAGCACTGAAACACTTGACAGACGGGCGGTCGTGTGGTATGCTGTATGTATTGAGGAATTTTCGGCTCGCTGAAGAGCACTGAAACGGACGGGCGCGTTCGGCGACAACGACGCAGTTGACGATTGAGGAATTTTCGGCTCGCTGAAGAGCACTGAAACCGCCTGGCGTATCACTAAGCAAAGGGATGGGAGATGATTGAGGAATTTTCGGCTCGCTGAAGAGCACTGAAAGGACGTGATACGCCGCGTCGGGGCTTTTCGATCTTTAATTGAGGAATTTTCGGCTCGCTGAAGAGCACTGAAAGGCGCTCGGAACAGACGCAATCCTTCGCGCAACTGCATTGAGGAATTTTCGGCTCGCTGAAGAGCACTGAAAGGCGCTACTCGTTTCCCTCGTCGCCCACCGCGTCGAAATTGAGGAATTTTCGGCTCGCTGAAGAGCACTGAAACAATCCACCGCGCGCTTGAGGTTGTCGCTGAGATCGAGTGCATTGAGGAATTTTCGGCTCGCTGAAGAGCACTGAAACTCTTTGACCAGTTCCAGAGCACAACCCCGCACCTCGATTGAGGAATTTTCGGCTCGCTGAAGAGCACTGAAACGAAGTCCACGCAGTAAACGTATTGACGCCTTCCGCCGATTGAGGAATTTTCGGCTCGCTGAAGAGCACTGAAACACGTTGCGGAAAGCGAACCGCGATTTGAACAGCGCATATTGAGGAATTTTCGGCTCGCTGAAGAGCACTGAAACTCAACATAGGAGGTTACGGATGTCGCACTCAGGCATTATATTGAGGAATTTTCGGCTCGCTGAAGAGCACTGAAACAAGCGGCGGCGGCGGGGGTGCGGGCGTACCGCGACGATTGAGGAATTTTCGGCTCGCTGAAGAGCACTGAAACACAACAGATCGTCGATTTCCCACACCGCCCGCGTTGATTGAGGAATTTTCGGCTCGCTGAAGAGCACTGAAACTTGCGACGTAGGGTTCCGCATCGCTGGGGTCAAGTGTATTGAGGAATTTTCGGCTCGCTGAAGAGCACTGAAACCGAAAATGTCGGAAAGGTTGATCACTGCGCGAAACGATTGAGGAATTTTCGGCTCGCTGAAGAGCACTGAAACGGTGATGCTGCCGTCCG
>Ga0308410_1001844_pt1 | contig 12270 bp, 5 predicted proteins | sample HotsprOSTMatCore_FD_203467 | JGI IMG/M metagenome (GOLD analysis project Ga0308410, IMG submission 203467) | Hot spring phototrophic mat microbial communities from Octopus Spring, Yellowstone National Park, Wyoming, United States -... | ecosystem: Environmental > Aquatic > Thermal springs > Hot... | reverse complement strand
CATCAACTTCTCTTGTAGATTTCGTGATTTTTTCTTGTTTCAATGATTAATCCTCCATGAATCAATACTTTTAGTCATTATTTAGCTTTCAAAGTTAAATAAAAATGATTGGATTGTCAAAGAGTTGATTGAAATCGATTCTAAGAAATTCTTAATGCTTACATCAAATTTTTTAATCAATCCTCTTTGAAAAAGATTGATAATATGATTAAATTAAAATTGAAATAACCAACAAAGGAGCATCGTTATGAGAAAAGCAATTATACTATTCCTCACTTTTGTGAGCTATTCGTTTTCACAGCAATTCCAGCTTGAATGGGTAAATCCTAAACCAACTGGTGCCAACTTGCTGGATATTGAGTTAATCGCACCAAATCAAATTTCAATTTTTGGTGTAGCAGGTACTAATATAAAATCAAACAATGTATTGAATAGTTATACATTGAATTACATTGGGGATAGAACAGATATATGGGCTGTAGACTTTATAAATGAATCAATAGGATACCTTTGCGGTGAAAACGGATTGATAATGAAAACAACTGATGGTGGCTTAAACTGGTTTACTCAAAATTCGTGGGTTACAAGCCGTTTGTATGATATTAAATTTTTAAATCCTGATTCAGGATTTGCTGTTGGATCAAGTGGACTTGTCCTAAAAACCACTGACGGTGGTAACAACTGGGTAACAACTTATTACCAAACAAGCACTATTTACACAATTGAAATAGTAAACAGCAATCTAGTTTTTCTTGGTTCTGCCTATACTGGTGGTCAACTTGCAAAATCTACTGATTTTGGATCGAGCTGGACAGCGGTTACATTTTCTTTAATTACTTCTTCTGTTTATTCAATCTTCTTTTTAGATGAAAATAATGGTTGGATTGGAACTGCATCGAACGGAATACTTAACACAAGCGATGGCGGTTCAACCTGGACGCAACAGTTATCCCTTTCAAATATAGTTTACGATATTAGATTCAAGGACAATTTATATGGTTTTGCTAGCGATTCTAAAGGCAATATTTTCACAACAACAAATGGTGGTTCAAATTGGGTTTCATATTTAACTCCTGCAAAGAGAGCTTTAAGAGCAATAGCAATTGATGGAGACAATATTTATGTAGTTGGTGATGCAGGGAGTATGTATGTAAGTACAAATAACGGGAATACTTGGGAAGAAAAATTCTCTTACATTGGTCAGGCACTTGAATTTCAACGGAGAGTAATTTTCATTAATGAAAATGTCGGATATATTTGTGGAGGTTCAACTACCACTGCTGACTCACTTGGATATGTATTAAAAACAACTGATGGTGGACAAACCTGGACACAGCTACCTTATAATTTTAAGACTCAACTTTATGCAATCTCGGCACCTTCTGAGAATGTAATTTATACTTCTGCTGGATCAAGTCTTGTTTTCAAATCAACTGATGGTGGTCTCACCTGGTCCAAATCTACAATCTTTGCAACTGCTACAACACTCTGGGACATTCAATTTTATAATGAAAATTTAGGTTATGCTTGCGGATCAAGTGGGAGAATTTTCAAAACAACAAATGGAGGTTCTAATTGGACATTACTTACAAGTCCATTTGGAACTTCAACTGTCTATTCAATGGCAATCCTTGATTCATTGACGGTTGTAGCAGTTGGTGTAAGTGCAAGAGCTTATAAAACAACTGATGGCGGTTCAACTTGGACAACATTAAGTGCAGGTATACCAGGAAGTTATTTCATTGTTAGATTCTACCAAAATGTCGGTTATATCGGTTCCTATGTATCTCCTGTAGGTTATGTTTCTAAATCTACTGATGGAGGAAATACATGGACGCCACTAACAACATATCCTGGAACTCAAAGTGTTTGGGGAATTGCTGTTAAAGATACAAGCACTTTATATGTAATTGACCTTTATGGATATGTCTACTATTCAAACGATGGTGGAAATACATGGACTTCTGTTCCAAGAATATTTGGAACAAACTCATTTTACTGCTCAATGGCTGGAGATAAATTGTTCATATCAGGTTCAAATGGGGCAATTATAAAAGGATATATTCCATCAATTCCACCAGAAACAAGAACTGTTGCTTATAATTCTGGATGGAATATTTTATCTGTTCCGTTAATTACCAGTGATATGAGAAAAACATCTCTATTCCCTGATGCAACTAGTTCTGCTTTTGCATATAATGATGGATACTACACTGAAGATACCCTCAAAACAGGTAAAGGATACTGGCTTAAATTCAATGATGCAGGAAGTGTTGATATTGTTGGTCAAAAAGTTCAAAATTATTCACTTCAATTGCCAGCCGGTTGGAATTTATTCGGAACATTTGATTTTAATACTCAGGCAGGTGATGTTGTTACCAATCCTCCAGATATAATTGCATCAAGTTTCTTCAAATATGATAAAGGATATAAAATTACTGATGTTCTCGAAGTTGGTAAAGGTTACTGGGTAAAATTAAGTCAACAAGGAACATTAACTTTTCCGACTATAGTTACTAAAAAGTCAGAACTTACTTCGAATGTATTTGAAGGTGCTTTGAAAATTTTAGTAACAGATAATGCTGGCAATTCTTCTTATCTCTACTTTATATTGAATCAAAAATCTACATTGCTTGATCTTCCACCAAAACCACCAGCAGGAATTTTTGATGTTCGATTTGAGAAGGATAAAATCGCAGAGATATTTGATAACGAATACAAAACTCTTGAAATAAATTCAGCAGTTTATCCAGTAACGATAAAAATTGAAGGCTTCAACGCTAGGGTTGAGGATTGCATTAATGGAAAAATTATCAATCAGGATTTGAAAGCTGGTGAGAGATTGATCATTAACGATAGGAATATTTCAACTCTCAAAATAAAACCTGTAAACATTGTTTATGATTTTGCACTTTATCAAAATTATCCAAATCCTTTCAATCCTGGAACAACAATTAAATTCAGCATTCCAGAAATAACTAATGTGAGACTTTCTGTTTATGATGTATTAGGAAGAAAGGTTAAGGACTTAATAAATGAGAAGCTTGATGCAGGAATTTATACAGTGAATTTTGATGGAAGTGATCTCGCATCTGGAATTTATATTTACAGACTTGAAGCCGGGAAGAATTTTTCTATTAAGAAGATGATACTGATTAAGTAAAATTGAATCAGTAAAGACTACAAAGGGCTATCTGATAAATTTTCAGATAGCTCTTTTTAATTTTAAACAATCACTATTTTATGGTGTGAAAGGATTGTTTGGACCTTCAATTAGCCGATTAATTGTTTTAATTGCTTCGTTTTTAATTTCCAATTCTGGTTTTTGATTTAATAAATTTTTGCAAGCATTAACTATATCAAATCGTCTTGGTGAAAAGTAATACCAACCTAAAGCTTCAATAACAGCAACTCTTAACTCTTTTGGTTTAGTGTTATCATTGGCTATTGCGATTAACAATTCGACAGCATCTTCATAAATATATTTTCTAAATGTTCGAACCTCAAATATCTTTTTTCGAAGACTTATTGTATCGTTATTTACAACTTCAAAAATTTCTTGTTGTCTTTTTTTATCTGGGATTCTAATGAAATAATCTTTTCTCTCAATTCCATATTTATTCTTTTCGCTTAAAATTCTTTCAACTTCGCGACTTATAATCTCAATTTTTTTATCCGAGTTCAATAGTTCCATCACTGATTTTGCATTATATCTCACTCTATCTGACTCATCGTCAAAAGATGCGCGAACAATAAAAGGTAAATATTCATCCTTACCCACAAATCCCATCCATTGAATTGAAAACCTTCTTATTAACTCATGAGGATCGTTAATTGACATCAATAAAACATCTTCAAAATTTTTATCTCTTAATTGGGCAAGACATTTTAAAGCAATTAACCTAACATTTGGTGAAGGGTCATTTAAATAAATTTTCTTTAAGTCTGATGAAAAATTCTCCTTTTTTAAATCAAATATTCTTTTAATTACAAGTGTTCTAATCACTCCATCGGTTGAGTTTAAGCATTTCTTCAAATCTTTTTCATTATTTGAATTAATCACTTCTTCTACTGGGAATGTGGAATTTGAATGAAATCGAAAAGTTGGGTCACCAATTAAATGTGATTCCAGATAATTATTAAAACGATGCCATTGACCTAATCTTGCACCATGATTTAACTTTCCAATTAATTCTGACACAAAAAGATCTTGAAGAACATTAACCGAATTGCCAAGTGCTGCAATTGTATTTCCTTTACCAAAAACATATTCACCTGCGATATATTCATTCAGATGAAATGAACCATTAAAACACTCATCAAAAATTATAAATTTGGGCTGAGGAGAAATTTTTCGAACATCGTCAATATGAATATCAAGGTTGTAACTTAAAATTGAATCTTGTTTAATAACCTCTTCATTAAATGCGCCTTCAAACCATTCGTCCGTAACACCAAAAGATTTTTTGAAATACTCTTTAGTTTCTTCTATCGAACGGTTACTCTCTTTTGCAGACCTTAATTTGCTTCTCAAATAATATTTAATGCTTTCAATGTTTTCATTAACACTTGATGCTTTTGGATAACTTGATAGCAACTGCGCATCAGACACACCATGAGCATGAAAAATTGCAACATCCAGCTCAGGTTTCTCAAGTTCAGATAATATAATCTTCTTGATATTCTTGTCCATTTCATAAAAATATTTTTTGTATCTACCACCAACTCGAAATGCTTCGGGAAAATGTTCCATTAAAATTTGTGTTTCGTCAGACCAAGATGTCAGTGATTCGGAATTGTAACCGTGTCCGGTGAAAACAAGCACATTATTTAAAGTCTCCTTTTTGTTTTTTAATTCTGACACTTTCAACAAATAATTTCTAATCTTTTCATACTTAAGTGAATCAGGTGATGGTTTAATTCGAGCTGTATAAATTTCTCTTTCAATCCTCTGAGGAGATTCTGGTAAAAGTTTATAATAAAAATAAAGTGACTGAACTGTATCCTGCCTAATGAATTCAAATTTCAAATCAAAGTCATCATAAAATCGATCGGAAGGAACAGAGGATCTATTCCACGCAAATCTTTGTTCATCGAGCTTAAAGGCGGAAGTTAAATGTTGCGCTTCTCTTATCATTGGAATTGGAATATCGCCGATAAAAACCGCACCCTCAAGTTTTGGTTTCGAATTGTAAAGTTTAATTATCTCGTTTTTTATTTCATCAGGCGATTCCCAGTTATTGATTAGGACATAAGTTGCAAGATTGTCTTTCTCAATTGAGCTTTTGTACTTAATTATAGCATCATATACCCTTTCAAAGGTCACACTATCGATAAAAATTGCAAAAGAGGTTTTCGAATTAATTCCAGAGTTTAGAACACGAACCTGAGCATAAATTATTTCAATTAAAATTAGACTGATAAATAGAAATATTCTCAATCTTCTCATACATCAACCTTTCATTTAAGATAAAGCATTTTTTTAGTGATAGTTTGATTATCGATTGTCAATCTGTAAAATAAAACGCCTGACGAATTTTCAACTGACTTTTCAAGCGTGGAATTATTAAAAATGCATTCAATCTCATAAGTACCTGATGATAATTCCTTATCAACAAGTGTTGAAACTTTTCTACCAAGTAAATCAAAAATTTCGAGCTTAACATTTTTTTGATTTTTTCCAGAAGCTGGCACTGTAAATCTTATTTTAGTTGAAGCATTAAATGGATTGGGATAATTATAACTCAAGTCTAATTGATTAATCTCATTTTTAATCTCTTTCACAGAAGTAATATTTTCGGTCGCAATTAATCTTCCATCAGAAGTTCCAAAAAATGCTCTACCAAACTGATTAATGCCTGCGGAAAAAATTATAGCAGAATTTTTTAATGAAGGATCAGCAGTCCAATTCAAACCACCATCAGTTGTCTTTAATATGGTTCCATCATAACAAGCAACATAGCCAAGTGTATCTTTAAAGAAATTTACAGTATAAAAACTTGAATCAATCCCATTAATGTTATGATTGACATAATACCAGTTCAAACCTTTATCTGTTGTATAACAAATAAAACCAATTCCAACAACCCACGCTTTATCTTCATTCATTATATAAATGTCTTTAAAATCTTTTCTTGTTAAATGCGATGGAAACGAATGAAAATTAAAAACTGTATCCCAATCATTTCCACCATTTGTCGTTCTCATCATCCATCTCTGTGGTCCAGCAATAACTCCTGTATTTTCATCAAAGAAGGCCATGTTACCAGAAATGTAACCCGGACCATTTAGTAATTTGATCTGGAACCAGCTTTCACCACCGTCGGTTGTTTTATAGACATAGTATTCAGGATAGTCATTTAAACTCATCCATGCATAACCTATCTGAGATGAAGGGAATGAAATGCCACCCACACGATTTCTTGCATTGAAAGCAACTGGTTCAAGAACGGTTCGCCAACTCTGACCACCATCAGTTGTTTTTACAATGTGACGATTTTCTTTCAGAATAAAACCTGTGTTCTCATCAAGGAATTGCATTGTAACAGATTCCCACATGGGCGGGCTTGATCTATAAGTCCACTCATCACCATACGGATCATCAGAAGCATAAAAATCACTGTAACGGGTCACAACATATCCTTTCGAACCAATAAATTGAATTGCATAAACTGGTGTTGGAGTAAATTGTCTATAAAGTTGCCAACTATTACCAAAATCGTCTGAACGCAAAATGTGAGCACCAGTACCAAGTGCGATTAATTTATCACCATATCCAGCAAGTGCTTTTAGCCCAAAAGAGTAAGTCAAAAAAGAAGCATTCCAGGTTTCTCCGCCATCAGTTGTTCGAGTTATATATGCAAAAGAAAATCCATTATTTCCAACTGCAATACCCTCCAATGAATTTTTAAAGTATGCATCACGAACTCGGTCATAATTATTTTGTGGATATTGAGTTTTTTTAGTCCAGTTCTTTCCGCCGTCGGTTGATTTATAAATCGGAGTAACAACTCCCCAGAATTCATTTCCTTCACCGAGTGAAATTACATCAGTTGAACTTAACCAGTGAACTGTTCTTTGATCGCGGAAAAAGGCATCAGCTATTGGTGTTGACTTTAACCATGTTTGACCACCATCAGTAGTATATCTTTGGGCATCTTTCTTATCGCCAACAACGACGCCAAGATTTTCGTCGTAAAAATCAATATCATACCATCTTGAAGCAGTAGTTGCAGAAACAAGTGAATCTTTTTTAATCCATGTTAGCCCACCATCGCTTGATCGCATAATGTATACTGCTTTATATTTTCCAATTGATATGTGACCAACAAGTGGACTTGTAAAACAAATTGCATCGAAATAGTTGAAGTCAGAAGAAATTAAAACTTCAGTCCAATCATTTCCACCGTTTGTTGTGATTAAAATTCTACCATTTGATGTACCAATCCATCCTTTGTTCTGGTCATAGAAAAACACTTTTAAAAAATCATAATTAAATTGAGAAGATTTTCTAATCCAACTCTGACCTCCATCGGAAGTGTAAAGAATTATACCTTTGTTACCCACAATCCATCCAATATCTTGATTGACTAGAAAAACATCGTTCAGTTCACTTTCAACATAAGGTGAAATGACAGTGTAATAATTTTGTGCAAATAAATTAAATGCAAAAATTAGAACAATAAAAAAACAAAATCTCTCTTTCATAAATTCCTCCTAATAAACTTTCAATCTGTATTCAATGAAAGTTTTAATGTTTTGATTTTGAACATTACTCCAAACTGATCTATTGATTGGTTTGAGATAATTGTAATTAGTTGAAAGTAAAATTTCTCCTGAGAATAATTGCATTGTGATTAAAAATGAAAGATTGTATCTATTGAACTCAGTTTTGAAATAGTCAAGATCATTTTTAAGAAAAGAGATGAAATAAATTCCCGAATTCTCATAAAATTCTGTAGAACTAACTGGAGAAAGTTTTTCAATTAAAAGATTTGTCTCCAATGAGATTGAAGTGGTAAAGTAAAATTTCAAACCCGTCTGAAGTGAAATTAATTGAGATTTAGTATCGAATAAAACATTGCTATAGTAATCACTTAAATCATAATTAAATTGACCATAACCCAAACCAAAACTTGCATTTAATTTTTCATTCAAACGATAAGAAATATTGCCAGTAATTCCAGATAAATTTTGTTTTTGTTCAGAAAGCAATAAGCTAAAAGATGGGTGCTTAGCCCATCCTGATGAAGTGAAATATTTAAAACTCAAATTTGTTTTTAATCTTTCAGTCCAGAAAGTTTCTGATTTCATTTCAAAATTCAAATAGTCATTTTGAAAGTAACCTTGATTCGTTGGATTAGTAATTTCTTCTTTCGAAACCGTTTGTTCAATTCCTTTATTAATTCGGCTGTAAAACAAAAACGAATTAAAAGGTCTAAAGGTTATATCTCCACTAATTGCGTAATTGTTTAAGTAAAGAATTCTTGTTTCAGTTTTTTTCTTCACAAGAATTGGAAAATCAATTCCTCTAAATTTGAACAAAGTAATTTCTTTATAAACTGCGCTTTCATCTTCTTTGTAAAAGATTTCCTCTTTTTTGTCTTCAATTATACCAGAAAGTGACATATTAATAGATCTTAATGGAGAAAAGCTCAAGCCGAGTGTGAATTTAATATCTCTGTGCTGCGAAGTTGGTTTAGGTGAAACTTGCTTCAAACCTTCATCAACATAATATTCCAATCCTGCACCAATTGATGAATTATGAAAAATCTGATTAAAATAATTTGCGTTAAAAAAAATTCCATTAAAATTGGAATTACCGATTGAACTATCACCAAACAAAAATGGGTTACCAGAGTCGTAATCTTTATTAAATATCCAATTCCAGTTTTTTCTTGTGAGCTTATTAAACTCAAAAATTCCCTTGAAGATTTGATTATCACCAATTTTCTTTTTACCTGAAAATCGAACCTGATAATAATTTATTCTTTCAGGATCAAAATACCTTTTGAATTTTTCATCAGAAAAAGAGTAAGCTGTTTGTATATACAAAAGCTCTTGATCCTCGTCATAATTCAATAGAGCAGGATTTTGACCAGGCATAAAAATTTTTATGGCAGTATCAGGTTGAAATGATAATCCATTAAAATTATAAATGAAATTCTGTCCAACAGAGAATTTCAAATGAACGATTAAAAGAATAAAAATTGTATAAAATGTTTGTTTCATTTTCTTTTCTTTGGCTTTGAATGATGAAATTCGGGTGTTGGTTTTGGAATTACGACAAAGTCCATAGATGAATTATTATCATCTTTAAGTACCATCCTACCTTCAACATTTAATGCAATTCTTTCCATCGATTTGCCTGTGTAAAATTGAATTCCACCAGTACCTCCACCATCAATTGAGTGATTTAAAATTTTATTTTCAAGTTTCATTGGATCTTTCAAATACTCTACTCCATCAAGAACATATCTATAAGGAATAAGTAATTGGTCACCAAACCACTTAAGTGAATCAACTGGCATTTTTGCAATCACAATTGCACCTTGTTCACCACCAATAAGCCAATCATTTCCTGATGGTTGATAAATTTTAATCATATTCGGTACCAAAGGATTATCAATATCTGGTGCATCATCTTTATAAAACTCGAATTTCACATTCGAAAGATCTACGCTATTTGGTGCATTAACACGATGATCAATTGCATCGGCGGCACAAACAGCAAATTCACCAGGATAAAGTGGATAATCAGTTCCATTACCTGGAAACATCCAAACGTTTTTTGAATGAACAAATTCTGGATCATCAACATAATTTTGTCCCAAATAACTACTTGCATAAACTACAGCTACAATTATTCTATCAAGATAAACTATTGAGTCAGTTTGATTATAAACCTCCATATACTTGTCATGCCAGTACAATCCTGAACCAGGAGGACCACAAGCGTAAATTTCACTTATAACAATAGGCGATCCTCCAATGACAACATCCATTGGAATTTCAATTGTTTCAGAAAGGTCAGCTCGGAGTTCAATTATTTTAACTTTCGTATTTAAGAGTTTGTGATTATAAATTTTGTAACCTGTTATTAATTCCATTTCATCTGGATGCATTTGCCTTGAAGCCGATACCATATATTTATCTGAAACAATTCCTGAAATTTCAACAACGCCATTGGTATCAGTTCTTAAATTAAATTCTTCATTAAGAAGATTTGATTTCAAAAGTACCTGCGCATCTCTTACAGCATCGCTACCATACAGAGTTTGCATATAACCTGATTGATCGATAAACCTAATTTTAAAGACTTGCTTCTTTTCTATTGAAATTGGTTTGTCTTCAAAATCAACAAGCGATGAACATGAAAAAAATGAAATTGAAAATAAAAGAATACTAATTTTTAAGACTAATCTTTTCATATTCACTACAATCCTGTAATTAATTCAAGTCCATAAAACAATTCTGGATTTCTAATCATATAAGATGGTGATGCAGGAGCTCTTCTTTGAATCCGATAAAGTGGCCTGTTATTCAAAAAATTATTCACATAAAATGAAATTGCTCCACCTTTCCAGAGAGATTTTGTTACTTTTAAGTTCAACAACCACTTGTTTGGGCGATTTTCTTCATTCAATTCATATGGCTCAATTCTTCTTCTGATTTCTCTAAATCTAGGATCAGATCTTGATTGATCATCGATTATTATTAAATTTCCTTGCTGAGTAAAGTAACCAATTGCAAGCGTATCATCATAACCTCGTCTTCCATCGATTTCCCTTAGCTTTTGTTGAATATGCACAGTAATCCACATCCCTAGTTCTTTTGATTGTATCTCAAATCTGTAATTAATTAAGAAATCTTTCTGGTAAGTCTCATAAGAACGATACATTGGAATAACTTTCATTCCAAGTGAACTAACATATCTTTGTGATGAAAAATAAAATCCATTTTCTTTACCACGTCTTGTGTAATAATAGGCTCCATCAAGTCTTAGAATGGTGTGAATTACTGGTATTTTTACCGTGCTTAAAGTGAACTCAATTCCACTTACTTTTTGGTAACCGTTATTAGTGTATTGATTGTATGAATCGAGCAGAGTGTCTTTAATAAACTTTGTAGATTCGTAAGGATAATCAGGGAATGAATACTTGTATAAGACAGTTGGCTGAGAAAAACTTTCAAACATCTTTTTTGTGTCGTTATAAAATGCAGTTACAGAAAATCCAAAACCTTTGAACTGCTGATCAAAACTTATTTCATATTTTTTCTGAACATAACCTTTAATGTATGGATTTGCCTGATCTCTGATGTAAGTCGTAACAAGTGCAGAATTGCTATCTGGATATAAAGGATTTTTAACAGAAACAGTATCAACAATATCAAAATATGCTTTTTCAGCGAAAATCATTCCCATCGGTGGTGATTTTGAAGTTGTTCCATAACCGAGCCTTAGTTGAGAATTTTTACTCAGGTTAAATGAAAGATTTATTCTTGGATTTAAGAAGCTTCCATTATAACTCTTAATTAAATCAGACTTGAAAAGCAAACCTTTCAAATCAAGTCCATAAGGTCTATAAGCTTCGTACCTAAAACCAAATTGAGCAGTAAATGGAAAGATTAGCTGACCATTGATTTTATCTTCAGCGTAAATATTCAAAATGTTGTATTGGGGCAAATCACTATATCTTCTTAGTCTTGGTGTTGGAATAGTTAGTGATGGGGGAAACAATGGATTAAATATAACTCCATCGCCTTTATTGAAATCATTTTGATATGTAAAGCCAATTAAAAGACTATTCAAAAATTCGCCTGTGAAAAATTTAGTTGAATAATTTAGATCAGCGTAAATATTCCAGACATCACCTTTTATCCATTTTTTACCGAGATATGAACCAAAGACAATAATTCCTTCTTGTGTTCCCTCTGTCAATCTATCGGTCACAACGATATTATCCCTTGAGACCATTTGTTGCTTATAGGAATTCTGTTTTGTGTAAGAAACTGAAATGTTTGTATTCAATTTTGTAAATGAAGTAAAAATTCTTGTATAGTTTATCGAATACTTGATATTTGCATCTCGATTGTACCAGGCTTCACGAAGTGCATATCCTGGTTTTTCTTTGCTCTCATCGAATGCTCTTGTGATGTAAAAGAAGTTTTTAAATGAGTAATCATCAGTGGATCTGTCAGCAGAAATTTGAGCAGCGATTCTTGTGTAACCATCACCTTCAACCCGAATATCTCTTTCAGACGAAGCTA
>Ga0308410_1001842_pt1 | contig 12273 bp, 10 predicted proteins | sample HotsprOSTMatCore_FD_203467 | JGI IMG/M metagenome (GOLD analysis project Ga0308410, IMG submission 203467) | Hot spring phototrophic mat microbial communities from Octopus Spring, Yellowstone National Park, Wyoming, United States -... | ecosystem: Environmental > Aquatic > Thermal springs > Hot... | reverse complement strand
GCGTTCGAAGCTGCGCGCTACGGCATTGACCGGTTGAAGCAAATCGTGCCGGTGTGGAAGAAAGAAACTCGTCCGGACGGCTCCGCATGGGTGGAAGGCGACTATCTGCCCGGCCGGGGGGATTGAGGCGGCACAACATGAGCATAGCTAGTGCACTATCGCGTCGGCTATCAGTTGTTTTCTTTCTCACCATGCTGCTACTCACAGGTTGCGGAAGCGTCTTTTGTGCTGTGCAGCCCTCCGGTCAAGCAAACACACTGATTCTCCAGCCTGGCCAAACGATCGGCCAAACGTTTACGTCGCATCATGCTGGCCTGAATGGCATTGAACTCTACCTGCAGCCTAGATCGTCTGGCGACGGCCAACTTCGCCTTTTACTTATGCATCGGTCAGGCGACGGTGCGATTGATGACTTCCCTGTGACATCCGCTAGTGTAAGCATTGCATCCGTAACAAAGCCCGGCTTTTATCGCTTTACCTTCGAGCCACAAACAGACTCGCGTATGCGGGACTACTTCATCTCGCTAAGTGTGATCGGAGATGGGTCAGCAGAGATTGGCACCGCTCCGGCCGAAGCCTATCTGAATGGCGCTGCTTACTTAGGTGGTGAGCCGTTGGAAGCACAGTTGGCGCTGTGTCTCAGCTTTGAGCCTCTGCGATATGCAATCGGTTTTGCCCAGCAAGTCACCGAATGGGTGCGTATGCTGCTGATCGGCATCGTCATGCTGGTGTTGCCGGGGGGGGTGTTTGTGTCGTTCCTGTGGCGGTCCGCTGCTGAACTGCCGTGGACTGCGCGATTGGGCCTAGCTATTGGGACAAGCGTGGCGGTTTATCCCATCCTGGCCTTGCCCAGCTTAGTTGGTGTACGACTGGGGCCGGTAGGGACTTGGCTGGTGGTGGTTTTTGGCATTATCGGATCGGCTTGGCGCATTCGTGCATGGCTAAAATCGCATCCGCGGCGGCATCTCGCCATCTCGCGGACCGATCTCGTCACGTTGATCCTCATCAGCATGCTTGTTGGCACACGTTTCCTCGCCATCGGAACACTCGATATTCCCATGTGGGGCGATTCGTATCAACACACTATGATGGCACAGTTGATCGCCGACAATCGAGGCCTGTTTGACTCATGGATGCCGTATGCTGAATTAACCTCATTCACCTATCACTACGGCTTCCACGCGGTAGCAGCAAACCTACACTGGCTTTCTGGACTGGTCATGCCGAAGGCTATTCTGTGGACGGGTCAAATTCTCAACGTTGCATCGGTCATCGCGTTGGGGGCATTGGTCGGCAAGGTGTCGCGCAGCCCTTGGTCTACTCCGATAGCTATTCTTGTCTCGGGGTTGTTGAGCAGCATGCCGATGTTCTATCTGAATTGGGGACGTTACACGCAACTGGCAGGACAAGTCGTGCTGCCAGCTGCTGTATGGACGCTGTGGATTGCTCTAGAGGGTAAAACACATAGTCGAGAGCGGATCGGCTTGATTCTGCTCGGCATTGTGCTAATAGCCGGGCTAGCCCTGACTCACTATCGTGTCTTAATCTTTGCGGTATTGTTCATTCCAGCATACGCGATTCTCAACTTGCAGCAATTATTGCCCAAACGCGATACGCTTGGTTGGCACGTACCAATAGGCATAGTCAATGTGCTGCTTATCGGCCTCGGTGGCGTCTTACTGTTTCTGCCGCAGTTCGTGCGTACTTTTGAAGGCCGCATCACCGCTGGATTCGCCCAAAAGTTGGCTACACCGGCCCAGTCCGTATCCGATTATCTACGAAGCTACAATGCCATTGGCGATTTGAGCACCTATCTGCCGACGGCGATCTGGGTGCTCGTGGGGGTGGCGATCATCAGGGCATGTCTGCGTGGCAACCGCGATTCACTCACCTTCACTGCCTGGTGGGGAATTTTGTTGTTGGCTGCTAATCCAGGATGGCTGTCACTGCCGGGCACGGGAGCACTTAGTAACTTCGCTGTATTCATCGCAGCGTATATACCGGCTGGTGTGCTGATTGGCACGTTGACCGATGGACTGCCAGTCCACTTCCTTCACGAGTCGCTGCCGTCTTTTCGGCAAGCCGGACGAGCTGCGGCGATGGTTGGAATGATCGGGCTGGGCGTTTGGGGAATATCGCAACGTTTGGGCGATGTCAACACGCAACTAGGTGTGCTCGTCACGCGCCCGGATCTGCTCGCCGCTAATTGGGTGCGCCACAACACGCCCTCTACGGCGCGCTTTCTCGTCAACACCTTCCCTGCTTACGGCAACACCTCAATTGTCGGGTCGGACGGCGGCTGGTGGCTGCCATTGCTGGCGAATCGGCTCACCAATCTGCCTCCCTTAACTTATAGTGCCGAGCGAGGTGTGACGCCGGACTTCATGCAGCGTGTGAACGCTTTCAGCCACAGTGTCAACACTAAGGGGTTGGACGACCCAGAAGTATGGCAGATGATGCGTGAACATGGGATCACACATATCTTCATCGGCCAGCGCCAAGGGCGTGTGAACAACCCTGATGGCCTGGTGCTCGACCCGCAACGCTTGCGGAAGGATCCCCGCTTGCAGACGATCTATCATCAGGATCGGGTTTGGATATTCGAGGTTCGACCTTGATGCACGGACTCAGGGAGAACCATGAATGCGGGCTTGCATATATGCGTGTTGACGCAACAACTGGCCAGGGTGCTAAGCGGACCTGGGCTGCATGCACGCAATTTGATCAACCATCTCCTCGCTGATGGACATCGCGTCAGCGTGATCGCGCCGGAGTCCGAATGCCCGCCGGGAGAGCTGCCCTACCGCTTCGTAGGCACTCCTTCGCCCCTTCTCAAAAGCCAGGCACGCTGGGTGCCTCTGGCTCTGTATTTTGGACGTGCGCTTGCGCGCCTGGCGCAGTGGGAACGGTTCGATATTGTGCATTTCACCGATGCGCGTGAGTCGCTCATGTGTCCAGCAAACCTGATCTCGGTGGGCAACATCAACGATACGTATGCGGCTGAGTTACAGCCACTGCGCTACTATCGCGCGTACTACGCGGACTGGATGGCGCGTTGGACGTACTATCGCGTCGTTCGCTCCGTCGAGCGCATTGCGTTGCGCCGACTCCACGCCGTAGTCGCCAACAGTGACTACACGGCAAACATCATCCGCAAACGCTACGGCATCCCCGACCGCCGCTTGCATGTGTGTCACAAGAGCGTAGAGGCCACTCGCTTCGCTCCTGCACTCGAGATGCGAGCGCAAGTTGAGCCGCATCCACCGCGCGTATTGTTTGTGGGCGGGAACATGCAACGTAAAGGACTACCTACACTTATCGAAGCCGCTTCGCACATCATTCGCACTATGCCGAACGCCGAGTTCTGGGTGGCTGGGCACGACGCTGCCCAACCCAAGATGGAGGCTTTGTGTCACCGCCATGGAGTGCGCGCAGCATTTCGTTTTTTAGGCTTGCAGTCCCAAGATGAGCTGCCTAAGCTCTACGCGCAGTGCGACGTGTTCGCCATGCCTTCGTTGATCGAAGCATTCGGCGTGGTCTTTCTAGAAGCCATGGCAGCCGGGCTGCCGGTAGTGGGCACCTGTGTCGGAGGTATAACCGAGATCGTGCGTGACGACGAAAACGGCCTACTTGTTCAACCGAACGACGCTCCTGCACTGGCCAGCGCGATCGCACGGCTGCTAACCGATGACGAGTTGCGTCAGCGGCTCGCGCGCGCTGGTGTAGTTACCGCTCATTCGTTCAGCGTCGAGCGCATGATGACTTGCACCTATGACGTCTACCGGGCCGCGTTGGCGTGCACTGCATCCTGAACAATTTGAGCGATCATCGCCCGACGGGCGGCATTGCCGGCTGCCCGCACAACTGTTTCGCGCGCGGCCGTGCCGAGAGCAGCACGGTCAGAATCGGAGAGCGACAGTAGCGAACGTACTCCTTCCGCCAGTGCATCTGGATCATTCATCTTTACCATCCAAGCATCTCGGCCATGGGTAAACAGTTCGCGATTGGCAGAGTTGTCACCCACGATGGTAGGTTTGCTCATTGCCATGCACTGAAACGTCTTTGCTCCGATCACGCGACCGGCCTTCTCCGAGGCGCCGAAGTGGCCGCCTAAACAGATTGTGGAGTGCGCGATCAGTTCTGGCAATTCGCCGAATGCTACAGGCGGAAGAAATTCGATGTTCTCGACAGAGAATCGAGTTGTCAAACTACGGATTGCTTGCTCATTTCTGCCGTGGCCAACGATTCGAAAGCGCACGTTCTCCCCGCGCAGAATGTGCGCCGCTCGCACAATTACCTCAATTCCATGCAACGGCAGAAAAGTCCCATAAAAGAGCACGATCGGGGGATCTTCAGCAGGCAAGTGACGAGGACAAAACAGGGTCTCATCGCAGCCTGCATACAGCACGCGCATTTTGTCTGCCGGTATAGCGAAGGTGTCGCGAAAATAGCGAAGGTGTGCCCAAGTGTCGAGCACCACGATGTCAGCCAGCTCGCAGCTCCGCTTGTCGAGCCAGAACGCGATACGTCCTATCGGCGAGTCAGGCGCGAACACTTTGCGATCGAAGCAATATGTGTCATAGGTGGACAAGAATGCATCAAATACGAGTGGGCCATGCCATCGCAAGCGCGTCGCGAGTACCAGCGGTTGGCCATAGAAGCCGATGAAACATACATCCCATCGTCGCATGGGAGCGACGAGCAAGCGTCCCATGAGCTGTGCCAGGTTGAGCGACAGGCGTCCGCCATGGGGATAGGTGGCGTAAACCGTGCCGAGTGGCATTAACGCGCGCAATACGGACTGATTGCGTGGGTAAGTACCTTCTCGACCGCAAATGAATGCAATATTCATCGAGAGCCAAAGCGAGCGACAGACGCCGGCTCGACCGGCACGAATGGTAACATTTTCCCTACCGATGGAACGCGTCGCGTGCAACCTATGCGGCAGCCAAGAGAGCATGGTATTGTATGCCGACTTACCGGATATGCTGCTGCGGCGAAGAGAGGTCACCGCCACTTTGGTGAGATGCTGCGCTTGCGGTCTGATCTATCAAAATCCACGTCCTACACGAGAAGAAATCGGTCAGCACTATCCCGATCGTTACGATTCGTATAACTATCGCGATGATGTACGCAAGGGCTGTGCCTTGTCGCGGTGGGCCGCTGCCTATGGCATTGCCAAACGCTGTCGCTACGTTACGCGCCACAAACGTGGCGGCGTGCTGTTGGATGTGGGCTGCTCAACAGGGTTGTTTCTGCAAGGTATGCGCAAGCATGGCTATTGGCAGCTATGTGGTGTGGAGCCGAGCAACTATGCGGCCTCAATTGCTCGACAAAAAGGCCTGGAAGTCATTACGGGCACGCTGGAGAATACAGCCTTTCCTGCAGAAAGCTTCGACGCGGTGACCATGTGGGATGTGATCGAACATGTGCATGATCCACTGGGCACGCTGCACTACCTCGCCCACATCCTGAGGCCGGATGGGCTACTCGTCATCCGGACGCCGAACTTCGATAGTTGGGATGCACGCCTGTTTGGTCCATACTGGTCAGGCTTCGAACCGCCTCGCCACTTACACATCTTCACGCCCCATACAATCTCTGCGGCCTTGAAGCAGTGTGGGTTTACGCCGATCCAGATAGACTGCCGTTCCGGTGGTTACATGGCATTCCTGCTTAGCCTGCGCTTCAAGCTGTCCTATTCGCGGATGAGCTCGCAATCCCAGGAACGCCTGCTCAGGTTGCTTTATCATCCCATCTCTCGCATGCTGGCTGCGCCGATATTCACACTCAGCGGAATGGGCCTGAAAGGCCCGCAGATGGTCGTGGTTGCAGCACGCGAAGCCGTTCACCATGATTGAGATTCGTCACGATCGCATGCACAATGCGTCCGCCACGCGGGAAGCCTACGATCAGATATATACTAACCGCGGCCTCTCGCATCGAGATTCCTTCTATCTATGGCTGCTCAGTTTGCTCGATCCACAACCCGGTAAACGCCTGTTGGATATTTCATGCGGTGAGGGTCGTCTGGTCGCGCTTGCACAACAGCAGGGACTACTTGCCTTCGGACTGGATTTCTCGGTAGTGGCGGTGCACAAAGGTTTACTTGGCTCGCCGGACAGCGGTTTTGTCGTTGGTGATGGCGAACGCATACCCTTTCCGCCCCGTAGCTTCGACTACGTCACACATATCGGCAGCTTGGAACACTACATGGATCCCCATCTCGGGGCAGCAGAAATCGGCCGAGTGCTTAAACAGGGTGGCAGGGCCTGCATATTGCTGCCGAACACTTTTGGCTTGCTGGGCATCCGATACGTGTGGAAGCACGGCGAAGTCTTTGACGATGGGCAACCATTGCAGCGCTACGCCACTCGTCGCACCTGGCAGAATTTGTTGGAGTCTGGCGGTCTGTGCGTCAATCGCGTGGTGGGCTACAGTGGCGTGAACTTTCCGCGCACTTCAACCGACGTGCGTTGGCTGCTCGCGCGACCGAAGAAAATCGTTCGGCTAGCGCTGCTTGCTCTGGTGCCGATCAATCTTGCCAACCACTTCGTGTTCATATGCTCGAAACACGCCGGCGGACCTAAGGAATGATAATGAAAGCGCGATTAAGAGATCTGATTCTTGGCATGGGTGAAGGAAGCACGCCCAGAACCCTGGCCAGCATAGCAACATTGGCTTTGCTGATTGCGACTACAGCTATTCTGATCTATTGGCGGCGCGATGATTTTGAGCATTTCAACTGGCACCTGCGCGTCGAATACCTAGTTCTGAGCGCCGTTGCGTTCGTTGTAGCGCTACTGCTCGTGGTGTGGCTGTGGGCCCGCCTGATGAGCGCCCTGGGACAACATTTGCCATTCACTACGCATCTTCGGTATTTCGGCTTGTCCAACATCGCTAAGCGGCTACCGGGGACGATCTGGTATGTTGCAGGACGCGCCTATCTTTACAAACAAAAGGGGATCAGTCCATCTCTCATCGCCGTAGCCAGCGGTGTAGAAGTCATTACTCTGACCTTGGCAAGCGCGTTAGTCGCATTGACATTTGCGGGTTCACAACTTATTTCATACATAAACTCGGATGTTCGCACCATTCCCTTTTTAACTATCTCCTTAATCATCAGCCTGATTTCTGTACATCCGCGCACAATTAAACTTATCATCAATGCGTTAAGCGGGCAACAGCCACCCACGTTCCCTACTTATGGCTTCTTGTTGACCCAGACTCTACTCTCTGCTGGAGTGTGGATATCGGGTGGTGTCATGTTCTATGCGTTCTGTGCTTCTGTTGCTCAGTTCAGCTGGACTCATCTTCCCTACATCATCGGTGTTTGGGCTCTGTCAAGCTTACTATCCTCTTTCATGTTCTTTCTGCCAACTAACTTCGGCGTGAAGGAGGTCAGCAGCAGTTTATTGTTATCCATTGTTATGCCTTTGCCTGCTGCAGTCATAAGCGTCATCATGAGCCGCCTGATGGTCATAGCATATGAGACAATGTGGGCGCTGGCGAGCATATGGTCGGAGCGCCAATTGTCGGCCACAACCACCAAAGAAATTAATTGAGATTACTGGCCAGTAAACGCGGGAATACTCCGAATGAGGTATGGCTACGTTGACTTAAAGGAGCTATTCTAGCCCCTAGTTCGGGGTGACTCAATCTCGACCAAATACTTCGCTCACGAGGTTAACAAGAGATGAAAACTTTACGTTTACTCGCAGTTGGCGCAATGGCTGCGCTCGGAATCGGCATTCAGACACAGCCATCTTCTGCGCTCCTCTACTCTTACACATCGGGTATTCAGGTGCAGAACTTAGGCACCGCAAGCGCGAACGTCGTTCTCACATTCTACGATTCCAACGGCAATCCAACCTCGGTGAATGACACCATCAACGCCAATAGCTCGAAGACCTTCTTCCCGCTACCGGGCGTTGCATCAGGCTTCGATGGTGCGGCCATTATCTCTTCTGACCAGCCCGTTGCAGCGGTCGCTAACGTGATCGGCAGCGGCGCAAGTAGCGCGCGAGCGGCTTACGTCGGAGCGCTCCAGGGCAGCACCTCTGTACTCCTTCCGCTTTTGCTGAAGAACCATGGCACTTCACGCAGTAACACATGGTTCAAAGTTCAGAACACTGGCAATGCGACTGCCAACGTAACAGTCACATACAGCGACGGTACTTCTGCGACTGCGACCATTCCAGTAGGTGCGTCGAAGCTGTTCGATCAGTCCGTAGAGACCCACAATGCTACTTCCTTCGCGGGTGAGGTGACGAGCAACCAGCCCGTAGCCGTGGCCGTGATCCAGGAGAACACCTCGACCATGTTCGCTTACAGTGGCTTCACAGGCGGTTCCACTAACCCTGTGCTTCCGTTGATCAACGCCAATAACAACGGCTACGTCACCGGTGTGCAAATCCAAAATGGTGGCACCACCGACACTCAGGTCACTGTTTCATACACCCCGGCTGTTGCCGGAACGGCGTGCACGGAAACGCAGACCATTCCGGCCAAGCAGTCACGCAACTTTGCGCTGAGCGCATTCACCAACGGTACGTCGCCTGGTGGTTCGACAAACTGCATCGGCGGTGCGCGCTTTGTCGGCTCGGCGCAGGTGACGGCCAACACTGCTAATCAACCCTTGGTGGTGATCGTCAACCAAGTGCAAAACGGCGTGAGCGGTGAGGCCTATAATGGCTTTGACCCGGCGGCCGCCAAGAGCAAGGTGGTGATTCCGCTGATCGCCGATCGCTCCGGTAGCTCCCTGAACTACACCGGTTTCAACATCCAGAACGTCGGTACCTCGGCTACCACTGTGACCTGCACGTTCAGCAACACGTCATATCAGGTGTCAGCGACTCTGCAACCCGGCCAGGCACTGAACGACGTGCAAAACAACAAGATCTCTCCAGGGTATGTGGGTTCGGCCACCTGCACGGCCAGCGGCGGCGGCAAGATCGTCGGCGTGGTCAACCAGGTAGCTGCAACGGCACCCGGTGACCGCTTGTTCGTCTCCGAGGCAATTCCGGTGGATTGAGCCATCACCGGCCAAACGACAGAAGCACGAGAGGAGCAATGGCTATCGCTCCTCTCGTTTGTTTGTTAACTGGACTCTGGCAAAAGCCAGGTCAACCGCGTTCTGAGTTAGGCCGAGAGCGGACGTGTGTTGATCGCTCTTGACCGCAGGCGAGTTAGCCGGTTGACGTTGGCGTTGGCAACGGTTCGTGATTAGGGCATCAACTCGGCCAAGAGTTCGGCGTTGCTCATGCCCTGCCGCACCAGACCGGCAATATGCCAGGATCATCTGGCGACCATACCAACGTTGATGGTCGGCCAAGACGTCGCCCAGCGGCGGCAGAGTCGCCTTGGGGTCGTCGCACAACGGCTGCACCCGCTGGAATTGCAGGAAGGCGTAGGCGGCGAACACCAGGGCATGCCAGCGCACGATGGCGTCGTAGGACTGCACGCGATAGTCGGCCAGGCCCAAGCGCGCTTTTAGAAAGAAGTTGTCCACTTCGGCTTGCCAGCGGCAAGCGGTAATACTTCAGAATGCAGCGGACGCTCAGGGTGATGTCCGAGCACAAGAAGTAAACCGGACGCGTGTCGCGGCGATTCCGTTTGCAGAAGACCGCTGTCAACAACTCGGGATAGCGGCGCAGCCGACCGACGCGAGAGCGCGTGGAGTAAGTGCGGCTGCCTTTGGTCGAGCGGAGGGTCACCCGCTCGATGGGCTGATGGCCCAGGTGGTGCCACCCCTCGGCAAGCGAATAAGTGTCCAACCGGCGATTGGCTTTGGCGGCGCAGATAAAGTGCCAGCCGTGGGTGCGAATGAACCGGAGCAACTCCGAACTGGCATACCAGGCATCGAACAGGACAAGACTTTGCACTTGGCCGGCAGCTGCGGCGCGATCTCGTCGAGCATCTGCTGCACCAGGCTGGGCAGCGCGTGATACGTCAACAGCGGCAAGCCCTGCGCGCGGCGCTGCCGATTGAGCGCTTTGACCTGCTTGTGTTTGAGATACAGCCGCCAGGTCAACAGGAATTGCAGCGGGCCGAGTTGCAGATGCACGGCCACATAGCGCGAAGCGTTGGTGTTGTTGGCGCCGCTGGCGCACATGGTCGAAATGCAGACTGACTGCTTCGAGCTTGCGGGTGGCGATGTCCTTGCAGCACAACGAGTCGTCCACACTTAAGAACAGCAGACGCCAACCCGTCTTGGCCTGGATGGCTGTCACGGTCTGCAACAGAGCGCGCAACACGGCGGTGCGTAGCGCCTCGCCCGACCAGGGACTGACGCGCAAGAAGTCGGCCAGGGCATATTCGTCGGCGTAGGGTCGAGCCGGAGCCAACGGGTCAGCGCGGCCAACGTCTTGTGGCGCGCGGTGCAGACCAGCAGGGCTTCCACGCAGTTGAGGGCGTGGCACAGTTGAGCAGGTGAAAAGCCCACCAGCAGCGGTGTCAGGAAGTTGCACAGAAACTCCGAGTGCGTGACAATCCAGGTCGGCATGGGTCGGCTCCGTGAGTTTTGGTTTGTCCCGCAACTTTACGGCAAGCCCCATGCCCTTTCAAATCAATTCATTGCCAGAGTCCAGTTTGTTAATATTGCGCCATGACCATTTGGAAGTTGATCGCACCGCTCATCACGCTTTTACTCTGCGCTTGCTCCGTGACTCCGGCATCCGAGACATCGAGCAGTTCGGCACTTCAATCTCCTATCTCCTCTCCTATCGCCCTACCAACTGCCATTCCACCTACGCAGGACCCTCGGCTCGGCAGCGCCCGAGGGATGCTTATGGTGCGGGTGAACGGACAAGAGATACCCATACGAAATGGATTGTTGTTCCTAGCTCCCACGATAAAAGGGAGCGACGGTTCCGAGATGGCTGTCTCCATGGATCGCATCAACTCACCACGCGCCCAAAGCGATGCAAATGGCTTGTTTCATTTCCACAATGTCTCGCCTGGCCGATATGGTTTGGTATTCGATTTGCTCTCAGAGGCCTTTCTGTTGAACAGGCCGGAGGATGGAAGCCAATTCGTGATTGTGATTACTGCCGGCCAAACCACCGACCTTGGCAGATTGGTTTACGATCAATTCCCCGTTACACCGACGCCATAGACTTCGCGACAGTTTAGCTGCGTCTTTGACGGCGATGCAAAACAAGCCGACACACACGCGTCTCTTTGTACAGCTCTGTGCGCTGGATGAGCGAGACAATATTGCTCGCGTCATTCGTGAAATTCCCCGCTATATACCGGGCGTGACTTCGGTGACAGTTGTCGTGGTGGATGATGGTTCCTCGGATGGCACAGGAGAGGTTGCGCTGGCAGCAGGGGCCGATGAAGTCGTGCGCCACACGCAACGGCAGGGGCTTGCCCGCGCTTTCCAAACCGGTGTTGACTTTTGTCTGGTGCATGGTGCTGACATCATCGTCAACATAGACGCAGACGGCCAATATCGCGGCCAGGACATTCCCACTTTGATACAGCCTATCCTCAGTGGCGAGGCTGACATCGTCATTGGCAACCGGCAAACGCATTCCCTGGCACACTTCACGCCTTTGAAGCGAATTTTGCAGCGGATGGGGAGTCAAGTAGTACAGATCGCCTCAGGACTGGAGATTCCTGACGCTGTATCCGGCTTCCGCGCTTATTCTCGTGAAGCCGCATTGCGTATGTTTGTCACCCCCCAGTTTTCTTACACCGTGCAGACGCTAATCCAAGCTGGCAAACTGGGCATGGCCGTGGCCAGCGTGCCGATCGTCGCGCGCGAGACCACACGGCCATCGCGCCTGCACCGCGGCGCTCTCCATTTCATCGTCCGCCAGGCAGGCGTGCTTGTGCGCACATACGTGACCTACGAGCCGATCAAAACCTTCTTTGGGCTGGCGACGCCATTTCTGGTCGTCGGTTTGTTTTTGATCGGACGAGTTGTGGCCATCGCTCTCTCGCGCGGAGGACAGTTCGCCAACGTACCGTCGCTGATCATTGGAACGATCTCACTGTTAATCGCGCTCTTCTTCATCATGACCGGGGTCCTGGCCGACCGCATCCGTGATAACCGAAGCATGCTGGAGGAAGTGCTCTACCTTGTCCGCAGGCAGAGAATGACGAGTCGTGATCTCGGCAATTCTCACCCGCCTGCCGAATAGAAAAACTTCGGTGCGGCCAGGTAGTCCTTCAGCGACATCCCGGCCTGATCTCTCTTCGATAGGATCGGGTCGCTGAACGGCCAACGGATGCCGATGTCCGGGTCGTTCCACATCACCACGCCTT
>Ga0308410_1001839_pt1 | contig 12281 bp, 19 predicted proteins | sample HotsprOSTMatCore_FD_203467 | JGI IMG/M metagenome (GOLD analysis project Ga0308410, IMG submission 203467) | Hot spring phototrophic mat microbial communities from Octopus Spring, Yellowstone National Park, Wyoming, United States -... | ecosystem: Environmental > Aquatic > Thermal springs > Hot... | reverse complement strand
AGTAAGCAGGATAGAGAAGAATAAATGGAAAGAACCGCTTCCTTTGGTTAAATCTGCTTTATATGAATTGAAGCAAATTTTCGTGAAAAAATTTTATGAACAGACACAATTCTCTTGACAAGTGTCAAACAGGATTATAGGCTTTCATTCTTTCTTACCTCCTTTTTTTTGGTCTTTTTGTCCCTGGACTTCTTGTTCATCATTAGCTTCAATCAAATCTTGAAGTCCTTTTGCCTCTTCTTCATCTAACTCTATCTCTTCTCCTATCTTGAAAACTATTCCGTTATGCAGTATTGGCGACTTTACTATGTATTTCATCGTTTGCCCCCTTAGTTGGTATCGTTAATCAGATATCCTGCGTCTGCACCGACAATCTTTACTGTTAGTAGGTCTGTTGTTCTGACTATGTGAAGCTTTCCACCAACTTCATCGTATGTATCTGTCTCTGGTTTGTTCTTTTTCCTGAGGGTATATGCAAAGCTTGGCTCATAGGGTGTTCTTTCAGCTCCACCTGAAGGTGCTGGTGAAACATAGGCAAGAACGATGTTGTCCTGCCAGACATCATAGAAGACTCCAGCATCTGCTGCGTATATTGATTTGCCAACCACAACAGTAGGAATATCAAATATTTCTGCAAGAATATCAGTTGTTACAATTCCTTTCATTGCGTATTTTATCCTGTCAAGAATTTTGCTATGACTCTTAAGTGCTCCGTATGTAGCAGGACCCATAACCATTACATTAGGATATTTCCCTATTGCAGACCTTATGGCATCTTTCCCTGTTTCAATCGTTGCAATTGGGTCAGAATTAGCATTTGTAAATTTTGAGGTTCCCGATAAAGTAATCTTGTTTGTGCTTGGATATGTATTCAGGTCTTGGACCTTGTCTGCAATTTCTTTTTCAAGTCTGAGCAATATTATGTCAATTGTCGTCTGGGTAGCATAAACCTGCAGATTAAAGAGGTCTTCTTCAGCTTCTCTGTAATCAATCGGGTATTCAATATCATGTTCAGTAAGTGTAAAGTCAATAGTTGTTCTTCCCTCTGGTGAAAGCCTGTTTGATTTTGCCCTGATTGCTCTTTCAGTGTTATAGAGTTTGAACGCCTCTTTGCCAAATTGGGGAATTTTCCCTGCTTCTTTCTGAACTGGAACAATCGGCGCAAGTACTGTGCCGATGTATGCATCGTTACTGTATCCCCTTGCTATGTTTGTCAGTACTGGGTCAACTATCCTTAGTTCTTCTAATCTTCCCATGTTATGCCTCCTTTATGACCTTTTTTAAGGCATCTATGTAGCTGATGCCTTGATTTTTCTCCATGTACTGCAATGCCTTTTTATGTAACTCCATACGCTCTTCGTCCACTTTACCATCCGCTTCAAAATCAATTGTTTTTGTTTGCCCGACTTTATCTTTTGTTGCCTTTTCTCCATATTCAATTACCTTCGGGAGTCCCTTCAAGAAGGTTTTAAATCTCTCTCCGGGCTTTGCTTTGACTTTGCCTTCCCCTTCTGAGAATTCATACTCTTCAAATCCGTGCAGAATTTCAAGGAAGTCTATAACAGCAGGCTTCATGGCAGGTGTGAGCTTACCTTCTTTGATGAGATCTTCACAGAAGGAGTTGAATTCTATTTGTCTTTTTTCTTTTTCAATCCGTGCAATCTCTTCTCTGAGTTTTGCAATTTCTTCTTCCTTTGCTTTGTCACGCTCGGCAAATTCAGCGAGTGCCTTTTCTTTTTCTTTGAGCTGTGTTTCAAGCTCTTTGAGTTTTTCTTCCATCTGTACCTCCATAAGGTCTATATTGTGCTCTTTTGCCCACTGTCGGGCTGACTTTGGAAGGGCTGATACCCATCCATATTTTTTTGCTATCCTGATGATATTGAGTCTTATCTGGTCAGGATTTTCTGCATGTCCTGAAAGCTTCCATGCATCCCCTACATCTTCAGGTCCTGCTATTGGAAAGCTCTGGTCAGGCCCTGCAAATTCCCCCTTTATTTCACCCTTTGCAAGCTTATCCCTTTCTTCTTGGGTCCATTTTCTGAAATCCATTGTATATTCCGAGTACTCAGCATCTGAAAATTGTGGAATCTGCAACCCCTTTACAGCAGGTGGCATAGCCCCAAGAAAGCCAATATGTCGTAAAAGCAAATCAGGATAAAGGGAGATTGAAACTTTTTTATATAGTCCCTGTCTAACCCAATCAACAAAGTCCTGAACAGTCGGTTTTATTTTTGCCCAGATACTCTGTCCTCTTTTTTCAAGTCTTTCAACCCAGCCATATGCCGGAGCATTATCTTTTGGATGCCCTATAACAACAGGAGCTTCGTGGTCTCTTTGTGAGTTGTATTTTTCTATAATTTTGTCTATGTCTTGTTCTGTCCATGTGCGGGTGTTCCCTGATAAGTCTGTCCATGTGCCTGCTTTAAATACTTCTATCTCCATGCAAACCCTCCAGTTTTTTTAAGTCTAAATTGTATTTACAACTCTTTTCTCTTGAATACTTCAGGAGAAAAGATATTAGAAAAATGTTTATTTTCAAAAAAAACAGGAGGACTTTATGTCTGAATTCACTTTTTTTGTTGAGCTCGCCAAGTATATCGGTTTTCCTGCTCTGCTTTTTATCATTTTTTACATATATCACCGCTCACAGACTGAGATTCTTTTAAAGACAATTAAAAACATGGAAGAGAGAGAAAAAAAACTAAATGAATATCTTGCAAATCAAACCGAGATTCTCCAATGGATAAGCAGTTGTTTATCACGGATGGAATACAAAATAGACATCGGGATAGAATGCCCGCTTAAAAAGGAGGCTCTTAAATGAACGAAAGAATTATGATTAAAGGCATGCTTGCCGATGCGAAAAAGAAATATAAAGATACAGACCTTGAGGCATCTGGGCTTGTTGTCTCAATCAGAACCGTGTTAAATCCCTACGAAGAAGACCTTACCCTGATTGATACAGAAAAAATTCTCATAATGGCTAAAAGGCTTCACGAGCTTGTTTCTACGCTTAAAGAGCTAAAGCAAAAAATAAAAAAGATAGAAGAAGACCTCAATGGCTAAAAAGCATTTGTATTTTAATGAAGCTGAACGCCTCTACATTGTTGAGCAATGCACAATTGCAGAGATTGCATCCCGCCTGAATCTCGGAGAAAAAACCGTCAGGCTATGGAAAGAAGAAGGAGACTGGGACCGCAAAAGAAAACAATTTCTTGCTGAGCGCCAGAGCCTTGCTGAAGAACTTTTTGTTTTTGCAAGAAAGCTTGCACGCTCAATCATGGATGACTGGGATAAAGGTGAAAAGGTTGACCCGGGAAGACTCTATGCACTGGCAAGGTTACTCCCTCTGATATTGAAAGTGAAAGATTATGAGACAGGCATAGCTGAAAAAGAAGAAAAAGTTAATGTTGAAGATGTACTCAAAAAAGCTTTGTCTGAAGCTTTTGGGTAATAATGGGATTCAAGCTTTACCCATATCAGAAACGATGGATAGATGATAATTCAAGGCTTAAGATATGGGTTGCAGCAAGACAGATCGGCAAAACCACATCTTTATGTTTTGAAGCTTTGAAATTTGCCACAGAAAAACGCTGTTCAATCCTGATACTTTCAACAACAGAACGCCAGAGCATGGAAGTTATGGACAGGATTTCAAGCCTTCTTGATGTATTTAAGCGGGTAGTGGATTTAAAGTTAATTAGGGAATCACGCTCAGAGATAGTCCTGCCAAACCGTTCAAAGATTGTTGCCCTTCCCGCATCTCCTACCTCTGTTCGTGGTTATTCTGGACATGTATTCCTTGATGAGTTTGCATTTCATAAGGACTCAAAGGCTATATGGGCAGCGATGTTACCAATCATTACTAAAGGCTATTGTCTGAGAGTTGTCTCCACGCCTGCTGGTAAGTCAGGTAAGTTTTATGAGATATGGGAAAATGCTGAAGAACTCGGGTTTAGCAAGCATAAAGTAACTATCTATGAAGCTCTAAAAGATGGTTTAAATGTTGATATAGAAATGATTAAAAAGACGATGGACCCTGACAGTTTTGCTCAGGAATATATGTGTGAGTTTATTGATGAAGCTTTCTCATACTTCCCGATAGAGATGATCTTAGATTCTGTATCTGCAGAATGTGACAATTGGGATGGCATTAAAAGAGGCATATACTACATGGGCATAGACATAGGAAGAAAGCGGGATATTACTGCGATTGTTGTTGTTGAAAAGCTTGGAGATGTCTTTTATGTCAGATATGTGGACGAAATGAAGCAGGAAAACTTTGAGGCTCAGCGATTAAAAATTGAGATGCTAAAACAAACCTATCAGCCCCATAGAATCTGCATAGATTCAACAGGCTTAGGTATGCAGCTTGCCGAAGAACTACAGAGAAAATACGGCTCAACTGTTGAGCCTGTAAGCTTCACTCAGCCTGTAAAAGAAAATCTTGTTACATACACAAGGATGCTTTTTGAGAAGCATGCCCTGAAGATTATGAGCCATCAGGGGCTTATCAGGGATATACACAGTATTAAGAAGGTTGTTACCCCTTCTGGGAATATCCGATACGATGCAGACAGAACAGAATCAGAAGGTCATGGAGACTACTTCTGGGCATTAGCCCTTGCCTGTCATGCAGGGCAAAAACCGTCAGAAATGCCCTTTATTGCGACAAGGGCAAAGAGGGAAAGCATTTCAATGTTTACTGGATATTGGAGGTAGGTGTGAAAAAATTATGGATTAATGAAAGGGAATATATATTGTTGAGTGAAAAAGCTTCTCTTTCAGAAGAACTTGCAACGAGAAAACGCTCAATTGATTATTACGGGCTTTTGCTTTATCTTCCAAACCCAGACCCTGTCCTTAAAAAATTAGGGAAGGATATATTTGCCTATAAAGAGCTTCTCGGAGATGCAAGAATCTCTGGATGTGTAGGGAGCAGAAAAGCAGGAGTTCTATCCCTTGAGTGGGATATTGACAGAGGAAAAGCCAAATCAAGACAGGCAAAGTTAATTATAGACCTTTTTAAAAATCTTGATGTACACCAGATAATTTCAGAGGCATTGGATGCTGTGCTTTATGGGTATGCTGTGCTTGAGATTGTATGGGAAAAGACAGGTCCATATATACTGCCTGCAAAAATTCAGGCAAAACCTCAGCGCTGGTTTGTCTTTGACCCTGAGGGCAACCTCAGGCTCAGAACAATAGACAATCCCATAGAAGGCGAGCCGCTTCCTGAATACAAATTCCTTCTTGTTCAATATAATGCAACATATGAAAACCCTTACGGAGAGCCAACCCTTTCAAAGTGTTTCTGGCCAGTTACATTCAAGCGTGGGGGGTTAAAATTCTGGGTAATGTTTTCTGAAAAATACGGTATGCCGTATCTTATTGGCAAACATCCTCGTGGAACAAGTAAAGAGGAGACAGAACGACTGGCTGATATCCTCGAACAAATGGTTCAGGATGCTGTGGCAGTTATTCCTGATGATTCTTCTGTCGAGATTATGGAAGCAGGGGGGAAATCTGCTTCAAGTGCTGTATATCGGGAATTGCTTGAATATTGCGACCAGGAAATTACAATTGCCCTTCTTGGACAAAACCTCACCACTGAGGTCAAAGGTGGTTCTTATGCTGCCACACAATCTCACATGCAAGTAAGAAAGGACCTTATAGACAGAGACAAAAAGCTCATAGAAGGAACATTTAACAGGCTTATCAAGTGGATTTATGAGCTTAATTTTGCAGATGGTGAAATGCCTCAGTTTACGATGTATGAAGAAGAAGATGTTGATAAAGACCTTGCAGAGCGTGATGAAAAGCTTGGCAATGTGCTACAGCTTTCAGGGCTAAAATTGAGTAAACAATATTTCCAGAAAGCATATGGATTAGAAGAAGAAGATTTTGAAGAGCAACAGACAACCCCTGCCCCAAACCAACCAAATCAGCAGTTTTCCGAACCACCTTCAGATAAAAGTACTTTCCCTGACCAACAGGCAATTGATGATGCAGCAGACACACTCTCACCTGAGGAGCTTCAGAAACAGATGGAGGGAGTGCTTAAACCGATAATAGACCTTATTAACGAAAGTAAGGATTATAATCAGGTGATGGAAAAACTTATACAGACCTATCCCGATATGGATACAAAGACGATTGAGGATATGCTTGCAAGGGCAATCTTTGTGAGTGAATTGTGGGGAATGCTGAATGCCTCAAAAAATTGACCTTGCCTATGCCATAGGGCTTCCCCCTGAAAAGGCAATAGAGTATTTCAAAAGCAAAGGCTATCAATTCTCGTGGAACTGGTATGACATCTGGCAGGAAGCCCACGCAAAAGCCTTTACTGTTGCTAAAGCAATGAGAATGGATATCCTTCAGGATATCCGTGAGATGGTCCAAAAAGCCCTTGATGAAGGCATAACTTTTCAGCAATTTAAAAAAGAATTAGAACCACGATTAAAAGCAAAAGGTTGGTGGGGCTACAAATTTGTCTCATATCCAGATGGAAGAGTTGAAAAAATCCTTGAAGGATCCCCCTGGAGATTAAAAACTATATACAGAACAAATCTTCAGACAGCCTATATGGCAGGCAGGTATAAAGCCTTTATCGAAAATTTTGATAACCGCCCATACTGGCAATATGTAGCAGTCCTTGACAGTAGAACAAGACCTGCCCACAAGGCTTTGCATGGCAAAATATTTAGATACGATGACCCCTTCTGGGATACTCATTACCCCCCTCTGGGGTTCAACTGCAGATGCAGAGTCAGAACATTATCTCAAAGCGATGTTGACAAAAAGGACCTGCCCGTTGATTCTGCTGTTGGAAAAATCAAATGGGAAGACCAGCTTGTTAGCAAAAAGACAGGAGAACTTCAGCCTGTAGCAGTCTATCATGACCCTGTAACTGGGATGAAAATTCCTACAGATGTGGGCTGGAGTTATAATCCAGGGAAGGCTGCATGGTTTCCAGACCTGGATAAATATCCCTATGATGTGGCAAAGCAATGGGTTCAAGGTGGACTTACAGGACCAGACTTTAAGGTATTTTATGAAGGCAAAATTAAAGGCAATTTCCCTGTAGCAGTGCTGGATGAAGAGTATAAAAAGGCTATCAAATCTAAAAGTCAGGTGGTATACTTGTCAGATGAGACATTAGCAAAAAACCTTACAAAACATCCAGAAATTGATTTTAAAGTCTATATAAAAATTCCCGAAATTATATCCAGAGCCCAACTTATAGTGCAGGATAAAGAAAATACTTTTGTTTTTCTTAAAATAGGCAAACAGATTTATTATGGAGCAATCAAAACAACAGGTACGGGTAAAACAAACTTTTTATTATCTCTCAGAATTGCACGCCCAAAAGATATTGACCTAATTAAAAAGAAAGGCAGAGTCTTAAAAGATGAATTATAGGGCTGCGCCTGGTAGCCCTTTGGGGCATATGCAGCGGACTCCCACAACCCGCTGATAAAACTTTTTGAGAGCCAGGCACTCTCTCATCAATCTGCCGGGAGATTTTCCCATATGCCCTTACTTTTTATTATATCCATTTTTAATCCAGTTTTAAATACTCTTTAACTGCCTTTAAAATTTCTTCCATATTTTCATCAGTTAACTGCAGATAAGGTCGTGCGGGTATGTTGACCTTCCCACCTCTTCCTGCTTTACCGCCGAATTGATGTATTGCTGCATAGACTACATTCGTCCCTACCACTGCCTGGTCATTGTCTGAATATGACGATATTGAAGCAGCAAGTTTGCCTGTCTGCTGAAGTATCTGTCCTGGCCAGTAACCTTTCTTCTGCCTTGCAATGATTGTTTTTTGCCCCAAAGGGACCCATTTCGGACGACCTTCTTGAGCAAAATTATCTTCAACCGCATTGTGCATTATTCCTGCTATGTTTTTCATGAGAGGACGACGGTCAACAGCTTTCTGTATTAACGCTGTAAGTTCTTTTTGTAATTGTTCGCTGTCTATTTTAATTGTTATCATTGATTACATTGTAAACAAATTTTTCTGAAACACCAAGCCTGATTGCAATTTCTTTTACATTATAGCCATTATAATGCTTCTTAATGTAGAGCTTCTGTAATGCCCTTAATGGCTTAGTGCTTACATATATGTTCATTCCTGAAAAATTCTGCCAGAGCAGGCATAATATTTCAAGCCCACAGTGCTCGTATACAAGCTGGAGGTCTCCTTCAAGTGATTCTTGTATCTCCTTTTCAGAAAGCTCTTTTATCCAGTTCATTGATTTAGCTCGTATTCTATTTTTTCTTTTTTCACTCTCTCTGTCCCACAGGCAATTAATCTCTCATCAGGCCATTTCTCAAGCTCATCCCAGTTGACTTTCTTTTCTATAATGATTGCTTCGTTCCAGCCAAGCTCTTCAAGCTTTTCTAAAACTCCCTTTGCACGCTTTACTGCAAACTTGATTGTAAAGATAAGGCGGCCAAACTGGGTATCAACGACATCTGTTCCGTCAAAGAGAGCGTATTTATATTTTTTTGCTGTTTTTTCAAGCTCAAGTTCGTATGTTTTTATGTTTTTTCTAATTTCTTCAATATGTTTGTAATATTTTGCCTGTACTGCCTCAACTTCTTTCTGGTACTGCGATGAAATGTCCTCCAATGCCTTTTTCTCAGCCTTAATTGTCTGAAGCAGTCTTTCTACTTGCTGTATTGCCTCATTTTTTCTAAGCATTCTTTCCTCCTACTGTCATTGTAATCTGTCCAAGTAGTTCAGGCAAGGTTTTCTGCCTTAATATAGCTTCCATTTTGAGTATTTTTAATGCCCGAATGCGCAATCTCATGCAGTAGTTTTCAAGCTCACTGCCTGCGGATGCGAGATAATATCCTCCGCCTTCTTTGTCTGTATCAGAACATACTGGAATGCCCTCTTTCCGAAGAGCTGTTATGAGCGACCGAAGTATTCGGGCATCGTTGTATTTGTTCGAACAGGGCTTGCCAAAAACTTGTTCATATAGCTCTGCCATTCCTATTGACCTGCCTTTTCCTATATGCTTTGTCAGCACGCCTAAAAGCTTTGTTTTGTATTCTTCCATGTCTTTATTTTTGATTCCCCGCATATTTCCTCCTTAAATCTCCAATTATGCAGGCTATAATTTTAAATATCCCGCAATGTTGTTTAGTAAGTGTGCAAAAATATGCACCATAACATTTTTTCCTATAAAGACACAGCATATTTCCTCCTCCTTTCTGCATTTCGTTGAGTTGTTAGCCTTGATACGCATCTTTTGCAATATTTTGAGCGTGGGTCTCCAATGTAATGATTCCCACAGCACATGCATATTTTTTCTATCTTTTTTGAGAGTGAGCGTTTTCTTCGGCATTCTTCACATACTTTTTTTGCCCCTCCTTTGTTTCATTGCTTCAAGCATTTTTATTACTTTCTTGACTTGATAATCCTCAAGGAATCTCAGGTCTGAAACTTTGAATTTTTTCCAGAGTATTTCCCGTAAAATTTTAGCCCTCCCTTTTTCATCTTTTACTGTGCATATTTCCTTCCACATTGCTTCAATCTTTCTTAGTTGCGCTCCTGTTGCCATGCGTTCTCTCCCATCAAGGGATTCATATTTTTTGATTTTTGCATAATCTTGCCAGATTCCTTTTTTAACCGCCTCAGCTCGCATTTTGATTATGATGTTTTCTGCCGCTTCTTCGCTTAAATCAAGGCATGAACTTGCAAAATTTGGGCTGTTTTCCATTAGAAACATCCGATATTGCAGGTCATTCCAGCCAAGACGGTTTTTAAGGGTGTGAATTAGCTTGATTTGTCTTTTTGTTATGCCCTTATTTTGCACCGTCTGCACTCCCTATAAAGTCTCAACTTTTCAGGATTTGATACATACTTGCCAACAAATTCAGCCTGTCTGTATATTTCTGCACACTGCGCTGGTGAGATCTCTCCTAAGACAGGGCATTGAATGCCATTTGAACCATATATTTTTTTGACTTTTTCTTCTATGTTTTTTACCGAGCCTTTATATTTCCCTTGCAAAACAAGATATACTGTTGTTTTGCTAATTCCAAGCTCTTTCGCTACCTGCTCAAGTCCTTTTTCTTTTATTTGTTTTTGAAGGATTTCAAGCATTTTCCCTTCTCCTTGACTTCATAATACATTAATTTTTTTGTGTTTGGGTCATAGAGACATCTGCGCTGAATAGGTGCCTTTGGTCCTGTATTTTTTACCATCCGATATATTGCCTGTTGCCTCTTTTTCCCTGATATACGAAGATATCCCGCCTTATGCAGAGTTGAAAGATATACTGCAACTGTTGCACGCTGTAGTCCTGTTAGAACCACAACATCATCTACGGAAAACTCATTAAGCCCTCTTATTACTTTCCAGACTTTTTCCTGAGCATTCACTTGCTTGCTCCATTTAGATGTTGGGCTGATACGACTTTTAATGAATTTGCCTTTGCAATTGCCTCAGCTCTGTATAGCCAGACAACTATTTTCCGAAATCTGTTTGCCTGCTCTGCTATATATGAAATTGCATCATCGCTCAGTGCTACTTCACAAAGTTGGTCTGCAATCATACGGATATCCTGCTCGGTGAGAGACTTGAAATGAACTATTTCTGAAAATCTGTCATATAGATGTTTGTATCTTGCAAGTTTCTTATCCGCTTGATCCATCCCAATAAGAACTATTGGAGACCCAGTGATGTCATGAAGGTCTCTTAGTGTTTCAAGAACTCTTGCGTCATGGCTTAGATAGTCAGCTTCGTCAACAAAAATTGTTCTTGGATGCTCAAGAAGTTGTTCTTGAGCCTGCCTAAAAAGGTCTGAAATCCTTCGCATCGGAGCTTCTCCCAGTTCGGCAACAATCTCTTCAAGCAACCATCTTCCTGTCATAAGTTTTTTTGTCCTGATAAATACTCCGTCATTCTGAGCAATCCACCAGAGGGCTGTCTTTGTCTTGCCCAGTCCTGGCTCTCCGTACACCAGAGCCATTCCGGGAATGCCTTCCTGACGATTCTGAAGCCTTGACATAGCTAAAATAAAACGCTCAACATTTGATGTTCTTGCAAAAACCTTTTTCATTGTGGTATCATCTCCTTAAGCTAAGGATTTGGGCTGCCAATGGCAGCCTTTTTTTATTCGCCATGAAAGATTTAACCTTGAAACCTCTAAAGACATAGATGCCATCATAATCATGCTCCTTGATGTAGAATCTGAAGAAGAAGTTGTTGAAGTTCTGAAACAGTCATCTTCTCAAGATCTTGCTCATCTAAAAGCAAGGATTGACTGGTCCTTGAATTTTTTAAAAGCTCATAAACAAGCTCTTGAAGTAACCATAGACCAGCTTTATAACCCCGTTTTTCTTCAAAACTTCCTAAAAATCCTTCTGATTGATGCATTTTATACCTCCTTTAAAGAGTCCTAACCGCCAACAGCTGCATTTTGATATAGCATCCTGTATATGTTGCTTGACTCAAACCACTGCTTGAATTCCATGTCCTCAGGTGTCTTAAACCCATTCTTAAGATGCCATTCATATCTCGCTATAAGATTATCGCCAAAGAAAGGTCTTTCCTGAGTCTCATCCTGTGGTATGCTTTCATTTTTATATGCCTGTGCCTTTACTGCTTCATCAGGGATGTGCTTTTCAATAGCAGGTATTTCAACATTTTGCCTTTCAATTTCACGAACAATTGAGGGATTGATTTCTATAAGCTTACTCCAGTTTAGGTCAGGTGTTTTCCCACGAGCAATTAGCTCTTTTGCTCCTGAGACAACACTCTTTTTAAGCCTTGCCTGTTTTGAAAGCTCCCTCTTAAGTGCTTCCACATCTTTGGCTGTGCCGAGTTGCTCAGCCATCGGATGGACTTTCTGAACTCTTTCAGCGATGCCAAGATATTCACCATCTTCCGTATAGACCTTGACAAAGCTTATGTCAAAAAAGCTATATCTCACAATCACGGTGCCACGTATAGAAATGAAGCTGTCATGCCAGTAATCAGCCCCTAAAAATCTTATTCCGTGTCTTCCAATTCTTGTTACCTTTGCCTCCATCATGAGGTCATCAAGCATGTTTATGTCTACGCCACTTCCTTTCCCTTCTTCAAAGACCTCCCCGATACTCTTGCCTTTGATATGTGGGCAGGGCTGTTGCCTATACCAGTTCAGCCATGCTTCGGGAGTATAATAAGAATTGTGTCCATTAATGGATTGTTTGGGTAGTGGATAAAGTGAGGTTTAAATAGGATAACATAGGAAAATGAAAAAAAGAAAATTAAAGAA
>Ga0308410_1001838_pt1 | contig 12288 bp, 10 predicted proteins | sample HotsprOSTMatCore_FD_203467 | JGI IMG/M metagenome (GOLD analysis project Ga0308410, IMG submission 203467) | Hot spring phototrophic mat microbial communities from Octopus Spring, Yellowstone National Park, Wyoming, United States -... | ecosystem: Environmental > Aquatic > Thermal springs > Hot... | reverse complement strand
CTGGCTAGCCTATACTCCACAAGATGGACCCAAGGGTCCTGAGCGAAGAAAGGGCCTGCTCCAGAGGCCTTGGTCAGAAAGAGGAGCCTGTCCCAGGGTCTTCCTCCCTCTTGGATGGGCTGGACCAGGAAATGTATTATCCCTTGTCCCTCCGGGCTCAGGGGTTTCCCCGATTCTGTCTCCTCTTCCTCGAGCTCGTCCTCGCCGAAAAGGGGCCAGTAGGCATTCTGGAGGTCCCTGGCGATCATGGAAAGGACCAAGCGGGCGGCCTGGTTCTTCCTCTGGACTTGAATGGCACGCTCTATGGATTGGACGTGGACATGGAAGCTTTGATAGACCGTGACGAGCACTATGAAAAGAAGCGATATGGCGACCAATATCTCGAGAAGGGTGAATCCAGGGTCACCTCGAAAGAAACAGGGCAGAGGGGTCGTGCACGCTTCTCTTCTCACCTCGTCTCCTTCCTGTAGGCGAGAAACCAGAAGGAAAGGGCCCTCTCCGGTGGCTGCCCCTCTTTGAGCAACCTGAGCTCCACCCTGGCAAGGGGGAGGTCCTGACCTTCTTGGACCACCATAGCCCATCTCCAGCCCGCATACTCCTCACCCATATCGCCCTCGCTCGTCTCCAGGGGAAGGGATCGGGCCTGGATTCTGGCCATGAGGTCCTTTGCTGCAAGAACCCCCTCTGTGAGGAGGCTCTCTTCCGAGGTCAGGGTGAGATTCCTGGCCTGGAGGGTGGACAGGGCTGTCAATGCCACGGCCAGTATGGCCAAGGCCAGGGCCACTTCCAGGACGGTGAAGCCATGGGAATGACCCCTTCTTCCCATGAGGTCTTTTCCCACTGAGGTTCTATCCCCCTGACTTTTTCCTGACGAGATAGCCCTCCTCAAGTCTCACTCTCCCAGACAATGGTTCAACGAACATGGTGAAGGCCCTACCACTGTCCTCCACCAAATGGATTGTCGTGGGCTCCACCCATCCCGTGGGCCAGACCAATAGGGAGAACTGCCCTTGAGACACGACTCCCTGCCTCGGATTGGATAGGTCCGCGAGCCTCACTCCCTTGGGGAGGGTTCCGGTTATGGAGACGGGGTCATTGAAGATGTCAGGAAGACCATCGGGCCCCAAGGCCGCGGATCTATAAGTGTTTTCCCTCAGATCGAAGAGCAATAACAGCGGGATCCTGGAAAGGATCGCTTCCTCGCGAACCGCGGCAACCAGGTTCTCTATCTCTCCCCTCACATCTCTTTCCAGATCCGGCCTGAGCAATCCCTGGAGCCTGGGAAGGGAGAGGCCCGCGATCAGCGCTGCCAAAAAGGCTGCGACCATCAACTCGAGGAGGGTGAAGCCCTTTTCAGTTCTCATCCAGGGCCCAGCTCTGTATGTCAGCGTCCTTGCCCTCTCCCCCTTCCTGTCCGTCAGCTCCGTACGAGATGATGTCGAAGTCCCTGTTGTGGATTCCGGGAGAGATATAGACATAGGGGTTGCCCCACGGATCCTTGGGCACTGTCTTGCTCTCGAGATAGCCACCTTCTCTCCACCTCGTGGGGATTCTACCTATGGTGGGTTTTTCCACAAGGGCCTGGAGACCTTGCTCAGTGGAGGGATAGAAACCGTTGTCCACGTAAAAGAGCTTCAGGGCCTGCTCGAAATTCTTGATCTGGGCCTTGGCCGCAGCCCTCATGGCGTCCTCCTTTCGGCCAATGATGGAAGGCGCAACGAGGGCAGCCAGGATCCCCAGAATCGCAATGACAACCATTAGCTCTATCAAGGTGAAACCAGCTCTCCTGTCCTTCCTCTTTTCCTTGAGCCCAGCTGGGGCGACAAGAACCCGAGCCAGGTTTTTGGTCCTTTTCATCTCTTACCTCCTTGGGACCTCGAGGTTCTATTTGTCATCCCAAAAGCCTGCTCATCTGCAGGATGGGAAGCAGTATCGACAAGACTATGAACCCCACCATCAAGCCCATCACCAGGATCAGAAAAGGCTCCAGAAGGGAAGTGAGGGCCGCGACCTTGGTCTCGACCTCCTCCTCGTATGCCTCGGCAATCCGAATGAGCATGTCCTCAATTGTACCACTTCTCTCACCAGCAGCCATCATCTGAATGACCATGGGATCGAAGGACTTGCTCCTCTCAAGAGAGACTGTCAAATCCTCTCCCTCGTTCACATCCTGGATCGCCTTCTCCACATGCTTGGCGAGAAAGCTATTGTTGACCACATGTTGGACTATGCTCAAGGCCGAGGTCAAAGGGAGGCCTCCTTGGAGGAGCACCCCTAGGGTCCTTGCGAACCTCGCTGTGACTATCCCTTCATAGAGGGAGCCAATCAGAGGCAACTTGAGCTTGGTCCTGTCCCACCAGAGTCTTCCCATGGGGGTTGCGAGGAGTCTCTTGCCCAGGAAGAGGAGTGCAACGACTCCGATAAGAATCGCCCACCACCAATGGACCAAGAAGTCGCTCATTCCTATGAGAAGAAGGGTGGGACCGGGCAGCCGCTGCTTGGCCTCTGCGAACAGCCTGGTCACTATGGGCACCACGTAAGTGAGGAGAAATACTAGCACCACAATGCCTATTGCCATCATGGCAATGGGATAGAAAAGGGCGGCTTGAATCCTGTTCCTCAGCCTGACTCCCCTCTCCATGAGGTCAGCCAGGCGATGGAGCACGGTCTCCAGGGCTCCGCTCGACTCGCCGGCATGAACCATGTTCACGTATAGGTCAGAGAAAAGCCACCCATGCTTGCCCATGGCCTCAGCCAGAGAGCTTCCCGCCATGACCTCTTCCCTGATCTCCACGAGGGCCCTCCTCAGGGATCTGTTCCTCACTTGCCCGATCACAGTATCCAGGGCACTTACCAGGGGAATTCCTGCACCTACCAGTGTGGCCAGTTGTCTCGTGAGGGCCGCCCTCTCATGGGGCTTAACCCTCCTGAGGATGGTGGGGAAGGAGAACCTCCTCCCGTGGGCCAAAGGCTCTTCCAGCTCTAGGGTAGCTGTCCCCGAGGAGACACTCTGGATCTCCACGGGATAAAGACCTTCGGCCCTCAGCTTGGCCCTGGCAAGCCTTGGGCTTTCGGCATCCAGCATGCCGCTCAGTTTTCTTCCTTTGCTGTCTAAGGCCTTGTACTCGTAAACTGGCACTTCAGCTCGCCCCAGATGTCCGTGCCATCAATCGTACCATGACCCCGAAGGGCTTACAAGAAATCCTCCCTCCCCATGGCCAAAGGAAAAGAGCTTCAGGGAAGGCACATTTGATAGCATTGGGGCTTTGGCGGAAAACCCTATGGTGCGGCTCGTCTCGCCACTTTTCCATTTTCCCTCGTGGCTTCAACCCACTATCCACTTGTCTGTCAGTGAGGGATCGCATGGGGTCGACTCCACCAGCCATTCTCTCCCCCCTGATCTGATCCTCACTTGGTGGGGCTTGTCCTTTGGGGCATCGCTATAGCGAAGGCAAATAGAGGACGCTATCTCCACCAGTTCCTCTGGCCCACCATGGGGGATCATGACCAGTGGACCAGGATACCTCGCTACACTGAGAAGGATGTCATCTTCCCTTGCAAGGGCTCCGATTTTCTCGTTCTCCTCCCTATTTCGGCCCACAACGACCTTCTTCGAAGCCTGTATTCTCAGGTGTCTTCCCACGGAGAGCAAATGCAGATCCCTCACATCCCAGCACGCCTCGTTTTCAAACAGATCCTTTAGCCTCCGGGAAAATCCAGGATCTGTGAGGAGGCATCCACCTGCAGGGCTGGGATAGTGGTCTATGCCCCACGTGCGCGCGAGCTCCATCTGCGGCTTCCTGGATCTGCCCTTGAAGGCGAGCAGCCGAGACCTGTCCACGAGCCCCCTCAACTCCGGACCGCTGGGAGGAAGAAGTTGTGCGCTCAATGGCCTCAGGATCCTGTCTGGGTATCCAGAGGCCTTGGCCACCTGCTCCAATGCCTGACGGTTCTGGGAGAAGGGACGTTGCCCCAGCACCTCCCCGGAGAACAGAAAGTCAAAGCCCTCGGCCTCCATGATCTCCCCAGCCTTCTTGAACATCAGGGCGTGACAGTCCATGCACGGGTTCATGTAACGGCCCCTTCCGAACCTGGGATTCTTGACGATCTCCAAGTGCTCCGCTGTTATGTCCACTACCCTATGGGGCACCCCGAGGCGCCTCGCAGAATCGACGGCCCTCTTGCTCGAAAAAAAGGGGGTCTCGAAGGTGACGGCCAGGACCTCTATCCCCTGGCGACGCAAGGTCTCGACCGAGAGCATGCTATCGAGTCCACCACTGAATATCCCAATAGCTTTGCTCATGGTAACCCTCTCCTCCCATGAGGTAGACTCGGGCCTTTGGGTGCACATATCACCAAACCTAGGGGCATTTGGGCTTCTGCGGTTCATTCCGTAAAGTGGTCATCGTCACTTCCAATCAGCCCTCAAGTTCCGGGCTTTTTCACCACATAGGTGTCGAAGCCGTGTTTTTCTTTGAGCTCCTTGGCATAGAGCTCAGCTTGCCTCTTTGTGGCGAAACGCCCTATTGACACCCGATACATCTTTCCTGGCCCCTTCTTCAGGTCCGTGGACCAAACGAATGGATCGAGCCCCCTCTTTCTCAGCACCTCTGCAAAGGCATCTGCCATACCCTGGGATTTGAAGGCGGCTACATTCACGGTGTAATTGCCCGATTGGGACACCGGAGCTCTCAAGCTGCCAGGCATGGAGCTCTTGGCTGGGGGGCCGGCCTCCTTGGAGGTGATCTCCCCTTTGGGAAGCGGTTCTTGCCTCTGAGCCACTCCAGGTTGGGGAGTAGGGGCCGATGTCCTCCTCTCCTCCTTGAAAGGCGATTTTGGCGGAGGGGTCTGGACTTGGGACTCCTTGGGTTCTACTTTGATGGGAGGAGCCTCCTTGGGAAGGGCTTGCGGTTCTTGGCTTTTGGAGATAGAAGGCTCGGGAGATGGCCCTGGAGCCGGGGCTGGCTCCTGGAGGGGGGCCTCTGGGGATTTGGCTTTGGCCTCCATTTTTGGCCTTTCCCTTAGGGACCTATCCTCGGGGGGCGCCTTTGTCGTGGGCTTGAGGGCTAGCCACAGGATGAGTATTGCCAGGATCCCAGCCGGAATTCCGAGGACGATCTTCCTGGGTAAGATCTCCCATGGACGAGGGATCCCCTTCCTTCCCCCATTTTCCCGAGAGGGCAGAGGCTCTGTCCCGTCTGAATCCCATCCCCTCAGGACCTCCACTTCCTCCTCGACCCTTTTCCCTTTGGGCAGGTCCTCTTGTTGCGGCTCCCCAATGAGCTTCTCGACTTTTGGAGCTGAGGGCTCCTCGTTGAGCTCGTCCTGAAGCTCCAGGGGCTCCAGGTCCCTAGCTGGATCCGGAACGACCATTATCCTCTTACATGTGGGACACCTGCCCTTTCTTCCAGCGAATTCGTCCTCCACCTGAAATATCTCCCCGCACTCACAGGTGAATTCTATGGTCATGGTGCACCTCCTGCGGCCTTCTGGAAGAAGCGGCCGCTCTTGTATGCGGGCCAGGGAGCCACCTTTTTCATTGGGCCTCCAAGGATCTCCTGAACCACTTTGAGCCTCCGACTATGACCCACGTGCCCCTTTTGATATGGCCTCGATCACTGTCTCGTGGATGAGGCCGTTTGTCGCAACCACACCGGTATTCCTCTTCAAGGTCTCTCCCAGACCGAAGAGAAGAGGCATGCCCTCTATGTCCGTGACCTTTCCACCTGCTTCCCTCACCAGGATGGAACCTGCAGCGTGATCCCACACCTTCTCTTTATAATCCGGGGTATCGGGATTTGGAAGTCTGAGATAGAGGGCCGCATCTCCCCTGGCCACAAGACCGTATTTGGCCTGACTGTCCATTCGAACGGGGGGCTCTTTTATCCCCATCGCCCTTGCCAGCCTTTCCTGGGTCTCCCTGTCCGAATGGGATGGCTCCAGGGACTCGCACATCTTCACCTCGGGGTCTCCCATCCTCGCACATGAAACCCGAATGGGCTCCTTTTCCCTTCCCTCCAAGGTGGCCTGAAAGGCCCCACGGCCCTCTACAGCGTGAAATATCACGCCTCTCATCCCATGGGGTTGGTCCAGCCTCCATGGAAGATTGGGACATGCCAGGACCCCCAGACGAACCTCCCCTTGGACAATGAGGGCTAGTGCTATGGCGTATTGGTCCCCCCTCAGGAAACCCTTGGTCCCATCTATGGGGTCGAGACACCAGTGGCGTCCCGCTGCTTCCTTCTTTACCGAACCTATCCATTCGCACACCTTCTCGGGCTCCGCATCGGGAAGCACCTTGGAGACGAAAAAGCTCACCCTCTCCAAGAGCCCCCTTTGGGATTCACGCTCCAAGGCCGATGCATCCTCCTCGGCCACAATGGGGTCATCGGGGAAGGCCTCCTTGAGGATCTTAACCACAATTGCCTGAGAGCCAAAATCGGCAACGGTAACAGGGGTCCTGTCAGCCTTGGATATGGTGTCTTGGTGCACCATCTCCTTTTGTACCATGGAGCAAAGCCGAGCTGCGGCCCTCACGGCTTTCATTGCGACATCGAGCTCTTTTTTCAGGGAAAATTCCCTCATGACCCAGACTCCTTCTTTGTCCCCTTGTCTAGAAGCCCCGATCCCTGAAGGCGAGGGCAGATCTCGTATGTTTCATGAAATCGAGCAGGCATGCCCTGATGTTTGCGGACAAGAGTCTTCCCGTGTTCAAAACGAAGACCCTGTGGTCCACGTGAAATATCTCTCCCTGAAGCCTCCTCACGGCCCTCTTCTCGGGATGAGGAGAGGAAGGTGTCGAGCTCAGCAACTCTTCCAGGATGGGCACTATCTTGTCGAGCATTCTCAAGTGGGTGTCCACGAGAAAAAGGGCTGCATGTGGCACCAGGATCCTGCACCTTTCAAGGAATCCAGCTACTTCCTCAGCCTCTATCCCCCGGGGAGGGGAACTCTTGCACTCCACATAGATCAAGGAGCCTTCAATGGAGGCCAACACATCGAAATCGCCTCCTGGTGGTGGACTCCTGAAGGAGACACCGTACCGCACTTGTGCGAAAAACTCCCTTTTCAGGACCTCTGCAACGAACCATTCGAGGGTTTCACCGAAGCTCCTCACCCCTTCTCTGAGGAGTCTCCATCCACCATCTTTCCCCACATCCACTATCCCCATCCTGGCCATGGTGAGGAGGTACCTTCTGGATGTCTCGGGGGTGCAATAGGAGGAAAGATCCCCGGGCCCAGCCCCTCGCCTCAGCTTTATGAGGTCCCTGAGCCACAGCCTGAAAGAGTATCTGTGGAGAAGTCTGTAGAACTCCTCCAGTTGGCCAGGGCCCATACCTCTGTGGACTAGCAACTTCTCCTCGGGCACGGATCTATGGAGCCTGAGACCGCGGCGCAAGAGCATCTGGTCCAGATCTCCGCCCAACCGTCGGATAGACCTCTCCAGAGTGGAAATCCTCCTGGCCATAAGGGAGCTTGAGATCCTCTGGATTTTCCTGAGATTGCACAAGCAAGCCACTTTCGCCAAATCCCTCATCTCATGGGCTAGCCCAGGCCTCGCCAAGGTGACAATCTAAGGTATCTTTTTTTGCCTTTTTTCACAAGCTTCCCCCTTGCTCGCTCTGTGGCCTGGGAGGTCTCCTCTTGCGATCAGTGAAGAGGACCAAGGCCAGGGGGCCTTGACTTTTGGGGTTTTCTCTGGTTTTCTGGTCGGTAGGGTTTTCCCCGAGAAGAGGAGGGCCAGAGGTGAGGGACCTTTTTTGGATCTTGTCCTTGGTTGCGGCTTGGTATTGCCTTCAGAGGTGGATATTTCCTAAGCTGGGCATCCCAACTTGAATTTCCAGGAACTCTTGCTCCGTGGACCGGGGCATCGAAAGGCAGGAAGAGGAGAAGAGGAAAGGGTGAGGCCTGGTCAATCACCCTGGGAGCTCGCCTCCAGGAGGACCTCGCCTTTCGGCAGGTCAACGGTGAGGCGAAGTCCCCTCAGGGCATTGAGACCCAAAAGCCTGAGGTCCCCCACAAGGGCCTCCACATTTCGGATCTCGACGGATCCTATGGTCACTGAATCCAGGAGCACCATGGGAGCTTCCAGGGATCTTCCATCGGCCATTGTCACCTTCACCCTTGGCATATCTTCCAGGGCTATGCCCAAAAGCCTAGCGTCCTCGCGAGTTATCTGGCAGTAAGTGGCGCCAGTGTCCAAGTAAGCGAGCAGGGTCCAAACCCCGTTTATGGCAACGGGCACCTGGATTGCTCTCTGGTCCTCTCCTATGACTAGCTTCACTGTCTTCCCACGGGTCTGCTGGGGAGTTTGGGAGGGGGAGACTGTCTTGGAGAGCTGGTTCCAATACTGGACCGGGACCCTAGAGGGGTCATCGGTGAAGTGGAGCCTTCCCGTTTCATCCTTCCACTGGTAGATCACTGATCCGCCGAGGACGTCTCCGGTCAGAAGCCATGGCCCAATGAAAAGGAGCACCAGGGTCAAAGGGAAGAGGATTGTCTTGAGCCGGTTCATCTCTCTCAGAATCCAGCGAGAGGCCTTTTCCAGGCCTCCCTCAGTTCATCTATTTTCTCCCTCAGGATCAAAGAGCCATCCATCCCCCAGAGCCGGAGCTCTGGTTCGGCTATCACTTGGCCCACGAGGGCAAGGGGAGCACCTTCGAGGGTCCTCTCAAAGGCGCTTCTGTTTTCGGGAGCCACTGTGATGACGAATCTCCCCTGGGACTCTGAAAACAGGAGGTAGTCGTCCCTGGAGATGTCCTCCATTATCGCCCTATCGAGTCGGGCTTCTATTCCCAATCCTCCCGCAAATGCTGTCTCCGCAAGTGCGACCCCTAGGCCGCCGTCTGAGCAGTCATGGCATGAGGCCACAAGACCGAGCCTCATGGCCTTCTCCAAAAGCCTGTAATAGCCTATGAACTCCTCAGCCCTGACCCTGGGAACTGAATTGCCTACGAAACCTCTGGATGCCAGATATTCCGAAGCACCCAACTCGGCCCTCGTTACACCGAGCACATAGACCAAGTCTCCAGGCCTTTTGGCATCCATTGTGACAGCCTCTCTCACATCTGGAATCCGGCCTACCACGGAGAAGAGGAGGGTAGGGGGGATGCTTATCTTTATATCCCCCACTTTGTAGTCGTTCTTCATGCTGTCCTTTCCGGAGATGAGGGGGATCCTGTAAGTGACGCAAACTTCGTAAAGGGCCTTGTTGGCTCTCACTAGCTGGGCTAGTTTATAATGGCCGTCTGGGGTCTTCTCCGACTGCACCGGATCCGGCCAGCAAAAATTGTCCAGGCCCCCGATCCCTTCGAGAGAGCCTCCGACACACAGGAAGTTCCTCAACGCCTCGTCCACAGCGCATCCTGCCATGGCGTGGGTGTCTATGTCGCTATACCTGGGACAGATGCCGTGGGCTACCACTACGCCCTCCATGCTATCGAGGAGGGGACGAAGCACCGCCGCATCGCTGGGGCCATCGTTGAAGGCCCCGGTCATGGGCTTGACGACACTTCCGGCCTGAACCTCGTGGTCGTATTGACGCACCACACTTTCCTTGCTGCAGATGTTCAGTCTTCCCAGGAGCTCCTTCAGCACTGAACCCAGGTCCTCGGGGCACGGAAAATCCGGCTCTTGGTGCCTGGGTGGTTTCCACCTGGCCTCCAGGTGCATCCTCGGGACACCCTCGTGGAGGAACTCCATGTCCAGGTATGCCACGGTCCTTCCTCGGTACAGGACGTGAAAGTATCCTGAGTCCGTGAACTCACCGAGCACCGTTGCCTCCACTCCCATCTTCCTAGCAAGGGCCATGAAAAGATCGATCTTCTCTGGGGGAACAGCCAGGGTCATTCGCTCCTGTGCCTCGGAGAGGAGTATCTCCCAAGGCGCTAGGCCCTGATACTTGAGGGGAGCCCTCTCTAGATGAAGCTCGCATCCCCCACTGTCCTTGGCCATCTCCCCCACAGAGGAGGATAGCCCACCTGCTCCGTTGTCCGTTATGGCGTTGTAAAGTCCTTGGTCCCTCGCAAGGAGGAGAAAATCCGTCATCTTCTTCTGGGTTATGGGATCACCTATCTGAACCGCCGTTGCGGGTGAACCCTCGTGGAGCTCCTCGCTCGAGAAAGTGGCCCCGTGGATTCCATCCTTTCCTATTCTTCCCCCTGTCATGACGATGAGATCGCCAGCTCTGGCCCTCTTGAAGTGGCCGGGCTCTCCCCTTATTTCGGCTGGGAGAATTCCTCCTGTGCCGCAGTAGACCAGGGGCTTGCCCAAGTACCTCTCGTCGAAGACTATGGAGCCGTTCACGGTGGGGATTCCGCTTTTGTTCCCGCCGTGCTCCACTCCCTCCCTCACCCCCTGGAAGATCCTTCTCGGGTGGAGAAGCCTAGGCGGCAGTGGCTTAGAATAATCTGGCGGGGCGAAACAGAAGACATCGGTATTGAATATGAGCTTGGCGCCCTTCCCGGTGCCAAAGGGATCCCTGTTCACCCCCACTATTCCAGTGAGGGCCCCTCCATAAGGCTCCAAGGCAGAGGGCGTGTTGTGGGTCTCGACCTTGAACACGAGGCTCCAATGGTCATTGAAGCGAATCACACCAGCGTTGTCAGAGAAGACCGAAAGGCACCAATCCCTCTCCCCCAGCCTCTTTCTGACCTCCCTCGTGGTCGCTTTCACAAAGGTATCGAAAAGCCCCCTGATGGTCTCCCTGTTGCCGTTTTCGTCCGTATACTCTATCACGGCATTGAAGATCTTGTGCTTGCAATGTTCGGACCAGGTCTGGGCTATGGCCTCTATCTCCACGTCGGTTATCTTTTTCCCGAGCCCCACATTTGCCCTTTTCTTCAAGACATCCGGGTCTCGCAAGTAATTCTGGATAGCCTTCATCTCCTCCAGGTCGAGAACTAGGACCCTTTTCTGGCTCAAGGCCATTAGGGCATGGTCAGGAATCTCCAGATCTATTTCCTCGACCATCTCGGGGCTCACCTGGGTGACCTTTGGCACTTTCGGTTGAATCCTCTCGCCCATCACCCATTGGTCCTTGCTCCTTATCTCGAATCGCTGAATGAGGGTGTTAGCCAGAAGGTCCTTAGCTATTCTCTCCACGTCCTCTCGAAGGAGGTCTCCCCAGATGAGGTATTGCTTGGAGGTGTAAACCCCTGCTCCTTCACCCAGGGGCCTTCCCAGGTATGTCTCGAGGGTCTCCTTGGCGGTCTTCCCAACATTGTCAGTGACACCTGGAAGAAATCCAACCTCCAAGAGCCAGTCGAAGCCATCAGCCAAAGGCTCGTTCACCGAGAACCTCTGAGTAACCGGATCTGTGAAAAGGAGCCTCGCTGCCTCTTGTGCTTCCTGAAATGTGAGATCTCCCTCCACTGTGTAGACCTCTATGGTCTCGACCCTTTTTACAGGAAGACCCAAATGCTCGGAGATCCTGCGGCAGATCTTCTCTCCGTGAGAGTCGCGAACTCCTCGCTGAAAACCCACCTCTATCCTGTGGACCATTTCCCTTCTCCCGGGAGATCCATTTTTGGCCTGGAATCCTTATATCAGATGAGACCTCGCGGATCAATGGTGGCTCATCTTTGGAGAAAACCGGTGGCTGTGGGCCTTTGTTCTCGGGCTCGGTCAGGTCCTTGGGTGAATCCTTCCTCGATCCTTCTCCCAACCTGGACATGGATTTGGGGAAGCGTGTGAAAGGCTTCAAGGTCTTGGAACCCAAAGGTCTCGGGCTTGGGAGAAGAATGGGCCCTCGAGGAACGGCCCTGGGGCTGTCTTATTTGTGAAGAGAAGGGTATAATCCATCGGTCTTGAGAGCCGGGGCACGGATCTGGATTGCCCCATGAGGCCTGAAGTCCATCATGATTCAGGCGGCCAATAGCGGATGGCCGTGGATTGCAACGCAATTGGAGAAGGGGAGGGCGGTTTGAAGAGTCGGAAGATGAGGGAGATGTCCTTGGAAGAGAAATGCATAAATACCATAAGGTTTTTGGCTGTGGATGCGGTCGAGAAGGCCCAATCCGGCCACCCTGGCATGCCCATGGAGGCTGCTTCCCTGGCGTACATCCTTTGGACCAAGGTTTTGAGGTTCAGCCCCACGGATCCCATGTGGCCCAACAGGGACAGGTTCATTCTCTCGGCGGGACACGGGTCCATGCTCCTCTATGCCATGCTGTTTCTCACTGGTTACGATCTCACCCTGGATGACATAAAGAACTTCAGGCAATGGGGAAGCCGCACCCCGGGTCACCCAGAATATGGATGTACACCTGGGGTGGAGACCACCACAGG
>Ga0308410_1001837_pt1 | contig 12288 bp, 11 predicted proteins | sample HotsprOSTMatCore_FD_203467 | JGI IMG/M metagenome (GOLD analysis project Ga0308410, IMG submission 203467) | Hot spring phototrophic mat microbial communities from Octopus Spring, Yellowstone National Park, Wyoming, United States -... | ecosystem: Environmental > Aquatic > Thermal springs > Hot... | reverse complement strand
CCTGGAAGAGCCTCCCCCTCACGTGAAATTCATCCTATGCACCACCGAACCAAACAAGGTGCCTCCAACTATCCTTTCCCGCTGCCAGCGGTTTGACTTCTCAGGTATTTCCCCGGAGGCAATATGCCGCCGGCTTTCGCAAATCTTGGAGAAAGAGGGTATCCAGGCCGAACCGGAAGCTATAAACCTGATCGCCCGCCGGGCCGGCGGGTCCATGCGAGATGCCCAATCGCTCTTAGAGCAAGTGTTGGCCTTCGGGGGCGGGTCGGTCACGGTGGAAACCGTTCGCCAACTCCTCGGCCTAGCAGCAGACGAGGCAATCCATCGGATTGTGACTGGAATCGCCGAAGGTCAACCAGGAGCAGTCTTGCGCGAGCTTGAGCAGGCCTTGGCCCAAGGCATGGACCTTGTGGTATTTATGGAACAGCTTGCGGGATATATTCGAGATTTGATGGTCGTGGCAGCTGGGTGCGGCCAAGAGCTGCTACTGTACACCTCGAAGGTAGATCTCCCAGAGCTGCGGAGGCTAGCGGACCGATTCGGACTCGAAACCCTGCTTGCCGCCCTTCAACTTCTCGACCACACGCTAAACCGTATGCGGTTTTCTTTTCAGCCGCGACTGGTCGCCGAGCTGGGGCTCATCCGGTTAGCTCGATTGCAGCACTTAGTCGATTTGGCATCTTTCCTTTGGGAACTCCAAAACCGCGAAACCTCGTTCGCTTCAGAACCGGCCGCTCGTGGGACAGAACTTGGCCCCCGGCAAGCAAGCCGGATTATTTCCGGGGTTGCAAGCTCTCCCGCCCCCCCGGTGACTAGAACCGCTGGAGTGGAACAAGACGAGTCGCAAGTCTTAGCGGAGCCCTCAGCCGGCGGCCGCCAAGAGGCTTCCGCGGAACCCGGGCAAGAGGCGATAACCTGTCCAGACCCCACCGGGGAAATTGTCGCGGCTTTAAAGCACGCACTTGCCGAAGCAAAGCAGCCCGCCAGTGGCCCCTCGCAGTTGTCCTCGCAAGAGACACATCCGGCATCTCGGGAGACCTTCCAGGCCGAAGACTCTCCCGCACCGACTTCGTGCCGCCCCCCGGAAGAAAGTTCCTTCCCCGAAAAACAGGCGGGAAAAGCCGCCTCCTCCTTGTTGCCCAGGAGTAGGAGTGATTCGAAAGCCCCCCCTGTCGCAGGAAGCTCTTCCAGTTCGAGAGCAGTCCCGGACATAGATCTTCCCGATCCCACCCGCCTATGGCAGGAGGCTTTGAACCGGGTTGGGGGGTATTTGGCGGCCATGGCCAGTCAGTTTGCCGCCGTAGCTTGGAAAAATCCTTCCTGCCTTGAGGTAACCTTCCCGGCTTCTGCAGTTGCTTCCCGAGTTGCCTGCGAAAAGCAAGTCCAAAGGTTCGAACGGGTGCTGGCCCAGCTGGTTGGGAGAAAAATCCAGGTCCGAACAGCAGTCGCAGAAAATTCCGAGGCAAACACAGAGCCGCAGATGGGTACTTGCGTCGCACAGACTTCGCCGAGGGCGGCTGGAGCCTCGAATTGGCGAAGCCATCCTCTGGTTCAGAAGGCTGCTGAGCTTTTTGACGCAGTCCCCCTAAATCCCGAATTTCCCGCAAGGAATCGGTCGGAGGGGTGTGGCGAGCAGGGGGAAATCGGCCTTTAGGCACCCCAGTTCTTCCAGACCGCCAACCAGCATAGCAAAAGGAACCCTCCCGCTTCGGTTGAGGGCCCGTCGCGGGCTTTCCTCAGAAATTTTCGGGTGGATCGTTCTGGAGGCACCACCCTCCCAAAAATGGGGTATCATCAGTAAGTCGGTGCGGCTTAATCGTTCGGCTGCCATAATTACGCCCCTCTTTCCGCCAATACCGCTGTTTACGCCGGGTTCGGGTCTGATTCGCCAGGGAGTTCGCGGCTAGTCTCCAGCGAAGCAAAACGTCTTTACTGGCGGCGATGGGGTCACCGAAGAATATCCCGCGGTGATTACTCGTGAATTTTTTGTTATCAAAGGACGCGGGTCCTCGTATAAGTTATTTGTGGATGGATGTAATTAGAGCGAGCAGGCCGGCCTTTCACAACTCGCCATTTATTTCCGGGGCCTAAGTTTTGCCGGTTCCCCCGGATGTGCGGGGCTTGAGCTTCGACAAGACCCGTACCCGAAAGCCCCGGTGGGAACGAATTGTAGCCCCCGATACTATCAGATTCCCCTCTTTAGGGGGAAATCAATTAATTCTCACGCGATTCAGAAGGCCGAAAAACTCGCGAATTAATCACGAACTTTCGTGCCTTCCGAATTAAACCTGATCCATCTGCAATGCCAAAAGTTAAATTTCCGCTCCGACGGGTGGTCTTGCCCGTTTAGCAAACCGTTTATAACACATTGACTTAGATGGCAACTCATCATTTGTCATTAGGGATGGCAACTTCTCATTCCATAGAGATTTCTCCCCCACCCACCAAGGCGTCGCTACAAGCTGGAACGTAGGCGAGTTCTTAGCCTTCCAAATCACGGCATCAGGGGGGGCCCCCCACTGGACCACCTCTCCCGAGTTGCCTGAATAGGGAATCAACAAACATTCTGCCTCCCGTACCGAACAGGAGTGCTTTTATGAGCACTAACTGGTTTTTGGGTGTGTTCCAAGCATTCGGCCGGCAGCGGGAACTCCTTGAGCAGGCCGCGTTCGTATACGAGCAATTCGGGCAGCTGCATCGGCGGTTGCGGAAGGAGATTGTCACCGGGAATGCAGGGGCCGGTCTGGTCCTCGTCGAGATGAACGCCCTTGGCGAGGTCATCGGCTGCCGGATTGCCCCGGAGCTGCTGAAACCGGAAGACCGCGAATTTTTGGAGGGGCTCGTTATCGAGGCGGTCAACGCAGCCTACCGTCAGGCCGCCGAGGCTCAGAAACAAGTGATGCAAGAGATGGTTCGACAGATGGACCTGTCCAAATTTCGGCCTTTCCTCGAGAACCTTTTTGAGATGAGCCCTGCCGCCCCGTCGGACGATCGACCTACGCCCGGTCCGCCGAAGATCGTCCTTTATTAAGCGGCCCCGTGGCTATGACCCCGGATGGGTGCCTTGGGTGTTCCCCGAGGAGGGGAGGTGCGTTCCTCCATAGGTCAAAAAAATGGAGGTGCCGCCTCCGAGGAATGCACCGCCCCTCCCTTGTCCCGAGTGCTGAATACCAAAACCGAGCGTGAAAACCACGGATTTTCTTGGGGTAAAGACTACAGCGGTTTTGCAAAGCCGAATGCCCCGGAGAATTCCCGGAGAATTCTTGGTATACAACAACTCCCAGGGGAACGTTACTCCAAGGGAGGGGACATCGGTGCCGGCGGCAACCGGAGAACCCCCGAAGCCCGAATTTCCGAAAGCCCTCCCCTAAAACAGTGAGCAAAAGGGGGTGGTCAGTGGGCAAAATTACTCCAAAGTTACAATCGCAACTGTTGGTGGGTAACACAGGTCGGGGTCACTGCCGCCACTCTTCGTGCGAGGGTGCAGGCGGAAACAATTCCACCCCGAGATAAATCGCCGGATTTATTTTCGGCTCCCTCGCTCCGACCGCTGCCAGCAGAAATCAAGATTATGGGATTATTAGAGGAGGGTAAATGTTAGACCTTTTAATAATCTGACCTCCAAGTTAACAATCTGACCTGTAAGCCGCCCAGATTAAGATAATAAGATAAAACGGGGGGAGCCTACAGGCTCTCGGCTATCCTTCGCACACAACAAAGCCTCATCTTAGGCTGAGTCAGTGGTAGCTCGCTCGCGGCTAGGTTTGCGGGACGAAGCACCAAGGCTACTGTCGCCGGCAGCTCTCGACATTTACCGCCATGACTTCTCCAAGAGATGAGGTAGCGAACTGGCCAAGAAGATTGCGATGTTCCCCTGAGGCGTGACCGAACCTCTACTCTGAGACCAACTTGGCGGATGCCACGTCGGGCTGGCTTGGAAGGACTCGTTGACGTCGCCTTTGCCACCATCTTTTCAGGAAATCCCCGGCCCCCCGTCTGATTGCCTTGAATAAAACGAGGACAACCGCTGCCCCACCGAGAACAACGCCCATCCCAAAGACAAATGCCCCCAACTGGGTATTGATGGCCCTCGATACTGGCTCGGTCACGGCTTCGACAAGCTGACTTGTGCCGGTTAGGAAGCCTTCGGGATTCGCAACAAAGCCTGCAGCCACACTGGTCACAAGAATCGCCCCCTTGTTTCGCCAGACCCAATCCGCGGCCCGGTCGCCGTAGCGAGCAATCACATCCAGGACTTCCTCGCGGTGCGGCATCTTCTGCAAAACACCCTCCTCATGAAGTATGGCCAGACGTCTGGCATTCTGGCCATTGAGTCGCCTTATGGCCTTTGCTGCGGGAGTTCCGTAGTTTTCGATCAGCGGTTCTGCAATCGCCCCGTGCTTTACGAGGGCTTCCCCCGCCTCGTCCCCAAACTTCATGAAGATCGCCAAGGCCCTGGGTCGCTGGACGATCCAAACGGCGTTATCACCGTAGCGTGCTAAGATTTTCAGAATTGCCTGTTCTCCCTCCGTGCCGGCTTCTCTCATGAGACGTACCAGCACCTGAGGAGGAACTTTTTTACAAGCTGCAGCCACCAGGTCGTCCCCATGCCGGGCAGCAATCTTCAGCAGATCGTCGGCCAGGGCCTCCGCCATCTCGCGGGTCATCCCCGCCGGGGCTCGCCTCACGAGGGCTTCGGTGATTTCTCGCAGGGCCCGGCTGCGAATTTGGGCTGTGGCCTGCTCAAACATACAAACAGTGCCTATCACAAGCACGGCCACGACGTCTCGAACGAGCCGACCTGTATTCATACGAACACCCCTTCCCGGCACGACCAAGGCCATTGCCCCGGAATCTCCGCCTGCCCCCAAATCACCCTTGCTGCCTCAGATAGTGATAAACCATTAGTCGCCGAGCCTTCACCCGGTACTGGTGGTAGCGGTGCAATTCCTGCCGGAGACCACGCCCCCTCCTAGTGCCGTCCGAATCTTGGCCCTCAGCGATTTCGAGGTAAAGCTTATCCAGTTGCTGATGGCATACCTCTGTGATGTACGGGCGAATCCCACTCAACCGCTCGACGAGGGCGTCCACGATGAAACCAGCTACCAAGCCCACGCCAAGGGTGACGGGCCAACTTGCCGCCCCCGCACTAAGTACTCCAGTGGACACAAGTATTCTGGTGCCAATAACGGCGGCAAGCTCCCCTAGAACTAGCGACATGACATCACCCGCGATCGCCTTGGGCAGAGCATGTGTCACTGTAGTCGGGATCGTACCAACCCACTGGTTCACAATTTTTTCTGGATCGAATGCTCCCTCGATGCCAGCTCGGGCGGGATCGGGCATGTCCGCCCTAAGCTCGACGAGCAATTGGGAATCCAAATTGTTCAACGTGGTGACATAACTCCCCAAAATCTGCAGAACGGCTTGCTCGATATCCTGTCGGCCGATTACTTCCTCCTCGAAAGCAGCGAGCACCCGCTGCTTGAAGGCCGTCTCACCTTGCGTAATATAGGTCCACTTGGCGCCGAGGCTGAGAACTCGGTCCACAAAGTTGGGGACACGCCTATGAGCCTCCTCAAATACCTCTCGAAGAAGGTCCAGATGCCGGTCGATTTCTTCCTCTGCCTGTACTTCGGTTCGCCGAACCGCCTCTTCCACGCGGGGCGGTAACTCCGGCATGAACATAAACTGAATCTCCGTCCACAAGGACGGTTTTAGAAATATGATGGTGATAACGCCTCCAGCTACCACCGCCACACCCAAAGCAGCGACAACCACCGCTCGCGTGATTCCCTGATGCCGGAACCGCATCACCGTGGTATCTCCCACTTTGGACCTTGACAAGCGTAACCCACACTTTGAGGATTTTGCCCCAGAATTTCGAGCCTCCTGACGCCGGATTCGGCACCTATCCCGTTGCTCAATCCCCTATTTTAACTACGGCGAAAAGCTACCGGAAATAACAAGCAACGGCATCAACAGTTCCTTGTTATTAACGCTCTGGCGGCTGTGAACCTGCCGGGGTGAGGTCTTTGGGGCCAAGTAGGCTGAAATGGCCGAGAAAAACGAAAGGTCAGCTTCGCCTTGTTAACTTTATCCCCGGTCAGGCTGGCGAGCCGGTGGAGAAGAAGCCTCCCGCCAATTCCACGAAAACTGCCCGGGAATCATCTGTAGCTGGAGAGATCTTCAAATGGAGAAACCGGGAAACGAGGAAGGAAGTTCCCCCTGGCTTTTCGGGGCCTCCAATCATCGAGCGTTTCGGTACCTTCTAGCCTCGGAAAAACCCCGTAACTGGTTGGCATACCATATGCCGGATAAATCGGAACGATGGACGGGCAAGAAATCCTGAGGCCCCACTAAGGGATAGGCAAGTCACGATGAGGCAGTTACTAAAGGAATCATTTAAAGAGCACCAAAGTAGTCACCCTCCCCGGACCGTTATCTACGGTCCCCCCCATGTGGCATAGTGGACAGGGGCGGGATCGAACCGCCGACACCTGGATTTTCAGTCCAGTGCTCTACCAACTGAGCTACCTGTCCTTCGCGGCCGGAAGCATCTCCGACCCTGGGCTCAGATCTTCTTCCCCGTAGTTTCCAGAAAAAGATTATAAACCCGCTTTTGCACCCCTGCCAAGAGGGAGAGGAGAACCGAATTCCCGCTTCCCAGAACCGACATACCGCCAAACTTGCTTCCCGGGAAAGCAACTTCCGGAAGGGTCTTCGGTTGTGCAATTTAACCGGCGTGGGAGCATCTTCAACATACGGCGACGACGGAACTTTGAAGACCGGCCCATTGTAATCTACAACGCCAGCAAACCCCAAATGCCGCTGATGAAGCCAACTTTTAGGTCCCAAAAATTCGAAAAATTTACGAATATAATCATGAACCGACATCGGCCGCCATATCTGGAATCCGCAACCCCAAACGAATTCCGCAATCTCAAACAGGTAGGGTTAGGCCAAGGTCCCAAATCCTTGATTGGATTTTCCGGGGCATTATCGAGGGGACACCAACCCGGGGGCGAAGATCCCCTTTTTTGGGTATATCGTTTCGCCCGATGCAGCTGCCGACCTTTCTCACCTCCGCTCCACGCCACCTTGGTAGCCTACGACCTCGAGGGGGCATCTTTACCTCAACTCCAATCGGGGGCTCCCCTAGAGCGAGTCTTGCGTTCTCCTTCCGCTGCACCAGCCCAGGTCGTTTCAGCCGGTTTTATCCCATGCACTCACCTCACTAGAACCCCCGCCCGAAACAGCTTTCCGTCACCCTCGTTCACGGTTTATTGATTAGTTCGAGGCCAACGCAGCTTTGGTAAACATCTTCCGAGACAAAGCGAAAGGAGGAGGAATCCCCCTCAGGCCTGGATCGGAATAGTGCCAACTTTCGGAGGATCACTTTTTGGGCAACCGGTGGAGTCAAATACCAGGAAGGACAAAGCTGATGAACCCAAACCGCGGAAAGTCCCGCCCGAAACCGGACCGGGAATCTACCTCGAGAAATTTTTGCCGCCGGTTGGCCACAACTCACAAACCTCTTTCGTAACTGACTATCAAATCTTTTTCATAAAACTTGAGTGAGGCCCGGTTTTGCGATCGGATACTGCCCATGTTCATCGGGCATAACCGGAGGCGGATCGTCCAGGGAACTGAGGTTGTCGAGGCCCGGAGCTAGCTCGAGTGAGGATGCCATAGCCTCTTCCCAAGTGATGAACTTTCCCGACTCGGCAGCCATCCGTCCCAAGATACCCACCATGCAGGCAAAGGCAGACCGTTCGGTCTCGTTATGGGGAAGATCTTGCCGAATGGCCTCGAAAAGCAGGTCCATTTCCCGTTGATAAGGGTTAGACGGAGGCCCCTCATACCGCCACAGTAAAGCATCCCCCCCGAGCTGATGGCCGCGATAAATCCGCGGGTCTGCGATCCCTTCGCCAAGAACGGCTGTCCCCTCGCTACCGTGGATGACACACCCCCAGAATCCCCATGTGGCCGCCTGATGCCGGCCCTGAGCGAATAGCCGCGTTCCGTCAGGAAAATGATATTCCACGGCATAGTGGTCAAATAATTGATCGGGGACATCCCGAACCTGTCGCCCTCCTTGCCCTTGTGCGGACACCGGCCACTGACCTTTTACCCAGCAGGCGACATCCAGATTGTGAATGAGCCAGTCCAGCAAGAAACTTCCGTTCAACCAAGTGAAGCAGGAATAGTTGCGGATTTGGTGGGCTAGTTCGCTCATGCCTGGGGATTTTGGGGTAAATCCCACCGGCCCGTGCATCCGATATGCCCAGCAGGTAATCACTTTCCCGATCGCCCCGTCGTGAATCCTTTTCACTGTTTCTTCTAAGGCCTGATGGTGCCGACTCATCAGTCCACCGGCAATTTTCAAGTTCTTCTTCGAGGCCTCCTCCCCTGCTTTTAGAAGGCGACGAACTCCAGGAGCATCCACTGCGAAGGATTTCTCCATAAACACGTGGAGCCCGCGATTAACCGCACACTCCAAATGAAGGGGCCGGAACGCAGGCGGCGTGGCCAACAGAACCACGTCTCCAGGCCGGAGTACCTCCATCGCCTTGAGGTAGCCATCAAACCCTACAAATCGCCGTTCGGGTGGAACATCCACCTTCTCCCCAAACTGTTTTGAGAGTTGGCCAAGACTCGACTCCAATCGGCTAGCAAACACATCCGCCATGGCCACAAGTCGGGTAGGCCCCGGAGTGCTCAACGCATTGGCGGCTGCCCCAGTTCCCCGGCCACCACAGCCCACCAAGGCGACTTGAATTGTGTGATCCTCCGCGGCGTGCACCATTCGGGGAAGTTGAAGTGCGGCCAAACCCCCAACTCCTGCAGCAGCCACGCCTAAGAAACTTCTCCGTGATCCTTTCCGACAGGAAACCCCAACCAAAGGGTTTGAGAGCTGCTGGTTAAGTGCCGAAGACCTCGGAATCCGATTTTGCATCTTGGTTTCTCCTTACTTTTGATTTCTCCTAACTTTCAAGTTGCCAGCAACCTCGATGGATACATCAGGTGAGGCGGAACGCCAATCTCCTGGCGGCCTCTAACACCCGGCATTTGCACGGGGAGGATTAGGGCACCAAAACCAATGATGTGCCGCCCGAACGTATGCCGCCGCCCAACCTTTCCCAAGTGCCGCCTGAAAACACTAAGCAAACTTGGTTAAACTCCGGTTTCGTTTGCCCCTCCGGAACTTAAAGTTTTTATGTTGAGCCTTCAACGAACTCAACTGCCACCTACCCGGAGACGAAACTAGGGTAAGTCCGGGAACGCGGAATGTCCACCGTCGAGGGCAAAAAGGGCAAAAATATTCCTTGTCTGTTGGCCTTCTGGGAACCTCCAACGCTTCCCAACAAACTTCGGAAAAGCCCCCTGTTTCCTCCATTTCCACCAACCTGGATTTCATGCTGGAGTTGGAACTATCGCTTTCCGGTACCTTTGCCTTAGCAGATTGGGTGGGGGAACGGCCATTCCGGATCTGCAGCTTCGAGGGAGAGACCTTCCTCGCGGCAGACCCGGGGATTGAGCCTTTTTGGCCCTTGTTAGCGTGAATCAGAAAGCCATCCACCCAAGGTGACACCGGACCACCCACACTACGGAATGGCCAACCCGACGAAAATTTCATTTCCAGAACTCCATGGGGGAATGGGGCCGGATCCGGTCGGAAGGGAGAGGCTATCGTTGGTTTTGAGTGCATCGACTGATGAGAATTCGGAATCCGACTTCGTGGACGCCGGAGGGATCACCCCCGCCCAAGTAGTAACTGGCGAGGTATAGTTCCCAGGCGACAAAACAGCGAGGTTGGCCCCCCTGCCCTCACCCATAGCAAAGTCCCCCGAGAGATACCGAGGAGGCCTTCTGATCAGTGCGGGCCTTGGGAAAAAGAGAGGCTCAGGGGCCGGGTTGCCACACTCAGAAACGACAGCTAAAATGCACCCTTCAAAGTTATGCTCCCCTTTCCGCCCTGCGTCGGTGGTCGTGTTCGGATATTTCGAGGCTTTCGCGGATGGTGGTTTTGAAAACATAAGGGGAGCATAAATCCCCTTTCAGGAGGGTTTTTCGTAAAAACGTGGGAAAACTTAGGGACTATCCGTGCGGGGAGTGACAGTCTTCCCGCAAGGTAGCGACAAGGAGTGTTGAGCCCGTTATTCGAGCCAATTTCGGGGAACGCTCCTTGTGGATAACCAAAACTCCCTAATTACCCCAGGTGGATTAGGTTCATATACCTCCCAGGCAGGAATGGTGAACCTGCAGGATCCCGGAGCACTTTGGGATTCCGGTCAGGTGTCGGCTCCAACTCGACAGGTTGCAAATTCCCTGCGGAGAGCTGGGAAAAACCCGTGCTTAAAGCCGAAGAGCTTCTGCCCTGCTTTGGAGGCGGCATTTTCGGAGATCCAGTGAAAGTATCCGGGGTTTTGGCACCCGGTGGGCGGGTGACAAAAGAATAAAAAACTTGCCCGCTTTCTCAAAAGGCTGACGGGAAACGCAAAGGAAGCGGATAGATGACATTAGGCACGAGTGGGCAGAATGTCACCGTTTTGAATAAGGAAACAAGAAATCTTGGAACCGGGTTGGAGATCCTTTGCAACTGGCGAGACTTTAACGGGCGAGATTTTAAGAAGACCGCTAAGGAACTAACGGATAAAGCTTTTATCAAGGTGAGGTGGATATAGATCGATAGGTGGAAAATCATGGCTCTACCAAAACGTCGCCAAAGCAATGCTCGTACTGGGGCTCGCCGTTCGCACGACGCCCTGAAGCCGAAGCAGCTTGTGCGGTGCCCGAAGTGCAGCCGTCCAGTGCTGCCCCACCGCGTATGCCCCGATTGCGGCCATTACATGGGCCGGACGGTGATCGAAAAGGAGAAGTAAAGAAAACCAGTTCCGGGTGCACCCATTTTTAGCCAGTTCGGGGTCGCCCCATTTTTAGATTTCAGAGCAAAGGCTTGGGGAGCCTGCGGGGTTGAGCCGAATAGCTTTCCTTTTTCCCGGGCAAGGGGTTCAGTTCGTGGGCATGGGGAAGCGGCTTTATGAGTCGCTGCCTGGTGCTCGGCGAACGTTTGACGTCGCGAGAGAGGTTTTGGGCTACGATCTGGCAAAACTTTGTTTCGAGGGCCCAGCAGAAAGTCTAGACTCCACTTTGTATAGCCAGCCCGCAATCTTCGTTACCAGTCTGGGGGCTGTAGAAGCCCTTCGGGCGGAAGCTCCCGACGTAGTTCTCGGGTGCGAGGCAACGGCTGGCCTGAGCTTGGGGGAGTACACGGCCCTGGTTTTTGCGGGGGTGATAGATTTCGAAGAGGGTTTAAGGCTGGTTCAAGCTCGGGCTCGGGCTATGCAGGAAGCCTCGGATGCAACTCCAGGGGGAATGATCAGCATCTTGGGGCTTGAACTAATAGAAGTAGAACGGATCTGTGAGGAGGCTAGTCAGGGCGAGATTTTGCAGGTCGCAAATCTGCTTTCGCCAGGGGTCACCGTAATTTCAGGAACTACGGCTGCTTGTGAACGGGCAGCCGAGCTTGCGGAAAAAGCCGGAGCGAGCCGGGTTGTCCCGGTAGCAGTGGCTGGAGCTTTTCACACCCCCATCATGCATCCGGCCGACGAACGCCTGGCAGAGGTTATCAGCCGGGTACGATTTCGCCGGCCAAGAATCCCGGTCATCTCCAACGTGGATGCCCGGCCGCATGAGGATCCCGAGGAGATTCGCCAACTATTAATCCGGCAAGTTGTCGAACCGGTCCGATGGGAGCAATCCATGCGGTTTCTTCTATCCGAGGGGTTTGACATGTTTTATGAGGTGGGTCCTGGGCGGGTGCTTCGGGGATTATTGCGGCGAATAGACCGAAACGTTCCTTGCTACGGCGTGGATGTTTAGGAGGGAAAAGCCAGGAGGTTGCTTACCTATTTGGGGGAATCCAAATTCCTCCCGCAGAAAATTTCCCGACCGCCAATGGGCTAGCACAGTTCGACGTAGAATAGCAAACTTCCCCCTAACTAGGATTCCAGGGTTGTTTTCGGGAGGAGCATAAGTCCAACCTTGGGACCACGATTTGAGCCTTCCTAAGTGGAGAAAAGAATTCAGCAACCTTTTGTCGGTTTGACGAGTTCGGAATTTTTATTGTGTTGAAAATTTTGGGAGAATGTCCCCTCTTTCGGGCCAATACTGAGGTTGCTGGGGCTGGGGTTCTCAGGGTAAAGGAATGATTACAAGCAAAGTTAAAATTGCCCCGGGCAATCCATAGTTTCTAAAGTCGCTCGTACCCAAAAAAAAGTTTTT
>Ga0308410_1001833_pt1 | contig 12296 bp, 8 predicted proteins | sample HotsprOSTMatCore_FD_203467 | JGI IMG/M metagenome (GOLD analysis project Ga0308410, IMG submission 203467) | Hot spring phototrophic mat microbial communities from Octopus Spring, Yellowstone National Park, Wyoming, United States -... | ecosystem: Environmental > Aquatic > Thermal springs > Hot... | reverse complement strand
GCCTGAAGCCTTGGTTCGCCAGGATCGCACGCGGATCGCCATCTTGCCGCGAGACTCCCGTGCCGATCCGGCTTGCCGGTTTCGACCTTCGCCTGCTGGCCGCTCTGCAACGGGACGGCCGGGCCAGCCACGTGCAGCCCGCCGAAGTGGTGGGGCTGTCGGCGAGCCAGTGCGCGCGCCGGATCCCACGGCTGGAGGAGGCAGCGGTGATCCGCGGCTACGGCGCGAGGCTCGATCCCTGCGCGCTCGGGCTTGGCGTGACTGCGCTTCTCGCGGTGCGACTTGAGCGGCATGGCCAGCAGGCGGCCGCCGCCTTCCATCGCGCGCTCCCGGCGTGGCCGGAGGTCACAGAGGTGCTGCTGCTGACAGATGATGCCGACTATCTGCTGCGCGTGGTGGTGGCGGACCGCGACGCCAATGCCGAGTTCGCGCTGCGCCGCTTGATGACGCTGCCAGGGGTCGCGAGCCTTGCGCTCCTCGATCGTGCTGGAGACTGTAAAGCGCGCCGATTGCCTGCCGTTGCCGCGCCAGGGGTGACGCTGTCTCGGCGTCGGAAGCCGCCGGGTCTGCACGGGCCGGGCTCGCCGGTTTCCGGCGGCCGCGAGGGGCCGGACCGCGGTCGTCGGCAGGTTGCACGGGCTGAGTCCGAAAGCGGGCTCGAGCGGTTTCGACACGGGTGGAAACCGCTCAGGGCGTTCCGTGCGAATGCCAGCGTGCCGGGTGGGACGGTGACGACGGCAACAACGCGAGGTTCCTCACGATCCCGATCGGATCGCGGCGGCGTTGACATCCGCACATTGGCGGCAGCGCGGTTGGCATGGGGTGACACACGCCGGTTCGCCACAGGCCGTGGGTCGGATGAGACCTTCCGTCCACTCCGATGGGCTGATGCTCGACAGCGGCGCCGTCCGGTCCAGTTCGGCACGGTCGGCAGCAGGAATCCTGCGATCGCGGCGCCGATGAAGTCCGCCACCATGTCGACGGCATGCCCGCGCGGGGCTGTCGGGGGGAGCCTGCCGGCAGCCAAACGCCGCGCATCGCCGCAATCCAGACCGGCATCTCCAGCACCGCCCAGCTGCCGGCGGACGGGGCCAGAGAACGGACCCTGCGCCTGAACAACAAGGCTCGCGGGGCGGCTGACCGGCCTCGTCGTGCTGCCGCGATCATGCATTCACCCCGACGGCTGGCGATGGCGGCGCCGTCGAGTCGATCTGCCGGAATGGCCCCACAGGAGTCTGCGCCGCCATCAGCACGCCCCACGTGAAGTCGAAGTACCAGCCGTGCAGAGCGAGCCGACCCGCGGCGACGCGCTCGGCGATCCAGGGATAGGTGATTAGGTTGCGCAGGGAGACGAGCACCGAGACCCGTTCGGCGTGGCGTGCGAGCAACGCGGGCTCGGCCTCCGTCACCAGGCTGCGCACCTCCTCGCGCGCCTCGGCGAGCAGCCCGACCCAACGCCCCATGAACTCGAAGCGTGGGTCGGCGTCGCCGTACTCCATGAGGCTCCGCACGCCGCCGCACATCGAATGGCCGAGTACGACGATGTGCCCGACCTCGAGCCCTTTGACGCCGAATTCAAGCGCGGACGAGACACCGGCAAGCCGCCCGTCCGGCATATTGGGCGGCACGAGCGCGGCCACGTTGCGGATCACGAACAGGTCGCCCGGTCCCGAGTCGGTGATCATCTGCGGGTCGGCGCGGCTGTCGCAGCAGCCAACCACCATCACCTTCGGCCGCTGCCCTTCCCAGACGAGTTGATCGAACAGCGTGTGGTCGGTCTCGAAATAGGCAGCGCGGAACCGCTCGAAGCCCTGCACCAGACGGGCGAGCGCGGCATCGGGCGTCGTCACTGCACGAGCGGCGTCGAGGCCCCCTCCATGTCGATGCCCTCGATGCGCGAGCGCCCGGCGAGAACGGCGATGAACTGGTGCACCGCGCGGCGCCAGGACGCATCGTGCAGATAGCGCGCCACCGTCTCGCGCACGGCCTCGAAGGCCAGCTCGCGCGGCTGGGCGCGCTGGTGCAGCCAGAGGATGTGCAAGCCGTAGCGGCTTTTCACCACGACCGGGCAGATCTGGCCCGGCTCCAGCGCCGCGAGGAAGGTCTCGACCTCCGGCACCAGGCTGCCGCGCGTCACTTGGCCGAGGCGGCCGCCGTCCTTGGCGGACGGGCAGGCGGAGTGCGCGCGCGCCAGAGCGTCGAAGCTGTCGCGGTCGGCCAGCACCTGAGCCAGCAGATCCTTTGCCCGTGCCTCGGCGGCGGCGCGCGCGTCCGTGTCCTCCGGATCGGCGGCGATCAGGATGTGGCTCGCCTCCCAGAGCTCCCTGGTGCGGAAGCGGTTCCGGTTGGCCTCGTACCAGCGGCGTAGCGTCGTCTCGTCGGCCTCGGGCACGCTAATCGCCTGAACGAGCAGCGCCTCGATCGTCGCCTCCTCAGGCAGGAGTTCTCCGTCCTCATCCGCGGCGATGCCGCGCGCCGCCGCCTCATCCAGCAGCAGGCGGCGCACCACCAGTGCGCGCGCCGCCTCCCGCCACGCCGCCTCGGCCGAGGGGGCGGGATGGTGCTGCATCTCGGCCGCGATCTCGCGCTCGCCGATCACCGTGTCGTTGACGCGGACGCTCATCGTGCTCACTCGGCGGCGGCGGGCCGCGGCGGCGGCACGGGACCGGGGCGCCGCGTCGCGCCGCCGCGCCGGCGGACGATCTGCCAGGAGCGGAACAGGTACCAGACCGGCGCCGAGAAGATGTGCACCAGCCGCGAGAACGGCGTGAGCAGGAAGAGCGTCATGCCCATCACGATGTGCAACTGGAACGGCCAGTCGGCGCCGCGCACGAAGTCGGCCGCTCCCGCCTGGAAGGTGACGATGTGCTGCGCCCACATCGAGAGCTGCACCATCATCGAGCCGTCGCGGTGGCCGAGCGAGAACGGCAGGGTGATCAGGCCAAGGCAGAGCTGCACCCAGAGCAGGACCAGGATGGCGATGTCGACGCCGGCCGAAGTGCGGCGGATGCGCGGATCATAGAGCCGGCGGTGCAGCAGCAGCGTCAGCCCTATGAAGCAGATCGTGCCGAACACGCCGCCCAGCACGATCGCGACCATCTGCTTCTGCTGCACGGTGATGAAGGCCTCATAGATCCATTTCGGCGTCAGAAGCCCGAACAGATGGCCGAAGAAGATCGCCAGGATGCCGATGTGGAACAGGTTCGAGCCCCAGCGGAGCTGGCGCGCGCGCAGCATCTGGCTCGATCCCGAGCGCCACGTGTACTGGTCACGGTCGAAGCGGATCAGGCTGCCGACGAAGAACACGCCCGCACAGAGATACGGGTAGATGCCGAACAGGAAGTCGTGCAGGTAGTCGGTGAAGACGTTCCAGGCGCCCATGGCGCGCTCCTCCGTATCAGCTCTTCGCCGCGGCGCGGTGCGCACGCAGCCGCTTGATCATCGCCGCGACCTTCGCCCGCGCACCCTCGCGGTTCGGATCGCTCTCGGGGCCGAAGGTCACCGGCGCATCCTCCCACTCGCGATCCATCTGCTCCGGATCGTCCTCCTCAGCGTCAGCCTTCGCCTGTGGCCTCACTCCGGCCTCGGCGAGCGCGGCAGCGACCACGGCCGCATAGGCCTGCGCATCCGCCGAGCCGCGGCCCCTGAGGCGGGCGTGCAGCTGGTCGAGGATCGGCACCGCCTGGCCGAGCAGGTCGGACGCGAGGGCGGGCGGCGCGACCGCGAGGAACTCGAGGAACAGCGGCAGATAGTCGGGCAGCTCGTTCGGCGGCGGCGCGTAGCCGGCCGACTGGTAGGCCTCGATCAGCGCCACCATGGCGGGGCCGCGGTTGCGCGTGTCGCCGTGCACATGCTCGAACAGATGCAGCGAGCAGGACCGGCCCCGATCGAACAGCGTGGAGTATGCCTCCTGCCGGTCGAGCAGGTCACCCATCGCGAGGCGGCGGCACAGCCGGGCCAGGGCGGCGGCGTGGCGCGGCGCGAAGCCCGCCGTGGCGAGCGCCGAGCGGATCTCCGGCAGGGCGCTGCGCAACGCCTCGTCGGGGTAGTGCAGCAGCGCGGAGAGGATGCGGAAGCGCCGGTTCATCGCCGCTTCTCCTGCGGCTCGACCGCCTCCTCGACACGCGGCGGTGCCATCCGTCCCGCCGAAGGTCCGAGCGCGGAGAACAGGTTGCCGACGCTGCGGCCATCGTAGCAGCCCTGGCCGAAGCTGAAGCCGCAGGCCGATTTCAGGTCGAACGCGTTCTCGGCGTATTCCCGGTGCGTGGACGGGATGACGTAGCGGTCCTCGTAGTTCGCGATCGCGAGCGTGCGGTACATGTCGTCCACCTGCGCTTGGCTGAGCCCGACCGCATCCAGCACCTCCGTGTTGCGGCGGCCTTCGACGGTGCGGTCGCGCATGTGGATGCGCATCGCGAACATCCGCTGCAGCGCATGCACGATCGGCGCCTCCGCCCCCGCGGTGAGCATGTTCGCGAGGTAGCGCACGGGGATACGCAAGCTGCCGATGTCCGGCAGCCCGTCCTTCCAGCCGACATGCCCGGCCTCGATCGCCGCCTGCACGGGGCTCAGCGGCGGCACATACCAGACCATCGGCAGGGTGCGGTACTCTGGATGCAGCGGGAAGGCGATCTTCCAGTCGATGCACATCCTGTAGACGGGGCTTCGCCGCGCCGCGTCGAGCCACGCTTCGGGGATGCCGTGGGCGCGCGCCTGCGCGACCACCGCCGGATCGGCCGGATCCAGGAAGATGCCGAGCTGGGCTCGGTACAGATGCTGCTCGTTCTCCACTGCGGCCGCCTCGGCGATGCGGTCGGCGTCGTAGAGCAGCACGCCGAGATAGCGGATCCGGCCCACGCAGGTCTCGGCGCAGACGGTCGGCTCGCCCGCCTCGATGCGCGGGTAGCAGAAGATGCACTTCTCGGCCTTCCCGGACTGCCAGTTGTAGTAGATCTTCTTGTACGGGCAGCCCGACACGCACATGCGCCAGCCGCGGCATTTGTCCTGGTCGATCAGGACGATGCCGTCCTCCTCGCGCTTGTAGATCGAGCCCGAGGGGCAGGAGGCCACGCAGGACGGGTTGAGGCAGTGCTCGCAGAGCCGGGGCAGGTAGAACATGAAGGTGTTCTCGAACTGCCCGTAGCTCTCCTTCTGGATGCCCTCGAAGTTGCGGTCCTTCGAGCGCTTGCGGAACTCGGTGCCGAGGATCTCCTCCCAGTTCGGCCCCCACTGGACTTCCATGCGCTCGCCGGTGATCAGCGAGACCGGCCGCGCGACCGGAATCGCCTCGCTCTCCGGCGCGGTCTGGAGATGCGTGTAGTCGAAGGTGAAGGGCTCGTAGTAGTCGTCGATCTCCGGCATCACCGGGTTGGCGAAGATGTTCGCCAGGATGCGCCACTTGCCGCCCTGGCGGGGGATGATCCGGCCGCTGGACGTGCGCTTCCAGCCACCCTTCCAGCGCTGCTGGTTCTCCCAGTCCTTCGGGTAGCCGATACCGGGCTTGGTCTCGACGTTGTTGAACCAAGCGTATTCGACGCCCTCGCGGCTCGTCCAAACCTGCTTGCAGGTCACCGAGCACGTGTGGCAGCCGATGCACTTGTCGAGGTTCAGCACCATCGCGATCTGGGCGCGGACCTGCATGACCTGATCTCCTTCGCGCTTCCGTCCGCTACTCGGCGGCCTTGAGGTCCGCCGCCTGGTGCGTCACGCGCGGCCCGTCCAGCCAGGCGACGTTGGCCATCTTGCGCACGATCACAAACTCGTCGCGGTTGGTGCCGATCGTGCCGTAGTAGTTGAAGCCGTAGGATTGCTGCGCATAGCCGCCGATCATGTGGGTCGGCTTGGTCACCGCGCGCGTGACGCTGTTGTGGATTCCTCCCCGGGCGCGCGTGATCTCGCTGCCCGGAACGTTCACGATCTTCTCCTGGGCGTGGTACATCATGATCATGCCCTTCGGCACCCGCTGCGACACCACCGCGCGGGCGCAGAGCGCGCCGTTGAGGTTGAACGCCTCGATCCAGTCGTTGTCCTCGATGCCGGCGTCCTTCGCGTCCGCCTCCGAGAGCCAGACGATCGGGCCGCCGCGCGAGAGCGTCAGCATGATCAGATTGTCAGTGTAGACCGAGTGGATGCCCCATTTCTGGTGCGGCGTGATGAAGTTGAGCGCGATCTCCTTGTTGCCGTTCGGGACGCGCCCGGCCATGCCCTGATGCGCCTTCAGGTCAACCGGCGGACGGTAGAGGCAGAGCGCCTCGCCGAAGGCGAGCATCCACGGGTGATCCTGGTAGAGCTGCTGGCGGCCCGAGAGCGTGCGCCAGGGGATCAGCTCGTGCACGTTGGTGTAGCCCGCGTTGTAGCAGACCTCCTCGCTCTCCAGCCCCGACCAGACCGGCGAGGAGATGATCTTGCGCGGCTGCGCCACCACGTCGCGGAAGCGGATCGCCTCGTGCTCCTTCGGCTTGGCGAGATGGGTGTGGTCGCGTCCGGTGGCCTTGCCCAGCACCTCCCAAGCCTTGACCGCCACATGGCCGTTCGTCTCCGGCGCAAGCTGGAGGATCACTTCGCAGGCATCGATGTCGGTCTCGATCCGCGCGAGCGGCTGTTCGACGCCCGGCACCGTCGTGGTGCCGTTCAGGCTGCGCAGGAACGCGACCTCGTGGTCGGTCTTCCACGCCATTCCCTTGCCGTTGTTGCCGACCTTCTCCATCAGCGGGCCGAGCGCGGTGTAGCGCGCATAGGTGTTCGGATAGTCACGCTCGATCACGGTGATGACGGGCATCGTCTTGCCGGGGATCGGCTCGACCTCGCCCTTGCGCCACTCCTTCACCACGTGGGTCTGGCCGAGCTCGGCCGGGCTGTCGTGCATCAGCGGCGTCAGCACGACGTCCTTCTCGCGGCCGAGATGGCCCTCGGCGAGCTCGGAAAAGCGCTTGCAGATGCCCTTGAAGATTGCCCAGTCGGTCCGGCTCTCCCAGGCCGGGTCCACCGCTGCGGTGAGCGGATGGATGAAGGGGTGCATGTCGGATGTATTGAGATCGTGCTTCTCGTACCAGGTCGCGGTCGGCAGCACGACGTCGGAGTACATGCAGGTCGTGCTCATGCGGAAATCGAGCGTCACCAGCAGATCGAGCTTGCCTCGCGGCGCTTCCTCATGCCACACGACCTCCTCGGGCTTGGCGCGTCCCTGCTGGCCGAGATCCCCGCCTTGCACGCCATGTTGCGCGCCGAGCAGGTGCTTGAGGAAATACTCGTGGCCCTTGCCCGAAGAGCCGAGCAGGTTGGACCGCCAGACGAACAGGTTGCGCGGCCAGTTCTGCGGGTGATCGGGGTCCTCGCAGGACATGGTGATGCGGCCGTCCTTCAGCCGCTCGATCAGGTAGGCGGGCGCTTCCTTGCCTTCGGCGGCAGCGGCGGCAGCGATGGTCAAAGGATTGACGGCGAGCTGTGGGGCCGAGGGCAGCCAACCCATCCGCTCCGCGCGCACGTTGAAGTCGATCAGCGCTCCGGTGAGCGTCTGCGGCGCGGTCGGCGAAAGGATCTCGCTCACCGTGACGGTCTCGTAGCGCCACTGGTCGGTGTGGGCGTACCAGAACGAGGTGGAGTTCTGCTGCCGCGGCGGGCGCGCCCAGTCGGTTGCGAAGGCGAGCGGGATCCAGCCCGATTGCGGCCGCAGCTTCTCCTGGCCGACGTAGTGTGCCCAGCCGCCGCCCGACTGGCCGACGCAACCGCACATCACCAGCAGGTTGATGATGCTGCGGTAGTTCATGTCCGAGTGGTACCAGTGGTTCAAGGCGGCACCGAGGATGACCATGGACTTGCCGGTCGTCTTCTCCGCGTTGGCGGCGAACTCGCGCGCGACCGTGATGATCTGGCGCGCCGGCACGCCGCAGACCGCCTCGGCCCAGGCCGGCGTATAGGGCGCGTTCGCCTCGTAGCTCGCCGCCCCGTCGCCGAAGCCTCGCTCGACGCCATAATTGGCGAGGAACAGGTCGTAGACGGTCGTGACCTTCGCCTCGCTCCCGTCGGCGAGCCGCAGGGTGGTGACGGGGACCGTGCGCGTCACCGTGTGGCCGAGCGCCGTCGGGTTGAAGAACGGCTGCGCGTGGTCGCCGAAATAGGGGAAGACGACCTGCGCCGTCATCCCGCCGTCGATCAGCGACAGCCGCGGCGTCACGACCTCGAGCGTGCGCGCGTCGCGGCCTTCGAGGTTCCACTTGCCCTGCTCGCCCCAGCGGAAGCCGATCGAGCCGGTCGGGATGTAGGGGGCGCCCGTCGCGTCGTCGATCGCCACGGTCTTCCAGTCGGGATTGTTGGTCTGCCCGGCGTTCTCCGGCAGGTCGGAGGCGCGGAGCTGGCGGTCGGGCACCAGCCGGCCGTCGCGCTCGGCGAGCAGCACCAGCATCGGCAGGTCGGTGTAGCGGCGGCAGTAGTCGAGGAAGTAGTCGCCGCGTCCCTTGGCGTGCCACTCGGTCAGGATCACGTGACCCATGGCCAGCGCCAGCGCCGCGTCGGTGCCCTGCTTCGGATGCAGCCACAGGTCGGCGAACTTCGACGCCTCGGAATAGTCCGGCGTGACGGTGACGACCTTGGTGCCGCGGTAGCGTGCCTCGGCCATGAAGTGGGCGTCGGGCGTGCGCGTCTGCGGTACGTTCGAGCCCCACATCATGATGAAGCCGGCATTATACCAGTCGGCGCTCTCCGGCACGTCGGTCTGCTCCCCCCATGTCTGGGGGCTCGATGGCGGCAGGTCGCAGTACCAGTCGTAGAAGGACATGCAGACGCCGCCGATCAGCGAGAGGTAGCGGCTGCCCGCGGCATAGCTCACCATGCTCATGGCCGGGATCGGAGAGAAGCCGATCACGCGATCGGGACCCCAGGTCTTGACCGTGTACACGTTGGCGGCGGCGATGATCTCCTCCGCCTCCTCCCAGGAGATCCGCACGAAGCCGCCGAGGCCGCGCGCGGACTGGTATTCGCGCCGCTGCCCCGGATCGTCCTGGATCGATTTCCACGCCTGCACCGGATCGGCGTGCTTCGCCTTGGCCGCGCGCCAGAGCTGCACTAGCCGCTTGCGCGCCATCGGGTATTTCAGCCGGTTGGCGCTGTAGAGGTACCAGGAATAGGAGGCACCGCGCGAGCAGCCGCGCGGCTCGTGGTTCGGCAGCTCGGGGCGCGTGCGCGGATAGTCGGTCTGCTGCGTCTCCCAGGTGACGATGCCGCCCTTGACGTAGATCTTCCACGAGCACGCGCCGGTGCAGTTGGCGCCGTGCGTGGAGCGGACGACCTTCTCGCTCGCCCAGCGCGAACGGTAGGCCTCCTCCCAGGCGCGGCTCTCGGTCGTCACCTCGCCGTGGCCGCCCGAGAACGTGCCGGCGTACTTCTTGAAGAAGGTCAAGCGGTCGAGGAAGTGGCTCATCGATCTCGCTCCGTCATGATCTGGGTCAGCAGGGGTTGGGCGCGTTACGGCGGGCGTAAAGCCACCAGTTCAGCGCCACGTTGAGGGCGAAGAACACCGCGAGGCCGTAGAACACCGCGTTCGGGCTCTGCGTCGCGCTGAAGCTCCAGCCGAACAGCATGCCGAACAGAAGCGGCCCGTAGGCGGCGATCGCCGCGGTGAAGCCGATCACACCGCCGCCTTGACGCGGCGGGAACAGCATCGGCATCTGCTTGAAGGTCGAGGCGTTGCCGATGCCGGCGAAGAAGAAGAGGCCGAGCATCAGCGCGACGAACAGCTGGAAGTTCGCCATGTCGCGGCTGGTGAAGAACGTCACGCCAATCGCGCAGGCGGTCATGCCGATGCCGGCGACCTGGGTGACGATCGCGCCGCCGAAACGGTCGCTGACGGGCCCTGCCAGGACGCGCACGATCGAGCCCACAAGCGGCCCATAGAACGCCCAGGCTAGGGGATCGGGCGCTCCTGGAAGTCCGCCGAACACCGATCTGATCAGCAGCGGGAACGTGGCGGACAACCCGCTGAAGGCACCGAAGGTCATGATGTAGAGGCTCGTCATCGTCCAAGTGTGCGGCGAGGCAAAGATGTCGAGCTGCTCGCGGAAATTCGCGCGCACCGGCACGCTGCGCAGCATCATCAGGGATAGGATGCCGAACAGGGCGACGAACGGGATCCATACGGCTACGGCGTTCTGCAGCCAGATCAGGCTTGTCAGGCCGTTCGGACGGGTGAAGGTCAGAGGCTCGCCGCCGAGCGTACCCAGGAGCGCGAAGCCGATAATCCACGGGGTGACAAACTGCACCACCGAGACGCCGAAATTGCCGACCCCCGCCTGGATCGCGAGTGCGGTGCCCTGGAGCCGCTTGGGGAAGAACAGCGAGGTCGAGGGCATGAAGGAGGAGAAGTTGCCCCCGCCCAAACCCGCGAGAAAAGCGAGCAGCATCAGGACCCAGAACGGCGTGGCTGGATTCTGCACCGCAAAGAACCAGCCGACTAAGGGCACGAGCAGGCTGAGCGTCGACCACCCGACGACCGCGCGCGTGCCCCAGATCGGTATCAGGAACATGTGCACAAGGCGAAGCGATCCGCCGGCGAGGCCCGGCATCGCCGCGAGCCAGAACAGCTGTCCCGTGGTCAGCGGGAAACCCACCGCCGGCAGCCGCACCACCAGGGCCGACACCACGAACCAAGTGATGAAGGCCATAACCAGGCTGGCGGTGGTGAGCGTCAGGGTGCGCCACGCGAGACGCCTGGCGGTCTGCTCCCAGAACGTCTCGTTCTCAGGTTCCCAGCGGGCGAGCCAGCCGGATCGGGCCGCCGGCGCGGCAGCGTCCTGTGCGGGGGCCACGGTGGCCTCCTTCGATTGCGATGCCATCGATCAGACCCTCGCCAGCTCTGCGTTGTGCGAAGGCTGCTGCGCGCGCAACCGCTCGAGCTCCGCCCGCAGCGCCTCAAGCTCGGGCAGGTCCTGCGGCCCCCGAAGCCCCGGGAACTTCTGCCGCTCCATCAGCCGGATCGCACCGTGCATCCACATCAGGCTGACCGCGACGATCACGAACAGCAGCATGAAGCAGGAGGTCCAGACGCCCACCAAGTCGTTCATGGCGCCGAACATGATCGGCAGGATGAAGCCGCCGAGGCCGCCGATCAGACCAACCACGCCGCCGACGCTGCCGACGTGGTTCGGGTAGTAGACCGGGATGTGCTTGTAGACGGCTGCCTTGCCCAGGCTCATGAAGAAGCCGAGCGCGAAGGTGAGTATGGTGAACGGGATGAAGCCGATCGCGAAGGTGAACTCGATCGGTCCCTCGATCCCGTACACAGTATATGTGGTCGCCGGGTAGCTCAGGACGAAGCAGCAGATCGTCGAGCCGATGAAGGTCCAGTACATCACCGCGCGCGCGCCGTACTTGTCCGACAGCGTGCCGCCGAGGATGCGGAAGATCGAGCCTGGCACCGAGTAGGCAGCCCCGAGAAGGCCGGCCGTGACGATGTCGAGTCCGTAGACGCCGACGTAGTAGCGCGGCAGCCACAGGGCGAGTGCGACGAACCCGCCGAAGACGAAGAAGTAGTAGAGACTGAAGCGCCAGACCTGGAGCTTCTTCAAGGGCTCGAGCATCGCGGAGAGCGGCTCGGGCTTGATCCCGGCGGCCTTGCGCGCAGCGAGCTGAGGCTCATCCTTGGTCGTCAACCAGAACACCACCGCCATGATCAGCAGGCCCAACGCCCAGAGCTGCGCCACCGCCTTCCAGCCGAACGCCACCATCACCACGGGGGCGAGGAACTTGGTCACCGCCGCGCCCACGTTGCCCGCGCCGAAGATGCCGAGCGCCGTGCCCTGCTTCTCCTTCGGAAACCACTTCGAGACGTAGGCGATGCCGACGGCGAAGGAGCCGCCGGCGATGCCGACGCCGAGCGCCGCGATCAGGAAGGTCGGGTAGTCGTAGGCGAAGGTCAGCAGGAAGGTGGCGATCGCCGCCGAGACCATCACGCCGACATAGACGATCCGGCCGCCGTACTGGTCCGTCCAGATTCCGAGAATCAGCCGGATCAGGCTGCCGGTGAGGATCGGCGTGCCGACCAGAAGGCCGAACTGGGTGTCGTTGAGCTGTAGATCGCGTTTGATCTGAACGCCGATGATGGAGAAGATCGTCCATACAGCGAAACACACCGTAAAGGCGATGGTGCTTATCCACATCGCCGTCTGTGCGTCGCGCGGCTGCGCCTGCGTCGTGCTCTGGACCATCTTTCCGGCTCCGTCTGCGCGGCCATCCAGGTCGCGAATGCACGCACGCTGGCGGTCGCACGCGCAGCGGCCCTTGCGTTAGGTCAAGGCAACGCGCCT
>Ga0308410_1001830_pt1 | contig 12303 bp, 9 predicted proteins | sample HotsprOSTMatCore_FD_203467 | JGI IMG/M metagenome (GOLD analysis project Ga0308410, IMG submission 203467) | Hot spring phototrophic mat microbial communities from Octopus Spring, Yellowstone National Park, Wyoming, United States -... | ecosystem: Environmental > Aquatic > Thermal springs > Hot... | reverse complement strand
TACCTTTATATTGTTGATGTTTCCATCCAATTTAAAATCAGCAGGATTTAATTGCCAAGTTTTTATCTCGCCATCAATGATTTCCCTGATGTAAGTAATTCCATCTATTGTAGCCTCATCAAGTCCTCCACTGCCATGTAACACAATAGAATGCTTGTGCCCTAATTTTAAGAACACCTCCGCCACAAGATCCAGTAAATTTTCTGAAAAAACTCCCATTATGTGACGTTTTACACCTGCAGGATTTACAATAGGCCCTAAAATGTTGAATAGAGTTCTCACACCTATTTCTCTTCTTACTGGCATTACCTGCTTCATTGCCGGATGATATAGTGGAGCAAACAAAAATGCAATTCCGGCTTTATGCAAACACTTTTTTGCTTTATCAGGGGAAATATTTATATTTACTCCAAGCTGTTCCAAAACATCAGCCGCTCCACTTTTTGAGGTAATAGAACGATTTCCATGTTTAGCAACATAGCATCCAGCACCAGCAAGCACAAAGGCAACAGTGGTAGAAATATTGAAGGTTTCAGACTTATCACCTCCACTCCCACAGGTATCAACAAGAGGCGATAAATCTACCTCAATCTTATTGCATACCTCAAACATTGCCTTTGCACTTCCTGCTATCTCATCAGAAGTTTCTCCCTTCATTCTCAAACCCACAAGATATGCAGCAATCTGTGAAGGGGTCGCCTCTCCCTTCATAATATAGCTCATCATCTCATAAGCTTCTTCGGTTGTAAGATCCTTCCCATCAGTAACACTGTTAAGTAATTTCTTTATTCTTCCATCAATTTTTTCCTTATTTTTTTTGTTTTTTCTCTCAATCACAATATTTACAAAATTCTTTATAATAGTTTTTCCATACTCTGTAAGAATAGATTCAGGGTGAAACTGAACACCATATGTGGGATATGTCCTATGCTTCAATCCCATAATCTCCCCGTCATCACTTTCTGCAATAATCTCAAGACAATCTGGCAGTGTCTCCCTTTCAACAACAAGAGAATGATACCTTATTACCTTGAAAGTCTCGGGAAGCCCATTAAAGATTTCACAACCGTTGTGCTTAACAATCGATGATTTACCATGCATTATGTTTCTTGATTGGGAAACTTTTCCCCCATAAACATAACCTATAGCCTGATGACCAAGACAAACACCAAGTAAGGGTATATCAGCTGCCTCCTTTATAAGCTCAAGAGAAACTTTACTATCTTCAGGCCTTCCTGGTCCTGGAGAAATGATTATACCATCAGGAGATAGCTCAATTGCCTTTTGCAGGGTTATTTCATCATTTCTATACACTTTAATCTCTGGATAAAACTCTCCCACATACTGGACAATGTTGTAAATGAAAGAATCATAATTATCAATAACAAGGATCATACTATTTACCTCCATATTCAAAATTTTTTATAATATTGCCTTCATCAGGGCTTTTGCTTTATTTATACATTCCTGATATTCCCTTTCAGGTATAGAATCATAAACAATTCCAGCCCCTGCCTGTAAATAAACCTGCTTATTCTTATAAATCAATGTTCTTATTGTAATACAGGTGTCAAAATTTCCCCTAAAATCTATATAGCCAACACAACCTGCATAAATCCCTCTTTTCTCAGGTTCAATCTCTTCTATTATTTCCATTGCTCTTATCTTTGGCGCACCGGTAACTGTTCCTGCAGGAAAAGTAGCACCAATAATATCGATTGGATCAACATCATCTCTTGGCTCTCCATATACATCAGAAACTATATGCATTACATGCGAATACCTTTCTATATGAAAGGGTTTTTCAACCCTCACAGTATTATATTTTGAAATCCTGCCAACATCATTTCTTGCAAGATCTAAAAGCATTGTATGCTCTGCAAGTTCCTTTTTGTCAGAAAGTAATTCTTTTTCAATCTCCAAATCCTCCTTTGTATCTCTTCCTCTTGGTCTTGTGCCTGCAATGGGTCTTACAAGAATTTCAAAAGTCTCTCCATTCTTTATTTTTTTCACCATCACCTCTGGAGAAGAACCAATAAGCTTGAAATTGCTAAAATCAATATAGAACATATAAGGTGAGGGGTTTATCATTCTTAATTTTCTATAGATATCAAAAGGTTGCTTTTCTGTAAAAGCCATAAATCTCTGGGAAATTACCCCCTGAAAAATATCACCGGCCACAATATACTCTTTAACCTTTTCAACAGATTTTAAGAAATTTTCTTTTCTGAAATTGGATGTTAAAGTAATTGAAGTCTTCTGGCTATCCGTAATATGAGATATATACTTTAAATTGTAGATTTTTCTCTCATAGTTTTTTATCTGCTCAAAAACTTCATTTTTTTCTTCTATGTCATAGTAATGACTGTTTATAATAACTCTTTGTTTTATATGATCAAAAACAATTAAGATCTTCGGAAGCAAAAGATAAATATCAGGAAGATTAAGTCTGTCAGGCTTTATATCCGGAATTTTCTCAAAATATCTTATACTATCATAACTGAAGTAACCAACCAATCCAGCAGTGAGGGGGATAAATTCATTTTCTGTCTCAACCACTTTAAAGGAGTTAATAATTTCTTTTAATTCCTTCAAGGGATTAGAAGATTCAAAATTTTCTTCTTTACCCTTAAATTTAACCTTGACATTGTTTTTCTTGGCAACAAATTCCAGTTCGGGTTCTATCCCGATAAAAGAATATCTACCAAGACTCTCCCCTTTCTCCACACTTTCAAGTAAAAAAGACTCTTTGCCATCCATATCTAAAGCAAGATATGTAGAAACAGGTGTTTCCATATCTGCTGGAATTTCAAAACTTACAGGATAAATCTCTCTTTTTCCAAACATAAAACCTCCAAAAAAAAAGCCCGCAGGTATATACCTGCGGGCTTTTGTATAATATGCCCCTTATTATTTCTTCAGGATAATACCTGCCTCAAATCGAAAACAATAAAACCACCACCAGAAGAAATAAAAAGGAGCAAAGCAATTAAACATATCTTTTTCCCTCTACAACTCAAAAATCATCATTATTATAATATAATCGGCAAAAAAATTCAATAACTTCTATAAAATTTTTATAATAAAAATTTTGCAAGGGTGCTTTCTTACTTGAATACTTACACCAGCAAAATGCCTCGGCGTAGAAATAAATGCTTATAACCCATATATGGAAGTTTTCCTAAAATGTTTAATTTGATTTTTTATTTTTCATTTTTTATCATTTATACTTTAAAGAATCAAAATTTGATTTTGGTTTTATAGTATATTTATTTTAAAATATTTTTGAAAAAATTTCAATCTTTTTTAATACATTTTAAAAATCTTTTTAAAATTATTTTAATTTGAATGACTAAAATTCAAGCAAAAAAATGAAAGAATTACAAAAAACAGTCAACTTTTTTAAAGAATTTCTAGACTTAAAGTGATAGAATACCAGTTGAAAAGGAAAGTCCCATATCTGGCACGAAAATTGCCCTAATAATATTATCTTTAATCTGGAGGTGAAATATGCAAAAGAAGAATCTATTTTTGATACTTTTCTATCTCTTAATTTTTGTTACAAATGTAACTTTCTCCGAAGAATTGCCGACGGAGGGAGTGTCAACAAGTCTTACAGTTGTTATTGACACTGTATGGGTACTTCTTACAGGTCTTTTAGTGTTCTTTATGAATACTGGTTTTGCTATGGTGGAAAGCGGGCTTATTAGGGCAAAAAATACTGTAAATGTTCTTGCAAAAAACTTCATAGTTTTTGCAATTACGTCTCTTGCTTATTGGTTTATAGGATGGGGACTTATGTTTGGTGATGGAAATGGTTTTACCGGGCTAACAGGTTTATTTTTTGTGAATAACGGAATTGATGAAGGTTATTCGGCAATTTCCTGGGCAAGGGTGCCCCTCTGGGCAAAATTTTTTTTCCAGCTTACGTTTGCAGGCACTGCTGCAACAATAGTTTCTGGTGCGGTAGCAGAAAGAATCAAATTTTTAAGCTTCTTAATCTTTTCTCTATTACTTGGAATTTTAATCTATCCCATAGTAGGACACTGGATATGGGGTGGAGGATGGCTTGCGAAGATTGGAATGTTTGACTTTGCAGGTTCTACAGTGGTTCATTCTGTAGGTGGATGGTCTGCATTAGCAGGTGTTTTATTGCTTGGGCCAAGAAATGGAAAGTATAAAAAGAATGGTGGTGTAAATCCAATTCCGGGACATAATCTATCCCTTGCGACCCTTGGTGGATTTATTCTCTGGTTTGGATGGTTTGGATTTAATCCCGGCTCTACAATGGCTGTAGGAGACGGGAAAGCTATAGCTCACATATTTGTTACCACAAATATATCTGCCGTCATGGCTATTATTTCTTCTACAATAACCTCCTGGATACTACAGAAAAAGCCGGATCTTACTATGATTATAAATGGTGCACTTGCTGGCCTTGTAGCCATAACGGCCCCGTGTGCCTATGTAACAGTAAATGCTTCAGCAATTATCGGAATGGCGGCCGGGATTCTGGTTGTAATCAGTGTTATTACGTTTGACAGATTGATGATTGATGATCCTGTAGGTGCTTTATCTGTTCATCTTATCAATGGTATATTTGGTACTCTTTCCGTAGGTCTATTTGCAAAGGATGGTATTACAGGGATAGCGACCGGAAATGGTTTATTTTATGGAGGTGGCCTAAAGCTTCTTATTGCCCAGCTTACAGGGATATTTGCTGTTGGACTATATTCTTTCCTTATCGCAATGTTGATATGGTTCATACTGAAGGCTTCAATAGGTATTAGAGTAAATAAAGAGGAAGAGGTTTTGGGCCTTGACATTGGTGAGCATGGACAAGAAGCCTACCCTGATTTTCAGAGCTTTATTACCAAGTAAAGGAGGTGAATATGAAATTAATTATTGCAATAGTAAGACCTGAAAAACTTACAGAGGTAAAACAGGCTTTATTTGAAGCAAAAGTTGGAAAGATGACAGTTACAAATGTTATTGGTTGTGGACAACAGGGTGGATATGAAGAAAGCTATAGAGGTACAATTTCAGAAGTAAATCTTTTAAAAAAGGTAAGATTTGAGATTGCTGTAAATGATGACTATGTACAACCCACCATTCAAGCCATACTCACAGCCGCAAGGACAGGAAAAATAGGTGATGGAAAGATCTTTGTGCTTCCTCTTGAGAGGTGTATTCGGGTTAGAACAGGTGAGGAGGGCAAAGAGGCCATTTGATAACGAGAAGGGGCTGTCCAAAAAGTTTGTATCCATTTTTCCTTGTAAAATTACCCTGCATTTTTTGGGCAGCCCTTACTCGCTACGCTAAAAGCCGTCCCCGCTGGACTATAAGGGGTGCGAAAAACTCCCTTGCAAGAGGCGTAGCCCAATCACAAAAACTTGCCGTCCTCTTCGTAAGTTTAAATCACTCTAACAGATTTTATCAGCCCATCCTGAAAACAAGAAGTGGTGCTGGTAAACCAGCACCACCAGCTACCGCTAAAAACCCCAGCTGTGCAGGGTAATGGGTTTCCCAGCCAGTAGCTTTTCGCTTTTAAGTCTTGCTCAAAAGTAAAGCACGAAAAATCTACCCTCGCACATTCAACATCCTGTTTCAGGTGCTCGGGACAAAATGCCTCCTGCATTTTTTAGCCCAAATATCGGGTAAGATTTTTCTGTAAGTAACAATCGCTTCGACATGCTGCGAAAAGCTACTGGCTGTAAAACCCTTTCAAGATAGTATACACAGCTGGGGGTGGTGGAAGATTAAAATAAAAAATAAAGGGTAAAAGCACCAGTTTGCTTCAACGCTGACCTCCTGTCAGCTTAGTAAAAGCATTGCCTCTTGCAAGGGAGTTTTTCGCACCCTTCTAAAGTAGTTAGACCAGCGGGGACTTTTTGGTGTGAAAATAATATAAAAAATTAAAGAATAAAAGAAAAGCTTTTTGCATATAGGCAACATTCGCGAATGTAGCCTCCTGACTTCATCGGTAAAATTTTGTAATTTATTACCTGACAAAAAGTTAAGTTTTTTACAAGGCACTACACATACTTTTACCTTTTTCGCCATACCAATATGACGAACAATGACTTGCCTTACCTTGCCATCCTTGCAAATTATTGCCCTGCTTTTTTGCCCATTTTCCGATGAAGTCGGGAGGTAATATTTTGAGTGTGAAAAAAGTTAGAAAATTTAATTTATTGCAATATGGCAAATTATGCCCTTTTGTAAAAAGAAAAAAGGAAGGTTATAATATCTCCAAATATAGAAATAAGTCGATGTAGAGCCACAGAAATTACAACGGTTTCAGGTGATATATATTTAGAAAGTAATGAAATTAAAAAAAATTCTCTAACTCCAATTCCTCCAGGTGAACCAGGAGTTATAAAACCAGCAAGCCAGGAAAAAACAAATATGCTTTGTATGTTAAATATATTTTTTATATTAGTAATGTTTGTGTTTAATAAAAATTTTATGATAAGAATTAAAATCACCCCTAACACTGCAAAGCATAATACATTCAGTATAAAAACATTAAAAAAAAGTTTAACAAGCTCCATATTAACATAATTATGGTATAATTTAACTAAGTTCTTCTTAAAGATAAAAACAAATAAAACTACTCCAGAAATAACTAAAATTACCGAGAATAAGATAAAAAATAACCATTTATCAGTTAAGATATTTAATTTTTGAGAGAGCAATCTTATAGTTTCTTCAAAACTTAGAGATAAAGAAAGAATTAAAGTAGAGATTATCATAAATATTATTTCCAAAAAGCTTGATAATGCAATTTCAGATTGTTTTAAACTTAAGTTATCGCCTATTAAATTTCTATTTGCAAGATGCATAAAGTTACCAGGAAGATATTTTCCAATATTGGAACGAGCATAAACCAAAAAAATATTCCAGAAAGGAATTTTTTTCTTAGAAATAAATTGTAATATAAGTTTCCAGGAAAATGATAAAATAAAAATTGATAAAGAAAAAATTAAGGAGAACAAAAATACAAAAAATAATGTACGAATGTTTAATAGTACTGAAAAGTCTATTTTTAACCTTGATATTATCTTAAAAATAAAGTAAAAACTAACAAGTGTAGCTATTCCACCTATTACCTTAAGGACTTTCATCTTTTTTTCCATTTTGTTTAATATTTTTTCTATTTCCTATAACTCTTGCAGGAATACCAGCTACAATACTCATAGACGGAACTTCTTTTGTAACAACAGAACCAGCTCCAATTATAGAACCTTCTCCAATCTTTTTCACTTTTGGTAGGATAATTACATTTGCTCCTATCCAGCAATCTTTCTCTATAACTAAAGGATACCTCCTTATTTCCCATTCCTTTTTAGGCAATTCTGAAATTACATGTTCATGCGTTTCTATAATAACATTCTGGCTTATCCATACATCATCATCAATTCTCACCCCTCCTGAATAATCAATTTCCACATCATGGTTAATACTTACATTATTTCCAATAATTAAATAACCTTCTTTTGTAGGATGTGGTTTATAAAACAAAAAACCTCTGAGAACCAAAGAATGCTTACCTATCTTAAAGAATAATTTAAGTATTAACATCTTTAACTGTAGTAATGGCGGAATTTCAAATAAAGCGGTGTGGACAATAATCTGTACCCCTCTTTTTATAATTTCTACCATCAATGGAAAAATTTCTATTTTTTTCATATTTTATTTTCCCTCTTCCATATCAAAAAGCATAGCAAAAAGTAAGAATTGAAAACCACTTATTAAAAGCAAAGCATCAAAAACTGCTCTTGGGCCTGTTACATTAGTTCCCCCAAAAAATAGCTTATCAACCACTAAATAAACACCATAGATTAATCCGGCAGGTACACATAAGAAAGAAATATAATAAAAGAAAACCAATGGATGAAAATCAAGATATAAGTAGCGAAAATTTAACCTCCAGAAAAATCCTTTTATTAACATTGGGATCACATTCAATGTATATTTAAAACCTTTAATTTGAGATTGTCTTTCACCTTTCAAATAAATAGCAGTTCTTGGTATATCCATAACTTTAAATCCATAAGCATTCAATCTTATTAAAAAATCCATAGGGTAACCATATTTTTTCCAGGCCTTTGACCAATCAATAATATCTATGGCTTTTTTGCTTATTGCAGTATAACCATCAACCACATCCATAACTTTATAATATCCAGAAGCAATTTTAGTAATAGCAGTTATAAGCCAGTTGCCAAAAAATCGTATTTTTGGCATTTTAGTTATAGTATCATTGTATCTCGAAGGTAAAAATCTATTTCCTTTTGTATAATCCACTTTCCCATCAATTATAGGATCTAAAAAATTTGTAACTTCATCTAAAGGCATTTGAAAATCACCACCTACAACTACAACAATATCATAACCATCCTCGCTTGATTTTAAATATCCAGTTATAATAGCTCCACCCGGGCCCTGATTTTTTTCATGTTTTATTAATTCAATTCGTTTATCTTTTTTCGCATAATCTAAAATTATTTCATTTTGATTATCTGTACTTGCATCATCCACTACATAAATCCTATCGATTAATTCGGGAACATTTTCTAATGTTTTTCCAATTAGCTTTGACTCATTATAAGCTGGGATAACAAGGGAAATTTTTTTGTTTCTATACATTATACATCTCCATAAAATTTTTTATTTTTTCACAAATAACTTCAATTTTACTTTTTTCAAGTTCAGGGTACATAGGCAAACTTAAAATTTCATTACACACTTCTTCTACAACTGGCAAATCACCTTTTTTATAACCGAGATATGATAATGCAGGTTGTAGATGTAAAGGAACAGGGTAATGTATTGATGTATTAATACCCTCATTTTTTAAATATTTAATCAGTTCATCCCTTTTCTTAATTCTAATTACAAATAAATGATAAACATGGATAGCATTTTTTTCTATTTGTTGAAATTGAACATTATTACACTCACTCAGTAACTTCTTATATAGATTTGCATTAACAATTCTTTTTTCTGTCCATTCTCTTAAATATTTGAGTTTTACAGATAAGATAGCAGCCTGCAATCCATCAAGCCGATGATTATAACCAACCATTTCATGAAGATACTTTTCCCTTCTCCCATGATCTACAAGCATTTTAGATTTTTCATAATATTCTCTATTATTTGTTACAATAGCACCGGCATCACCCATAGCACCAATATTTTTACCCGGGAAAAAACTAAAAGCAGAAATATCACCAAAAGTTCCTACATATTTATCATCAATTTTAGCAAGATGAGCCTGAGCACAATCCTCTATAATTTTAAGATTATATTTACTCCCTAACTCTAAAATCTTTTTCATATTAACTGGATTACCATAAATATGTACAGGAATTATAGCCCTGGTCTTCTCATTTATGACTTTTTCAATGTTATTAACATTTATATTAAATGTTAATGGATCAATATCAACAAATACCGGTTTTGCTTTTACATGAATGATAGCTTCGACTGTAGCAAAAAATGTTAATGGTGTGGTAATAACCTCATCCCCTTCTTTAATCCCAAGAACTTCCAAAGCAATTGATAAAGCTGATGTCCCGCTTGAACAACCTACACAGTAATTAACATTAAGAAGAGAAGCAAAACTTTCTTGGAATTCTTCAACATATTCACCCTGAATAAATGCACTTTTATTTATTACTTCTTCTATTTTACTAAAAAGTTCATCTTTTAAATTTTTATGCTGCGCGTAAAGATCTACCAATGGTATCATAAAAAATCCTTTTAGTAATCTATTTTTCTAATAAATTTTGCTGGATTACCAGCCACTATTGAATTCTCATCTACATCCTTTGTTACAACTGAACCAGCTCCAACTAAAGAGTTTTTACCAACAATAATTCCAGGAAGTATAGTTGAATTAGCCCCAATTTTTGCATTTTCCATAACCACTGCTCCTTTTAATTCCTGCTTTACATTAGGGGATTTAGGATACTTCGCATTTGTAAATACAACATTAGGACCGATCCAGCAACTTTTTTTTAATACAGTAAATTCAGGGACAAATGCCTGGGAATGAATTCTAACCTCATCTTCTATTACAACATGGTGTTCTATTACTGTTAATGTACCAATACTTACATTATTTCCAATTTTACAAAACTCTCTAATATTAGTTTTATTTCCACTTCTAAAATTATTTCCTATTATTGTTCCTGAATATATAACAGTATGAGATCTAATAATTGAATTATCTCCTATTATTGTTAACTCATTTTTTCCATCTACAGGTACACCAATAATACAAAAGTCTTCAATTATAACATTTTCCCCAATATTTACATTTGGATGTATTATAGCAGTTTTAGCAATCATCTTATCCCCAACTTACATTTATTAGGTTTAAATCTAAGGAAAACTTCATTACCTGTTTCAATTGATTCATATATAGCAGTAATAAGTTCAAGACTTTTTCTTCCTTCGAGACCATCAACAAGAGCCTTCTTACCATTAACAATACAATCTACAACGTGTTCATAATACATTTTATGTCCGAAACCATAAACATCCGGTGGATTTACTGAATATTTTTCAATTACTTCTTTATCACTCTCAATTGGATCCACAAAATTCCACACCTTAATTTCATTTACAGCAAATCCTCCTATTTCTACCACACCTTTTTCTCCAAGTATAGAAATTGAACCTTCTAAATCTTTTGGTCTAGTAGCTGTTGTAGCTTCAATAATTCCTAGCGCTCCATTTGTAAATTTTAAAACTGCAACTCCAGTATCTTCAACCTCTATATTTACAAGAGCGGTAATACTTTTTGCAAATACACTTTCCACATCACCCATCATCCATTCTAAAAGATCAATATGATGACTTGCCTGATTTGTAAAAACACCACCGTCATATCTCCATGTTCCTCTCCATTCATCACTATCGTAATATTCCTGTGTCCTACACCATCTAACTCTCACTGTCCCGAGAACAAGTTTACCAAATCTACCACTTTCTAACGCCTCTCTTAGTTTTTGAACAGGAATATTAAACCTGTTTTGCTTAACTACAAAAAGTTTACATCCATTGATATCGCAATTTTTTATCATTTCATCAGCATCAGAAAGTGTTAAAGCCATTGGTTTTTCTACTACAATATGTTTTTTATAACTAGCCACCTTTATTGTATGCTCTGCATGTAATCCACTTGGAGTAAGAATAGAAACCACATCTATAGGAATTTTTGAGCTTAACATTTCATCAATATCTGTAAAGTAGGGGGCATTGTATTTCTCACCTATTAGCTTTGCTTTTTCTTCAATAATATCACAAACTGCAATAAGTCTGGCACCTTTAATCTTCCCCGTACCAAGCAATTCAGCATGCCTTTTTGCTATACGTCCACAACCTATCAATGCAAAATTTAACAAATTAGACTCCTTTCATTTTTTATTTAAAAAATTCCGTTAATATAAAAAATCAAAATTATAAGTTTGTAAGACCAATATAGTTAACAATAATTCCTAAATTTCTTGTATCACCATTTTTCGGCACAAAGGTCTTGTTTACTTCAATTTTAACTTTAACATTTTCTTCCAATTTTTTATTTATATCACATTCTATATTAAATATTCCATTCTTATTAACTATATTATCTTTTACTTTTTCACCATTAACATAAATAGAAACTTTTAATCTTTTAATAAAATATTGTTTAAGATTTGCCCATCCCTTGATTATTAATTTGAAATTTGTACTATTTGTATCAGGATTTTTTAACATCGCTTCTGCTTCTTTACCTATCCACCTAAAGTAATCCTCATATCTATACCATCCTCTTCCAAGTTGATTGTCAAAACTGGATTTAGAGAAGTCGATACATGGAAAATAGTTATTTATTATAAACTTATTTGATGTATAAGTGTTTATTAATTTTATTTCTTTAAATTTTGCTATCTTACCATATGGTAATAAAATATATAAAATTATGTTATTATATCTAAAATTTTCTGGAATAGATAAACACAAAATATTTTCTCTCCTATTTGTAATATCAATGTAGTAAATATGTTTTTTATTATAATCATCTTGTCTTAACATTACTAATTTTATTAATACATTTGTAACCTCAAAATTATCGGCTAACTCAAATCTCAATCTTATATATTTAAGCCCTTTTTTATTGTTAAGTAAAACAACAGAATCATTTTTTACATAATTACTATTAAATCCTAAACAAGAAAAAGTATTAATATTTTCATCAAAACTTATTTCCTCACTAGCTATAATATTTGAGATATTAAATCCTTTAATTAA
>Ga0308410_1001823_pt1 | contig 12318 bp, 5 predicted proteins | sample HotsprOSTMatCore_FD_203467 | JGI IMG/M metagenome (GOLD analysis project Ga0308410, IMG submission 203467) | Hot spring phototrophic mat microbial communities from Octopus Spring, Yellowstone National Park, Wyoming, United States -... | ecosystem: Environmental > Aquatic > Thermal springs > Hot... | reverse complement strand
TCAACCGTCAACTGGAGAAGATGGGCATTGAGCGGCTTTACGCTCGCACCAATGCCGGGTTTGACCTGAAGGTGCACGCAACGCTCATTGCACTCATCTGTACGAACATGAACTAGCAATCAAGGTATGGTATACTGCGCCCGCGCTGCGCACCAGCCGTCCATGCGGCTCCGTCGCACACGAACAGAATGAACATAGGTTCTTCTTGGGAGGGCGCAGCCCTCCCAAACCCTCCCGCGGGCAGGGGCGTGGGGAAACCTGGTTTCCCCACACCCCTGCTCCAGCAGCCTATGTTTACGTTAGTGCTATTGGCCCGTGTCTGGAAAGGATGTCCTGTGCCGCGCCCGCGCCGTACCCTGCTGCCAGTTCTGCTGGTGGTGTTGCTGACCCTTGGATTCCCCCTCGTCCCCGTCCGCGCCCAGCGCGGCGCCTCCTTCGCCAGTGCCCGGCCCGTGGTGGAGCCGCTCACCCCGGTGGCGGTCACTGTGAACATGCAAGACTACAGCGGCCCCGCCACGCTGCTGGTCTTCGACCCGCGGGGGCGCTTCGCCGGCAGTTTTGCCCTCACGCTGGCCGGCGGCTTCGGCGCGGTCGAGGTGATCCCGCGCGGCGCGCTCGGCGCCCACTGGGGGGCGCTGTTCTTGCCCTCCGGCGCGCAGGTGGCCGCGGGGCCGCTCTACCGCCTCGACGCGACCACGAGCGTTCGCGCCGGCGCGCCCGCCTTCGACGGTCTCTACGACCGCGTGCGCAGCTTCATGGCCGCCAAGCGTCTGAGCTATCAACTCGATGGCCGGACGGTCACCGGCTACCGTTCGCCGGATAGCCCGCTGCTCTGGCTGCGCGACCACTACTATCAAAACCGCGCCTTCCGCTATTTTGAAACGGATCTGACCAGCCTGATCGAGGCCAATGCCCGCGCCCAGGCCCCCGACGGCAGCCTGCCCGATTTCGTCGCCCGCCCGGAGTGGAACATCCCCGCCCTGCGCACACCCGTGGAAGCCGACGTGGAGTACCTCTACGTCCAGTTGATCTACGAGACCTGGAAGACGACCGGTGACACCGCCTGGATGCTGCGCATGCTGCCCTCGGCGCAGAAGGCCATCCACTACACGCTGACCTCGCCCCTGCGCTGGGAGCCGGCCCTGGGCCTGGTGAAGCGTCCCTTCACCATTGACACCTGGGACTTCGAGTACGGGCCGACGACCCGCGACCCGCACACCGGCCAGCCGGCGCCGCGCCACTGGATCGACGAGCAAACCCGCTGGGGCATTTTCCACGGCGACAACACCGGTCTGGCCGAGGCCCTGCGCTCGCTGGCGTCCATGGAGGAGCAGGCGGGCCAGCGCGATCTGGCGGCGCAGCGGCGCGCCCTCGCCAACGACATCATGGTGCGCCTGAACCGGTTGAGCTGGAACGGCTCGTTCTACACCCATCACGTCAAACTTGCCCCCTTCGATGTGCCCGGGGTGGACGAAGAGCGGCAACTCAGCCTCTCCAACGCCATCGCCCTCAACCGCGGCGTGCTGACGGTGGAGCAGGGGCGCGCCATTCTGGGCGAGTACCAGCGGCGGCTGAACGATCCGGAGCGCACCGCCTTCGCCGAGTGGTACAGCATTGACCCGCCCTTTCCCCCCGGGGCCTTTGGTCTCGCCGGGCGCCTGGGGGAGCGCCCCGGCGAGTACGTCAATGGCGGCGTGATGCCCCTGGTCGGCGGCGAACTGGCGCGGGGCGCCTTTCGCTTCGGCTACGAGTCCTACGGCTTCGATATTCTCTACCGCTACCACGAGTTGATCAGCCGCACCGGTTCGACCTACCTCTGGTACTACCCCACCGGCGGGGTGGCCGCAGCGAACGAGTTCCTGCCCACCGACGGATGGGGATCGAGCGCCATGCTCGGCGCCTTGCTGGAGGGCGCCGCCGGGTTGAGCGACGACGGGATCGCCTACAATGCCGCGACCATCAGCCCGCGCTGGCTGGCCGCCCCTCGCGACGCGATCACCGGCGCCTACGCCTCGGCGCGCTACGCCGCTTCCGATGGCTATGCGGCCTACCGCTGGAGCTACGCGCCCGCGACCGGCGCCGCCGAGGGCCGCATCACCCTGGAGGCCACCGGCTCGGGCGAGACGCTGCGGACGCGCGTGCTGCTGCCCCCCCTGGCCCGCGAGGTGCGCGCCGTAACCCTCAACGGGCAGCCCATGCCCCCCCGTCTGGAGACCATCGGCCCCAGCCGCTATGTCGTGCTGGAAGCTCCCGGGCCGATGGTCAATGTACAGGTGACCATCCGCTAACGTGAACATACGCCCTCGGCGAGGGGTATGGGGAAACCGGGTTTCCCCATACCCCCGCGGACGCGGGCCAGAGGCCCGCGCACCCAGGCCCCGGCCCCTGGGAGGGTTTGGGAGGGCGAAGCCCTCCCAGGAATTATGTTCATCCCGTCGGTGTGCGGCGCGAGCCGCATGGACGGCTGAGGTGAACATACCTCCCCCATGGGAGGGTTTGGGAGGGCGTAGCCCTCCCACCAACAACCGTTTTTCATCCTGTGGGGGCGTGGGGAAACCGGGTTTCCCCACACCTCCGCCCGCGACAGGGTTTGGGAGGGCTGCGCCCTCAAGCAGGGGGATGGGGAAACCTGGTTTCCCCATCTCCTGCGGATGCGGGCCGGAGGCCCGCGCACCCAGGCATCGGCCCGCGGGAGGGTGTGCGCGGGCGCAGTCCTCCCGGAAGCCTCACTCCCCCACACTGGGCAGCCCGGCCAGGGCCATGGCCACCTCGGCATCGGAATACTCGAAGTCGTGGAGTTTGCCGGCCTGGTAGTCCATGTACGCCTGCATATCGAAGTGGCCGTGGCCGCAGAGGTTAAAGAGAATGGTGCGGCTGACGCCCTCTTCCTTGCAGCGCAGGGCCTCGCGGATCACCCCGGCGATGGCGTGGTTGGCCTCGGGCGCGGGCAGGATGCCCTCGGTGCGGGCGAACTGGATGCCGGCGGCGAAGGTCTCGAGTTGCTGAACCGCAATCGGCTCAATCTGCCCCAACTGCACCAGATGGCTCACCAGCGGCGCCATGCCGTGGTAGCGCAAACCGCCGGCGTGGAAGCCCGAGGGGACAAAGGCGCTGCCCAGGGTATGCATCTTCACCAGCGGGGTGAGGTGAGCCGTATCACCGAAATCGTAGGCGTATTTACCCCTGGTCATGGACGGGCAGGCTGCCGGTTCCACGGCCACCGCGCGCACGGCCCGTTCGCCCCGCAGCGCCGCGCCGATGAAGGGGAAGGCGATGCCGGCGAAATTGCTGCCGCCGCCGGTGCAGCCGACCACCACATCGGGGTAGTCGCCGGCCATTTCAAGTTGGGCCAGGGCCTCCTGGCCGATGACTGTCTGGTGGAGCAACACGTGGTTGAGCACGCTGCCCAGGGCATACTTCGTGTCCTCACGCTGGGCCGCCACCTCCACCGCCTCGCTGATGGCGATGCCGAGGCTGCCGGTGCTGTCGGGATGCTCGGCGAGAATGGCCCGCCCCGCAGCCGTCTCCTCGCTGGGGCTGGCGACCACGCTGGCGCCGTAGGCCTCCATGAGCGCGCGGCGATAGGGCTTCTGATCGTAGCTGACCCGCACCATATAGACCTTGATCTCCAGGCCGAAGAGCGCCCCGGCAAAAGCCAGCGCCGAGCCCCACTGCCCCGCGCCGGTCTCGGTGACGATGCGCCTGACGCCTTCCTGCTTGTTGTAGTAGGCCTGGGCGACGGCGGTATTGGGCTTGTGGCTGCCTGCCGGGCTGACGCCCTCGTACTTGTAGTAGATCTTCGCCGGCGTGTCGAGGAGCCGTTCCAGGCGCCGCGCCCGGAAGAGCGGCGTCGGGCGCCACTGCCGGTAGATCGCCTGCACCTCCTCGGGGATGGCGATGGCCCTTTCGGCGCTGACCTCCTGCATAATCAGGGCCATGGGAAAGAGCGGCGCCAGGTCGGCCGGGCCGATGGGCTGGCCCGTGCCGGGATGCAGCACCGGGGGCGGCGGCGCGGGCAGATCGGCGGCGATGTTGTACCAGGTGGTGGGCATGCGCTCTTCGTTGAGTAGATACTTGACGGTGTCCATCGTTGGTGCGTTCCTCCTATCTAACGTGAACATAGGGTGCCGGAGCAGGGGGGTGGGGAAACCGGATTCCCCACCCCGCCGCCCCCGGGAAGGTGAGGGCGCAGCCCCTGCGCAGGGGGATAGGGAACCCAGGTTTCCCCATACCCCCACCCGGTGGGAGGGTTTGGGAGGGCGCAGCCCTTGCGCAGGGGAATGGGGAAACCCGGTTTCCCCATTCCCCCACCCGATGGGAGGGTGGGCGCAGCTCTCCCAAGAAGTTATGTTCATCCCGTCGGTGTGCGGCGGAGCCCCATGCATGGCTAACGTGAACATAGGCTCTCGAAGAGGGCATGGGGAAACCTGGTTTCCCCATGCCCCCACCCGCGGGAGGGTCTGGGAGGGCTGCGCCCTCCCAGGAACAACCTTAATGTTCATCGCGGCGTTGTGCGCGAATCGCATGGACGGCTGATGTGAACATAGGCTGCGAGAGCCAATCCGTCAGGGGGCGACCCGGTTGCCCTCCGTGCCCCTGCCGGAAGGCAGGGAGCAGACAGGTTTCACCCTCCCAGGACCATCGCCGTCTCAACAAAAACGCCTCTCGGACCCACTGGCGGGTCGAGAGGCGATCAGGGATCGCGGTGCCACTCTCTCTTCGCGGGCGCTCACGCGCCGCGCGCTCTGCGGGTACTGTCGCCGCGGCCCGTGGGCCTTGCGCGTTCCATACCCCTCGCCCTGATAACGGTGGCGTCTCCGGCGGCTCCTAGTAGGATGCTCGCTTCGCATAGCGCACGGCCAGCATCCGTTCGCTCCGCAGCTCCCGGGTCCATTCCACGGCGCCGTGCGCTCCGGCCTCGCACCATCCGCCGGCTCGCTGGGCCGCCGCGCGCCGTGTACTCTTCCCGATCCTGGCTATTCGTGTATGTGTTGCTGTGGAGTATAGCACGGTGGAGGCGGGGGTGTCAAACGTGTGACGCCTGGGGGGGTGTGGCGTAACGTCTTGCGCGGCGCCTCGTTCCGTCGGGCTGATGGGTATTGAGAAATTAATCCGGTATACCGGGCTGGCCGTGGGGCTGATCAGGCAGCGGTGACGTGCCCCCCTCCCAACCTCCCCCCGCTGGGGGGAGGCGCACGGTTTCCTCCCCCCAGCGGGGGAGGGTCAGGGAAGGGGCGGGCCGGGACGCGCCGCTTGCGGCGGCGCCGCACTCCCCAACCCTGGTCGCGCGGGGTGCGCGGGGGGTGCGCAGAACGTTGTTACCGCTGGTGAATTGGCTTCGTCGCCAGCCGAGGGTGGCACAGGCAATCGTATGCTGCGGTGCAGCGCGGCGAAAACGGTACCTGGCAGCGCCTTTTGGGAATTCGCCAGCGGTATCAACGTTACGTCACACCCACGCCTGGCGGGGTGATGGGATGTGGGGAAACCCGTTTGCCCACATCCCCGCCAACCTACCGGATAAACTCATTCGTAAACGCAGCGGTCACGTCTACCGGGCTGGCCAGCAGCCCCGCATCGCGCATGAACTGCTCCGTCGCTTTCCACAGGTCGGCATCGGTGTAGCCCAGCCCTTCGGCGTTGGTTTTCTCGCTGTACCAGTAGGGCAGGCTCTCCAGGAGCACCTGGCGCTGCAACTCTACGTTGCCCAGATTGGCCTCGGGAATGAAGCCCAGGCTGACCTCGAAGGCTTCATCGGGGTTGTCCAGGGTGGCGCGCAGGCCCTTCAGCGAGGCGGTGACGAAGCCCCGCACCACGTCGGGCGCTTCGGCGATGAGGCGCTCGCTGACGACAATCCCGTTCGCGGCCAGGTTGTACACGTCGGCGACGCGCAGCACGTCTACCTCGACGCCCTGTTGGCGCAGGAGCACCGGCTCGTTCATTGCATAGCCGGTGGCCACCGGCACCTTGTCCTCCAGCACCGCCTGGGCCTGGGTGAAGCCGATCTCCTGCACCACGAAGGCGCTCTCGTCGAACTGGTTGGCGTAGCGCAGGGCCAGCAGGCCGTAGAAACTCTCGCCGAAGTTGCCGGGAATGCCGACGGTCTTGCCCTTGAGGTCGTTGGCGCTCTTCAGGCCAGTGCTCGACTTGGCGAAGAAGACGATCGGGAACTGCTGGTAGAGGGTCATGACCGTTTTGACCGGCAGGCCCTGCTGGCGGGCCAGGAGGGTGGAGGTGCCGGAGGCGGTGGCGAAATCAACGCCGCTCTCGGGCCAGTTCGCCACCCGTTGCACCACGTCGCTCTCAAAGTTGTAGTCAAAGATGACCTCGAGACCCGCCTCGGCGTAGTAGCCCCTGGCCGCGGCCATATAGTAGGGCGCGAACTGCACATTCGGAAAGTACGACATCGCCAGGGTCACCTTGCGCGGCGCCGGGGCCGATGTGGCCGCGGGCGTCGCCGGTTCGGCCGGCGTGGCCGCGGGCGCCGCCGGTTGGCCACAGGCGGCGAGAAGCGCGGCCAGGGTGAGGATCAGGAAAAGACGGATGCGCATGGCATTGCCTCCAACTTCAACACGAGCCGTCTATGCGGCTCCGCCGCACACGAACAGGATGAAAACAGGTTCTTCTTGGGAGGGCGCAGCCCTCCCAGACCCTCCCGCGGGTGGGGGAATGGGGAAACCCGGTTTCCCTATTCCCCTGCGGGGCGGGGGAATGGGGAAACCGGGTTTCCCCATTCCCCTCGCCGAGGGCGTATGTTCACGTTAGCCCTCGGCTATGGAATGCGCAGCCCGCCGGCGTGGGCTATAGCGGATTATGTATTCAAAGACCATTTGATCCGTGATAGGCGACGCGAACGATCACCCCATCTCCCAGCGCACCAGGGCGCGTTCGAGGAGCGACGCGGCGAGGTAGAGGCACAGGGTAATGGCGGCGAGGGTGATCAGGGCCACGAAGATCAGCGGGGTATCGAAGAGGCCACGGGCGACGTTGATCAGCGCGCCCAGGCCCTCGCGCCCGGCCACGAACTCGCCGACCACCGCCCCGGTGGTGGCCAGGGCCAACCCGGTGCGGACGCCGCCGAAGAGCACCGGCAGGCTGAGGGGCGCCTCGACGTGGCGCAGCATCTGCCAGCGGTTCGCTCCGCTGATCAGGGCCATTTCGCGCAACTCGCGGGGAATGGAGCGCAGCGCCACCACGGTGCTGATCAGCACCGGCAGGAAGGTGATCAGCGCGGCGATGAGCAATTTGCCGGTCAGGCCCGGGCCGAACCAGAGGATAATCAGGGGCGCCACGGCCACCACCGGAATGGCCTGACTGGCCGCCAGCACCGGGGCCGTGGCCCGCTCCAGCCAGGGCAGGTGCGCCAGGACGTACCCCAGGCTCAGCCCGACGACCAGGGCCAGGCCGAAGCCGCCCAGGGCCACCAGCAGTGTGGCCGCGGTGTGCTTCCAGAGCAGGCCGCTCTGCGCCGCCGCCGCGAAACGTTCGGCGACCAGGGCCGGGCCGGGCAGGATGAAGGGCCGGTAGCCCCCCAGGCTGACCAGCGCCTGCCACAGCAGGAGCAGGCCCATGAGCGCCGCGGGCAGCCCGGCCCACTGCAAGGCGCCCCGGCCCACCCACGGCGCGCGCGCCGCCCGCGGCGCCCCGATCTCCCGCTGCATCGGTAACGTTTGCTGCATGCTCACCCTCCTAATAGAAAGCCCCGCTGTGCATGAGCACACCGGGGCAGAATGAACCAGACAGCGCACAACGGTATGGAACACCGTATGCACCGCATCACAGCATGCGCGAACGAGCGCCGGCTCTATCGCGCGTCACTGCGTCGTCTGGATCTTCTTTACATCCGGACTGTAACCGTCGGCCCCGGAGTTGCACCGGATCCTGCGTGCCTCGCAACACGCTCGTGGGCTGTACCACCGATCGGGAATTTCACCCTGCCCCGAAGATCGTTTGTTAACGGTACATTACCGCGGTCACGGCGAACTGTCAAGTGCGTCAGGTGGTGGTGTGACAACGAAGGCATGGTTCAAACTCACGTGACAATCCAGTCTTCAGCTCCATAGCTCTCCAGTTCTACAGACCGGTTCTGTGAAGGTGTGGAGCTGTGGAGGTGTGGAGCAACAGTCAAACTGGCATGGCCGCTTCTGGGTTATGCCTGAGGCATGGTTTCGCTGCGCGGTCTTGTCCGTAGCCGTTGGGGGGAGGTGCGGAGAGCGGAGAACAACGCGATCGCGTTGTTCCGCCCACGGCGGGGCGGGAGCGACAATAGCCTCCTGGAAGGTCTGCATCCTCCCAGTAACGCTGCTCGTCTCATTCACGGGAGTTATGCAGTTGCCTCCCAGCGGGAAGTGGTGGAGAGCCGCAGGCCCTCTATGAATCCGGCGTGTTCTGCTCATGGCTGCCAGGAGGCCCCCTGGCGAACCGCCGACAGCGCCCCCGCGGCAAGTGGAACGGGCGGATACGGGGAAGCCAGGCCTCCCCGCGCCTCTCCACCGCCTACGTCCCGTCATACTTACGACCGAGTTCCCTGCCACCGAGGACGGGCCAAACCGGTCCCCGCAACCCTACCAGAGACCCTTGCCGTTACCGGCGGCAGGTGGTACCCTGGTGGCAGAAGTGTACACCGGTCGCACCACAGGAGAAGACAATGTTCGGACGCTGGCTCAACCGAAACGGCGCGAACAGGTCACAAAGCGCTACTGGCGGTAACCATCTGATCGATCTGCGGAACGTCGTCAAGACCTACCAGAGCGCCGCCGGGAGCTTCACCGCCCTCAAGCATGTCAGCCTCACGGTGGACGCCGGCGAGTTTGTGGCGATCATCGGCAAGTCTGGCTCCGGCAAGTCCACCCTGATCAACATGATCACCGGCATTGACCGGCCCACCTCCGGCGAGGTGTTCGTGGGCGACACGCCGGTGCACACGCTCAGCGAGGGGCGCATGTCGGTGTGGCGCGGCAAGAACCTGGGGATCATCTTCCAGTTCTTCCAGTTGTTACCCTCGCTCAGCGTGATCGAGAACGTCATGTTGCCGATGGACTTCTGCAACATGTACCGGCCCTCCGAGCGCCACCCCCGGGCCATGCACCTGCTCGAGCAGGTCGAGATGGCCGATCAGGCCCACAAGTTGCCGTCCGCCATCTCCGGCGGCCAGCAGCAACGGGTCGCCATTGCCCGCGCCCTGGCCAATGACCCGCCCATCCTCATCGCCGACGAGCCGACCGGCAATCTCGACAGCAAGACCTCGGCGGCGGTGTTTCAGCTCTTCGAGCGCCTGGTGGGCGAGGGCAAGACGATTGTGATGGTCACCCACGATAACGACCTGGCCCGGCGCGCCAGCCGCTCGGTGATCGTCTCCGACGGCGAGATTGTCAACCAGTACCTCGCCAGGGCGCTGCCGCGCCTCAGCCTCGACCAGTTGATCACCGTCACGCGCCAGATTGACCGGCTGACCTTCGAGCCGGGCCAGCCGATCGTGCGCCAGGGCGCCGAGGCCGAGTACTTCTACATTATCACCAGGGGCCGGGTGGAGGTGATTATTGACCAGCCCGGCGGCGGCGAGTTGATCGCCGAGGTGCTCGGCGAGGGCCAGTACTTCGGCGAGCAGGCGCTGCTGGGCGGCGGCGTGCGCAACGCCACCGTGCGGGCGGCCCACGACAACGGCCCGGTCGAGGTGGTGGCCCTCGACCGCAGCGAGTTCCACGCCCTGCTGGAGGAGTCGGCGGGCACGCGCGCCGATGTCGAGCGGGTGGCCGCCGAACGCCGCGCCGCCAACAGCGGCGCCCACGCCCTATCGTGAACATGGGGGAACCAGGTTCCCCCATACCCCCGCCCGCAGGAGGGCCTGGCCCGTGCGCAGGGGGCTGCGGAAACCCGGTTTCCCCAGCTCTCCACCCGGTGGGAGGGTTTGGGAGGGCAAAGCCCTCCCAGGAGCAACCTATTTTCATCCCGTCGTTGTGCGGCGCAGCCGCATGGATGGCTACCGTGAGAAGGGAACCACCGATGCTCGCACCACGCTGGCGCAAAGTGCTTGGCGATCTCTGGAGCAATAAGACCCGCACGCTGCTGGTCGTGCTCGCCATCGCCATCGGCGTCTTCGCCATCGGCATGGTCTCCGGCGGGCGCGCCATTCTGATGCGCGACCTGAACGGCGACTGGAATGCGACCAATCCCGCCAGCGCCTCGATCGCCGCTAATGACATTGACGACGCGCTGGTGCAGACCATCCGGCGCATGCCCGGCGTCGCCGACGCCCAGGCCACGCGCGGCGTGACCGTGCGCGCCCTGACGCCCACCGGCGAGTGGAAGGACCTGCAGCTCCAGGTGGTCGGCAGGGTCGAGGACCTGCGGATGTACGTCCCCACGCCCCTCAGCGGCCAGTGGCCGCCCGCCCGCCGCGCGATCGTGCTCGAACGCTCGGCCCTGCCCTTCCTGGGCGCCGCCGAGGGCCAGATCCTGCGCATTGAACGGCGCGATGGCAAGCAGTTCGACCTGCCGGTGAGCGGCGTGGTCTACAACCTCGGCAGCGGTTTCCCCACCGCCCTGGCCAATATCGGCTACGGCTACATCAGCGACCAGTCGGCTGAACTGCTCGGCGCGCCGCGCGGCTACAACTCGGTGGATATTCTCGTTGCCGAAAACGCCTACGACCAGGCCCACGTGCGCGCCATCGCCGAGGAGGTAGAGGCGAAGATCGAGAAGAGCGGGCGGGTCTCGGGGGGCATCTTCATCAGCAAGCCGGGCGTCTACCCCGCCGATGATTTCGTGCAGGCCTTTACGTTGCTCTTGAGCATCATCGGTCTCTTCGCCCTGGTGTTGAGCGGCTTCCTGGTGATCAACACCATCAGCGCCCTGCTCACCCAGCAGATCCGCCAGATCGGGGTGATGAAGGCCATCGGAGCGCGCAACCGCGACATCGTGCAACTCTACCTGGTGACGGTGCTGGCCTTTGGCGCCCTTGCGCTGCTCATCGCTGTTCCCCTCGGCATTCTGGGGGCCTGGGGCCTGGCCGCTTTCTTCGTGGGGCTGTTTAACTTCAACATCTCCACCGTGGCCCCCACGCCCGCGGTCCTCGTCCAGCAGATCGCGGCTGGCCTGCTGATCCCCGTGCTGGCGGCGCTGGTGCCGGTTATCAGCGGCACGCGCGTGACCGTGCGCGAGGCCATCGGCAGCTATGGGCTGGGCAAGGGCCGCTTCGGGCGCAGCCCGCTCGACCGGTTGCTGGAGCGCATCCGCTTCCTCTCGCGCCCCATGCTGCTCTCGCTGCGCAATACCTTCCGCCGCAAGGGGCGCCTGGCGCTCACCCTCTCGACCCTGACTCTGGCGGGCCTGATTTTCATGGCCGTGATCAGCCAGCGGGTCAGCCTCTACACAACCATTGACCGGGTCTATCAGCAGCTCAACATTGATGTCTTCATCTCGATGAACCGGCCCTATCGCACCACGGTGCTCGACCAGCTCGCCACGCTGCCCGGCGTGGCGGACGTGGAGTACTGGAACGGCTACAACGCGCGGATCATCGAAAGCGGCGACCGGGAGAGCAGCGAAACCTACAGCATCATCGCCGCGCCCGCCGACGGCGACGCGCTGCGGGTGCAGATCGATGAGGGCCGCTGGCTCCTGCCCGACGACTATGGGGCGGTGGTGCTCACCAGCGGCTACCTGACCGATTACCCCGATACCCGCGTGGGCGACGTGGTGCGGATCAAGGTGGCCGGCAAAGAACTGAACCTGACCGTGACGGGCCTCTCGCGCACGCCCTTCCCGCTCGCGGCCATGTACGTCAATCTGCCGACCTTCAGCCGGCAGATGGGCGACACGGGCATGGCCACCGAGGTGCGCCTGATCACCGACCAGCGCGACGCGGCGACCCAGGAGCGGGTTGCCGCCGCCGCGGGGGAGTTGCTCAAGCGCCAGGGGCTCGAGGTGGGCTTTACCCGCACCACGGCCCAGTTTCGCGCCCAGAACAGCATCGGCATCGATATGATCATCTTGTTCCTGCTGCTGATGGCGGGGCTGCTGGCCGTGGTTGGCGGTCTGGGCCTGATGGGCACCATGAGCATCAACGTGCTGGAGCGCACCCGCGAGATCGGCGTGATGCGCGCCATCGGCGCCGGCGACCGGGCCATCCAGCGTATCGTGATCACCGAGGGCGTGCTCATCGGCCTGATAAGCTGGATCGTCGGCGCCATCCTGGCCGCCCCGGTCAGCTACGCGATGAACCAGGGACTGGAGACGATCTTCCAGGCCGAAAACTCGTTCACCTTCGTGTTCTCGTTCATGGGCGTGGCCCAGTGGTTGGGAATCGTGGTCGCGCTGGCT
>Ga0308410_1001808_pt1 | contig 12347 bp, 10 predicted proteins | sample HotsprOSTMatCore_FD_203467 | JGI IMG/M metagenome (GOLD analysis project Ga0308410, IMG submission 203467) | Hot spring phototrophic mat microbial communities from Octopus Spring, Yellowstone National Park, Wyoming, United States -... | ecosystem: Environmental > Aquatic > Thermal springs > Hot... | reverse complement strand
AAGAAGGCGGTGTCCGACTACCTGCACTACTACCGGACGGTGCACGGCCTCGAGTACACCTCGCTGGCGTTCGCCAACGTGTACGGGCCCCGGCAGGACCCGCACGGCGAAGCCGGCGTGGTGGCCATCTTCGCCGGGATGATGCTGCGCCGGGAACGCCCGTCGATCTACGGCGACGGGTCCCAGACCCGCGACTTCGTGTACGTCGACGACGCGGTCGACGCCTGCGTCCGCGCCGCGGAGCGGGGCAGCGGGCTGGTGGTGAACATCGGCACCGGGGTGGAGACCTCGGTGCTGGAGCTCTACGAGGCGATCGCGGCGGCGACCGGCTTCGACCAGCCGCCGGTGTTCGCCCCGGCGCGGGCCGGTGAGTTGGCCCGCTCCGCCCTCGACCCGGGCCGGGCGGAGCTGCACCTCGGTTGGAAGCCGTTCACCACCCTCGCCGACGGCATCGCCGCCACGCTGCGCTGGTTCCGGTCCCCCCAGGGCGCGGCCCGGCGCTGAGGTCCCGGCCGGTCGCGTTCAGCGCCGGATGCGCAGCTCCTCCAACGGCACCGGGGGACGCGGCCGGCTCGGTGTGCCGGGGGCCGGCCAGCCCAGCATCACCAGCGCCTGGGGCCGCCAGCCGTCGGGGAGCGCGAGCGCCGCCGCGCTCTCCGCGGGGCAGAACATCGGGGCTGCCACCCAGCAGGCCCCGAGCCCGGCGTCGGCCGCGGCGAGGAGCAGGTTCTCGACCGCGGCGCCGAGCGACAGCACCGCCAGGCCCCACTCGGCGGCCGAGCGCCGTGGGTCGGGGTAGCGGTCGAGGCCCTCCGTCGTGAGGCAGGCCAGCACGAGCGCCGGGGCGGCGGTGAGCCGCCGGATCGACGCTGCGCAGCGCGACTCGACCTCCGCCGGGTCGGTGCCGTCGGCGGCGAGGTCCTCGCGCCAGCGCCGGGCCATCCCCTCGGCGAGCGCGCGGCGCCCCGCCGGGCTCGTGCAGACGACGAACCGCCACGGCCGGGAGTGGTGCGGCGCGGGTGCGAGGCAGGCCGCGGTGACGAGCCGGTCGAGCAGGGCGTCGTCGACGGGACGGTCGCAGAACGCCCGCACCGAGCGCCGCGCCGCCACCAGGGGCGGCACCGCCGGTTCGGGTCCGGCGGGGGGGCCGTCGCCCTCGGCGGCCGGTGACGGTCTCACCGGAACAGGTCCTCCGTCGGGGGGCGCACGAGATCGGCGGCGCGCCCCTCCCCGAGCCAGGCCGGGTCGAGCCCCCGCACCACCGCGGCGGGGCAGCGGCGGTCCTTGCCCATCACCAGCTCGGCCGCCGCCGCGATCTCGTCGGCGACCGCGACCTCGGTGACCTCGAGCGGCCGACCGTGGTGGTCGCGCCGGCCGCGCAGGTCGACCAGGGCGTGCAGGCCGCACACCCCGATGGCCACGTCCACGAGCCCGCGCCGCCAGGGACGGCCGAAGGTGTCGCTGATCACCACCGCCACCGTGACGCCGGCCACCGCCCGCAGCTCGTCGTGGATGCGACGGGCCGAGCGGTCGGGATCGACGGGCAGCAGCGCCGCCCGACCCGCCTCCACGTTGGAGAGGTCGACCCCGCTGTTGGCGCACACCCAGCCGTGCCTCGTCTCGGTGATGAGCAGGTCGCCCCGCCGCCGCAGCACCCGGCGGGCTTCCTTCTCGGCCAGGCGCCGGCGGGCACCGGGGTCGTCGCCGACGGGCACCAGCCGGCCCTCAGCCTTCGACACCACCTTCTGGGTGACCACGAGGCAGTCGCCGGTCCGCAGCCCGGTGCCGGCGTCGTCCGCAGCGGCGAGCAGCAGCCGGGCCAGACGGTCGCCGGGGCGCACCTCCCCCTCGAGGCGGAGCGCGGTGACGGTGAAGGAGGCGGCGCCGGGCACACTCACGCCACGGCCCGCAGCGTCTCACGGGCCAACGCCGCGGCGACCCTGGCGTCCACCATGACCGTGTCGGTGACGACCGGCTCGACGCCGAGCTCGGTGATGCGCGCCACCTGCCCGGCGTCGGCGTGGTCGATCACGACGGCCCGGCACACGTCCGCGTACGCCCGGGCGACCCCCACGCTGCTCACCTCCATCCCGAGCGGCGCCATGAGCCGGTCGGCCGGGCCCTTCACCGGCCGGCCGCCGACGATGGGGCTCACCGCCACCACACGGTCGCGACGGGCGGCGAGCGCATCCCGGATCCCGGGCACCGCGAGGATCGGACCGATCGAGATCACCGGGTTGGACGGGCAGATGACGATCGTCTCGGCCGCCGCGATCGCCTCGCGCAGCCCCGGCGCCGGCCGCGCCTGCGGCGCGCCCAGGAACCGGACGGCCCGCACCGGTGGTTCGGCCCGGTCGCGCACGAACCATTCCTGCAACGCCAGCTCCGCCGGGCCGGTGGGGGTGCTGACCTCGATCCGGGTGCGCACCGGGTCGTCGGTCATCGGCAGGAGCCGGCAGGCGACACCCCAGGCGCGCCGGATCTCGTCGGTCACCTCCGAGAGGGTCGCGCCGGCCCGCAGCCGGGCGGTCCGGTACAGGTGGGTGGCCAGGTCGCGGTCACCGAGCCGGAACCAGGTGGGCGCGCCGTACCGGGCAAGCGCCTCCACCACCCGGAACGTGTCGCCCTTCAGGCCCCACCCCTGGACGGGGTGGGCCGCACCGGCCAGGGTGTAGGTGACCGTGTCGAGGTCGGGGCTCACGTGCAGCCCGTGGAACTCCTCGTCGTCGGCGGTGTTCGTGACGACGGTCACCGACTCGGGCGGGACCACCCGCACGAGCCCCCGCAGGAAACGGGCGGCGCCGACGCCGCCGGCGAGCGCGACGAGCATGCGCCGGCGAGCGTACCGCCGGCCTGGCGGGGCGGCGGGTGTGCCTCAGCCGGCGGCGACGAGCGGGACCCGCAGGTGCGCGAGCTGCGCGCGGCCGATCTCCAAGGCCTGGCCGGCCCGCTCCGGCAATGCCCCCAGGCGCGCCGCGAGCACCTCCACCCGGCCGGTCACCTCGCCGAGGGCGGGCTCCACCAGCCCGCCGAGCGCATCGGGACCGGGGAGGGTCGCCCGCAGGGTGGTACCCAGCCGGCGGACCTCCTCACCGGCGGTCCGGGTCGAGGCCCGCACCCGGCCGCAGCCCTCGGCGCGGAGGTGTCCGAGACGCCCGGTGACCTCGTTGCCCCAGGCCGCCAGACGGGCCGCTGCCTCGCGCCGGCGCACTTGGGCCTGCTGGATGCCGAGCACACCGATCCCCACCGCGATGTAGGCGGCGTCGGTGGCGGCCTTGCGGACGTCGACGGTCATGGAACGCTCCTCACACGGGGCGGGGTTGGTGGGCCGGTGGGGACGCACCCCGGTCGGGGTCGCAGCATTACCCGGTCAGGCGCAGGAGTGTACCCAGAAGTGCTAACTCTTGCAAGCGCGGGGGTGGCCGGCGCGAAACGCAGACCATGGGTCGGGGAGTGTCGGGAGGTCAGGTGCCCGGGGATCATTGCCCGGGGCCGGGGGAGGCCTACCGCTAGCCTCGCCGGGCCGATGGAGGAGACCCCCACCGCCGACGACGCCGCCACCGGCGTCGCGGTCGAGGCGGCCCCGGCGGTGGTCGCGGTGGTGGTGACCGGTGCCGGCGTCCCCGACGACACGCTCGTGGCCACCCTCGCCGCGCTCGGCCGGGTCACCTACCCACACCTCGTGACCCTGGTCGTGGACGACGGCTCCCCCGCCGACCCGACCCCGACCGTCGCCGGTGTCGCCCCCACCGCCTACGTGCTGCGCCTGGCGGCGCCCCGCGGCGGAGCCGCGGCGGCGAACGAGGTCCTCGGTCGGATCGAGGGGGCGACGTTCCTGTGGTTCCTGCGCCCGGGGGCGCGCCCGGAACCCGAGGCGCTGCGGGCGATGGTGGAGGAGGCATACCGCTCGAACGCGGGGATCGTGGGACCGAAGCTGGTGGAGGCGGACCGGCCGGAGGTGCTGCGGGAGGTCGGCTGGACCGTCGACCGGTTCGGGGTGCCGCACTCCGGGTTGGAACCCGGCGAGCTGGACCAGGAGCAGCACGACGCCGTGCGCGACGTGTTCTTCGTGAGCGACGGGGCGATGCTCGTGCGCGCCGACCTGTTCGCCGCCCTCGGTGGGTTCGATCCCGACGCGTGGCCCGGTGCCGCCGATCTCGACCTGTGCTGGCGGGCGCGCCTGGCCGGGGCCCGGGTGCTCGTCGCCCCCGACGCCCGTGTCCCGGTGTCCTACCCCGCCCAGGCGGCCGGCACCTCGGCAGTGGTGGCCCGGCAACGGCTCCGGACCTGGTTGCGGTGCAGCGCAGGATGGACGCTGACGTGGGCGGTGCCCGTGGCGGTGGCCCTCGCGCTCGCCGAAGCGGCGGTGCTGGGCCTCACCGGCCGCCGCGACCGGGCGGGAACGGTGCTGGGCGCGTGGTGGTGGAACCTCACCCGTCTGGGGGCGCTGCGTCGGGTCCGGCGGGACACCCAGGCCCGGCGGGTGGTGAGCGACGCCGAGCTGCGGTTCCTGCAGGTGCGGGGCAGCGCCCGCCTGCGGCGCTTCTGGCGGGGTCAGCTGCGCGCCGAGGACCGGCTCGTCGAGCTGTCCGAGCGGGGCCGCGAATGGGTGAGCGACGCCGGGGCCCGGGCCCGGGAGCCGGTCGGGATCATCGCGATCGGGTTCCTGGGGGTCGTGCTGATCGGTTCCCGCGACCTGCTCCTCGGGGGAGTGGCCGAGATCGGCCAGGCCCGGGCGTGGCCCGGGGTGGGCCCGCTGGTCGAGGCGTACACCTCGGCGTGGCGGCCCGCGCTGCTCGGGGCCCCCAGCCCGGCCCCGCCGCTGCAGGCGTTGCTGGCGGCGATGACCGCCGCCCTCGCCGGTGCGTCGGGCCTCGCCCGGAGCCTCACGGTGGTCGGCGCGCTGCCGGTCGGGGCCTGGGGGGCGTGGCGGCTCGGTCGGGCGGTGGCGGGCCCGGGCCTGGCGGCGGTGGTCACCGGCCTCGCCTACGGGGCGAACCCGGTGCACCGCAACGCGGTCGCCGAGGGACGGTTCGGTCCGCTCGTGGTCGGCGCGCTCCTGCCCTGGCTCGTGTTGCTCCTGCTGCGGCTCGGGCGCTGGTGGCCCGACCGGCCCTCCGGTCGGGCCACCTGGGTCGGGGCCGGCGCGCTGCTGGCGGTGATGACCGCCGCGTGGCCGCCGGCGCTGGCGGCGCCGCTCGTCGTGACCGGGGCTTGCGCACTGGCCGTCCCGTTCGCCGGCGGTCGGGTCGAGGTCCTGCGCACCGCGACCCGGGGGCTGGCAGTGGTCGGGTTGGCGGTGCTGTTCCTGCTCCCCTGGCCGTTGGCGTACGTACGCAGTGGGGCCCGGCTCGCGCCGCTCGGGGTGGTGTTCGGTGGGGAGCCGTCGCTGGGGCGGGTGCTGCGGTTCGCGACCGGGCCGGCCGGGGCGGGCGTGTCGGGGTGGGTCCTGTGCGGCGCCGGGCTGCTCGTCCTGTTCCTCGCCTGGGGACCACGGCTCGCCTGGGCGATGCGGGCCTGGGCGCTGGTGGCGGTGGGCGTGGCGCTCACCTGGCTGCCGGCCCGTCTGGGGTGGCCGAGCGCCGCGCCGGAAGGAACCCTCACCCCCGCCGCGCTGGGCCTCGCGTTGGCGGTGGGCCTGGGTGCGGCCGCGTTCGCCGAGGACGTGGCCCGGTTCCACTTCGGGTGGCGGCAGGTCGCCTCGGTCGGGGGTGCCCTCGCGCTGTCGTTCCCGGCGTTGGCGTTCGCCGTCGACGCGCTCGACGGGGCCTGGCACACCCCGGGGCGGGGTTGGCCCGAGACGCTCCCGTGGATGGCACCCGACCGGGCCGCCGGCGGGTACCGCGTCCTGTGGTTGGGGGACCCGGCTGCACTCCCGCTCGACCCGCTGCGCACCGGCCGGGTCGGGTACGGGGTCACCGAGGACGGTCCCGGGGACGCCCGGGTCCTGCTGCCACCACCCGACGGCGGCGCCAACCGGCTCCTCGCCCGGACCGTCGACGCGCTGCGGGCCGGGCGCAGCCAGCGGCTGGGCCGGGTGTTGGGCGCGATGGCCGTCCGTTACGTCGCCGTGCCCGCCCGGCCCGCGCCGGGCGGCCCGTCCCGGCCCGTGCCCGAGGGGCTGCTGCCCGCGTTGGACGCCCAGCTCGACCTGGTGCCCCTCGAGCGGCGCGACGGGCTCGTGCTCTACGAGAACACGGCCTGGATCCCCGCCCGGGCGGTGCTGCCGGGCCGGCCGGTACCCGCCGCCGGGGCCGCCGACCCGCTGGCGGCGTCGCTTCGCGCCGTGGCCGGCGACGCCCGCCCGTTCCGGCCGTCACGGCCGGTGCCGGCCGGGGCGGTGGTGCGTGCCATCGCCGCCGACCGGCGCTGGGTCGCCACCGGGCCGTCCGGCCGGTTGCGCCGGGCCGAGGCGTACGGATGGGCGAACGGGTGGGTGCAGCGCGACGCCGGGCCGGTCCGGATCCAGGATGCCCGGCAGTGGCAGCGCCCGCTCCTCGTCGCCGCCCAGGTCGCGGGGTTGGGGGCGGTCACGGTATGGGCCACCGGCCTGCCCGGCCGCCTCCGGGCTCGGCGGGCCGCCCGGACGGCTCGGCCGGTGGGGACCGGTGCCTGACCCGGTCCCGGCGCGCCCGGCCGGACCCCGCCGCGGCGCGTTCGTGATCGCGCTCGCGGCGGTCGCGGCCGCGGTGGTCGCCACGTCGGTGGCGGTGATGCCGCCGGGCCCGGACCGGCAGCCGGTCCCGGCCGGCTCCGAGGTACCGGCGGCGGACGCGCTGTCGGTGGCCTGGGTGTGCGCCGAGGGGACCGGCGATCCGGGTGGGCGTGCCCCGGCGACGGTCTGGATCGCCAACCCGTCGGGTGCGCCGGCGGCGGTGCAGGTGACGGTGCAGGCCGGCGGGTCCGAGGTCGGGCGCCGGGCGCTGGCGCTGCCCGGCTGGTCGGTGGTGGCGGTCCCGGTCGGCGAGGTGGCGGCCGCGGCCGATCCGGTGGTGCTCGTCGAGGCGACCGGCGGCCGGGTGGTGGTGGCGCACAGCGCCGTCGCCGCCCAGGACGTCGCCGTGGCGCCCTGCCGGCGCCCGCCGGTCCCGACGATGCTCCTGGCCGGCGCGACCACCCTGCGGGGCGCGCAGACGGTCGTGGCGGTCGCCAACCCGTTTCCCGACGACGCGATCGTCGACATCAGCGTGCTGACCCTGGGGGGCTTGCAGGCCCCGGAACGCCTGCAGGGGCTCATCGTCCCCCGCCACAGCCGTATCACCGTGCCCCTCGGCGACGTCGTGCGCCGCCAAGCGGTGCTCGCCGCCCGGGTGACGACCCGTCGGGGGCGGGTGGTCGCCGAGGCGTCGCTGCGGATCGACGGGGTCGAGGGCCGCACCGGCTTCGCGCTCAGCGCCGGGGTCGCCCGACCGGCCCGCCGGTTCGGGTTCCCGTCGGGGGCCGCGACACCCGGCCGGGCCCAGCAGCTCACCCTCGCCAACCCGGCGGATCGGCCGGCCCGGGCCCGGGTGCGGGTGCGGCTCGACGGCCGGGCCCGCCTGGCCCCCCGGGACGTGGTCGTCCCGGCGCGCGGGCTCGTCACCCTGGACGTGGGGGAGCGGGTGCCGGTGGGGGAGGGCTTCAGCGTGGTCGTCGACGCGACCCGGCCGGTGGTGGCGCAGATGCTCGTGGCGAGCCGCGCCCCGGCGGCACCGGCCAGCCGGGGCATCGCCTGGCCGGCCGGCCAGCACGAGGCGAACCGGCGCTGGGTGCTGGTCCCGGCCCGGGCCTCGGGACGGTCCGCCGATGTGCTCGTGGTCGCCGGCGCCGCCCGGCGTGCGGTCCGGGTGCGGGTGCAGGCGTTCGCCGACGGGCAGCGCCGGGACCTCCCGGGCGCGTCCGGCCTGCGAATTCCGCCGGGGCGGCGGCAGGTGTTCGACCTGGCCCGCCTCGGGGTGCAGCCCGGTGACGGGCTGCTCGTCACCGCGGACGGGCCGGTCTGGACGGCCCGGGACAGTTGGGCCGGACCGGGGATCAGCATCGGCGGCGGCATCCCCGACCCGTCGGGCTGAGCGACCAGCGGGACCCCGCCGGCCCGGCGTCGCCGCAGGCGGCCGGGTGAGGGGACGGGACCACCGGTACGCTGCCTCGGGTGCTGGGGCGTCTGCTCGTCACGGTGGCGGCGGTGGTCGGCGTCGGTGGCTTCAGTTGGTGGTGGCAGCGTCGCGACCGGCGGCGCCGGTCGCCCGTCCACGCGCCCGACCGCACCGGATGGCCCCGCCAGCTGCACCGGGGCGACTTCGACGACGGGTCCCGCCCGTGGCTCGTGGTGCTGTTCAGCTCGCGCACCTGCGGGAGCTGTGACCGGGTGCGGGCGGCGGTGCAGGGGTTGGCGGCGCCCGACACCCGGGTCGTGGAGGTCGCCTACCAGGACGCCCCCGACCTGCACCGCCGCTACGAGGTGCCCGGCGTGCCGCTGGTGCTCGTCGCGGGACCCGACGGCGTGGTGGAAGCCGGGTTCCTCGGGCCGGTGACCGAGGCCGAGCTCAGCGAGGCGCTCGGCCGGGCCCGTCTCGCGTCGCCCGACCCGTCACGCTGAGCGCCCGGCCGCCTGCGGCCCGGGAACGCCGCCGGCGCGGCGCGCGGCGTGGTCTCAGGTGCTGCCCGGCGGCCGTTTCGCGTACGGGGTGGGGGACAGCACGCCTGGCTCGGCGCTCTCGGGCACCGGCTCGGCCGGTGCCGGCTCGTCGGGACCGCGCACCTTGCGGGGACCGCCGGCGTGGAAGCCCATCGCGCCGTCCACGAGCCGTTCGACCTCGAGCCCGTCGAGGGTCTCGTGCTCCAGCAACGCCCGGGCCACCGCGTCGAGGCCGGGACGGAACCGGGTGAGCAGCTCCCGGGTCCGTTGCTCCTGGGTGCGCAGGATCCTCTCGACCTCCTCGTCGATCACCCGGGCCGTCTCGTCGGAGTAGTCGCGGGTGTGGACGAGGTCCTCACCGAGGAACACCGCGCCCTGCGCTCCCCAGGCCATCGGGCCGATCCGCTCCGACATCCCCCACTCGCGCACCATGCGCCGGGCGATCTCGGTGGCGCGCACGAGGTCGTTCTGTGCACCGGTCGACTGGGTGTCGAACACGACCTCCTCGGCGACCCGACCGCCGAGGAGCACGCAGAGCATGTCGTTGAGGAACTCCCGGTCGTGCGAGTACCGCTCCTCCTCCGGGAGCTGCTGGGTCATGCCCAGCGCCATCCCGGTGGGCAGGATCGTGACCTTGTGCACCGGGTCCGCGTGTTCGAGGACGTAGGCGGCGACCGCATGGCCACCCTCGTGGTAGGCGGTGTGCTCCTTCTCCTCGTCGTTCATCATCACCGTCGGGCGCCGCAACCCCATGAGCACCCGGTCGCGGGCGTCCTCGAAGTCCTCCTTGTGGATCTCGGTGGCGCCGCGGCGCACCGCGAACAAGGCCGCTTCGTTCACGAGGTTGGCGAGGTCGGCGCCCGACATGCCGGGCGTCCCCCGGGCCACGAGCTCCACCGACACGTCGTCGGCCACCTTCTTGTCGCGGAAGTGGACCTTGAGGATCTCGATCCGCTCCTCCAGGGTGGGCAGCGGCACCATGATCTGGCGGTCGAAGCGGCCGGGGCGCAGCAACGCCGGGTCGAGGATGTCGGGCCGGTTCGTGGCGGCCATCATCACGATCCCCTCGGATCCCTCGAACCCGTCCATCTCGGCCAGCATCTGGTTGAGGGTCTGCTCGCGCTCGTCGTGGCCGCCACCGAGACCCGCCCCCCGCTTGCGGCCGATCGAGTCGATCTCGTCGATGAAGATGATCGCCGGGGCCTGCTTGCGGGCGGTCTGGAAGAGGTCGCGCACCCGGGCCGCCCCCACCCCCACGAACATCTCCATGAAGTCGGAGCCGGTGATGGCCACGAACGGCACGCCCGCCTCGCCTGCGACCGCCCGGGCGATGAGGGTCTTGCCGGTGCCGGGCGGGCCGACGAGCAGCACGCCCTTGGGGATCCGGGCCCCGATCTCCCGGAACTTGTGGGGGCTGCGCAGGAAGTCGACCACCTCGGTGATCTCCTGTTTCACCGCCCCGTAGCCGGCGACGTCCGCGAAGGTCGTCTTGGGCTTCTCGGCGTTGTACACCTTCGCCCGGCTGCGGCCGATGTTCATCACCGCGCCCATCTGCCCCTGGGCCCGGCGGTTCATCCACACGAAGAACCCGATGATGAGCACCACCGGCAGGATCCACACCAGGATGTTGATGATCGGGTTCGTCTCGGTGCGGGTGTAGCGCCAGTCGACCTCCTTGTCCGCCAGCAGCTTCGTGAACGACGGCTGGAAGTCGTTGTTCGGTCCGACCGACCCGAACCGGGTCCGCCCGTCGACCGGTTCGCGCAGCTCGCCGCTGATCTTGCCCGACGACGGGTCGTACTCGAGGGTGCGGACGTTGCCGTCGCGCACCTGTTCCTGCAGTTGGGAGAAGGTGAGGTCCACCCGCCCGCCGCTGCTGGAGCCCACGCTGGTGAACAGGAACACCGCCACGAGCACGCCGAGCACCGCCAGCGGCACCCAACGGGGCCACGGCCGGGAACCTGGGCGCGGCGGTTGCGGACCGGGCGGGCCCGGGCGCGGCGGGCCGGGCCGGGGGTCGTCTCCAGGTGCGCTCACGTCCGGCTCCTCGTCTCCCGTGGCCGCCGCCGACCGCTGGGCCCCACTGGGCCCCGCTGGGCCGCTGCGACCGTCGGCCACCATGCTAGGACTCCGCCGTGACGCTCCGATCGGCGGGCCCGCCCACACCCCCGGGTCCCGTCGGGCCGCGCTGGGGTCTGGGCGACGCGCTCGCCGCCTGGCTGGCCGGTGTGGTGGCAGGCACCCTGGCGCTGAGCGTGCTGCTCGCGCTGGCCGACCGGCGCCGCCCGGACGCGGTGACGGTCGCCGTCGCGGTGTGTGCCCAGTTCGGCGCGCACGTCGCCGTCGCCGCCCGGGCGGCGGCGAAAGGGCACGGCAGCCTGGCCCGTGACTTCGGCTGGTGCCTGCGGTGGCGGGACGCCCGGTGGCTGCCGGTGGGGGCGGCCGGGCAGCTCGTGAGCACCGCGGCGCTCTGGCCGATCTGGCGGCTCACCGGCGAGCGCGATCCCCAGCAGCTCGTCGGTGTGCTGCGCGACGCGTCGCCGGCCGGGTTCGTGTGGGTGGCGCTGGCGGTCGTGGTGCTGGCTCCCGCCGGTGAGGAGCTCGTGTTCCGCGGGTTGCTCCTGCGGTCCTTGGCGCGCCGGATGCCGGTCCCGGCCGCGGTGGGGGTGGGCGGGGCGGCGTTCGCCGTGGTGCATCTCCTCGATCCCGGCGCGGTGCTCGTGCTCGCCCCGCTGCTGGGCCTCGCGTTCGCCGCCGGCGCGCTGGCGGTGCGCACCGGCGCGCTGTCGGCCCCGATGTGGCTGCACGCCGGGTTCAACCTCGCCACGGTGGTGCTCCTGGCACTGACCCGCTGAGCCGCCGCTACCCGGCCGGCATCATCCCTGAAATCATCCTCCTCATCCCCGGATCATGCTCCAGATCGGTGCGCCGGGGGGTCGACGTCACCGGTGGACGTGATGCCCGCACGGCGGGCGGGAGGCGGACGAGGAGGACGGCGATGCAGTGCCGGCGATGCGCCAAGCCGCAGATGGTGGAGATCCGCATGACGGTGGCCGACACCGACCTGCGGTTCGTGCGGTGCCTGCGGTGCGAGGCGCAGCACTGGTTCGCACCCGACGGGGAGGTGCCGCTGCGGGCGGTGCTGGATCTCGCCCGCGTCACCCGCTGAGCAGGGGCAGGCCGGTCGTCTCCGGGGCCGGGTGCCGACGGCACCACCCGGCCCGTCTCGCGGCGGAGACGACCGGACGACCTCAGGGGTGATGCGGCGGTGACGGTCGGGCCCTTCGGGGCCCGACCGTCGCGTCCGGGCCCGGGCGCGACGGGCTGTCATGCTGACGTGATGCACGTCGACGAGCGGTCTCCGGCGACGGTGCCGGCGCCGCCGGTGCTGCCGGTGGCGTCCCGGGTCGACGAGCCGCTCCCGGGACCCGTCGGGGCCGCAGCCGTGCTCTGGCGGTGGTGTGCCCTCGCGGTCGTCGGGGCCTGCGTCGCGGTGGTGGCCTGGCAGTGCCGGCCGCACCTGCTCCTGGCCGACACCACCGCGGCGGGTGGCGACATGGGCGCGCACGTGTGGTTCCCCGCCTTCCTGCGGGACGAGCTCCTGCCCCGGCTGCGGGTCGCGGGGTGGAGCCCCGACTGGTTCGCCGGGTTCCCCGCCGGGCAGTTCTACTTCCCGCTGCCGGCGCTGGCCACCGTGGTCGCCGACCTGTTCCTGCCCTACAACGTGGCG
>Ga0308410_1001807_pt1 | contig 12349 bp, 8 predicted proteins | sample HotsprOSTMatCore_FD_203467 | JGI IMG/M metagenome (GOLD analysis project Ga0308410, IMG submission 203467) | Hot spring phototrophic mat microbial communities from Octopus Spring, Yellowstone National Park, Wyoming, United States -... | ecosystem: Environmental > Aquatic > Thermal springs > Hot... | reverse complement strand
GCCGAAACTCTCCGTTGTAGACGGCAAAGCCAGAGGATGAGGTAAAGTGCGGTTCTTTCCGCAAGGGGGAAACGGGCCTCGCCAATCGGCGTTTTCACGGGGGGAAGAAACCGCATATTAGCTCTTCGAGTTAGCTCTGCAGGCCCGGAGGAGGTGATGCTGCTCCATCCTGGATTTGGGGCTTCGGGGGATCCCAGATTCGTCGGTGTAGCAATAGCCTACGGGGGTTCCCATAGGTGCCGTACCCTCCAGAATAGTTCCGCCGACGGGCCTTCTCCGAGACTTTCGGGGGTGAGGCTGACCGAACCTCATTCTGCCGCAAGTTGCTCCTCGGGAAGGCCGTTAGGAAAAAGCAGACCGACAGGGACTCCCCGTCAACCGCTCCTCCTGGTAGCGAAATCCCAAAAACCCTTTAAGAAGGCAAGGGAGCCCTTGCCGATTGATCGCACCGGAGCGTCGGTGCCACAAGCGAAAAAGCCGGAGCCGACAGTCTGTGGATGGCTCCTAAACCGACGAATTTGCGCGCCTCGAAAGAAGTCCCGATTTTATCTTTGCGGCGATAAGCCCTTAGGCACAGAGCGACCCCGCACAACCTCTGGTCCGGATTTGGCAGATTTCCTCTGGCCGGAGTCCTCGGTGGGGCAGATCACAAACCGAGCGGTAAAGATGAACTCCGACGTAAGGGCCTACTGTAATCGATGATTCGCTGAATGCTGTAATCGATGATTCGCTGAGTGAAAAGGACAAGGACTTGACATCTCCCGAGGGCCCTTTTAATCGAGTCAACTGCTCCGAAACTCTGGCGACGGAAAACAGTTGGTCGTTCTCATAACTTTGCTGAGCAAGGATCACTTAATCCAGTGATCCAGTGGTCACACGGTGATCCCGCTCAATCCCTCGGGGCCCCCGGATTCAGCTCGTCGCGAGCGACTCCATATCAAGGAGCTGGCACATCCGCTCAACGAGCCTTTCAACCTCAAAAGGCTTATGCATGAAATCGTCTGCCCCGGCTGCCCGGAGTTCGGAAACTTTGTCTTCTTCCACCATCCCGGAGATGCAGATTATCCGAACGTCATCCAGGGAGGGATCACTCCGGACCCGTTGACAGACCTCCTTGCCATTAATATCCGGTAGCATGATATCCAGGACGATGATGTCCGGCCGGTATTCTTTAACCATCATTCCGGCGTCGAAGCCGTTGTTAACGCTGCGGACTTCAAACCGGCCGTCTTTCTCCAGCACATCGGTAATCAGTTCGACCAACTCTTGGTCGTCGTCCACGATGAGGACTTTTCGTTTTCCGCTCTCCAAGGCATCTGTCGGGATTCCGTTATCCCGCATGAAAGCGTAGAGCTGGTCGCGGGGGATTCGCCGGAATCGGCTTCCGGGTACCCGGAACCCTTTCAACTGGCCGGAGTCGAAGCAGCGAATGATCGTTTGTTGGCTAACTTTACAGATCTTTGCTGCTTCGCCCGTGGTGAAGACGGTCTTGTTAGCCCACTGTTTTTGCGAGTCCCTTTTTCGTGCCATGGGCGTGTCTTTGCCGTTTCCATGCAACCCAGGCGGGGTGTCGGCCCCCCGCCATCTTGACTTACCTCTTCCGTGGCAACACTACCCTAGCAGCTGGCGGTAGCCTTGGAAACCCTTACGAGTTGCCTAGGCCACCGGGGCATCTCGGCTCATCCGGATCTGCCGACCTTACCGAATTTGCCGATTGCCCTAATTATAACTATTTTTCCATCCCTGTCAATACAAGTCTCGAATTTCCAAAGGGTTGCGGAAAGATGGCCATCGGGAGATGCTAGCGCTTGTCCGGCCTGCGGATGTCAATTTTTCCTCCTCGTGCCAATTACCCAGGCCTTGCGGTTTGCCCGATGTTATCGCTTTGCCGGCTGCCCACCCGGACCGATAGACCGACGATCCCTACCGGTGGTCTTGCCGGCAGCGGCAGGCAGTGCCAGCAATCGGTATTGTTAAAGTGTCTAAATCCTCAAATCCGCCACTTTTGTCAAGTCAGAAAATTTCCGCTCTCTTTTTATTTTCCCTGCGTCAACTATCCGCTGGAAACCCCCGAAGTGCCGGTCCCTCCCTACCCGCCGGCCTCGATTAATAGCAACTTCTCATTTTTCCAGGGCCGCGGGCTATCCTTCGGCCCTAGTTGTGGGACCTTCGGGGGTTAGAAGTCGGAGCACCCGTCGGCCGGAGCGACCACGTGAGGAGCCTTTCGGAAAGAACCTCGGCAAATTGCCAGGCTAGACAAAGTTCCCAGTGCGAGTGCTTTCCGGAAACGAACCCCGGGCCATGGCTTTCCAAAACCGATCGGACGGATGAATCCTAGCGAGGTTTCCCAAGAATCCTTAGCCGAGGGTTGATGCCGTCACCGCAGCAGTTCATGAGTCCCCACCTTTCTCATGCTGCATGGCCCACACCTTCTACATTCCCCATTGTCACACAAGTGGCACGGGCAGTTTAGGGTGCTTACCCCGAAGGAGACCGGGGACCTGGTCGTTGGATAACCCCGATATTGAGAACTTTTGAAGAAAAGCTTCCTCGAGAAAAATAAAACCCGCCGGAATGAAGCCGACTGTTGCCTTCACACGATCCTGCCCGGGAGCATTCGGCGGCTAGTCGAGCCAATCTCGTTTGGCGATCCGCTCGGGGGTGTACACCTCGGTGACATAGCTAATATCCTTACTGATGAGGGCTTCTACCTCCAGTTTGAAGCCGTTTTCCAGGAGCTGTTTGATTTCCCGTTGCCATTCTTTTTTGTGGGCGAACCAGGGGTATTTTGCGATTTGCAAGGCCCGTCGGCGGTCGACCTGGCTGAGCTCGATTTTCACGCTATCGGAGAGGCCACACCGTTCGAAATCGCAACTGCGGAGTCCCAAGAATTTGGCATCGGGGATGGCCATCCGCGGGGATTCGTAAGCCAGGTTGATTGAGCCCTGTTTGATGACGCTATAGATGTAATATCCCCAAGGATCGTTGTCGAGCAGGCAGTAAATTGGCAGCCCCAGTTCATTGTGTAGTCGGTAGAGAAGTCGGCGGACACCGCGGGGCGGCTGCCCCGCCCCGTGAGTAAGGATGCAATTGTGCTTTTGCCAGAACTTATCCTCGTTAAAGCGGCTCCATACTGTACCTTTTTCTACATGGAGAACAAACTTGGCATTGCACTTTTTAAATTGGATGACATCCGGCTCCACAATGGACGGAATGGCATAGCCCCCGGAGCCCATTCGGCTGCAGTCAATCTCATCTCCGCTATCGATTAGCACGATGTTGCCCACCATGTCGCCTCGCTTGTCCGCATAAAGGTGCAGTTGCTCCCGAAGGCTATCCAGAAGGACTTCCATGTCCTCAATGATGGGATCACATTCCTCTTGGGTTTCGAAAGTATTCTCGTTGGTGCCTTTAATCTTGTGCTTCAGCCGATAATAAAGCCCCCGGATGCTGAGGGTCTTCCCGGCGTGAATGAGCTCGGCGGCCCCTTTGGCCACCAACAAAGTCTGCATGAACGCTTTCGCTTGGTGCAAGTTGAAAAGATGTCGCCGGTTGGTACTCCGTCCCATCTCAATGATGCGTTTGCGAGGGCACCAACGCACGTTGGAGAGTGTGCGGGAAGGGATGTCGAGGAAGGGATCGCGGCCGGCTTCGGCCAACTGGACAATCCGATCGGCAAGCGATTCCAATTTTTGCAAGGTCCGGGCATCTGCCGCCGTGAACACTCGCGGAGCTGGTGCCGATGGATGTGTGTCTTCTTTTATCTTCCGTTTGGCCATGGGAGTACTCGCAACGTTAAGGTGTAAGGAAACGTAGGAAATGGTGATTTGGACCAATCAAAGTGATTGGATGAACCTTTTGGAGGTGGCTGAATCTGAACAAAAGTCCCGTAGGCTTTGCTGTGTATTCGCGGGGGAGTATTTCAAAGGCAACTCTCTTGGGAAAGTTTTCACCTTGCTCCCTATCCCACGGATGATCCCGGTGCCGCCGTTATCTCGTTGTTGCTTCCTGGGCGAGGAAACTTTTTTCCGGAATTGTGCTCGTTCCCTCCGGTTGGAAATCTTCCACAATAATGACGCTGTCGTCGGCGAGGCCTTCTGCCTCGATGAATCGGCCATGCTCGTCGAGCTTCATATCTGCTTCGGCAGTTTTCTTTTTGGCCACGGCGATTAGCCTTTCCAGCAATTTTTCCCGGTCCACCTGGCGGATGGAACTTACAGCATCGGCTACTTCGCTCAGGTACCGGAGGAAGATGTTACGTCGTTGGCCCTCGTGGTGAACCCGCTGGCGGCGAAGAAGATACATTTTTAGCTTGCGTCCCACCGCCTGTAGGGCCAGGCGGATCTCCCGCTGGATCTCCGGGTAGGCGGCAATTGCTTCCTTAGACTCGCTGGTGAAAGGTACCCAAACACTGGCCATATGCACCATCACTGTTACCGGGCCCGTCGGAAGGGAACCTTTCGTCTGACTCAGTCCGTAAGCCCGCCAATTCATCTGGGCAATCGTCTGGGTGATTACGCAAGCTCCGGCCTGGAATTGAAGCGGTACACGATTGGCAAACCGGAGCACGGTCATAGTTTGCCCCTCTTGGAGGTTGACCGTGCTAAGGGCATGATGCAGGCGATCAATCTCGGAGGAGCTTAGCTTTGCGGGATTCATCCGGCGGCGGAGCTTGGCCTCTTGGATGATTTTATCCGCCCCCACAGGCCCAAGCCCATCGAACTGGGTGATGAGGAACTGCCGTAAAGTTCGGGCATCGCTTTCGGCTAAAAGTTCTTCAAGGGCTTCTCGGGACAGTCGCTGAACCGTGGGGCCGCCGCCGTAGGCAAGGGCCACTTCGATCACAAAGGGATTCCCCCGGTAGACCGCCGGAGGTCGCGTGGCAGCAGCATAGAATTCCGCCCGAACTACTTGCCGAAGTCCTTCCAAAAGTAGTTTTTCCCCGATGGGCACAACGCAGTCCGCCGAGGGTGCCGGAATTTTTGTCTCTTGGATAGCCCGGTACAGGGCCTCCGCCGCCTCAGGACCTAGCCGCTTTGGGCTCACGCGGGGGCTAAGCTCTGCCTTTTCGCAGATCCGACGAGCTATCGTGGATGTCACTCGGGAGAAAGAGCTCACTAAGAATTGATGAAGTGTTCCGGCCGAGCTCTCTTTGAGCATCGATACCAGGGTGCCCAGTTCTACTCCATAAGGATGGGGTTTAATCTCTTTCGGCTCCGGTGGGAGTTCTGCCGTGGCCCGAGAATAACTCCTTTCGTTACCTTCCGGATCGCGATAGTGCAGAGTCACATGCGGGTTTGCGATCGCCGTCATCTCGAGGTATTCGTCGACACTGCCCCGACCCCGCTGGTATCGTGCTTCTAGCTCGATGGTGACCCGAGTGCCATGGGGAACATCAATCCACTCAATCCCATGACGCTGCATCCACTTTACCCCGGCCTCTCCCGGCGGAATGTCCACTCCTTCACCTTTTCCGTTCAGGATTTGCGGCACATTCCGTTTGGTGTCGATTTGAATCTCGTAATAATGGGCCGGTTTATCGGGACCGATTTTCGAGATGATGGACACCGGCTTGCCGGTGGTCAGCAGACCATACATTCCTGCAGCACTGATGCCGATTCCTTGCTGTCCACGACTCATGCGGAGACGATGGAATTTCGAGCCGTAGAGAAGCTTTCCGAAGATCAAGGGAATTTGTTTTTTCAGAATTCCCGGCCCGTTGTCTTGAACTGCCACCCGGAAACGGTTAGCACCTAGGGCTTCGATCTTAACCCATACTTCAGGAAGGATTCCCGCCTCTTCGCAGGCATCGAGGGCATTGTCCACTGCCTCCTTGACTGTGGTAAGCAGTGCTTTCCGGGGATTATCGAACCCAAGCAGGTGCCGGTTTTTGGCGAAAAACTCGCTGACGGAAATATCCCGCTGAGCAGCGGCCAGCATTTGGGCGGTCAGTTTCCGCCGGGAGGATGACGTTGGCACTCCTGCCGTCCGACCGTTCGAACTTGTTTCGGCGGAAGAATGGTGCTGGTTCCCTGGTGTATTTTCTTCTGCAGTCACACGCTTGTCTAAGTTCACCATAGGCTAGTATCTTGATTGAACCGGGAATGTTACATCGCAACCGAAGTCGACGAATGATTGTTTTCCCACATCGAGAGAAAGTCGACGGATCTTTGTGCTCCCATATTGAGAATAACTTCAGGGATACTTGTTCTCCCATATTGAGAAAAACTCGACGGAGGCCCGTACTTCCATATTGAGAATCTTATCGTTGCCAAGGGTTTTACTCGGAGGGATTTTCCTGTTAAAGGCTACCACCCGTTTCGCCTAATCTCTGTCCGAGCAACCAGGTGGGAATTCCGCTTTTGGCTCCCCGCTGGTATTAGCCGCTGTCGAGAGATATAAGGGGGGGAGGCCGCTTCAGAAGCAACTGCCTTCCCCGAACACACCCTTTGAAGAGCGGACGTTTTCACCCGGAAGGATCGGTCGAAGGAAACGAGCGTTATCATTAGCAAATTAGGTGCTTTTGACACACGAGAGTTTTATCCCCGATCGATCCGGTGAGATCTCCACCTAGGGCCACCTCCGCTTTTTAAAGTCAAAGAGTATAATCACGATCGATTTTGTGATGTTCCATAGTTCATAAGACACTATGGATGGGTCTTGTGGAAACACTGGGCTCACCTCGCCGAAACCGATTGACGCTGGGTTGATGCAGCCGCTGCCATTCGCCCGAAAAGATGACCTTCTTACAGAAGGTTTTCTCTCTGAATACATAACTTAATGTGTAAACTTGGTTTGGAAAATGCCCTGTTCGTGCAATTGCTTAGCTCGGATTGCGGATATTGCCGAAGAAAATCAACGAGGGCCGTTTTTTGTGCCTAACGGGGGCACCTTATGACCCTGGACGTTTTAGGGTGAACCTGGAAAAAAGTTAGGGTGAGCGTGCAAAAAGAGTTAGGGTGAGTGTGCAAAAAGAGTTTAGGGTGAGCCTGGGAAAAGAGTTAGGGTGAGCCCGGAAAAAAAGTCAGGGTGAACCTTGAAAAAAGGGACCGGAAAAGGAGAATCCCAGTATGCGAGGGCTGTGGATCAGAGCGTTGCTCGTCGGAGTTTTTGCCTGCCTGTGGTTGCTCGGGGTTGATGCCTCCGCCCAGGGGTTCCGGCAGCGGACGGCCGGCGACCTTTTCTACAACTACTATGTGGCTCCAGGACCTAACGGGATTGGTGCCGAACTTTACCCCGCCCCTCGGCCGGCTCCACCTTGGGTTGGTCATACCTTCATCACTTATGAACCCCTAATGCCTCATGAGTTTCTTTATCGTCATCAGCGGGTTTACATTCGCGTGCACCCGGACGGAAGGGTTACCAGAACCTGGGTTTGCTGGAAGTAGGGGGACACATCAGACGGCCGGTTTTAAAAGAGCTCACTGCCGGCGGGAAGCCACTTCGCTAGGGGTGGTCCTGCAGTTCTGGAATCGGAGACCTTTGGGGAAATCGAGATCGCAGGTTTTGCCACACACTGGGCTGAACGGCGGGGCAGTGATTCCCCGGGGTTGGGACAGGAGTGAAATCGCTCAAACTTTGGGAAGTTAATCCGCTTAAACTTCCGGGTGGTGACGAACACTGGGTGGGCCTGAGACAGTGGTGACTAAAGACTCGTCGGGCCTAAGACAAGTGCCGGACGGTGTGAGTGCGTGAGCCAAGTTTTCGAGGACAGACCTTCGAGGACAGACCTATGGTTGGAACGAGGTTTCAGTTTTGGGGTTGCCTTATAGGGATAGGGTTGCTGCTTGGGAACCCGACAATCGGCTCCGCACAAGCGGATTCGGATTCGGAGGGGAGCCTACCAGGGGTGATGACGGCGAGTAACCCGGAATTTCAGAGGCCGGTTCCTATGACAGGGCACCGCCCGGCACCACCCTGGGGGGTATACGGTGGTTGGGAGTTCGTTCTCCTCCACCCGGGAACCGCGTGGCATGCCGGTTATTATCATCCGGCCTGGGGCTTGCCAGTAGCCCTGGTAGTACCACCACGAGCTCGATTCGAGGCTCAATACGGCTGGGGGGTGGGAGGCTCCAGATCGGCCTTCATTGGCCATCAATTTTCTCGAAATTATCCCGGTCCTGGTCAGATCTACCGGCAGGGCTTACGGCCTGCCCCGCGATGGATATCTGATACTTCCCAGTTTGGGGTTTATGCCGTCCGTGGACCGTGGTGAGCCGAAGGTGGTGCCTATGGGGACGAGGGCGGAAGATTTCTGCCTGATTGGACAAGCGGCTAAGTGAGTGCAACAGCTTTCTATTTTGGGTAAAGAGGTTTTACCACTTTTGGGTAAAGAGGTTTTGCCACTTTGAGTGGGCGATCATATCGCTTTAGGTGGATACCCTCCCTTGCCGGAGGGTGTTTTTATTTGGCTAACACGCTGCGGCGGCTGGGCTTTCCTTGCGGAGACCTTGGGCGAAGGGCCTCTGCTTCCGAGCGGCTGTCGCGATTTTCAGCGGGGGTGAGTCCTTCGAGGTGTCGGGCGGATGCTAGCAGCTGAGGCTGAACTCCAAGGAAATAGACCGCCCCTGCCACTGCCAAGAGGATGCTAAAGATCCGCACTACAAGAGCGACCATTAATCCTTGTCCGGGTTGCATGAAGGTTCCTGCTTCGGTGGGAACCACCAGGTAGAGGCGGTCCAGAACAAACTCGAAAGGTCCCATCGGCAAGGGCACGACCCCTGCGGAATTGCTCAGCGGTGCCAACACCAAATGCATCTGCCATGAGGGTACCTGACTAAATAGGGCTTTGGCTGCCAAATACACCGCTGTGGCATAAGCGATGTCCAAAAGGAATGTGATGGCGGCACACACCAGGAGCACCTGCCAGGCAGCCCGATACCGCCGGATGGCTTGCCCTAGACGGACCAACTGTCCCCCGACCCACGGAACTCGGGCAACGCTCCCGGATATCCACGAGGGCCACGAGGGGGGCAGGAGAATGAGGAGGGCACCCAGCAAGCCCCCGAGTGCGATCCCCCATACCACATAGCAAAGCCAGGCGATCTCCCCGGAAACTCCTCGCCAAAAGCCGGTCCAGACGATAGCGAGGCCCGAGACGGCAAAAAGCATGTACAAACCGAGAGCCCGATCGACCAAAACGGTGGCCACGGCCTCCGCCGGCGTCGATCGCTCCAACCGGGCTAAGAGATACATCTTCACCAAATCCCCCCCAACCACTCCCATGGGGGCCAAGTTTACAAGATAGCCGATCATCCCGAGCCGAAGGGCCTCCCCGTGGGCAAAATGAATCCCCAGTGCCCGAACGAGATATCCCCACCGCAGAAAGCAGAAGATGGCCGAGGCCAGAAAAAAGCCAATCGCCGCCACCAGGAGCCCCCAATTTTTATCCTCGCGGAGTAAGAGAGCAAAGGCATCATTCCGGATGGCATCCCACACGAGATACCCGATCAGAGCCCCCGAGGCTCCGAGTTTTAAGGCAAAGGTAAAAAATCGTTTCACGTTGCTTACCTTGATCTCCGACGATGGATTTAGATTTAGAATGATTCGTCCCGTTTCCTCGCTTCAATCCGAAAATCCGAAATTGGAACCCAAATGCCCTCGAAATTGGAATGCCAATTTGCCTCGATCTGAGGTGGACGGCCACCACCGCAAGCTATTTGCCCAGAGGGAAAGATCTCCAGGGCAAAAGCCATACAAGCCGGCCAGCAATTTCCCCGCTGCCTGGTGCCAGCTGGAGAACGGTCTTCCCGCCAAACGGCTGCTGCTAGCGTTTTCCGACATGCCACCGAACGCTTGCGGGAACCGTGGCACCGCCTTGTTTCTCTCGCTCCAACATAGCCGGAGGTGGTTTTACCGGTAAAACCTGGTTCACCAGGAGGTTACCCAGTGGCCCTTTCGGGTGACCCCCGCTGTTAGCCCAACACCCGGTTTTGGAATTTGCCTACTTGCCCAGCCGAGTCTTTGCCTGCTTGCGTGGCCGCGATCTTTCCCGTAGGTTCTCGGGGTGATTTTGCATCCGGCGAACTAAGAGGTTCTCAAGCCTTCCACCACTTCCCCGTCGGTGTAGGGGAAAGCATGCAATTGTCCGCATAGCACCATTCGTTAAGACCACTTCCCCGTTGGGCTAGGGGAAAGCCTGGGGGTTATCGGAGAGCGGCCGCTGGTCGCACCACTTCCCCGCTCGTGTAGGGGAAAGGTCTTACACCCTCTCAATCGTTGGCGGATATTCACCACTTCCCCGTTCGTGTAGGGGAAAGACACCCTCTCGACGCCGTCGACGATGGCTCTAGGCCACTTCCCCGTTTGTGTAGGGGAAAGGGTATTTTCTCTCTTGACACCAAAGTGGACCGATTCTCTTGGCCAGGGCTGGAGCAGGTCCTGGGATCCTCCTTGTACAGCTTTGTACAAGGGGAAGGAAAAACTCCCGGCCGCCCGAGATATCTCTTGCTTGTGTTGCAGCGTGCAAGCGATTCCCCGGCTCCTAGTGGCCCGGTTTGCCCATTGTTTTGAGTTCGTGGAGTTCGCGTCGAAGCCGCTCCAGGTCTGCATCCACCATCATTTTCACCAATTCAGGGAATGACACAGTGGGTTCCCAGCCCAGAACCCGCCGAGCCTTGGAGGCATCACCTCGAAGAGTGTATACCTCTGCGGGTCGGAAAAGCTTGGGGTCCACCTCCACGTACTCCCGCCAATCAAGTCCCACGTAACCGAAGGCCAACTCGACTAGCTCCCTCACGGAATGCTTTTCGCCGGTGGCGATTACATAATCATCCGGCTTATCCTGCTGAAGCATCAACCACATTGCCCGGACGTAATCCCCGGCATACCCCCAGTCTCGCATGGCATCGAGGTTGCCAAGGTAAAGTTTTTTCTGTAAGCCCAGCTTAATTCGGGCCACGGCGTCGGTTACCTTCCGGGTGACAAATTCCTTGCCCCTGCGAGGCGACTCGTGATTGAAGAGAATGCCGTTGCAGGCAAAAATCCCATAGCTTTCGCGATAGTTGACGGTGATCCAATACCCATAGACCTTGGCCACGGCATAGGGACTCCGCGGCCAGAAGGGGGTTTGCTCGTTTTGGGGCTCGTACGGGGTGGCCCCGAACATCTCGCTCGAGCTCGCTTGATAGAAACGGATTGACGGATCGACCAACCGGATCGCCTCCAACATCCGGGTTACCCCCAAAGCGGTAAATTCGCCCGTCAAAAGGGGTTGTACCCAGCTTGTCGGCACAAAGCTTTGTGCAGCCAAATTGTAGACTTCGTCCGGTTGGACCTCCCGGATAAGATGCACCAGGGAAAGTTGATCGAGTAAATCGGCTTGGTGAAGATGGATTTGATCTTGGATGTGGGCAATCCGCTCAAAATTTTCCGTGCTCGAGCGGCGGACCATCCCATGTACGTCGTAGCCTTTCTCGAGGAGGAATTCAGCCAGGTACGACCCGTCCTGGCCGGTTATGCCGGTGATCAACGCCCGCCGTTTCACTGAGAAGTTCTCCTTATTCGGTCTACCCAGCTGTTTGGAGCTGGTCACGTATCCCCCGGAAGCTGATTAGGAATCTCCCCGGTGGAGTGGTTGCTGACCCGGTCCTTTGGGCAGCCCCAGTCCCCCGTTCCGACCCAACGCCGACTTGCAAAACTTATACCACCGATCGGATACCTTTAGAAAGAGGGTTCCGCGGGGGCTGAAACTTGCCCCCAGGTAATAGATGTGCTTCCAACCGCTGCCGTTTTGCATCGGCACTACCTGTGAGGGTTGGGTCTTGTGCACAAGCACCCTTGCCGCGGAGGTGCCCCGGGGCTGTTGTTCTCGCGGTACTTTCCCGCAGTTACCATGATCCTGGTTCTGGCTGACGTGTAACCGGGAGCAATGCAGGTGGAACTTGAAGGGAGATTGTTCCGGGAAGTGCATGGGTTCGGCCTGGTCCTTACCGGTCGCTTTCCCAGTCGGGGGGACCAAAGAGGTCTAAAAAGGTGGCCGGACCCATTTCATTTGGATTTGGGCCAAGAGAGCAAATTCTCGGCCATAAGCGGAGGGGAAAAAGCCATTGGCTGAAATTAACCTTTGTGGGGAGGAACGCCCGTGCAAGGACACACTAGGGATAGAGCTCCGGCGATTGGTTGGGAGCGATGGTTGGTTCCAGTCTTAGCCACCACTGGATTGGTCCTGGGTTTAAGGGCCACGGGAGCTGGCCTACTCGTAGGGGAAGAGGATTTGCTGAGGAGTAAGCGAAGCCATGGCGAGAGCTCGGCACTGGCGGGAATTGGCCGTGCTATCTCGGGTTCGGCAACCGGGGATGGAGTGGTGGTACGGCGGGTGTTCCGAGCAGAAGGGGCCGGGCCAAACCGA
>Ga0308410_1001801_pt1:0-10000 | contig 12357 bp, 8 predicted proteins | sample HotsprOSTMatCore_FD_203467 | JGI IMG/M metagenome (GOLD analysis project Ga0308410, IMG submission 203467) | Hot spring phototrophic mat microbial communities from Octopus Spring, Yellowstone National Park, Wyoming, United States -... | ecosystem: Environmental > Aquatic > Thermal springs... | reverse complement strand
CTTCTGATTGCATATGCCATATCATTTTTACTTCTTTTTTATTTTTATACAAAAAGTTTGAGAGTTGTTGCACTCCTTCTCTGGAATCAAAAATTACAATATCACCATCATTTATCAAATCAAAATTAAAACTCAAATAACTATCATCATAAGCTCTATAATTTCTGTTTTCAAAGGTTTTCCAATCTTTATGAACGTGATGAATCAAATTTGGATAGTTGAAATCTCTCCAAATCTCTTTTGCATAGGAAGAATAATGAAGGTTAACTTGAAAAGGTGGTTCTTTTAATAGAATTTTCCATACTTTTGTTCCTCCACCCAAAGCATTTTGCGTTCCAGAAAAGATAAAATGAACATTTTTTTTCATAATTGTCCTTAAAAATTAAGGTTTTATTCTAAAAACAAAAATTGTGTTTGTCAAAATTTCAAAGTTAATTTATAATTTAAAGAAGGGATTTTTATGAAAATACTTTATATATGGCATGCTGCCGTTGAAAAAAATTATAGAAAATTAATTTCTGAAATGGCAAAAGAAAATGAAATTTTTTTAATAACATCTCATAGATGGTATGAGAGTTCAAGGGATCAATTTTTTAAGAGAGATCCTGAAATAGATACAAACTTTAAGATTTTTAAATTTTTTGCTGTATTTCACAACCATATTCGTTCATTTTTTTATCTTAATATCTTCAAAATGATATATATTTTACTCAAAGTAAATCCAGAAGTAATATATCTTAAAGAAGAACCATATTCAATAAATGCCTTTCAGTGGGTATTTTTAGCAAAAATATTTAGCAAAAATGCAAAAATTGTTATAGAGAGTGATGAAAACTTGCCAATAAATCATCCAAAATTGTTTCTTTTGATAGAGAAATATGTTCTAAATAAAATTGATTGCCTTGCCTGTGTTCCCACAAAGGGAGAAGAACTTTACAGGTCAAAAAATTTTAAGAAAAAAATCTTAAAAACATTTTATTTCTATAATGAGGAGTTATTTAAGCCTATAGCTAAGGATATCGCAATTAAGGAGTTAAAGCTTTCCTTAAGTGGCAATCCTATAATTTTTGGTTATGCAGGAAGAATAACTGAAGAAAAGGGAATTGAAGACCTTTTAAATGCCTTTTTAATGCTGTTTAAAGAAAATCAAAACACAATGCTTTTGATAGCTGGAAAAGGAGAAACCTCATACGAAAATAAGTTAAAAAGCTTTGTAAAGGAAAATAATATTAATGTTTGTTTCTTGGGTTCTCTTCCATTAGAAAAGCTTGTATTTTTCTACAATGCCTTGGATGCCTTCATTCTACCATCTCATTCCACAAGCTGGTGGATAGAACAATTTGGCAGAGTTATAATTGAATCAATGGCTTGTGGTACACCTGTCATTGGTTCTTCTTCTGGAGAAATACCAGTAGTTATTAACAACAATGAGTTAATTTTTGAAGAAAAAAATACTTCCCAGCTTTTTGAAATAATGAAAAAATTTGCGGAAGGAAAGATAAAAAAAGAAAAAATATCAGAAAGCGTGCTAAAAGAAGCTTATAAATACTCCATAAAAAATGTAGCAGAAAACAAACTAAATATAATGAAAGAAACTTTAAAATGTTGAAATCATAACTCTTGTTTTAAAATTTCTTCAACATCAAATTTCATACAAGCATAGTCATATCTACATTTCATCTCGCAAGGAGAGTCGGGACAATATATTTTGAAATTAGTTATATTACTTCCAACAGCTCTCCATTGATTTATATCACTTACTCCAGAATAAAAAACCAAAGTTTTCACTTCTGTCATTGCAGCTAAATGTGCTGAAAGACTATCCACAGTAATTATTAAGTCTGCTAATTTAAAAAACTCAAAGAGAGATTTTATATCAAACACTCCTGTTGCTATAGTTAAATTTTCTTCTTTTGTGGCTATTCTTTTTGCAAAATTTTCTTCTGATTTACTACCTGTTATAACTACATAATAACCATTTGATATTAAAATCTCCAACACTTTTTGCCATCTATCAATAGAAATAGTTTTCACCATATTACCAGCTCCGGGATGTAAAATAGCAATTTTTGAAGTTGTATTAAGGCTATTATAAAATTCTTTAGCTTTAGCTATATCTTCTTCTTTAGTAAAAAGTTGCGGCTTTAAATCAATAATAGCTTTTTCTATTCCAATGGGTTTTAAAAGTTCAAGATAGTGTTCTAACTCATGTTTTCCTTTTTCCCATTTAACTTCGTTTGAAAGCAAAAATCCAAAGCCCGCAGTTCCATGCCCTATTGTGTATTTTATGTTTCCAAGCAATGCTAAAGAAATCAAATTTCCCCTTCTGGATCTTAAAAATAAACCAATATCATATTTTTCTTTTCTTATTTTTATTAAAGATGAGAAATAAGTTTTAATTGATTCAAATATTTTTTTTATTTTAGATAAATTTTTTCTATTTGCGAAAGCTACATTTATAACAAACTTATGTCTTATGTATGGATTGTTTTCAATAATAGGTAAAGCCCATTCTCCACAAACTATATCTATCAAAGCTTCATTGTATTTATCTTTCAAATGTTTAAAAATAGAAGTAGTAAGTATCATATCTCCTAAATGATCTGGTTTAACAATAAGAATTTTCTTAATGCTTTTTGGTACTTTTTTATTTATAAAAATACTAAAAATAGGTTTAAAAAGAGTGTCTATTAAATACAATAAAAAAACTTTAAAAAGGCTTTTAGTTAAATATTTTCCCATTTATAAAATTTCCAAAATACTATTATTAATTATAAAATCAATTTTAGAATCTGTAAAATTTGAGAAATTTCAAAGAATATTCTATAATTTATAAAACTAATATGTAGACTTTTAGATTGAGTTTTTTAGATTTTCTAGCAACGGACTCATAAATTGAAGGTTTATCAGCAAGAGAGCTAATATCAAAATATGGTAACCCTCTCTATGTATATTCAAAAAACATAATAAAGAATAGATATCAAGAAATAAAAAATTCTGTAAAATACAATAAATTCAAGATTCATTATGCAATGAAAGCAAACTCTAATTATGATGGTAAAGCCAAACTTATACGAAAAAAGAAACTTTAAGAAATCTTATTTCTACAAAAGTTTGATAATTTATGAAAAGAGAACTGATAGAAAAAGTAAAGCTCTGGTCGAAAAAAACTGGTACAAAAAGAGTAATAGAAAATTTTACTTGGTTAACTGTCTTTCAAGTTTTAGAAAAGCTTATACCTTTAATAACTATACCCTATCTCATTAGAACTATAGGTATAGAAAAGTGGGGACTTACAACTTTCGCTTTAAGTTTTATTCAATACTTTAACACTTTTGTAGATTATGGTTTTAATGCAACTGCCGTTCGTGAAGTCTCATTTAATCAGGATAATCAAAAAGAATTAAACAGGATATTTTCAGAAGTAATGTTTATAAAATTTTTTCTAACCTTGATAAGCTTTATAATTTTTTTGGCTTTTGTTTTATCAATAAAAAAATTCTCAAAAGAATTTTTAGTTTTTCTTTTTACTTTTGGTTGGGTAGTAGGACAAATGCTTTTTCCACTGTGGTTTTTCCAAGGAATGGAGAAGATGAAATTTTCTACTATACTTTCATCTTTTGCAAAAATAGTATTTTTAGTATTAATATTTATAATTGTCAAAAAAGAAAGTGATTATTTTCTTGTCCCACTCTTAAATTCTATGGGAATGATATTAGCTGGAATAATTGGATTATTAATAGTAATTTTCAATTTTAAAGTAAATTTTATAATTCCAGATATAAAAAATGTAGTTAAAACCTTAAAGGAAAGTGGAAAGGTTTTTATTTCAAATACAAGAATATTTGCTTTAGGTTTATTTACTGATAATACAATTGTTGGCTATTATGGTATAGCAGAAAAGATTGCATTTTATCTTGGCATGCCTTTTGGGCTTTTCGCTCAAGCAATGTATCCAAGACTTTCCAATTTTTACTCTAAAAGCAAAGAGAAATTTTATAAGTTAATAAAATATCTAAACATCGTTGCATTTTTATGGGGAATATGCCTTTTTACAATTGGGATTTTGTTTTCGTCATTGATAGTTTTGCTTTTAACTGGTAAAACTATAACTTACGAAACAAAATTTTCTTTAATTTTTTTACTAATAGGTACCTCTTTTGTGCAAATTAATACTTTTAGAATACAATATTTTTTAGTCACACAGAAAATAAATACATATACAAAAATTCATATAACATCTGGAATAATAGGGATGATTGTAATATTTTTACTTTCATACTTTTATAGCTTTAAAGGGACAGCTATTTCTGTAATGCTTGTAGAGGGTTTGACCCTGAGTTTATCCTTGATTTATGGGAGGAAAAGAGAAAAATATGCTAAATAATGTTATCGATTTTCTTGCGAAAGTATGTTCTAAATTAGTAGAACAATTTATTTATACATTTAGTATTTTACCTCGCTTAGGAATTAGGAGAAAGATATTTTCTTGCCCGAAAGAAAATAAAATAGTGCTTATAGAGAGTTTTAAAGTTTCCTTAAATCCAAATGAAGAATTGTTTTTGTCATTTTGCAAAAAAGACAATCCAATTTATGAAGAATATTATCAACAAGATATATTTTATTGTAATTTAAAAAATGTGTTATTTTATGGCGATTCTTCAGGTATATATGTTAAAGAAACCAAGAAAGTCTTATTAGATTCATTGATGGACTATTCTTCTTATATTCATACAAGAATATCAAATCCTTTAACTTTTGTTAAGAAAATTAAAAAAAAAGGAATTTTTACTTCTATAGATCACTTTCCGTGGACTAAGAACAATCATTACCATTGGTTATGTGAATGTATACCAAGGCTATATATTTTAGAAAAAATAAACGAAAATTTTGAACAACTTAATCTTATAATTTCGGAAGAGTTATCAGATAAGCAAAGAGAAATGTTGTTTCCATTTATTTATGATAAAGAATTTATAACTGTATCAACTATTCCACGATATGAAGCATGGGAAATAGACCATTTTATTTTTCTTTCTTTTGTTACACAACCAGGAAGTGGATATATACCAAAACAAATAATTGAATTTATTCAAAATAAGTTTTTTGCATATTATCAAATAAGGAAAACTACTAATCATAGAAAAATATATATATCTAGAAAAATTGCAAGAAATAGAAAAATACTAAATGAGGATAGTATTATACCTATTCTTGTAAAAAAAGGTTTTGAAATAGTTTTTTTAGAGAAAATGAGTATAAAAGATCAAATTCAACTTTTTTTTGAATCAGAAGTAATAATTGGACCACATGGTGCTGGATTTTCAAATATAATTTTTTGTCAAAAAAATACAAAAGTATTAGAATTATTTTCTTCTGACAATGTAAGAAGTTTTTTCTTCTTTTTGTCAAAATCAAATGAATTAAACTATGATTATTTAATATGTGAAAAATCAGATAAAAATGAAAACTTTAATGTAGATATTTATAGTTTTGATAAAAAGTTAGAGAAACTAGGAATAATTTAACTCCTTGCTTACCAATAGTCAAGTAATATGTAATTTTAGATTATCAATAAAATTTTTGGTCTCTTTAAAAAGTAAAGTTAGTGAAAAAATTCTCTATTATTACGTAAGAAATAAAATCCACTTTTTTTTGACTTATTATCCAGAGCCAAAATATAAAATAGGCTTATTTATATCCTTACTACGAGATATTTACGGCAATGCAATAAAAAGATGGAAGATAAAAAACCTTATTGTTATTATAAAGGCAATTATAGATGGGTTAAAGAATAAATTAGGGCAAATTTAAAATTATCTTTCCCCCAACTTAATACATTTTTTCCCGACTTCATCGGTAAAATTTTGTAATTTATTACCTAGCAAAAAGTTAAGTTTTTTACAAGGCACTACACATACTTTTACCTTATTGGTTTAACATCTCTGGATTAGTTTATCTCGAAAGGAAGGCTTGAAAAGGTTTTATTTACTACTCTGTATATCCTTCTTGCATTCTCTGTTGCAGCTGAAGGAACTCTCTATCTTTTCCCGGTTTTCGTGTCCTTTAATATGCTAATCTGAACATTAAGTAATTCATTATCTTTCGCCATACCAATATGACGAACAATGACTTGCCTTACCTTGCCATCCTTGCAAGTTTCTGTCCCGTGTTTTTGCCCATTTTACGATGAAGTCGGGATTATCCTTTAAATAACTTGAATCCTATTGATAATATTACAAGTGCAAAGCCAGTTAATGCCACAAGTGAAAATCTTCTATCATTCCCGGGAAAAGCATACTCACTGTATGTTTGATTTGATTTTTTTACTTTCTTATTAGAAAAAAAAGAAAATATATTCTTTATTCCTTCAGATTTTTTATTTGTGGAAATGTAACTAGAATTTTTTGAAGTTTTTAATGTATTCTGGCTTAAAGTTGTAACTTTTACACTTTCTGATTCTTTCTCTTTTTTTGTCGGTTTTACAGTAGACCTAACATTTGAAGTACAGGAAGCAAAAACCAAAAAGATAACTATTATTGACAGAGCTACCAAAATACTTTTTCTCATAAACTCCCCTGAAAAATTTAATTTAATTCTAATTGATTTAAACTTCGGAAGTAATTCCTTATAACTTAAAAAGATAAAAGAAAAAATAATGAAACTAAATCAGCTGACAATAAGTACCTGTTGAAATTATAAAATTTTCATAAAAACTTACAGAATTACAAGTTCCAACATATAAAGAAGTTAAATCCCATATCCTTTGCCAGAAATACAATTTTTGATAAAAACAAAAGGCAAGTAAACCCCTAGTTAATATATTAAGCAGATCATGCTAAATTAAGCCTCATAAAAATAGAATTGATAGATTTCAGGGAATTTTTTCTTTAAGTCATCTCTAAGCACCATTTCAACTTCCTTTGCAGTCCGCTTTGTTTTAACAGTCTGCCATAACTTTTTGCAATCGGAAAGCTTTGATTGAAGAATAATTGATTTAACTAACGGTATATATGTTGGATTTACACTGAAATTTCTAACACCCAATCCCAGTAATAATCTAATATAAAGGGGATCTCTTGCTATTTCACCACATACAGAAACGGGTTTTTTATGTAATCTACCATTTCTCAATGTATAATACATAAGATATAGTACAGCAGGATTCAAAGGCTGGTAATATTCTGCAACTGTTTGATTATTCCTGTCAACTGCAAGCGTGTATTGCACAAGGTCATTTGTGCCAAGACTGAAAAAATCAACCTCTTTTGCAAGTTCACTTGAAAGAATTGCAGCAGAAGGTATCTCAACCATTATTCCAATTGGAATACTGTACTTAAATGGCTTGCCCTCACTTTTTACTTCTTCCTCACATTCCTTATAGAGTTCTTTTACCTTTAAAACTTCATCAATACTTGAAATCATAGGAATCATTATCTTTGTATTATCATTAAAAACACTTGCTCTGATTATTGCCCTCAACTGTTTCTTGAATTTTTCCTTTTCCTTTAATAAAACTCTTATTGACCTCCATCCAAGAAAAGGGTTCGGATCTTTAGATGCGCTGCTACCAAAGAACTTATCCCCACCCATATCAAGAGTTCTGATTACAACATCCTTTCCCTGAAATATAAGCAAATACTCTTTATAAAGATCAAATTGTTCGTTCTCTGATAAAAACCTCTCGCTGGCTATAAACAGAAGCTCGGTTCTTAATAGTCCTATACCCTCTGCCTGATGTCTTTTTGCAATATTAAGTTCCATTGAATTGGAAACGTTAGCATATATCTTTACTTCTTCATCATCAATTGTCTTCGATGGAAGTGAAACTACCCTGAAAATTTCTTTCTCTTTCTTCTGGTAACTTCTCTGCAAATGCTTGTAATCTTTTATGGTAACCTCATCAGGATTAACAATAACTATACCCTTGTATCCATCTACAATAAGAATGTCATCCTTCTTAATATAATTGAACAAATCCCTTATTCCAAAAACTGCGGGAATTTCAAGAGATTCTGCAATAATTGCTGCATGAGATGTAGTACTTCCAGATTCCGTGGCTATTCCAATAACAAACTCTTTTTTTATATGAAGTATTTCAGCAGGAGAAATTTCCTCCCCCACAATAATAACTGGCTCATCCAGCTCCCCAAGCTCAATATCGCCATTCATTTTCCTTATAAGTTTGTCAACAATTGCCTTAAGATCAAGAAACCTGCTTTTAAAATATTCCTGTCCAATTTTTTCAAACTCTTCTCTTATATTTTCCAGTTCATAAACCAGTGCAGCATCTGCTGAAAAATTATCATTTTCTATTCTTTCTATTATAGTCTTTATAAAAAACTCCTCCTCCAGTAAACGCATGTAAAATTCAAGAAGCTGGCGATTCTCCTTTGATAAAGGAGGGGAAGAACTCATTATAAGAAAATTTATTTCCTCTTTTAAGGAATCAATTGCATCTTTATATTTCTTTATTTCATGTTCTTTTTGATCCTCTTCTATCTGATAAATATTTACTTTCTTTGTAACATCATATCTTATAAGGATTTTCCCTATCGCAATTCCCCTTGAAATAGGTATTCCTCTTAATAAATACATTCAGTCCTCTCTAATATTAACTTTTCTCAATAGAAGTTTTAATCCTAAAGAGCATCTTTGAAGTAATGTAACTTACAAAAATCACAATAAGTGCTCCAATAATACTGGCTACAATACAGCTTAGCAATTCATTTTTAATAACAGGAAATGTATAACCATTCAAAATTCCCACAAATAATGGAGCACTTTCTTTGTATAGTTCATATTTTTCAATAACCCATTCCAGTCCATCAGGAAATTTACTTGCAAAAGGTGCAATTAAAATCGATAGAATTATGATCAATGGATAAATAATAAAATAACCTTTTTTCGCAGACCTCACCTTTTCATTAGAATATGTTAAAAGCAAAACCATAAATACTGTTATAAATCCTTCAACAATGCCAATAAGAGTATGAATGCCCACCATAGAAGAAAAAACCTCAAAAAATCTTCCTGCCTTTGAAATTACAATTTCAGAAGAACAGGCAACAGAAGCAAGAACTACAGAAAGAGTTGATGAAAGAAAAACAACAAAAGATTTTTCAAACCTTGACGCCTCTTTGTATTTTTTGTAAAATAGAATAGAAGGAATGGCTGCAACAAATCCCATATTCAAAATATTTGCACCCAAAACAGTAATACCGCCATCGGCAAAAATAAAAGTCTGTATAGTCAGTATAATTATCATAGAGATAATACCATAAGGAATGCCCAGAAGATAGATTGCAAAGCTTGTACCCAGAAAATGTCCCGAAGTACCATTTCTTACAGGAAAATTTAACATCTGAAGCAAAAATATTATCGCTGTAACAAGTGCAAAAATACTATTTCTGGGCTTTTCCTTTGAAGTAACGGCAAAATAACCAGTTGCTATAATACCCCCTATCCCGACCAGAGCCGTAACAGGACATATAGCCCCATTTAACAAATTATCAGGAATATGCATAATTTTTCCTCCCGATATTTTTGATACAATATTATATAGATTTTAATTAATTTTGTAAAGATAAGGATGTTAAAAATAGGTCTTCAAGATTTCAAAAAAAATTCCACCCATCTTAAACTGGCAAATAAACGAAAAAAGTTGTGCCCACACCAATACGTGAAATAACATCTATGTAACCTTTATGATTTCTTATAATGGAATACGAAATAGTGAGCCCTAACCCGCTTCCACCCGGCTTCGTGGTAAAATATGGATCAAAAATCTTAGAAATAATGTGTGGTGAAATACCCTTTCCACTATCCTCAAAATATATACAAACATACTTTCCACTTTTAATTGGCAGATAATTTTTGTCCTCTGTTAACTCTACAAATCTTATTCCAACAACAAGCCTTCCACCTTCAGGCATCGCCTGACATGCATTTGTTACAATATTATCTATGACCTGTACAAGCTGTCCCTCGTCACCATCAA
>Ga0308410_1001799_pt1 | contig 12365 bp, 13 predicted proteins | sample HotsprOSTMatCore_FD_203467 | JGI IMG/M metagenome (GOLD analysis project Ga0308410, IMG submission 203467) | Hot spring phototrophic mat microbial communities from Octopus Spring, Yellowstone National Park, Wyoming, United States -... | ecosystem: Environmental > Aquatic > Thermal springs > Hot... | reverse complement strand
CGCGGAGGATGGCGAGCGCATCCTCGTATTCGACCGGGCGCGGATTGCTCATGATCGCGCCATCCATTAATGTGCCTTCCGCGAGGGCGGGCAACGCATCCTCCGGCACACCGACATCACGCAGGCGCGTGGGCAAGCCACAATCGGCGGCAAGTTTGGCGACGGCGGCGATCCCGTCGGCAATCACGTCCTCTTCGGGGCGTCCGCCGGCATTGACCCCCATCGCGCGCGCGATCCGCACCATGCGGTTGGGGACAACCAGGGCGTTGAACCGCATGCCATGCGGCAGGAGGATCGAATTGGCTGTGCCATGATGGACGTGGTATGTTGCGCCGACCGTGTGTGAAGCGGCATGGATGATGCCAGTGTTGACGCCGATACCCGTCGTCGAGAACGCGATACCGGCAATCGCCGCCGCTATCAGCATATTGCCGCGCGCCTCGAGATCATCGCCGTTGTGGGTAGCAGCGCGCAGATGGTTCGAGATCATGTCGATTGCCTGAAGCGCCAGGCTATCGGTAATCGGGTTGGCGCCGACGCCAACGAAGGTCTCGACGGCGTGACTAAGCGCGTCCATACCGGTGGCTGCCGTCAGACGCGGCGGCAGGGTGCGCGTCATTTCCGGATCGAGGATCGCCAGTTCGGGTCCCAGGTATGGGCTGAGGAAGAAGAGTTTCTGCTCCGCCTGTTCATCACGAATAACCGCGACAGGCGTGACTTCGCTGCCGGTGCCAGCGGTGGTCGGAATGGCGATCATGGGGAAGAGCGGGCGGGTAAGCAGATTTGCGCCCTGATAATCGTACAGCGTCCCACCCTCTGTCAACAGAATGCGCATGGCTTTTGCAGTATCCAGAGCGGAACCGCCACCGACCGCAATCAACACATCAGCGCCTGCATCACGAGCCACGGCTGCGCCCTGATCAACCGTCGCCACCGACGAGTCGGGCGGGACATCCGTAAAAGCGCCAACGACGGTGACATTCCCTTCTAACCCTTTGCGCACCCGGTCGAGCAATCCTGCCTGCACGACGCCGGGATCGGCGACGAGCAGCGCGCGTTGCACGCCGAGTTGTGCGACTTCATTCGCCAATTCGCGCGCCAGACCGATCTTATACATCAATCGGGTGCGCATGTGGTACTCAAAAAAGTCGATCATGTCACTCCTCCTGAAGCCCCTCTCGAACACGACGAAGTAAGGCGCGGCACTCGACCGCATACTCTGCCAGCGCATGCTCGCCGCGGGCGCGGGCACTGGCGGCAAGTTCAAACAATGCGATCTGCGCCGCATCTGTCAGCAGCGCAGGATACTCGCCAACGACCGCCGCCAATGCGTCGGCGTCATCACCCGCGCGCACCAGTGCGTCAATCGCCTCATGCAGTCCCGTATCACTGGTCATTTCGGCGCGCATACGCGCAAGCGCATCGCGGCGCAGCTCAATCGCCTGCGCCAGGTGTTCGTTCCCTTCATCCAGCGCCGCATCAACGCGCACCGCCAGATCATCGTCTGCCCACGGCTCGAGCAGTACCGGATAATCAGCGACGGTTTCACGCAGCGCGCGCAGGCTTTCAGTGCGCAAGAACGCATGGTACACCGAATCCGTGAGGCGTGATCCTTCGACGCCAGCGGACGAAGGAGTTGGAGGAGGAGAGGCGAAAGGAACATCCTGCTGGTCATCGGGCGCCATGCCGGTGCGCAGGTCATTGAGCAACACCCGCGCCTCCGTCAGCGCGCGAGCGATGTCGTGTTCCCCCTGCGCGCGTGCAGCGCCGATGAGTTGCTCGATCATCGCGTCGGCATCCGGCGTCATCAGCATCGAATGTCGCTCGACCACTGCAGACGCCTCGGCTGGCGTGTCGGCTGCGATCAACTCCTCGATAGCGCCGACGATTGCATCGGAGACGAGAGAGGCGCCCGGTGGTTCGATCGGCGAAGGAGGCGGGAGCACGGCATTGGAGCGAGGCGAGGCGTCCAATGCGCGCGGAGCGAAGCGTCTGCCACGCCGCAGCATCGCTTTGCGCACCCCGCTGGCTTCGACCTCCACCTGCACATCGCTGAGATAGGGAAGGCGCGCCTCTTCGGGAAGGCTGCCGACCAGCACATAGAGCAATTCCTGCGCCCGTTCACGCCACACATGTTCTGGTGTGTCGGCAGGCGCAGCAAAATAGACACGCCGCCCCTCCGGATCGTGAACGAGCAACGGACCGCCGGCATCCGCCTGATGACTGCATTGCGGGCAGGTCACCACATTCAGCGCGCCCGACAGCAACATCTCCGCCAGATCGGGACGTTCCCGCGTATCGAGCAGCGTCCAGATCTCCGTCTCGAACAGTGTTCGGCAGACGGGGCACGTCAGCGAAGCAAGTTCGGCGTAAGAAATCGACATATCGGCAAACAGACGACAGATGCCCGGCGATGAGCGTCACCTGATCGCCGGAACATCCGTCGCCTCCGTTACATCAACCGCCAGCACACATGCAGTCCGGCGCTACGGGTTGGCAGACGGCGCGCCTGCAGCTTCCATCGCCGGTGCGCCAGCGAGTCTGGCTTTTTCTTCTTCGACCAGCACGCGCCGCAACACTTTACCGACCATGGTCTTGGGCAGTTCGGCGCGGAACTCCACCTCACGCGGCACCTTGTACGGCGCGAGGTGCTGTTTGCAGAACTCGCGGATCTCGTCGGGCGTCGCCGTCTCACCCGGCTTGAGCACGATGAATGCCTTGATCGTGTCATCGCCACGGGCGGGGTTCGGGATGCCCACGACCACCGCCTCGAGCACTTTGGGATGCGTGAAGAGCACTTCTTCGACATCGCGCGGCAGCACCTTGTACCCTGACGCGATCATCATATCCTTCTTGCGATCCACGATATAGAAGTACCCTTCCTCATCGACCTTGCAAATATCGCCGGTGCGCAACCAACCATCGGGCGTAAAGGTGACTGCCGTTTCTTCGGGGCGATTCCAGTACCCCTTCATCACCATCGGACCCTTGACGACCAGTTCGCCTTCTTTGTCGGATCCGAATGGAATATCCTCACCTGTTTCCAGATCGATAATTTTGGCATCGACGTCCGGCATCGGAATGCCGATCGAACCTTTCTTGCGCTTGCCGAACACCGGGTTGCAGTGTGAGACCGGCGAAAGTTCGGTCATACCGAAGCCTTCCACCAGGCGCCCGCCGGTGATCTGCCCGAACTTCTCCTGAATTTCGATCGGCAACGGCGCCGAACCGCTGATACAGGCTTTGATCGACTTCAGATCGTACTCATTGATGCGCGGATGATTGACGATGCGGATATACATTGCCGGCACGCCGGGGAAGAGCGTCGAACGCTCGCGCTGCATCACATCCATCACGTGATCGAGTTCGCGCGGGTTGGGCACAATCGTCAACTCACCGCCCAGGTAGAGACCGTAGATCATGGCAACGGTCATGCCATACACGTGGAAAAACGGAATGGCGCACATCATCTTTTCGGCGCCGTAGTCGGTCTTCGTCAGCCACGAAGCCACCTGCATCGTATTCGCCACCAGATTGCGGTGGGTGAGCATCGCCGCCTTGGGCAGGCCCGTCGTGCCGCCGGTATACTGGAACAACGCCACATCGTCCGGCTGAACATCAACAGCTGGCGGGTTGGGTCCATAGCGTTCGAGCAGATGCTGGAACAGATGGACGCTCGAATCGCGCGAGACATCGACCCAATCCGGCTGTTTGCTCTGTTTGGCGTGAACCAGGAAGCGCGACAGCGGACCAAGCGTATCGTAGATATGCGCGACAATGACGCGCTTGAGCGGCGTTTCGGCGCGAATCTCCTGCAGGCGCGGATAGAACAGGTTCAGCAGCACAATCGTCTCAGAGCCGCTATCGACCAGTTGATGCTTCAATTCGCGCGCCGTATACGTCGGGTTGTTATTGACGATAATCGCGCCAATACGCATTGCCGCAAAGAACGCAATCACATAGTGCGGCGAATTGGGCAGCATCAACGCAACGCGATCGCCCTTCCGCACCCCCAACTGATAGAGCGCATTTGCGAAGCGATCAACCATTTCGTTGAGCTTCTGGTAGGTCATCTTACCGCCGACGGTATACAGACCACGCGCCAGATAGCTCAACACAAAATTCGTTGCCGTGTTGTACGGATACTTCCTTGTGCTTTCCGCCAGAAAGTGGTTCAGGGTGACATTGGGAATTTCGACAGAACGCGGCACATTCGGCTCATAGCTCGCAAACCAGGGGCGATCCATCGTGTTGTTCATAATACATGCTCCTTCGCATGGCGTCAGGCGGCGCACCAGACCCCACGAAACTACCTATCCCATGAAGCAATTTAGCGCCGTCGAGCGAACACCCAACCTTGTGCGCTGTCGAACAGCACACCAGACCCCGCGAAACTTTTCATCCCATCGAACGAATCAGCGCCGTCGAGTGAACATCCACCCCGCTATGCTGCCAGGCGCCCATACCTGACAGCAGCGATGCTCCCCCATGATAACCTGCGACATCAGACGTCGTCGCGCAGCCAACCGCGCTCGCGCGCGATAAACTTGACAGTGGCATCGTCGGGCGGGTAGAGACCGGCCATCTTATAGGCGTATGCCAGCAATGCCGCTCCGCCGATCATGCCGATGCCCAGACCGATGAGAAATGTTAGTGCGCCCACAACGTTGCGCATGGCCGAAACTCCTCTCGCAGTATCCTAAGCCTCACCCTGCACGGCTGAAAACAGGTGCAACGGTATGATACCGCACAGCGCGCCATTGCGTCAACTCAATGTCGGACGCGGCGCGTCATTGTACATAGACCGCGTGCTGCTGTGCTATAATTGAAACGTACGCGATCCCGACTCACTGGAGAGTCGACGCCGTCATCGTTGATCTGCCATTATCACCAGGCGCATCTTCTTCACAAGGGCGGGTTTCGTCCACCTAGAGAGAAAGGCGGAGGTGCGTCATGCTTGCCAGAGCCTATGTGCTGATCGAAGCCGAAGCCGGTCAGGTCGGCTCGGTGCTCGCCACGTTGCGCGCCATTAAGGGCATCACCCTTGCCGATCCGGTCACCGGTCCATACGACATCATCGTAACGATCGAAGTCCCCGATCAGCGCGACATCGGTCGTCTGGTGATGAATGAGTTGCATGGCATTCCAGGCATCAAGCGCACCGTGACGTGCCTGGCGATCTGAGTTCGGACGGCAGGCGCGCGGCAGGGTGCAGGGCGTCTGAGGGATGGAGCGTGACCGGGCGCGATGAGAGTCTGTGACTATCCGACAGGGTGATACTGTGCCCCGGCTCAACGGAAAACCCGAGTTTGCGGTGATCGGTCTTGGGCGATTCGGCAGCAGCCTGGCGCTCACACTGGCAGAGCGCGGTTTCAGCGTACTGGGCATCGACCGCGACCGCACCATCGTCCAGGCGCTTGCCGATCGCCTGACCCAAACCGTCGCCCTCGATTCGACCGACGAACAGGCGTTGCGCGCAGTCGATATTCCTTCCTTCGACACCGTCGTCGTGGCCATCGGGTCGAACTTCGAGGCGAACCTGCTGACCACGGTGGCTGTCAAATCGCTTGGCGTGCCACACGTCATTTGCAAAGCGACAACTGATCGCCAGCGGACGATCCTGCTCCGGATCGGCGCCGACCGCGTGATTTTGCCAGAGCACGAAGCGGGATGCCGTCTGGCGCAGGAACTCGCGGCGCCGGGCATGGTTGACCAGATTGCGCTGGGCGTCGAACACAGCATCACCGAATTGCGCGTTCCGTCGTCGTTCGTTGGGCATACGTTGCGCGAATGCGATTTACGTCGGCGGTACGGCGTCACCGTGCTGGCGGTCAAGCGTGGCGAGCATCTGACGGTGTTTCCGGCGCCGGATTTCACCTTTGCGCAGGGTGATCTGCTGGCAGTCATCGGTGAAAATCAGAGCGTTGCACGGATTGCCGAACTGAAATGATCTTCTCGCCGCGCTCATCGGCGCGATCCTCCCCTCGACCGCGTCGTCCGCCTGCTGCATTGCGTTTGGTGATCGGACTGTCGATCCTGGTTGCCGCTGGCACGCTGACCCTCATGCTGCCCTGGATGGGCGCGGAACATCCGCTCACCTGGAATGAGGCGCTCTTCACGGCGGTCTCGGCGCTCAGCGTGACCGGTCTTTCCATCATTACCCCCGTCCACGACCTCAGTCTCGCCGGTCAGATCGTGCTGCTGCTGCTGATTCAGATCGGCGGCGTCGGGTTCATGGTCATGGCAGTCATCATCTTTCAGTTGCTGGGGAGGCGCGTCTCGCTTACGGATCGCCTGGCGCTGACCGACTCGATGGGGTTGCTGGTGCCTGGCGCCATTGTCCAGCTGGTGCGGCGCGTGCTGCTGACGGTGTTGTTGATCGAATCCATCGGCGCCGCATTACTCTGGATCCACTGGCGCGATATGCTGGGTCCGGAACGCGCCCTGTTGTATGCAATCTTCCACTCAGTGTCCGCCTTCTGTAATGCCGGTTTCGATCTGTTCAGCGGATTGCCGCAACACCCGTATGGCATTCCCAACGATAGCATCACGCTGGCAATCCTGGGATCGCTGATCTTTCTTGGCGGATTGGGCATCCCCGTGCTGGCGGAACTGCTCACCTTCTGGCGGATACGGTTTTCGCTCCATACGCGCATCACGTTGACCGTCGTCATCACCCTGGTGGTGCTTGGCGCAGGGGGACTGTTTCTCACAGAACAGCAATCCGGGCATCTGTTGGAGCGTGAGCCGCTTGACCGCCAGATCGCTCTTGCGACGTTCCAGTCGATTTCGACGCGCACCGCCGGTTTCAGCGCACTCCAACCGCTCGATGAACTGTCGCCTGCCGGTCGATTGCTGACCATTGTCCTGATGTTTATCGGTTGTGCGCCGGCGTCGATGGGCGGCGGCATCACAACCGGAACCTTTGCCATCTTGATGCTGGCGGTTGGCGCCTATGCGCGCGGACTGGCGTCGCCGCAGATCGGCGGACGCACCCTGGCGCCGCAAACGGTGCGCAAAGCCGCTGCTGTTCTGACTGTCTCACTCCTGGTGGTGCTGACGGCGACCTGGTTGATCCTGGTGACTCACGAGGCGTCGCTCGACGAGGCGCTGTTTGAGGTGGTGTCGGCGTTCGCCACGTGCGGCCTGTCGCTGGCGTTGACCGGCGAGTTGAACCTGTTCGGGCAACTGGTTATTTGTGTGATGATGTTCTGGGGTCGCCTGGGCGCCCTGACGCTGGTGGTGGCGCTGGCCAACCAGCGCCCGCAACTGGTGGCGTACCCCGAAGAACAGGTGTTGATCGGCTAACGTCTTACCGTTATGTGGTGAAGACGAAAGCGTTGAGCAGTAACGTCAATCCGATCAACAGCAGCGCGGTTATGAGCACTGCGATGGTTTGTGCGACGCTCAGCGGCAGCGACTGGATCGATGGATGCACTGCGATGTGTGGTTCTTCCGTTGATCGAAGCATAGGTTTCCCTCCTGTTTTTTCACAGAATAGCAATACCCTGCCTGAACCGGAAGAGAACGGCATCCCGGTTAATATTGGGGAAAAATACCCGTTGTACGTAAGTGTTCACATTTTTCCTGAGAGCAAGGGCATCTTGCCCTCGTAGACGCGACGAGGGCGGAACGCCCTCGCTCCCAGGCGCCTGTGTTCCCCCAGGTGCGAACAGTTACGCGCATCCCTCACGGATTATCCCCAAGCGGTCCGGTGCCGCGGCGCGGACGTGGCGACGGGGCGCCGACGCCGCTGAGGGTGTGACCGCGCGTATCGTAGTGCCCTTTGAGCTCATCAATGACGGTGCCTTTCCACAGCGGCGCGCCGATCATATAGGCGGCGCGCCCGATCATGTGCGACGCAACCGGCGCGGTCAGCAACAGGAACAGGATCCCGGCGATCGCGCGCACCGTCACCGCAATATCGGCCGCCGACACCGCCACCGACAGCAGGACGCATCCGGCGCCCAGCGATGACGCCTTCGATGCCGCCGACATGCGCAGGAAAATATCCGGCATCCGCACAATGCCAATGCCCGCCAACAGGAGGAGCAGTGTGCCGATCAGCATCAGGACGGTGCTGACAATCTCTTGAATCAAGCTGATCATATGCGTCGCTCAGCGTAGTATGCAAAGGCTACGGTTCCGATAAAGCCGATCAGTCCAACCACCAGCGCTGCATCGAGAAATGCGAGTTGTGCATTGATCAGGGCGTATGTCGCAAAAATGGCGATGGCAATCGTTCCCATCACGTCGAGCGCGACCACGCGATCCGGCAGAGTGGGACCGCGCACCAGGCGGATGACCGGCAGCGCAACCGCGATGCTCAACAACGGCAACGCAATCCAGAGAGCAATGGTCTGTAGCATCAGTTAAACACCTCATACACTAATCGCTCAAAACCATCCTTTATGCCGCGCCGAAACTGCTCCGGGTCGCCGATATTGATGGCATGGACGTACAGACAACTCCGGTCATCGGCGACATCAAGGCTCAGCGTGCCCGGCGTCAGCGTAATCAGATTGGCGAGCATCGTAATCTCTGCGTCAGTGCGAATGTCGAGCGGGATAGCGACAATGCCAGGGCGAATCTGCTCTTTTGGCGTGACCAGCACCGTTCTGGCTACGTTGATATTCGCCAGAATGATTTCCCACACTACATACACGACAAAATGAATCACCTGCGGCACTTTGGTGAAATAGCGTTCGCCACGCAATTGTCGCCGCAGCGACCAGAGAATGACATACCCGAGCGCGAAGCCGAACGCCAGATCGATCTCACTGAATTGACCCGTCAGCGCGCTCCAGGCAATTGCCAACAAAATGTTCAGCAAGAACACGCCCGTCTCTTTCTACCGTAGCGCGAGCGATGCGCTCTGTACCGCCGCGATATATTCCGAAGGATCGGCCAACTGATTGGCGGCGCGCAATGCCAGATCGTAGAACGGTTGAGCCGAGAAGCCAATCACGATCGTCACCAGCGCCAGCCCAACCGCTGGCGCCACCATAAACGCCAGGTTGCGCGTGTCGGATTGCACCGGCGCCGGCGCCTTTTTCCAGAACGCTTCAGCCCAGATTTTCATCATCGAAAAGATCGTAAGCAGGCTTACCAGGAGCGACACAGCGACGATAACGTACTGTTCAGTCTGCAATCCGGCTTGCACCAGGATCAACTTCGCCCAGAACCCGGAGAGCGGCGGGAAGCCCGCCAGCGAGAACGCCGGGATCAGGAACAGGATCGCCAGCCAGGGATGCGTTTTGTACACATCGCCGAGATTCTTCAATTCATACGATCCGCGCAGACGGTGCACAATGCCGCTCACCAGGAACAGGTTCATCTTTACGATAATATGGTGCATAATGTAAAAGACCGCGCCTGCCAGCGCCAGTGGAGTGAACAACCCCAACCCCATGATCATGTAGCCGATCTGACTGATGATGTGGAATGATAGGATCCGGCGAAACTCATTCTGCGCCACTGCGCCCAGCACTCCGGTCACCATGGTTAATCCCGCCAGGATCAGGATCAACCCGTGGGTGAGGGTGATATTCTGAACGAAGAGCAGCGAGAAGACGCGGACCAGCGCATAGACGCCAACTTTGGTAAGCAACCCGGCAAAGATCGCCGAGACGGCGATCGGCGGTGTGTGGTACGATGCCGGCAACCAGGCGAAAAGCGGAAAGATAGCCGCCTTAATGCCGAACGCGACCAGAAACAGCATTGCCAGAGTGGTGACGATGCCTGGATAATCGAGCAGTGACAGTTGCAGCGCCAGGTCTGCCATATTAAGGGTGCCGACGGCGCCATATAGAATGCCCACCGCGCTCAGAAACAGCGCCGAAGAGAGCAGGTTCAGCGTCACATATTTGATCGACCCTTCGAGTTGCGCTCGTTCCCCCCCCAATGCCATCAGCACGAACGACGACATCAGCAACACCTCGAACCAGACATACAGGTTGAAGATGTCGCCGGTCAGGAAAGCGCCGCAGATCCCCATAAACATAATGTGCAACAATGGGTAATAGCCAAACCGTTCGCGCGCCTCGTCCATGCTTCCCAGCGAATACACCGCGATAGCAAGCGCCGTCAGCCCGGTGATAACGACCATGATGGCGCTAAAGAGGTCGGCGACGAACGAAATGCCGAACGGCGCGGGCCAGTTGCCCAACTGTGTCGCCTGGACGCCATGCTGCACCACACCGTTCAGGAGCGCGAGACTCGCAGCCAGCAGCAGCGCCGCGCCAATAACATTCAGCAGGCGTTGAATATCGCGCCGCGACCAGAATAACAGCATCACAATGCCGGTGATGAACGGGACGAGCACCGGCGAAACCAACAGGATATTCATGAAAGCGTCCGTGTATGCATATTCAAACCATGCGGTTCGACTACCTGCATTCAGTGCTCCGTCGTCCGCAATTCATCGATGTCATCCGCGCCGCAACTCCGGTATGCGCGCCGGAACAGAACGATGGTAAATGCCTGGACGCCAAAGCCGATGACGATGGCGGTCAGGATCAGCGCTTGCGGCAAGGGATCGGCATATGGCGCAATCGGAGTCGTTGCGCCGATCGGCACCAGCGGCGGGTTGCCGCGCGTCAGATGCGAGACGATGAAGATCAGCAGGTTCGCGGCATATCCGAGCAGCGCCAGTCCCAGAATGATCTTCACGATGCTGCGCCGCATGATCATATACAGCCCGGCTGCGTACAACGCACCGATGACAATTGCCCAGATAAACTCCATTGCGCTATTCTCCTTCCACCTCGAAGAGGGTGAACATAATCGTTCCGGCGATGCCGAGCACGACCAGGTACACGCCGACATCGAACAACAGCGGCGTGCCAACCTTGCCGATCACCGGCAGCGGCTCTTTGCGCCAGAGACCGGTCATAAACGGCAGCCCCTGGAAGAATGCCAGCAATCCGCTCACAACTGCTATCAGCAACCCGACTCCCACCAATCGCTTGGGATCGAAACGGAGCGCATTTTGCGCCTGGGATACGCCATAGACGGCAGCGTATAGCGTGAACGTGGCGCCTGCCACCAACCCGCCGACGAATCCGCCGCCTGGTTCGTTATGCCCGCGGATGAGCAGAAAGATCGAGAAGATCAGCATCAGCGGGATCAGCAGGCGCGTTGCTGTCGCCAGAATAAGTGAGTGCATCGCTTCACCTGTTACGCATCAATTGTTTCAGCGCGCTCATGTCGCACGCCATCACCTGTCACCGGTCAAGTGCCTGGTCAAGTGCCTGCGTTCCCGCAGTTTCAGCGCGCTCATGTCGCACGCCATCACCTGTCACCCCATCGTGGGCGCCATCAGTCGCCGGTTGCCGGTCATGTTCGGGCGCCAGCACCAGTTTGAGCAGCGCATAAATGCCGATAGCCGCCAGACCCAGCACGGTTATCTCGCCCATCGTATCAAAGCCGCGGAAATCGACCAGAATGACATTGACCACATTCCGCCCATTCGCCAGCGGCAAACTATTCTCTGCCATATAAGCGCTCAACCGCGACTCGGTTGGTTCTGCCAGCGCGATGAGCGTGAGCATAGTCATCAGCGCTCCGCCAGCAATGGCGAGCGCAGCAGAGCGCAATCGTGCGCCGACGCTCGAAAGATTGCCGAAGCGCGGAAGGCGATACACAACCAGCACGAAGAGAATAGCGCTCAGTGTCTCAACAGCAAACTGGGTGATCGCCAGATCGGGACCGCCGAAGAGCAGAAAGACCAGTGCTGTGCCATAGCCGACGAATCCCAGTCCGACAACCGCTGCCATGCGTGATGTCGCGCGGAGGACAAAGGCTGTTGCTGAGAGGATGATCAGCGCCACTGCCAGTTCATAGACGCGCACATTCGCCCAATCCTGCGGAATGGTGATCGTCACCTGACTGATCACCAGCATGAAGCCGGTCAGGAGAAGGGTGGTTATGATGACCAACCCGATGTAGAAACGCAGATACCCATTCTGCAGCACGCGGGTCTGTCGTTCTGCCAGTGCGAGCATACCATCGACAGAGCGTTGATACCAGCTCTCCGGTCCCCATGCTGTGAGCGGCGCAGTTGTAGCGGCAATGCGCGTGAAGATGCCGCGCGCCAGATACAGACCAATGCCAGCGAGGAGGGTCACGCCGCTCAACGCCAGCGCCTGCCCTGCTGCACCCTCGATACCGGCCCACAGCACAAGTTCGACTTCTTTCGCCTTCCCGATCACCGATCCGGCAGCTGGACCGATCAATGCATCGCCGATCTGTGTCGAGAACAGACCGGCGCCGAGACCGCCAAGCGCCAGCATGATCGGACCGAGCCACATGCTCAGCGGCGCTTCATGCGCCTGTTCGGTCGCAGGCGCCGGTTGACCGGTGAA
>Ga0308410_1001797_pt1 | contig 12371 bp, 5 predicted proteins | sample HotsprOSTMatCore_FD_203467 | JGI IMG/M metagenome (GOLD analysis project Ga0308410, IMG submission 203467) | Hot spring phototrophic mat microbial communities from Octopus Spring, Yellowstone National Park, Wyoming, United States -... | ecosystem: Environmental > Aquatic > Thermal springs > Hot... | reverse complement strand
AACAGCGTCGTCAGATTCAAAGCCGTCTCCCGCGACTCGTTCTCGGAAATTCCGCCTCGTAAAAGTCTTTGCTTGAAACTTTCACAAGCTGGTCGATCCGTCGAAGCTTGCTCTGGGCACACCGCTCGGATGTCGCAACCGACTCAACAACGTTAAGGTCCGTTCTGTCGCCCCTTGCTGTTGCCGAACCAGATGCTGCGCGATTTCACCCATCCGCCGGCGACGTTCGGGATCGGCCAAAAGCTCAACGACTCGGGATTCCAGTTCTTTCGCATCGGCAACCTGAATCGCTGCCCCAGCTTCGAGCAATCGTGTCGCCGCGTCCCGAAAATTCCAGACATGCGGGCCAAACAGCGTCGGCACCCCGTACCCCGCAGGTTCGATCATGCTTTGCCCGCCACGGTGGCCATCCAGACTCCCGCCGGTAAACCCGAGATCGGCTAGCCCCCAGGCCGCCCCCAGTTCCCCCACCGAATCCAGCAAAATCACCGCTGGCATTTCTGGTAGTGGCACCCGAAGCTCGCTCCGCCGACAAAAAGCGAGGCCGCTGCGCTGAAGGAATGCCGCCACTTCGGAAAAACGATCGGGATGGCGGGGGACAAGAATCAGCCGCAGCTGGGGAAATCGCTCTCGAATGCGGGCGAAAACAGCAACGACAATCTCTTCTTCAGGCGCATGAGTACTGCCAGCCAACCAGATCGTCACCGGAGAACGGGCCGGGCTAATGCCAAAAAGCCGTCGTAATTCGGCCGTCTTCGCCGTGTCCCGCTCACTACAGGCTCCATCATACTTGATTGAGCCCGTAACCTGAATTCGCTCTGGCGGGACACCCAGTTGCCGCAATCGCTCGGCGTACTCGTCCGATTGAACCCCCCACAGCGAAACTCGGTCCAGAAGGTATCGTCGAGCTAGTCCACGAACTCGGTATAGCCGGCGAAACGATCGCGGGCTGATGCGTGTGTTAATCACAGCCACCGGAATCTTGGCATGTTCCGCCGCTTCGAGAAAATTTGGCCAGAGTTCACTTTCCGCAAGCACCACCAGATCCGGATGCACAGCTCGCAAGCTGCGAGCCACCGCCCAGCTAAAATCAAACGGGAACGGGATCACCACGGCTTGGGGGAAACGTCGACGAGCCTCGGCCAGCCCGGTATCGGTGGTTGACGAGACCACGATGCGATCATCGGGAAAACGACTCTGATAACCGGCCACCAGTGGAGCCAGCAAATGAATCTCTCCGACACTTACCCCGTGAAACCAGACCGTTGATCGTAATCGGGAACAAGGTGGAAGGCTTACGACCCCCAGCAACTTGGCTCGTAACTCGGTCCGGTACCGCCCAGTCTTCGCAGCCCGCCAAATTAACCACGGCGACAACAATCCGAGGACCAGCAAATAGACGAAATCCAGGATTCGATGCATGGAGGCAACAGTGTAAAAGTTTCCGCTCCCGGATCCGATTTCCCGCCGCCGGCATAGTGAGAAAGAAAAGGAGCCGCCGTCAAGAATAACCGGCGGCTTGGAAGCATCCTCGAAGTTGACTCGACCGAACCATCAAAATGTCATTTCATGCAACAATTTTTGTATTTCTTGCCGCTGCCGCAAGGACACGGATCGTTGCGACCGACTTTGATTCCGGCATTCCGGATCGGTTCCGGTTTCTTGGCACCACTGCTCACATTCGTTTGCATCGATTGTTGCTCGGCCGCGGCACGGGCCGCCTGAGCCTGTAAAGCCGACTGCGCTTGCTGATGCACTGCCCGAGCTCCCGCCCAGATCGCCGCTTCCACCTGATCTTCGCCGACATCTTCCATCCGGAAGACACTTTCGGTGACCCGATCGTTCACCCCTTCCCACATTTGATCAAACAGCTTCATGCCCTCACGTTTGTAGACAATCTTCGGGTCTTCCTGGGCATATCCCGCCAGGCCGACCGTGCTGCGGAGATGATCCATCGTCAGCAAATGTGTTTTCCAGGCAGAATCGAGTTGTTCGAGAAGCAGTCGACGTTCCATATCGTGCATTTCGGGCCGATATTTTTGATCGTAGGCATTCAAAACCAGATCTTCGGCCTGCTCGACGCTCAGACCTTGAATTTGCGCGGGATCAATCGTCAACTGCAACTCCGCCTGACACCACTCTGCCAGTTCTCGGGCATCGTCCTCATCCGCTTGCCGAGCGCCACGGAACACTGCCTGAATTTTCTCGCGGATGTCTCGAATATCAGCGCGTGGCAGGAGCTCTGCGCTGACTTTCAGCAAGATCTCGCGAATCTTGGACCGCATCTCGGTGCGGGCCATTTCTTCGGTGAGAAGGCCGGCCACGGCTGGAAACCGGATCAACGCCCAGCGATACAACAACTCACGGTTCGGTTGACGGCCCCCGGTCACCCGTTTTTCGGGAAGGTAGGCAGCCAACCCGACCTGCACCGGAAACTCCACATCTTTTTGACGGTAGCCGTCACGGACTCGAGATTCCAAGAGGTTCGTGAGTTCCGTGGGTTCGAGGCCTGTTAATTCCGCCAGGCTCAGCTTGATCCCGAATTTTTGCCGGGCCCAGTCGGCTAAGGATTCCAGACCGTAATTGCTATCCAAATAGCGTTTGCCAGCGGAAAGATCGACCGCCAGAATCGCTTTCTCGGCTTCGGCGAGCAAAAATTCCGCGAGTTCATCGCGAGGAATTTTCTTTAATTCCCGCTCGTTCACTTTCAAACCGTAGCGGCTGTTGACGGCTCGAGTAAATTCTTGCCATTTCCAGTCTTTTTCATCTTCATCCGGATTGAGGTTTTCTTCCAGCACTTCCTGAACAAATGTCGGCGCGGCCTGGATGGCTCGATCCTGGGCGAGGCGTACCGCTTCTTCAAACGACGAGCCACGGAAATCAGCCGCGGCAAACTCGACCCCCAGTTCATTGGCAGCATATTGTGCGAAACTGGATGGACCGTAATTCTCCGAGGTGTAGCGGGCAACTGCCTTTTCGATCTGATCGTGGATCATCGTCACGAGCAATGCTCGCGGGTTTCTGCCATCCAGGATGCTTTGACGGGTTCCGTAAATCCGCTTTCGCTGATAATCCATAACCTCGTCGTATTCGAGCAAGTTTTTTCGCTGATCGAAATGATATTCCTCGACTCGCCGTTGCGCCCGCTCGATCTGTTTGGTGAGCATGCTGGATTCGAGCGCTTCACCATCTTGCATGCCGAACCACGATGAATTCATCAATCGGCGGAGGCGTTCGCCGCCAAACAGCCGCATTAGTTCATCTTCCAGGGAGAGATAAAACCGCGAGGAACCGGGGTCGCCCTGGCGTCCCGCTCGGCCACGAAGCTGATTGTCAATCCGACGAGATTCGTGCCGTTCGGTCCCGATGATGTGCAAACCGCCCAATTCGGCGACCTTGCGACCTTCCTCCTTCATTTTTTCCCGCTTTTCGATCTCCGTGACCGTGGCATGCCAGACATCATTCGGAACTTCCAACCGGTTGCGATACAGCGGCCGACCCTCGCTATCTTTCAGTTGTTGCAAACGAGCCCAGGCAAGGGTCTCCGGATTGCCTCCGAGAATGATGTCGGTGCCGCGGCCGGCCATATTCGTCGAGATCGTAACCGCGCCCAGCCGGCCTGCTTGTGAAACAATCTCGGCTTCGCGGGCCACATTTTCCGGCTTGGCATTCAATAACTCATGCTTGATCCCCCGCCGTTTCAACATCCCCGAGAGTTTCTCACTCTTGGCGACATCGGTTGTACCGATCAGGATCGGCCGACCTTGCTTGTGAATTTCAATCACGTCGGCCAACACGGCATCCCACTTTTCTTTTTCGCTTTTGAAAACCAGATCAGGATAATTAATTCGCTTGAGCGGTTTGTTCGTGGGAACTGCAATCACATCCAACTTATAAATCTTCCAGAATTCGTTTGCTTCGGTCATCGCCGTGCCTGTCATCCCGGCCAGCTTGTTATAAAGCTTGAAGAAATTTTGCAGCGTAATCGTCGCCAGCGTCTGCGTCTCTTTTTTAATCTGCACCCCATCCCGTTTATGTTTTGCTTCAACGGCTTGATGGAGGCCATCCGACCATTGTCGGCCGAACATCGCCCGACCCGTGAATTCATCGATGATAATAATCCCGAGCTGATTATCTTCCCGAGGATCCGGGGCAATCATGTAATGGCGATCGCGATGGTAGAGGTGATGTGCTTTTAATGCATTGTCAATCAGATGCGGCCACTCCATGTTTCCGGCCGTGTAAAAGCTCTCGACCCCTGCTAGCCGCTCTGCCTCGCGAACTCCTGCATCGGTGAGATGGCACGTCCGCTCCTTCTCCCGAATTTCGAAATAAATCCCGCGTGGCGGCGGATTCTGCGGATCCACATTCGCCGGATCGACAGGCACCAGCACCGGCAAGCCATCACCTTCTGTTCCCTGCAGATTCATGATGCCGCGCTGCTGCAAGTCCTGACGAGCCTTGCGTTCGAGTTCCGTCAGCTTGCGGGCAATCGTATCCGCCGTCTCGTAGCTGCGTTCATCGGTGAACGCCGGGCCGCTGATGATCAATGGGGTCCGAGCTTCATCGATCAACACGTTGTCGACTTCATCGATGATCGCGTAATTGAGGGGGATGCGTTGCACTTGCCGTAAGTCTGGATGGAAATTCGGATCGTCGTAACGGGCAGGCTTCATGTTGTCGCGGAGGTAATCGAAGCCAAACTCGCTATTTGTGCCGTAAGTGATATCGCAGGCGTACGCTGCCCGCCGACGCTCCGCGTCCATGTCCGACTGGATATAAGCAGCGCTGACGCCCAGCGCGTTGTAAATCGGCAGCATCCACTCGCAATCACGCCGGGCCAAATAATCATTGACGGTGACGATATGAACACCTTTCCCCTCCAAGGCGTTCAGGTAGGCGGGCAAGGTCGCCACCAGCGTCTTCCCTTCCCCTGTCACCATCTCCGCGATGTTGCCGCCATGAAGGATGGCACCCCCGATAATTTGCACATCGTAATGGCGCATCCCCTTTGTCCGTCGGGCGGCTTCCCGGCAGGCAGCAAATGCCTCGGGTAGCAGCTGATCCAGGGTTTCTCCGGCGCGGAGCCGCTCCCGGAACTTACCGGTCAAACCGCGGAGTTCATCGTCCGTCAATGCCTGCATCCGCGGCTCGAGCTGGTTGACTTTATCCAGCAACGATCCGGGTACAACCGTATGAGTCTCGCTGCCTTTCGGTCTCACAAACCCAAGATTTTTGACCGTTCGATCATTCGCGGAACCGAATAAGCGGTTGACAAACCCGATGCCGCCTTCCATCATGGCGGTGAACGCATCGCCGATTTTTTCCCAAAGATTGGCTTCGATACCAGCTTGCGTTGCGGTTGCGGCCATATCAGGCACCTCGCTCACTCGCGGATTCACCGGAAGCAGGGTCCAGTGCTGTTCCCATCGTGTGGACATGGGGACACAGCCATGAACGGCTTCCCTTACCACAACGATCCATTTTCATTGTATTCCTGCAGGCTCACTCTAAGTGGGGGTATCCAGGGGGTCAATATCGACTCACGGACCGACGGCGGCTCTGTTCATCCCGATTTCGGATTGCTAGACCCTGCTAGGCACGTCCGGAGCCCTTCCAAGCCGGACGCCTCATGCCGGAAATAAACAAGCTCTACGCTGGCTGACCTGAGTACAGTGAACATCGGTCCTGCCGGAAGTGCCCATGATCTTATCAACCTGTGACGGTGTAACCGTTTGCATATCATCAAGGAATCGACCCCAATGGCATTGATGTCATTCATCTCGACCGACCCGAAGGATCAACGTTCATTGGACAACGATTCGCACGGAACTCGCCGACCTGAAACACGGAATCGAGAGCAGGCCCCGGCTCATCGCGGGTTCCCGTACTCTCTGTTGAACGCCAGACTGAAAGGGGCCCGCACCGCGGGAACGCAACCCGGATCGCTAGCCGCAATCGTCCGCAGCGGGTGGCTCGACCAGGGGCATCGCTACGGCTTCGGTGGGACAAATCAGCGCACAAGCCCCGCACGACAAGCAATCGGCGGGACGGGGCAACCAGGGTTCAAGCGTACCACGAGCCAGGCACCCGACCGGACAGATGCGAACACAGTCGCCGCAACCCGTGCAACGACACGGATCGAGCCGGGGAAGTCGCCACGCACGCTCGGCCCGCCAGCCAATCCCCGTCATTTCAGCCCCCGTCTGTTCCATCCAGGAAAACGTTCAAAGCTTTCCTGACTCATCCGAGACAAGTTCGAACAGTGGTTCGCTCAACGGATTGGCAGCTGAAGCGACATCGGTCGTCACTTCTGGCCATCGTGCTGCCATCATCATCGACACAAGCTCTTCTAGAACGGGCCGCTGCAGGGGCGGCATGATCACATAACTTGCTCCCAGATCGAGAAGGGCAGCAACCCACATCGCAAGGAGGTCTTCGGGAACTTTTTGTGTGAGGACCACCAAGCTGGGCCAGCCTGTCAGGGCATTCTGGTTCGCGTGAAGCAGGGTGAATGTCTCGGGAGCTGGCTGATAAGGATCGAGGCTTAAAAGCAACACGGTCGGCCGTGGCTGACGGAACATTGCGTGGATAGCCCGCTGTTGCTGAAACTGGCGGAGCAACCAGCGGCGTTTTGCCGCCAATTCCCGCAACTCCGCTTCGAGACGACCCTCGGGGCTGTAGATCAAAAGTTGTGGAAAACGCATGACCCGGACACCCTCAGTTCTGAAATCGAGCTGGCTTGGGTGCCCTCAGGTTGGCCAAGCCCCTAGCGGTCACCAGCCCGCTCTCGGAGTTTCGGATTTTCATCGCGGTAGCGAAACTCGATCTTCAGAAGTTCAATCGCTTGTTTGCGGGCTTGTTCCCAGAATTCCAGGTGATACCGTTGCTGAATCGCCGTGGCGATTTCGCTGCCGAAGACACTCGGGGCGTTGTACACCTGGAAGCCAAATTCTTCGGGAGAACGCTCGGAACGGGAAAGCAACACGGCGACATAGTAAGTCGATTCCGGAGCATCGGCGAGGACCACGGGCGTGGAAAGCGGCTGTTTCCGGGTAGCCAGAAGTTTTTCACTCATCGCCGGGCTGGGATACGGGATGTTGCTGGTCCGAGTAATCGTAAATGGAGCGACTGACATTCTCCCGGCGCTGGGAAGTGGTTGCGCTACCAGTGGGGCAACATCGTCGATTTCAAAATACTTCACCCGGGCTTTCGCCTGGGGATCAGCGAAACGGTTGAGCGTTTCTTGATGGAGATCCAGCAATTTTTGCCCGATGGTTGTCGGGTTGTCGCCGAGTTTTTCCGCGGACTGGGCCAGTTGCTCTGCAGCTTTGCGCGCGAGTTGCTTGGCCTTTTCCAACCGCCAGGCGGCCACGACTTTGTCGCGGACTCCCTTTGCCTCTAGCGATTTCGGGATGTTGTCTTCGATCTCCGCCGTCCGCCAAACCAGGACGACCGATTCGAAGCGGCTCGGCCCGGAAAGAAAAGGCGTCGGATAAGGTCGTGGCTGAAAGAGACCGCGGGTCGGCTCTTCCCGGCGGCTGCCCGGCCGCGGTTCAAAGAAGAAGCGGCGGCCAAACTGAATCGAATCGACCGAGCCGCCATGCGGGCCAGCTGCTTTCATTTTCAGAGGGGTTAAGTTCGGATCGTCGGCAATACTGTATTGATCGTGAAAGTCCGTTGTCGCCCCGGATTTCAAGCCACGTTCCCGGATGAATTTTTCGGCGAATTCCCGTGCCGCGGTACTGTCCGCACCCGGCCGCGTCAGTTTTTCGCCGAGCTTGGACAGGTCGCGCTGAAAGGTTTGCACATCGTCATGTGCAATCTGGTAGGCCAATTCCTGCTGCAGTTTCGTGATCAATTCTGACTGAACAACCGCAAGCGGCAAAGGCTCGGGGATGCGTGCCGCCAGCACCGCGAAGGAACCGAGTGTTTCAGGAAGTGTCAACGGCGGTGGCAAGAGACTCACCAGAGCCTGGGCTCTGCCCTGCAAATCGAGCATGATCGCCGTCTGTTCCATCGTCAAGGCTGGGCTGAACCAGCTTCCCCCTGTTAATAAACTGCCTGCCATCGCACCGCTGAGGGCTGCCAGCACATGCGGCTTGATCAAGGCCCCATCGTAGAGATGAATTTGGCTGAACGGCGATGCTGTCTTTGTGAACCACTCATCTTCGATGGAACGTGCCGCCGTTTCCCGGTACTGGCGGTAGGCGGTTTGCAACAGCGACTCGGTCGGTGCCGCAAGACCGCTCGCCACGGCGAGAAGACCTTCCGGCATCGGGCCTGAAGACGGCAAAATCGCCTTTGCGGCATTCTGATAATACGGCTCGGTGCCGGTGACCTCTAACCAGGCAACTTTCAACCGCCGAGGTTCGCGGAAACCCGGCGTGGGGCTAGCCGGGTTCGGTTCCGCCCGGGCGTATTTTTTGAACAAATCCACAAGTTCCGATTCGCTCGGCTCGCCGGTCACTTCGCTCAGAAAATTTTCTGCCGGAAGGCTGATGACGCCGAAACGGGCCGGAGACAATTGATCCTGGTAGAACCGGAAGAGATCATACGGGGCGGAATAGCCCGGGCTGACGTTCGGCGAGCGGGCGTAATCCGGGCCGAGCACCGCGGTTTGTGCCATTCGCACGCGAAATTCATCGCCGAGTGCCTGCCGCAGCGATTCCGGCGAATACCCTTCTTTTCGCCCGAGATTTTTCTCAACCTGTAACCAGTCTTCCGCTGTCAACTGATTGTTGAATTCACTGCGGATCAGCGATTGAATCACGCTGTCGGTGAAATGTACGCCGAGCCGGTCGGCTTTTTTCAGCCACAGGAAAAAGTCCATCCGGTCGGCGTCAGTCTGATTCGGCTGATTAATAAAGTATTGCCCGGATTCAAATACCGCTCGACGTTGATCAAGATCCATTAATTGCAATCCCGCGCGGGCCACCGAGAGATCATCCGCCTTGGCGTCGGTGGCCGTGGCCATGCTCGTCAACCGCGACCGCAACTGGGCCATGCTCGATTGCTGCAGTTGTTGCACCAATTCTGCGGGCAGTTGCCCGGACATGACGGCACCGAGGATGCGTTCGCTCAAGTAAAAGGGCCGGGTTGATACCAGTTCCTGGATGGTTGGCCGATGATCGGGGCTGACCTGATCGGTCCGGCTGCGGACATATTCCGCGAGCTTGTTCGTAGCGATCAACGCCGCGTTGGCCATGTATTCATTGGCCAGCACTCGATTGACCTGAAGTTTGCCAAGATCGGAAGTGGTGACTTTCCGACCATCGACGACGGCCATGACATCGCCGAACTGGGCTTTGCGTGCCAAGACGCCGGGCAGCCAATCAAAAAAATCCGCCTTGCCACCGAGGCCGGACGACAGCACAAACATGAACATGATAATGATCGTCAGGATCGCGAACAGGATCCGTTGATTGCGTCGGAAGACATTGAAAGGATTGAAAGCCATGTCCTAGACTCGGTTTGCGGCAAGCCGATCGCTGTCGGCCGTGATCTCGGGGCTTGACAACCTGGATATTGCTGTACTAAGGGTGAGAAACATTACCGGAATCCCCTTCGAGTTACGATTGTATCAATTGAGCGGGTGCTAACAACCGCAAGAGGAGTTTTCGCTGGTGCCAAAGCCTCGGAATTCATCGACACCGTCATCGCCGACGCCGTCCTCAGACGTTCAAGCTCGTTCGCCCGGTCGGAAAGCTCGCGGGACAACGCCATCGAAGCTGCCAGCGACCGGCGAAAAGGGGCTTGCCCGTTCCCGTCGTGGCCGATCGACTACCTCAGCGAAATCACCGCAACGGATCGTCCCCGATGGTAGCGGGAATTATGATCTGGTCATCGTGGAATCCCCCGCCAAAGCCAAAACGATCAATAAGTATCTCGGACCCCAGTACAAGGTTTTGGCCAGTTACGGGCACGTCCGCGATCTCGCCACCGGCCGCCGACAAGCGGGTGAAGAAGTCTCCGGCATTAAAATTCGTGAAGGCTGGAAACTCCGGTATGTCGTTGATGCCGGTCGCAAAGGCCAGGCGCGTAAAGGGCGAAGAACCCAGCAAGAAATTCTTGATGAACTCGCAGCCGCGGCGCAACGGGCTCGCCGGGTGTTGCTCGCCAGCGACCCCGACCGTGAGGGCGAGTCGATTGCTTGGCATATCGCCGAAGCTCTGGCGCTCGATCCCGATCGAACGTTTCGGATCCGCTTTAATGAAATCACCCGGAACGCGATCCAGCAGGCCCTCGCCCACCCTGAAAAAATTAACATGGACCGGGTGAAAGCGCAGGAGGCCCGCCGGGCTATGGATCGCGTCGTCGGCTTCCCCCTTTCCAGTTTGCTGGGGGAAAAAGTCACCCGCGGTCTCAGCGCCGGCCGGGTGCAGTCAGTCGCGGTCAAACTGATTGTCGATCGCGAACGGGAAATTGAAGCGTTTACCAGCGAAGAATACTGGAAGATCACCGCCTTGCTGGCTCCCGAAGGTTCGAACATTGCCTACACATCGGATCCTCGCCTCGCCAAAATTTTTGCCAAGAAACGCCCCGACAAATCCGAGGAAGATCAGCCCGAGGAAACCGATCGCGAACGTTCCTCAGACGCGGACGGATCATCATCCGCAAGTGAGTCTGCAAGCGAGACTGTGGCTGCCCCCGAGAAAGCCGCGCTTCCTGCTCCGCCGCCGGGAGCGTTCTTGGCCATTCTTGATCGATGGCACGGGGCCGATCCGAAAATCGCCAATGAAGCAGAGGCCGATCAGATCGCAGCCACGTTGAAAGCCGTACCATTCCAAGTCAGCCGCATCGAGCAAAAAGAACGGCTCGAACGACCACAACCGCCATTCATTACTTCGACATTGCAACAACAAGCGAACATCCGCTTGCGATTTTCGGCCAAACAGACAATGCAAACGGCGCAGCGATTGTATGAAGGCGTCGATCTCGGCAGTGAAGGGACCGTAGCTCTGATCACTTACATGCGAACCGACAGCACGCGGATTGCCCCGGATGCCTTGCGGGCCGTCCGGGAACAGATCCAGCAACTGTATGGCCCGGCGTATCTTCCCGAAAAACCAAATCATTATGCCAGCGGAAAAGCGGCTCAGGAAGCTCACGAAGCGATTCGCCCGACTGATGTGCAGATGACCCCGGAACGTGCCGCCCGCAACGGGCTCAGCGGCGATTTGCTGCGGTTGTACACCTTGATTTACAATCGCTTTGTCGCCAGCCAGATGACCCCGGCAGTTTTCGCCGTGACCAACGTCGAAATTCTCGCCGGGCCGGGCCAGTTCAAGGCAACCGGCCGGATTCAAAAATTCGACGGCTACCGCCGAGTTCTTCCCCCCACTGGCAAATCCGAAGATGTCGAACTCCCCAATTTGCAAGTACAACAACGGCTCGAACGTCTGGACTTGTTTGAGACACAACACTTCACACAGCCGCCTCCACGCTACAACGAAGCCTCACTCGTCAAACAACTGGAAAAAGAAGGCATCGGCCGGCCGAGCACTTATGCAACGATCATCGAGACAATTCAAGAACGCGGCTACGTCAAACAAATGAACCGCCGATTTTATGCGACTGAGATCGGCAAAGTCGTGACGGATTTGCTCGTTCAACACTTTCCGAAAATCATGAATCTCAAGTTCACCTCCCACTTTGAGGAAGAACTGGACGAAATTGAAACCGGCAAATGCCGGTATGAAGAAGTTCTCGATGAATTCTGGGGCCCCTTTTCGCAGTCGCTTCAGGCCGCCGAGACGAATATGCCCGCGCTTCGCGGCATCGAAACCGGTGAAGCCTGCCCGAAATGTGGCCGTCCACTCTTGCACTTATTCAGTGCCAAGACCGGGAAGCAGTTCATCGGTTGTTCCGGATACAATCAAGAACCCGTCTGCAAATATATCGTGGGCGGCGGCCCGGAACCAGAACCGACCGACATTCCCTGCCCGGCCTGCGGTCAGCCGATGATTCGCCGTTCCGGCCGTTTCGGCGTCTTCTACACCTGTTCCGACGCCCCAAACTGCCCCACACTGATGAACGACGGCCCTGACGGAAAACCCATCGTCACTACACTTCCAACAAACCATCCTTGCCCGAAATGCTCAAAAACAAAATTGCTGCTAAAATTCAGCAAGGCCGGAAAACGTTATCTGCAATGCCCAGACACGAAATGTCAATACATCATCGACGCCGACGACAACGGAAACCCGATTCAACCGCCAGATACAGGCATCGCCTGCGAGAAATGCGGCAGCCCGATGGTCATCAAAACAAGCTGGCGAGGTCCCTTTCTCTCCTGCTCGGGTTATCCTCGCTGCCGAAATGCCAAGTCGATTCCTGCGGAATTGCGGGAAAAATTCAAGGATATCTTG
>Ga0308410_1001795_pt1 | contig 12377 bp, 8 predicted proteins | sample HotsprOSTMatCore_FD_203467 | JGI IMG/M metagenome (GOLD analysis project Ga0308410, IMG submission 203467) | Hot spring phototrophic mat microbial communities from Octopus Spring, Yellowstone National Park, Wyoming, United States -... | ecosystem: Environmental > Aquatic > Thermal springs > Hot... | reverse complement strand
CGCAGAGCGGCGTGGGGAGGGGGCAAGGGGGTGGGCTATTTCGCGATGGATAGGACGGCGGAGTAATTATCCTGTTGGGGCGAAAGATTTTTCGCCTCTCAGTTGGGCGAAAGATTTTTCGCCCCAACGGGAAGAGGTGGTGGTCAAGCAACAAGTGATAGGTTGTCCACGAGCGTCATAAATGACGCAACTACAAACCACAAATCACTTTCATTTGACCACTACCCGGGAAGAACCAAAGGGACGGGTAGTGGCGAGCGGCTTGGTCACCTGCCACCACTCCTCCTCACTCCTTACTCTCCTCGCAAGTGGAACCTGTATGTTAACACAAAATTCACATGCCGATTCATCGGCAAGCCCATTCCACTCACCACATCGCTCGGTTCGTTGGCGATGCGCGCAAAGTACGGACCGTTTTGTAAAGCAGGATTCAACATTGCCCAGATGGGACAATTGGCTTGACCGCTGGCATCGGTAGTGACGTACGCTGGAGCATCCTGAGGTGGACGATCTTTCCAATCTACGATGAGGCGCACACCTGGCGCGGCGGTACCATCGGCTTTGAGTAATTGAAAGTAGATGTGATGCCTGCCGCCAGACTCGGTTTCGTCTTGATACACCGCCGACACCAAGCGCCACGCGCGCGCTTCTGGCGCGCGCGTCAGTTTCACGCCGAGCGCGTCGAGACGCGCGTCCCATTGCAACGATGGCAGCCCAGACGATTCACTCACGGTGACGGTCACACTCGATTCTTTTGTGCTGTTGTCTTCAAAGACGATGCGGAGGACGTACGTCGTCGTTTGAGTTGGCGTCACCACGCGCGTACCGCTTGCAGCGACCGTTTCGCCGTTCAACGTGACGTGCGTCGCGCGCGTCACCTCCCAGCGCAACGTTGCCGATTGACCCGCCGTGATCGTGCTGGGCGTCGCGGTAAACGTGAACGTGGGCGCGGGCGCGACGGTGATGCGCTGGGTCCCCAGACGATCTAGCAACCACGCGATTTTTTCGCGCACGAGTCCCACCCAATAGTTGCCCGCGCGCGTCGTCTTCAAACGAATCGCGCCGGTGATGGTGCGCGATTCGCCGGACGCGAGCGGCGCGCCCAAGCCCCAGCGATATGGATGATCAATCGTGAACCAGCCGCGCCCATCGAAATCAATGCCCACGCGATACGCGCCGTGCACTTCACCAAAACCGCGCGTGCGAAACGTATCGCCTTCCTCGTACACAAAACCGGGATCGGGTCCTTGCGTGGGCAAAGTGTTCGGTGTACCGTTTTTGACGGTGATGCTGACGTTCAACACCTCGCCCGCGTACACCGTCGTTGGCGTCAGAGTGACGTCGGTGATTTCGACCGCGCCGCTCAAGCCGCCGGTCACTGTAATCATCTGCTCGCCTTGCCGGTCTTGCAACCACGCGACCCATTCGCGCACGATGCCCGCCCAGTATTTTACCGCACGTCCGCTTTTCAGTCGAATCGCGCCGGTGATGGTACGCGATTCGCCGGGCGCCAGCGGTGCTCCGAATCCCCAGCGATACGGATGGTCAATGATGGATGCGGCGCGTCCATCGAAATCAATTCCGACGCGATAGGCGTCGCGCACTTCGGCACAACCGCGCGAGCGAAAAGTATCGCCTTCTTCGTACACAAAGCCGGGATTGGGGCCCTGCGTTTGCAACGTCTCGGCGGTCTCGTTGACGACGGTGATGCTGACGTTCAGCAAATCGCCCGCGCGCAGCGTCGTAGGCGAGAAGGTAACGTTGGTGATGCGGAGTGTGCCTGCGGGTGTGACCGTCAGCGTTTGCGTCAGCGTTTGGGTGGTGTTGTCGTCGAACGTGACTTGCAAGGTGTATGTTGTTGTTTGCGCTGGCACAACGGTTCTGCTGCCGGACGCGTCGACGCGTTGACCGTCGAGGCGCACCTCGCGCGCGTTGGGTATGTCCCACCGCAAAGTGGCGGTTTGCCCGGCGATGATGGTGCGCGGGGTCACACTGAACGTCGGCTCAAAAGTCGGCACGGGCCACGGTTTGGGCGTGACCAGACCGCCGCCGCTTTGCTGAACGTACGCGGCAAACAGATGAATCATCGGCGCGAGTTCGAACGAGGGCCAGGCACCATCGCCCCATTGAAACACGGTCGCGCCAAGAACGTACGGGTCTTGCATCAGCGCGGCATCGTACTGCTTGAGGATTTCGAGATACTGTTGCTCGCTCACTTTGCCGCGATAGCCGCCGGTGCGTGGGTCGCCGTTATCGTCCCAGCCGGCTTCGGTGATGATGACCGGCTTGCGCGCGTGCGCGGGGAGCGCGCGCTCGAACTCGCGATAGCGACGCCAATCGGTTTGTCCACCGTTTTGTTTGTAATACTCGTGGAACGCGTGCAAGTCCACCGCCGCTGCCGCGTCAACCAGATGCGGCAACACAATAGACCATTTGTCCGGCGTGGGATTGCCGGTGGACCACGAAAAACCGGCGACGAGTTCACCCTCGTTGTGCATCAACTCGGCAAAACGAACAAACCACCGATTGAGCGCGCGCGCGTCGTCCGCCGTTTCCACAATCGGTTCGTTGATGCCTTCCCAGATGATACCGCGCCCGCGCAGTTTGTTGAGCGTGTCGCGCATTTCGTTGAAGAAACGATCCGCTGGCTCGCGATAGTCGCGCGCGCTATAGTGCCGATAGACGATGAGCGTATTGGGACAGCGCCGGCGAATCTCGTCAATGTTCATCTCCGATGATTGGTTGAAGATTTTGACGATGCCGGGTTGCATACGTTCCAGCACATCAAACACGTTGCGCGGATAACTGTTCAAATGGACGGAAAGTTTGGATGGCATTGTCCCCCCTGGTCAAACGTGCCAAAGATGCCAAAGATGCCAAACGTGCCAAAATAATCTTTTTAGGGTAGTGGTCAAATGAAAGTGATTTGTGGTTTGTAGTTGCGTCATTTATGACGCTCGTGGACAATCCATCACTTGTTGCTTGACCACCACCCTTTTTAGTAAATTTGTATCTACTCAGCCACGGTGTCATTGCGAGCGTTTTTTGCGAAGCAATCCCCAAATTCAGTGTGGAGATTGCTTCGTCGGCACAAAACGCCTCCTCGCAATGACCGGGTGAGTAGTCACGTAAATTTGGCACATTTGGCACATTTGGCTAATTTGGCACATTTGGCTTGACTACTCGAATCTGCCGAGTCGTTCGACTTTTTGCTGCAGGACGTTCTCGATGAATTCTTCTTTGACACGCGACATTAAATCGGGATCGCTCAGCAAGTCAATCGTGGTCATCGCCATTCCTTTGGCGGCGAGGATCATTCCCGCGTGTCCAAGTGGCGAGATGGCGGCGTCACGAAATTCGGGCGTGTGTCCGCCGATACCTTCGGTGGTGATTTTGATGTACGGATGAATCGCGGGGACCACGTGGCTGACGTTGCCCATATCGGTCGAGCCCATTCGATCCGTAGGGCGCGGGTCGGTGATGTCCACGCCCAGCGCGCGCCAGTTGTCCGCGAACGCGCGCGCGAGGGTCAGGTTGGGGATGAGTTCGGCGTAACTGGGCTTGGTCGAGTATTTGAGCGTGGCGCCGGTCGCGGCGGCGCCGGCTTGCGCGCACTGAATCACGCGCCGCAACACTTCTTGCGCGTACCCCTGCGTTGCTGCGCGCACGCTGAATTGCGCGGCGGCGTAATCGGGGATGATGTTGGCGGCGGTGCCGCCGTGCGTGATGATGCCGTGCACGCGCGCATCGGGACGCAGGTGCAAGCGCAGCGCGTTGACGTTGTTAAAAGTGAGGATGACCGCTTCGAGCGCGTTGATGCCTTCTTCGGGCGCGGCGGCGGCGTGCGCGGCTTTGCCGCTGAACTCTAAAAAGAGACGCGTGGAAGCGAGCGAACCGCGCGCGACCATATTGCGATTGGACGGATGCACGATCATCGCGGCGTCCACATCGTTAAAGATGCCGCGCTCGACCAGGATCACTTTGCCGCCGCCGCCCTCTTCTGCCGGCGTGCCGATGACGACGACGCGCCCCGGTAATTCAGCCAGCACCTCTTTGAGCGCGAGCGCGGCGCCAAGCGTGGACGCTGCCATAATGTTGTGTCCGCATGCGTGTCCCAGTTCGGGCAGCGCGTCGTACTCGGCGAGGAGCGCGATGGTGGGACCATCGCCGCTGCCATACGCTTCGGCGCGGAACGCGGTGGGCAAATCGGCGATGCCGCGCGCGACTGCAAAGCCGGCGCGTTCGAGTTCCTCGCACAAGAGCGCGGACGATTTGAACTCTTGAAACCCGACTTCGGGATTCGCGTGCAGCGTCGTGCTGATGTGAATCAAGTGGTCGCGCTGCGCGTCAATGAAGGCGAGCACGCGGTGTTTGAGGTCAGAAATGTGTGTTACCAGATCCATTTCCCTTGTGCGCGCAAGGCGGCTTCTAAATTTTGCTCAATCAAAATTTGCTTGATTTCTTCCGACGTGCGATGGCGTCCAATCGAATCGGGATGCGCGGCAAGGTGCAACACCACACGCGCGGCAACCATCGCGCACTCGTGCAGATCGCGCGCGTTCACCTTGTCGAGCGTGTCCATCGCCGTATGCCCAAAGCCGCGCCCGAGCGCGCGATCGGTTTCCCTGGCGAACATCGCAATCGCTGGCACACCTTCGATGAAAAATGGAAAGTTGTCGGAGGCGGTCACCACTTTTTCGTTCAACTTGAGCGCGTAATCAGTTTGATGGGCAATCTTTTTGAGCAACGCTTCCACATCGTCCAGGCCACTGGTGTTGAATCCCTTGCTGCCACTACCGACCGCGCCATCGAGGTTGATCATCAGCGCGATCTGTTTCATCTCGTCACGATGTTTTTTGACGTACTCGGTTGAGCCAAGCACGCCCAACTCTTCGCACGCAAAGGCGATGAAACGAAGCGTGCGGCGCAGTTGATTCTGAAGTGGCGCGAACACGCGCGCGAGTTCCAGAACGAGGCAGGTGCCGGTCGCATCGTCGCCCGCGCCTTGCGAAATGTCGTGTCCGTCGTAATGCGCGCCGACGACGATGACCTCGTCGGTTTGTCCGCGCACTTCACCAACGACGTGCCACGCGGTCGTAAGATGCGATTTGTTTTGCACGTCGAGCGTCACAATCGTTTCGCCTTTTTCGGCGAGGCGTTTGAGCGCGGCACCGGTTTCGTATGATACCGCGACCCCCGGAATTTCGCCGAGTCGTCCGGCGCGCAGTGAGCCGGTCTCTGGCAAACCGCCGGGCAAATGCCGTGCGTACACAAAGCCAATCGCGCCGGCGTCCACCGCCCAGCCGTACTTTTCGCGGCGATGCGGGATGCGCCCTTCTTCCGGATTCGCGCTGGAACACAAAACGATTTTGCCTTTGAGCGCGTCTTGTTTGCGCGCGTACTCTTTTTCCGTGCCCATTCCCACGTCCACGAGAGGCGCGCGCAAACCGCCCGCTGGCGTGGAGGGCGAATAGACCAGCGAGATGGCGTCGAACGATTGCGCGCGCGGCGTGACGACGTTCAGCGCGCAGGTGCCGCGCCACCAGCCCAGATACTCGAACGGATCGAGATGGACGTTGCTCAAGCCGTAGGCGCGGAATTTTTCCGCGATAAAATCGCGCGCCTGAATCTCGCTGGGGGTGCCGGCAAAGCGACCGCCAAACTCGCACAGCGTTTCCAGATTGGTGTACAACTCGCGCGAAGTCCACGTTTCGGCGATGAGGGTTTTGTCGAGAGATGCAAGGTTCATTAGTTGCTCCAAGGAATGTGATGCGTGATACGTAAGACGCGATACGTGAAGCGTGATGGGTGACTCACGTTTCACGCTTCACGCCTCACGTTTCGCGTTTGCATACAAAACCGCGCCCCTCCCATCCTTTGACTCATCCTCCCCGTTGCGCTGCTTATCCGTACTCATTTTGCCTGCTCGTCCTGACGATCTAACTGTTCCAGAAAAGCAACAAAGCGGGTCAGATCGCGCCTGGTTGCTTCAAGGCATTGGGGCAGGTCATCAACCAGTTCTCGCAGACGCGTTGTGCGCAGATAGCCAATGCCAGGTTTTCACTCATAGCGGTACTCCTTCCCGCAAGATGGTTTGGCGCAACAATGGACGCGCGTATTCCATCTGGACCAGATCCACCTCGAACGATGGATCCAGACTCAGCAGGCGCGCCACAGCCCGATAGTACTCGCGCCCATCCAATCCCCACACCGCCAGGTCTATATCGGAGCGCGAGTGAAAACGCTGCGGATGGATGACAGAGCCGAAAAGGACAACACGATGTGCCTGATAGTCTTGCTTGAGAATCGTGGCAGCCGCGGCGGCGATTTCTGTGGCTCTCCTCCGTCGCACTTCGAGTTGCTTGTGACGTTCCCGCGCGCGCGCCTGCGCGGTGCGAAGATAGATCGCTATGTCCGTGCTGGTAGTGGTATCTGGCGCTGTTTTATCCATATCTCCACTCCTTCGGCGAACAATTCCGTTCGGTTTTCTTTCACGCGCTTTGCCTCCTACGCCTCACGTTTCACGTCTCACGTCTCACGTTTCACGCCCACGCCTCACGTTTGCGTACAAAACCGCGTCACCACATCGTACAAAACGCGCGTGCCAAATTCAAGATTTGCTACGCTGATGCGCTCGTTGTGATTGTGCGAAAGCCCGGTCATTTCGGGTCCTTCGTAACGCATCGGAATAAATCCCAAAACTTTGGTCCCCAGTCGCGTGACGCTCTTGGCATCCGTGCCGCCGGTAATCAAGCCGGGCACCAGGCGCGCGCCGGGATCGTGTTCTTCGACCACCTGGCGAATCGTCTCGAAGAGCGGCGAGTGCGGATCGGATTCGAGTGCGGGCGAAAAGGGTTCGAATTCGATTTCGATGTCGTTGCCGATGACCGCGCGCAATTCTTGCTCCAGCGATTCGCGCGTCGTGCCGGGCAATGTGCAACAATCTACCTGACATTCGGCTTCGCCGGGGATGACGTTGATTTTGCTGCCTGCGCGCAGAATCGTGGGGACAGCGGTGTTGTGCAGCGACGCAAACAGACGCCGTTTTTGCGGCGCCGCGATAGGCAGCGCGTCGAGCGCGCGTTCGTGTTGAGTCGGGTCGAGCAGGGCGAGAAGATGCTCGCGCAATTCGCCGTCCACCGCGCGCGCCATCGCTTCGATGCTCGCGCGCGCCGAGTCGCACACGTGCAGTGGCAGCGGCGTTTCGATCAAGCGGGTCACTGCGCGCGCAAGCGGCAGCAGCGCATTGTTCTTGTTCGGCTGCGAAGCGTGCCCGGGTTCACCGTAGGTACGCAGGGTGAAACGCGCGGTGCCTTTTTCGGCAGTCGAGCAAAAATAAAAAATTTGGTTGCCCAAGACTAAACTCGTGGGACCACCTTCGTTGATGGCGTACTCGGCGCGAATCAAATCGGGATGATGTTGCACCATCCACGCTGCGCCCAGCGCGCCGCCGGTCTCTTCGTCCGCGTTCGCCATCAAAATCAGATCGCGCTTGAGCGGCAGATGCGCGCGCTGGACGAGCAAGAACGTGACGAGTTCCATCGCGACCATCTGCTTCATATCGGTCGCGCCGCGCCCCCAGACGATTCCATCCACCAGATCGCCGGAGAAGGGCGCGCGCTGCCACTTGTCCGCTTCAGCCGGCACCACGTCCACGTGCCCCATCAACATCAGCGGTGGCAGCGAGCCATCGCCTTTGAGGCGCGCGACCAGATTGCCGCGTCCGGGCGCGGACTCGAACACCAATGGCGCGATGCCTTCGGCTTGGAGTCGGCGCGCGAGGTACTCGATGCAGGGCATTTCGTTGCCCGGCGGATTCGTCGTGTCAAAGCGCAAGAGGTCTTGCAGTGTGGTCGTAACCTGATGGGTGATTTGTTTCCAGTTCATCGCAACCAAGTATACAAGCAAATGGACGGGTAGGCAAGACAGGGCTTGTGCAAAGTCAGCCCCCCTGTCATTGCGAGCCGCGCAGCGGCGAAGCAATCTCCACACCGCAATAGGGGATTGCTTCGTCGCAAAGACCGCTCCTCGCAATGACAAGCGGAGGCGCGGCTTTGTCAAGCGACTTTGCACACACCCTGAGGCAAGGGGTGGGGATGCGTATATGGTAGACAAGTAAACAGGTAGACAAGGGGTGACCTGTCTACCTGCTACCTGTCTACCTGCTACTTGTTTACCTGCTACTTGTTTACCTGCTACCTGTCTGACCTGTCGGTGAGTTTACTCCACGTGATGCGGGTCGAGCGCGTCGCGCAAACCATCGCCGATATAGTTCAGCGAGAGGACGGTGATAAGAATCGCCAGACCGGGAAAGATGGCGGTCCACGGCGCGTAGGTCATTTGTGCTTGCGCGTTCTTGAGCATATTGCCCCAGGTGGCGGTCGGAGGTTGCACCCCAAAGCCAAGAAAACTGAGCGTGGATTCGGTAATGATGGATGTGCCGACACGCAACGTGGCGGCAACGATGATGGGGCTGGCGGCGTTCGGCAGGATGTGCCGCAAGATAATGCGCAAGTTGCGCGCGCCCGACATCCGTGCCGCTTCGACAAACTCCTTGGCTTTGAGCGAGAGGAATTGGCCACGCACAATGCGCGCGATGGGGGGCCACACCAGAATACTGATGATGACGATAATCGGCAACGGACCGCCACTGAGGGCAGGATTGTTCGTGCTCCGCAAGAGTTGCGCGAAAATGAGGAGCAAGAACAACTGGGGAATCGAGAGCATATAATCGGTAAAACGCATCAAAAGATTGTCAACGCGTCCACCGTAGAAACCAGCAATCGCGCCAATGAATGTACCGATGCCGATTGCCATCACCATCGTGGCAACACCGATCAAAATCGAGATGCGTCCGCCATCCCACAAACGCACGAACAGATCCCTGCCTAGTTCGTCGGTGCCAAAAGGATGCGCGAGCGAAGGCGGCTGGCGCATAATATCCAAATGGGTCTTGCCGGGATCATATTGGGCAATCCACGGTACGAGGATGCACAGCGCAATGATCGTGGTGATGATGCCCAAACCGATCACGGCAAGTTTGTGTTTGCGAAAACGGCGCCAGACTTTGGCGCGCATAGATTCTTGGGGACGCAGGCGCGTTGCCCAGTCTATAGCAATCGCAGTTGAAGTGAGTTGGGACATTTTAGTTAGATGGTTGGGTAGTTGGACAGTTGGGTAGTTGAACTATTCAACTACTCAGCTCTCCAACTATGAAACTAACAAACTAATCGAATCGAATTCTCGGGTCAAGGAAGGCATACACAATATCGGTGATCAACCCAAAGAGAACGATCAGGGTTGAGCTCATCATCAAGATGCCCATCATCACGGCATAGTCACCGCGCTCGATGGAATTGAAAAACAGCCGGCCCATCCCGGGCCACGAAAAGATCGTTTCCGTAATCAGCGCGCCGGTGAACAAGCCGGGAATTTCCAAGCCGATGATGGTAACGAGAGGCAAGATTGAATTTTTGAAGGCGTGTTTGAGGATGACCGCGCGCTCGGTCAATCCCTTGGCATGTGCAGTGCGGATGTAATCTTGATGCAACACATCGAGCATCCCCGCGCGCATATAGCGGATGTGATGTCCCAGGTTGAAGAAAGTGAGCACGGTCGCGGGTAAAATCAAATGGCGGATGCGATCCTCGATAGAAAACGGCGCGCCAATCGTGAACATCCCACCGCCTGGCAAAAGCGGTCCCCCAGTAACAGGATTCTTGAGCGTCACATTGAAGATGATAATCAAGACCAAACCAAACCAAAAGACCGGCATGGATTGTCCGATGAACGCAATCGTCGTAGCGATATGATCGAGGAGCGAGTACTGGCGAATCGCCGAGAGGATTCCAATCGGAATGGAAATCAACAGTGAGAAGATGAACGCAACAATCGAAAGATACAGCGTGTTCGGTAATTTCTCCGCAATCTCAACGAGCGCGGGACGGCGCGTGACTTCTGAGATCCCCCAATCGCCGCGCAAGACCGAGGTGAGCCACGTCCAATAGCGTACGTGAATCGGCGCGTCCAGTCCCAGTTCTCTTTTCAAACGCTCCAGGTCTTCGGGCGTGATGTTGGGATTGTTCTCATACGCCGCAAGCGGTCCGCCCGGAATGAGATTCATCAGGACAAAGACCGTCAGACTGATGATGAGCAAGAGCGGAATCGCTTGAATGATACGACGGATAATGTATCGAGTCATCGTTCGATCGTTTGGTCGTTGAATAGTTGGATCGTTTGATCGTTGGGTCGTTGGTTCGTTGGATCGTTTGATCGTTGGGTCGTTGGTTCGTTGGATCGTTTGATCGTTGGGTAGTTGGTTCGTTGGATAGTTGCATAGTCTTGACAACTATACAACTATCCAACTATGCAACTACCCAACTATCCAACCACGTAACTATCCAACTATGCAACTATCCAACTATCAAACTACTTGAGCCACCAATCTTCCGCGTTCCAGCCGATGTTATCCCACGCGTTGGGAACCCAACCCTGCAAGCGGTCACGATACGAATCGAGGTCGAGGCGTTGGTAGAGGTAGATCATATTGGTTGCCTCTTGACCAATCTTCACGATCTGGCAGTACAGATCGCGGCGTTTGTTCATATCGGGTTCTTTGGCAGCAGCATTCAACAGTTCATCCACCTTAGGATCAGAAAAGCGCGTATAGTTCACGCCGCCCTTGTTCCCTTCGTGTGGGATCATCCACGAGGCGTAGAGGTTAACCATCTGGCTGTGCGGATCAATGCCGGCGTTGGTGGTGTACATAATGATGTCGAAATTACCACGCCGCCGCGGTGAAGCACCATCCCATGTGCCGATGACCACCGACGAAGGCGCGTTCTCGATGTACAACTCGACGCCAATCGCTTTCATATCCTCGACGATAAGCACTTGCGAATCCTCGCGCAGTTTGTTGCCGGAGGTCGTCGAGTACTTCAAGCGGAGGCGCGTGCCATCGGGCGCGACCTTGGCACCTTTCGCAACACGGATACCGTCCGGACCGGGCACCCAACCGGCTTCGGTTAAGAGTTGCCTGGCTTTTTCAGGATCGTACGGGCGCGGCGTGATTTTGCAATCGAAAAAGCCCGCATTCAATTCGCTGGTGCCAGGTTTGGCTTTGCCATAGAGGAGTTTGTCAATGATGCGCTGTTTGTTGATGCCATACTCGATGGCTTGACGCACTTTGACATCACTCAGAATGAGATGGGGTTTCTTGGGATCGGAGGGGTCTTTGTTCTCCGCCAGGTTCAAGAACAACCGCTCGCCACCGATTTGCAAGGGGTCGGAAATCTTGACCCCCGGCATCTTTTCCAACATCGGGATGTCAGCCTCGGTGTTGTTCCACATAATGTCTACTTCGCCGCTGGCGAGTAGTTGCATCGCGACTTCGGAGGAGGGGACGATGCGGATCACGATCTGATCGAGGTACGGCTTGTCCTTTTCGCGATAGTTGGGATTGCGCGAAAGGGTGATGTACGAATCGGCGACCCATTCATCCAACTTGAAGGGACCGGTACCCAGCGGCTTGCGGTTGTACGCCCAGTTCTTCATATCTTTGGGATCGCCGGCATAATGCTTGGGAACAACGAAATCGCTAAAGAGGGTGAGGTATGGGGCGTAAAATTCTTTGAACTTGAGAACGACCGTGTTTGGATCGGGACATTCCACCTTGTCCAGTTTGTCATAGCCCGTGGTGGAGACCACGCCCACGCCCGGCGTCATAATGGCTTCCAGGGTAAACTGGAAATCGGCGCAGGTGAGCGGGGTGCCATCTGACCACTTGATCCCTTCTTTGAGTTTGTAGGTAACGGTCAACCCATCGGCACTGACGCCACCGTTCTGCGGGGTAGGTACTTCTTTGGCCAGATCGGGCACGCGTGAACCATCGGGCATCACTTGCGTAAAGCCCTCCATCAAAAAGGCGAGGACTTCGTACATCACGGTTTGGGTGCCGAGCATACCGTTGAGGGTAACGGGAGATTGCCATACCGCCATCGTCACTTTACCACCGCGTTTGGGACCGGGTGTGGCGGTCGGCGCGACAGTGGGAGCAGGGGGTTTGGTCGGCTCGGGCGCTTTGGTCGCGGCAGGGGGTTCCGTAGGCTTGGGCGCGGCAGGTGCTTTGGTTGGTTCAGGCGCGGCGCATGCGACAAGGACAATGACCAGCGCAAGTAACCCGAGCGCCATCAATTTACGTGCATTCATTTCTCCTCCTTTTGCATTTGGGTTGATAGAGAATCTCAACGACAACTTACTGAATTTTCAAAAATTAATGTCCGCCTAGGTCAATCAGGTGCGATAATTGAGCACATGAGACCTTTCGGAACAACACAACAACTTGCACGCCGCCGACAGCGCGCCATTGTTTTGTTGCA
>Ga0308410_1001793_pt1 | contig 12381 bp, 13 predicted proteins | sample HotsprOSTMatCore_FD_203467 | JGI IMG/M metagenome (GOLD analysis project Ga0308410, IMG submission 203467) | Hot spring phototrophic mat microbial communities from Octopus Spring, Yellowstone National Park, Wyoming, United States -... | ecosystem: Environmental > Aquatic > Thermal springs > Hot... | reverse complement strand
GAGGAGGCATCTCCATCTGAATTATTGATTTAATCTGTCTTTGTGCGGAAATCAGTTCATCTTCAATTTCTTTTGTTAGTGTTACAGTGAGTTTTTTCTTTTCTTTTGGAAAAAGTAGCCTTCCTGTGGCAGAAATACCAAGCTGTTTTAATCTTAATAGGTAGTAAGCAAGTTGCATCTTTGCACTTTTTTCAAAGCGAGAACTTTTCTTAACTTCACCAATTATAACATCTTCGCCATCGGTTTTTAAGAGGTCTATTACGATGTTTTCAATATGGATTTCTTTTTTATCCCTTTTATATGATTCTTCTGAAATAAGCCTTCCAATTTCAATAAAGGGATTATCCTGCCATGGAGTAAGTTGCCTTGACATAAGCCACACTTCCCGGGGACATATGTAATAATACCAGATTAGGGTAGCTGGGAGGCTCATGTTAATTTTTCTTTTTTATTCTTTTTTTTACCTTTTGAAGTGGCTCTATGGATAATTCTAAAAAATTAATGAGTGAGATTGAAAGATCTTCAATTCTGTAAACTTTTAACCTTTCTCCTTTAATTTTTAAAGTTGTAGGTTGCAATATTCCTCTAAATTCCTTAATAGGAACAATATAGTTTCTCAAAGGATAGCTATTATCCTTTTTAAGACATCTTTCATGCATTAAATATAGTTGCCCGCTGCCCTCTATTATTTCAATTTCTTTTACAAAAGGAACAGGGAAGTTTGTTTCAACTATATCATTAGATATTATCTCTTCTGCTTTTCTAATCTCAGGAAAAGATTCTATTGTAACAATAGATTCACTATCTCCACAGGTTAAAGGAGATATTTTAAGTGCTTTGGCAATTTCTTGAGTTAATGACTCATTATTGCAGACCAGTGCTATTTGTAAATTTTTTGAGTAGACAAATTGCCTGCCAAGGACATTCGTGAATTTTCCACCAAGAGTATCTTCCCATTTTGTTATAGCTGAAGTAGTAAAACTTTTAATCACACAAGGAGTTATAAGCCTTGAACCAGCCAAAACTACCTCTTGTTCTACTTCTTCAAGATATTCACGGGGATGTTTGTCATTTTTAAATCTTTGTAAAGCATTAGCAACCATCCCAATCACAGCAGAAGGAGGAAGCACTGGATAAGTCAGTGCAGACTGCCAGGTGAAGGGAATACGAATAGAGTAAAGAGAATCAAGCCTGAGAGTAAATATAATCGCCTTCATCTCAGATTTTACTTAAAAGTTCCTGGAATATTTCATTTAGAGTGTTTTTCTTTTTCACACTGGATGGCATCTCGCTTCCCCAGTATAAAAATTGTGTTCCTTCAGGCATTAGTCCAATTGTTTTTTCAAAATAATCTGAATACATAGGAGATACCGGAAATGGTAAAGGTCCTGTTTCTGAATATGCTACAAGAACCTCAATCGGATTTTGATGGGGCAAGGCATGGGAAAGGGATGCACCAATTTGTCCTGATAGCATCAATCTGTATGCCTCAATTGCAACTTTAATTCTCTCTTTTCGGTCATTATCATTTATTGCATAAGGTGTAGGAGTGCCAAGATTTAACTCCACAAGTCCAACTCTATCAACATCAAAAGCTGAAACAAAAGCATATATTCCTGAGGCATAGGATTTGTTAAAAATCATTTGTGCTGCCCCTTTACCTTCAGCTACTGATTCTTGCTGAGAAACGCGAGTATGGATTACCTGCTTCTGGGTAGTATCGTAACCTAAAACTGGCATTAACCAGGAAAACATGACTCGTGAAGATCTTCTTAATGGCGGAATCTTTTGCTTCCCTTTTTCTGTTGAAGTTTCTAATTCTTCCTCCTCACCTTTTCCTTTTGCCTCTTGGGCGATTAAGTATCCATGAATATCACAAATAACACAATTCTTCACAAATTGTTCTTCATCTTGAAGTTTTTTAGGTTTAATTTGTTGTAGTTTTTCACCGGACAATGAAGCTGGCCTTATAGGTTCTCCTACTTTACAGCCAGCACATAGTTCGTTTAAAGAATACTGTCCATTTAATATTAAATGCCTCATCCCCTCATAGTGCCAGTGTTTAAGCATCCTGCCTGAGACTGCAGGTGCTTCAATACGATTTCCACCCTCATCAAGAAACTCCATTATCCTTATGTCTGTGACATTACCTGCCACTGCCTCATTGTTGAGGTCATGGACATTTAACTGGGTTTTTAATGAAAATGTTACAAATTTAAGCATATTGCACCTCCTGTTTAAGTTTTTAAATTTTCATTTTACTCTTGTTCAACTTCCTCTTCACTTCTTGTTGGGAATGAAAACGCGAGCATAACAAGGGCAAATTTTGTAGATTCAAAATCCTCATTAGCAAGTCGGAAAATTTCTTTAATCTCTTCATCTGTTGGAAGGTGAATTTTCTCTTTCTGCTCGAGACGTAATCTACTTTCTCTTAACATCTTTGCAATAGTCTCTTCAAAATTTCTTGAATCCTTTCTCGCATTCCTTATGTCGTCTGCATATCCATATTTTCTTTCTCTAATAAAATATCTCAATGTTCTTGCAAGACTTTGCAATGCCTTATTCTCAATTATATTTGGTGGTATCATACCAACCTCCTTTAAAAGGTAATTTGCTGTCTCTAAATATAAAAGATTTGTCCAATTGTTTGTAGATGTTTCCTGAACATATAAGCGAGCAAATTTGAGTAAGGGATCTAATTCGAGGTAATAAATAGTTTTGTTTAATTCCTGTAATGATCCATAGGCTTCGCTTTTTAGCATAAGTTCAATAGTTGCAATATTATATGGAGAATATTTAATAAAGTTTAAATAACGCTCAATCTCTATTAAATAAAGGCCATCTACATGATATCCTTGCTGACGACTCAAAACAGCAATAAATAAATAAAATCCTTCTAAAATATCCGCAGAAGAGGGAATTTTTGATAAGAATACAAGAGGAATAAGAGATTGAGGAATATCTTGCCTAAACCATTCTTTTCTTACCTGGTGTTGCAAAGCAAATATCTCTTGCAGTTTGTAGGCAGGGAGTTCTTGATTTGGAATAGGAATTACTATTACTTCCTTATCAGCGACAGAAAAGATAAAAGAGGCATACCACATTCCAAGAAGTGAAAGGAGTGCACAGGTTTTGCAGATGTCTCTTGGCTCGGTAGGTCTTCGGGGTTGACCCTGATAAAAAGTAATATCAAGTCCATCTCTTTTACATAAAACACCTGTGGTTGCAGAGGTAGTAAAACCAAGAACATTGCTCACTCTATTTTTCACATTGTGTCTACAGAATGGTTCTGATTTTTTATGTTCCGCTATTTCAACAATATTTGTAAAAATACCAATATCAAAGGACTCAGAATCTTTAACTTGTATTGTGCTTGCACTTCTTCCCGTAATTCCAGGGGTATTGAGAGGAAGATAGTTAGAACTTAAAATCCTTTTTGCTAAAATATTAAAAGTGTTATTTAGTTTTACTATTTCTCCCTCTATCTTAATCCCGTAAAATCCACCATTTGGGATAATTACAGGTTCATAACCCGCCTCCATTGCTACCCTTGCCAGTCCATAAGCAATCTTGACTTCCAGATCAGGAAAACCAGTTGCAGGGGTATAAAGGGTAATCATTTCTACTTATCCTTTAATTTCGACTTTAACTTTTCCTGCTCCCTTACTTTTCTGCCCACCTAAAAATTTGATATTTTGAATTGCTGGGACAAGAAATGTTTCAATCAAACCTTTTTTTCTCTTCTCTATATCAGGTTCTTGCCATTTTTCAAGCCAAAGGTCTATTACTTTATCTCCAATTTTTCTTGGACTGCCAAATTCAAAGCCCTGAGGTGTTTTATTTATTATTTCAATTGTACCATGAAAAATTGTGCCTGGCTTTATCTGTTCTCCGTCAACTTTTGCTTTTGGTGCTGCTGTTCCTGTTTTTCTATCAATTCTGATATTTGTCTGGTCTACTAACCAGTCTCCTTCATGTGGATAAAAATTTGAGAATCTTAAAAATCCCATTATTCCTGTTGCTCCCATAAAATAACATACTGGACAAATACCATGATTAGGTATTTTAATTTCATCTTCATCAACTTGAATTTCACAATGTCCAGTATATTTTTTATCCACCATGCTACCTCTATATCCCAAGTTCAAGAGTTCTTGTTCAGATTTAGTAGGTCTGGGTGCTGGAATACATGGCTTAAGGTTATTTTCATCGTCTACATTAAATAAAGTTTTCAAATTTGAGAGATTTTGAATTATTAGTAATTCCATCTGGTTTCTTAAGGCACCTTTAAAACTACTTGCAGGAATTACGGGTGTCCTATCAACTTTAAAAACGGCAGCCTTCTTTTCTGTTAAAGGAGAAGGTGATGACCCTATATGGAGAAATGAATCATTTTCTACTGTAATTTTTACTTTCATTGTTAAAATCTCTATATTTCCTTCATTCTTAACTGGCATTTCTAATTCTTTCTTATCAATTTGAATTTTTAAATTATCCATTTAACACCTCCCATAGTGTTTTTAACGAATTAAGTTTCCTTACAAAATAGGCAATCTCCAAAGGAGATTGATTTGATTGATAAAGTTCTTTTACATACTCCAGCAACTTTTTCAAAGCTTTTTTCTTATACTTATCACTTTCTTTCTCTATCTTATCTAAGAAAAATTGTGTAACTGTCCCAATGTCATACCTCTCAATAACTTTTCCATAATCATCCATAGAGGAAGGAGAGGGTAAATTTGATTTAACCAATCCAAAGGAATCGAGATACTCAAAAAGATTATTTAGAAGGTTTGGTTTGTCATATATTGCATTGATAAGACTTTGACAAAGTTTTTTTGCTCCTTGGAATTTTTCTTTTTCTTTGTTGTTAGTGGCTTGGTTTATTTTTTGGTTATACTCATTGATCTTTCCTTGAATAATATTTTTATATTCTTCTAAATTTTTATTTATAAATTTTTCTCTTAACAAATTCCATTCACTTTTTGTGAAAATCTCTTTCTCATGATAGAATATATCCCTATCATTAAGAATTTTCTTTAATATTGTATCCATGTCACTCATCATAAAATGTTTCCTCCTTTAAAAATATTTCAGGAGCCTTAACGAGGCTATTTTCAAACAATGCCCTTTTATAAAATCCGCTTACCATATCCGTAGGATAAAAAAGATAGCCATATATAGGTGAAAGGACAGTGATGTTGAATTTATCACATTCATCTTCATAAATCCTTACATTAAGAAACCCTTGTTTTATATCAGGTGAAATTTCTTCAGGTTTTATAACTTTCGTTTTTCCAAATCCTTTACTTTTTAAGGCTCCAAGATAAAATTCCACGTTTTCAAACAATTCTGGACTAATTCCATTATTTTTTACAATATAAATTTCTGCTTTAATTTTTGAATTTCCCTTTGGGCTTAGATATTCCGTTACAAAAGGCATTTTTGCTGTTTCTAAAAATTTATCCTTAACAGAGTATACAAAATCTTTGATTTGATATGTGTCTTTAACAAAAATTCCTAATCCATTTATTTCTAAACCTAAGCAGTTTTTAAAAGCACCTCTTATAGTTGAGGATGGAATAGTTTCAAGACAAGGTCTATAAATACCTCCCTTAACCCTTTCTCCAATTATTACTGAGTCAATTTCAACATTAAGTTTTATGAAGCTCATTCTCCACCTCTGCAATTCGATAAAAATTAAGAATTTTTTCTGGAGGAATATTTATTTTAGAATATAAATTGGAAATATCTTGCTGTGATTTTCTGTTATCCACTATTTCTACAATAACACTTATATCTGACTTTGTTTTTTCATAGATGGAAGCAAGTTTATATAAAAAATGCAGACTCTTTGGTTGTAAATTCCTTATAAGCCATTCTATCTCCTTTTTGTCATAACTTGAATGAAATATATTTTGATTTCTAATATTAAGAAACCCTTCGGGACTTTCAAAAAATCTAAAATGTTCTCTTATTGGATATTTTACATTTGAAATACTTAAGGACAGTGAAATTGGTGACAAATAATCACCCTCACAATCAGGAAAATACTCATTATAAACTTCTAAAAATGTTTCTATTGTCTTTTTAAAATTTTCACCAGAATACAAAAAAACTCCGAGTTCGTCATAATTAGAAATTGGTTTCTTAGCTAAATCACTTGCTTTATGCCAAAATGCTTTAATCATACCTTTATAGTCCTTGACAAAATCTGATTGACAAGCCAAGGACCTAAAATCATTTTTTAAGGTTTGTGCATTATTTATTTTTAGACTATCTGTATATTCTTCGAACGCTTTTTGAAGCCAGTTTTCTAAATTCTCGGTATTAAGATTAAACTTAAACCAGACTATTTTATTTTCCTGCCATTGATCTGGATATTTGAAGCTTTCGCCGCTTTCTCTAACTTCATAACATTTATCGCAAATCCACTCTTTTATATTTTCTTTAATTCTCTCTTTACAAGGATTAATTTGGCAAATATCACAAATTGGGGGAACAATCTTGTCTAACATTTCAGGCAATAAAATCTTTCTATATACTCTTGTATTTCTGCTATTAAGAACTTTAATTGTATCAGTTCTATTACTTTTTCTTGAACTTATAACTCTGGTATCAAGGTTTGACCACAAGATTCCTAAATCTGCTATTGTTTCAATATATTCAATAAAAAATCCATTATCCAAAAAATCTTTAAACATTTCTTGAAGTTCCTTACCAATGGGAAGGAAAAGAGAAATGAAATCAGAGGTATGTAACATCACATAATCTTTATATTTAGCAACAAAATCCTCAACAAGCTTATTTCTTTTTACAAGAAGATTGATATCCTGAAGTCTGACGAAAGAGTGTGGGTATTTTATATAGCACTTAACAAATCTTGCTTGCCATTTTCCTTTTTCTATATTTTGCTTTCCTTCTGTTCTATTACTACCTTCTGCTTCTTTAATTGTTTTGACAGCCTCTCCATTCAACTTTAGTTCTAATACACTTTCTATTTTAATTTCACAATGTCTTTTTAAGACCCTGTAAATTTTTCCTACCAACTCAATATGCGTATAAAGCGAAGTAATGTTTTTTGGTTTAGACTTATCCTCTGGGGTGAGAATAAGATATTCATTATACTGACTTAAAAATTCTTCTGGAGAAGTAATTGTATCAATAATTTCAAAAAGTTTTTTTAAATCTTCCTCACTTTTGAAAGCTGCCCAATATTTTCCTTTATTTTTTTCATTTTCATAAAAATTACAATTCCATAGTTTTAAAACCCCCTCTAGTTTGTCTTCTGTTTTGTCCTTTGGTTTGTCTTTTGATTCGTCTTTATTACTTGACCCTAATGGTAACCGAGGCAATGCCCTTGATATTGATGATGCAAGGTGGTCTGCAAGAATAAGCAAAAATAAGTCAGGTCTATATTCTTGTGGGATGTCTCTCCAAGAATCTCCAGTGTTTACATCTTCTTCATTTATTTTTGAATTATGGTTATGATGATACTGAGCCCACCAAGATGGTGAAGTTGGTTTTTTTATTCCAAATTCTTCAAAGTCAAAGTTTGCAAAAGTATGACCGCTAAAATGATATTGTTGGAGTTCAGGGGAATCCTTATCAAGAAGCTTTCCAATATCGTGTAATTCAGCAATAAATTCTTTATCCATTCAAAATACCTCTTCGTATTATATTCTCTACATAATTTATTATCTCTTCCACCATCAACCAACCTCCATAATAGTTTTCGTCATCTTCTTTTTTATATTCTTTTCTTTCAATTGCAGCAGATATATCACAAATTTTTAATATATGATGAACAAGAGATGCCTGTATTCTTTTTTTATGGTGTTCTAAAATTCCTCCGCTCCTTGACCAGATTCTCAAACCCCTTGCCATAATTTTTAAATCTTCAACTGTTAATTCATTCAATTCCTTCGGAAAAAATTCTTCTGGCAGATCTTCAGTTCCATAAGCCCATTCAATTTTCCCATCATTACGAACTATTCCATCCATTATTGCCTGAACATCTGGTCTTTCAATGTTGTCTCCAAGAAGCCCACTATCAATATGATGAATTGCAACTGCAAAGACAATAGAATTTTTTAAATCATCATGTGAACTTACTTGCCCCAATGTCTTGTAAAGGTATGCAGCGCCAATTGAAGCATGAGCTGGTTTGTGTATTTTTTTATTTTTTTTTATTTCCTGGTGAATAATTTTTTGCCATTTCGCAGTTAATTTTCCAATATCATGGAAAATTATCATTTGGCTTAATAAAAACTTTATCTCATTTTGGGTATATAAATAGAAAATTCTTTTAATCGTATGCTCCCAAATAGGAAAGATAAAATCAAACTTTTCTAAACACCTATTGATGTGCTCTATGTATATTTCGTCTGGTGCACTATATAAAATAAGATGAGTCATTTTTTACTCCTATGTTTTCGTCATAGTCATTTTTTTCAATGATAAACATATTAAAGGGCTGAATTTCTTTTATTTTTTCAAAATCCCAATTTTTAGATTCTAAATCGTATTTAAATCTATATTTTAGAATTCCATCCTTAAAAAGTTGCCAGGCAACTCCAATGTCAATATCTATAGAGTTTTCTCTTAAATTCATAGCAGTTTTGCGAATACTACTTCTGATTATATCTTCTTTCTTCTTACCCTCTCCAATTGAAAAATCAACTACAACAAGGGTTACTGGTTTACTATCTCTCACTTGAATGTTTTCTGGTTTTTTATCTGCATATAATACGCACTCATATAAATCTACCAATGTATCCCTTGCTTCAAAGTCATTGGCTTGATAATCCAATACATTAACGAAAGAGCACACTTCTTTAAAGCTTTTAATGTTAAAATTGGGATTGTTCTTTATCCAATTATTTGTTTTCTTTATATGTTCCTCTTCGTAAGGCCTATATCCTTCTTGGACTTCAACCGGGAAAATTATCATTTCCCCTTCTTCCCCTTCATATCTTGCACATCTTCCTGCCCTTTGAACAAGACAGTCTGCTGGTGCAATCTCAGTCAATAAAAGTTCTGCTGAAAAGTCAATTCCTGCCTCAAGAACCTGTGTTGAGACAACTATTCCAACCCCTTCAGGAATTTTTATTTTCCCATTCTCTTTATAAGGGATTAAAGATAAAGCAGTATTTTCATGCCTTTCTCTATCTTTCTTTGCAAATCTTGAATGGAGAAGAACAATCTGATTTTCATCTAATCTTAACCTATTTTTTATTTCTTCATATACCTTCTGTGCCCTTTTAACCTGATTAAGAACTATAAGGGTCTTCTTTTTCTTGATTTTTCTTAAGAGTTCATCATCTATATTGACCTCATTATTCGCAAATAAAGGTTCATCCCAAATTCTGATCTGTAATTTTGAATTTATGACATCCTCACCTATTATTTTTTTATCTTTAATATCAATATTTTCAAAAAGGCTTTTCTCAAGGCTTTCAGGCATCGTAGCAGTCATAACCACAAAAGGAATTTTGCTTTCATAGAGAATTTCCATTATGGCTCTCATAATTGAAAAAGTAAATTCATCTCTATACATATGAGCTTCATCAAAAATAACTAATGATGAGGCAATAGCTCCTGCTGGCATATCTATATGGCGTCCAACTTGTTGACTTGCTCTTGCGAAACCATATACAAACTGATCAAGTGTTGTAACAACTATATCGCCAATGAAGAAGGGCGAATCAGGAAAATCGCCATGTTGAATTTGTACAGATATATATGGAGAAATTTTTTGTGTATACCTTTTAATCCTTTCGTAAACATTGTTGACAAGTACTCTCATTGGCAAAACATATATCATTCTTGGAGCTATATAGAACTTGTTATCAATAAATTGGTTTAAAAAAGGAAATAATACAGCTTCGGTTTTTCCTGACCCTGTTGGAGCTTTAATTAATAATGGGAATTTTCCTTCAAGTATTTTTTCCCCTACTTCCAATTGAAATTGATAAGGTTCAAATTCGAAAAAGTTTCTAAAAATTATTTTATAATCTGACTTATACATTTTTTCTAAATTATATCAAACTCCAATATCTCTTGCTGCCCTAACTCTCCCCTTCAAAACATAAAAGTGGAAGCAAATTGACGATTTTGAAATGTTTTGCCTCATTGTTCCTCTCTTTCCATTAAAAACATTTTTGCCTGTTTAAAGGCTTCTTCAAATAATGATAGTGGATCATGTTCCTCAATAATTTCACGAAAAGACTGTAACCATGATTTTATGCGCTCCACATCAAGTTGCAGTTGCTGTTTTACAAGAATATTAACTACATCTTCCACATCTCTTGCTCTACCAGCAACACATTTGTGAATAATCAGGTCTTCTGCAGAAATCAAACGCAATTTACCAAAGGGAGGAAACTCCACTTCAATGCTATTCCTCCAAGCTTCTTCTTCATAGCCAGGGATGCCAAGCGAAATATCAATGGGAATCCCTTCTTTGGTTTCAAGAAGAAGCACTCTATGCTTAACTGCGAATTCCACAGCATCTGGAATGCGTGGCTTAAAGGTTTCAACTGCCTTATTCAAAAATGACTCAAAATTCTTTGGTTCTATTAAGACAGTTATGTCTACATCCCTTGTCATCCTCGGTTCAGCCCAGTACTGTATGGCAATCCCACCAATAAAGAAATGACGAACACCTTGCTTTTCTAACCACTTCGCAACCTGAATTGCTGCCTTAACTACTTGCATTTATACTCCCTTTTTTTCTCTGCCAAGCGTTTCAAGTATTGGCGCATCTTTAACAATAAATGAGATGGCTCACGCCTTTTGTTATAGCTTAACTCACTTAAAGAGAGGTAAATTTCAAGAGATTTCTCAGGTGTTAAGGAAAGAAGAAAATTCACCTTTTCTCTACGGATTATCTTTTCAGCTTCCTTTTGACCTTCAAGCCACTTAAGAACCTGTTTGGCATCAAGTTTTACCTTTGCCATTTGTTGCCTTTCCATACCTCAATACAGCCAAAACCAAGGGAGTTTTTTGCTCCAATACCTGTTTCAAAAGCCATGTTAAAAAGCTCCTGAGGCAGATTGAGTTCAAACACTCCATCCCATCCTTTTATTACTGTTTTTTTATAAATCACAATTCTCTGGTCTTTTGAACTAACTTTGTAGGGCTTGATAGAGCCTGAAAATACTGTGGAACCTGCCCATGTTCTTAACTTTCTCTGCAGATTCTTAATGATTAAATCTTCAAACTCCTTTTCAAAGGGGCTGTAATAGTAGGTTTTCTTTTTTCCATCTGCACTTTCAAGAGTGCTGTAAACTGTTATTGGAGAAAGTGTTCTTACATAGATTTTTTCCTGATACTGAGGCAATCCTTCTACTTCAACTGATGATAAAACTAAGTCTTCACTACCAAGTCTTAATGTGTTAGTTTTCATTAAATTCATTGCAAAGGATTGAATAAAATCCTGAATAGGTGATGATACAATAAGTTTGACAGTTCCGAATAGATTAATTTTGCCATCCCTGATATATGCTTTTTCTTCTGGAATAAGTCTTGAAAAAGTGAAAAATTTAAGTTTTCGCTCTGTCTCAGGGTCTTTAAACCCCTTTTCATGTATTTTTTCTGAAAGCCAGCTATCAAGATGCCGATAAATAAATCCCTGAATAATTTCATTGTAATGGCAGGGTAGGGTGATAAAATTTTTTTCGGGATGGTTAAACTTTATTTTAAGCCTCATGTTTATCAGGCTATCTCCCTTTAATTATCATTTAAAAAATTTTTTTAGATAATATCAAAAAAGTTGCTTTATGTCAATTTATTTTTAATAAGGGGAGGCTTTGTTCCAGAAATATTTGAAAAGAGGAGAGAGCCTCTAAAAGAGGCTCTCCATATAATACTTAGTTAATCAAATCATTATTAGAATTTTTAACAGCTATATCAAATAATATTTTTTCAATCATAAATCCAACAATTGATATAACTTTGCATTCCTGTTTAAATTCGCAGACTGTGCATTTTCTATCAAAATTTGAAGCATTGAGGCACTGAACAATTTCAGGGAAATATGTGGTTAGGACACTAACATCAACCGATAAAGTCGGTCTTTCATTCATTAAAAGACCTCCTTTCTCAGGCTAAAGCCTGAAATGGCTGGGTTATTTTTTTACCGCCTTTTTAAAGAACAGAGGATGTCCCAGCAGGCGGATTTCCTCTGTTATAAAATTTAAAAGGCAATTTCTTAAGAAACTTAAAATCAACAACCTTTGAATAATGTAATCTCAGGTGTTCAATAAACAGAATATTTCATCATAGTTTGAGATGTATTCTACATTTTATCAAATTTTAATTAAAAAATCAAAAAATATTTTTTGATTTTTTAATATTTAAATTACAATATTTTATGGC
>Ga0308410_1001791_pt1 | contig 12384 bp, 7 predicted proteins | sample HotsprOSTMatCore_FD_203467 | JGI IMG/M metagenome (GOLD analysis project Ga0308410, IMG submission 203467) | Hot spring phototrophic mat microbial communities from Octopus Spring, Yellowstone National Park, Wyoming, United States -... | ecosystem: Environmental > Aquatic > Thermal springs > Hot... | reverse complement strand
TGTTGTACGCCCAAGCCTCGTAAGAGGTAATAGAAGTTATATAAATCTTCAAAATGGTCGTATAGTAGATTGGACTAAGATGAATGAAGTGATAAATATATACAGAGAACAAAATAAAACAATAGCCATCATTATTGTTGATGAATATATAAAAACAATATCTATATCTGATTTGATCCACAATGTGAGCAAAGAGATACAAAAGAAAGGCATAAAATACAAAGATTTGTATTACAAGTATTATTTTTCAGACGAAACAGGTGGCATATACATATTTATGGCGCTTCATCAAAGTCCGCCTCCACGCATACGCTTCGCAATCGCCAAATATAACATACAGCGGAAGCCCTCTCAGGTCAAAATCGTATTCTTATCAAGTCCAAACAGATTAGATTCAAAACACCAGTTGCCATACGATGAGCAAATAGAGCTAAAAAAACGAGGTCGATTACTAAACGAAATCATAAACAGTATGCCAAGTAAAAAAGACAAAAATATATACTTTCTTGACTTCTTAAACTACTCGTTCGACATTGCGAATGAAAAAAATAGCGTATTTTCTGTATACGATGATGAGTTGATAATAAAATGTAATATACCAGCTCATGAATACAATGGAAGAGTAGTACTAAGAGACAATATTCCTGTCATTGAATTCAAGGATATTAAGTACAATCGTAAAAACGAATTACAATACAAAGGTGAAAACGAAATCAAGATTGTCGCTGAGACGGACAAGCCAAAGATAAAATTAAAGACTGGGCGTTACGGCAAGCTTCTGTTTCACTGGACTGAAGTAGATGGTGTTAGGTACCCTAAACACCTATTTGCATTCGTAGTCTCAGAAATGGAACTTGTTCGTACCATCAAATTCAAAATTTATAATGTGTAGAGTGAACTGCTCGACGTTTTCAGTTGAGCTTTACACTGCGGACTGCACAAGATTTTGCAGTTGAGCTTCCTGCTTCAACAATAGAATTCAAGCTTTCGTATCATATGATCGTTTTCAAACAACACCTCATTAGACCAACTCTTTTTATTTAAATCCAGGACTTCCTTTGTGTCCTTATAATTTATAAGAATATATGCGGCAATGCACCTGTACCAAAATTTGTGACTATACTCAAAAGGTAATACACCTGCATACTTCAAAGTATCGTGTATTACCCTTACAGTTCAATAATGCACTTCATTTTCTACTCTCCTTAATTTGATTTCTAATAAGTTAATTGGATGCAATAGTTCTTTTTTACTAAATGCATCGTAGATATCGTCTTTTAGATATGGATCAATAGACTCTTGATCTGCTAGTTTTTTCTTTAAACATCGATGCCCTAAACAGACCGAGAGATTTGGTAACTGCTTCTTCTATGACTATTATATTTTTCGTGTATTATATGATTCCATGTTAAACTATTAATTTCTGCAAGCTCTTCAATTTTAGGTAATAGTAGGTATACTAAAATGTATTGACATCATATAACATCATCATAAATTGATGGCAGGGCTTGATGATCTATCAGCAATTCATGGATTGGTATCACCTACCAGTATTGTGTTTGTGTATATTTTTTCTCGAATTCAAAACTTCTTAATGACGTAGTCTAAGCGGATACGAAAGCTGTTTAGTACGAATTACTTCCCATAATTTCTCCTTAATATTAGTTCCCCAAAAGTTTTCCTGATGGCTCATACTATGATTACCCATAGAAACCACCTCTTTATTGCTAGTTTTAGTATATTTAGGCATAGTACTACTAACAGCTAAAAACTGAAAAAGACTTAAACTTAGTATATTTAGAGGTGATTTTTAACTTTAGTGCCAAAACATTCATCAAATGTAAGACTGCTAAGTTTATACGATTACCAATAGTATGTAGAACAAAATGTTATAGTAATAACTTTTCGGTTACAGCAGAAAATAATCAAAATTCCGACCTATTTATCTATGAGCATGACACTCATAGAACAGTCTTCTGGATAACAGCTGATACTATCCGATTTGCCAATCATATGCTTGAAGAGTATAGAGACGTTAAACTTATAACAGTATCGGACTATAAAAGTATAACATATAATGTACTAGGTATAAAAAGCCAAAAGTACGAGGAAGAGCCTATCATGTTTATCAAGACCCCTAACGGTGACCTATATTGTGTTTTTGACTATACTTCATACGATTATAGTATTGAATTAGATGACATGAAACGTAGAGTATTCACCATAAATAATCTAACGAGAGGAAAGGTATTATTTAGTTATGAGAATAAAAAAAGGTTTAGTTCGTACTTTGAAGACGACTTGGATGAAAAATTATTTCCTATTTTTTCTTACACAGAGCCTTTGTACAATTCGTTTATTATAGTAATGCGAACAGATACTTATAATATACTTGAAAAAACTTGTGTATACCTGATTGATCTATTAGAAGAAAAAGTAGAGGAAATTCACTATGACTTAAAAGGATATATAAAAACTCATATCAATAACTTTGATTCTATATTGAAAGAACGTTATAAGATAGTTCTTAGAGCAGCCACTTTGTTTCTAAAGCCACGCGTAAAGTTATATCGCCTTTTACCTCCTGACTCGCTTATATCTGCATGGGGTAAGATATCAGACGATTGTAAACTTATAAAATATCAAGATGAAATACCAATTTACAGTCAGTGTGAATCTACTTTTTGGTTGATCTTGAAAAGTACTGTATTCAATAGAACTATATATCAAGAACGAGATTGGGAAACAGAGCTCTCATGTGCTGTTAATATACATCTATCAACTTACATTGAAAATAACGAGCTAAATGTATTATTGACTTGTAAAAAAATCAAAATAAATGTATCTGGTATTGAGCACATTAACTCAAACAATGACGTCTTATTACACAAGAAATATCCAATCAATAATAAATACAATATAAATAAATCTCAACTATATTCCATAAGCACAATTGCCAAAGATTACTTATTTAAAGATGGTAATCTTTACAAGTTGATTGATGGTAGTTATAAATTGCTATACAATCGTAAAAATGTAGACATCACTACACTCAGAAGTAGTGGTGTATATTTTATAACTATTAACGACTACCGTGTTTTTGCCGTTGTACGTCCAAAACTAGTAAGAGAAAATAAAAGCTATATACATATTCGAAGTGATTGTATATTAGATTGGAAAAAGATAAATAAAATCATTGATACATATAGAGAACAAAATAAATCAATAGCCATTCTTGATATTACTGAATATATAAAAAAGATATCTATAACAGATTTGATAGAAAGCATCGAGAAAGAAATACAAAAAAGAAATATAAAATATAAAGATTTGTATTACAAGTTATATTTATCGGGTAAAACAGGGATTTTATACATATTTATAGCTCTTTATCATATTAAGCCTCCACGCATTACCTTTGCTATTGCTAAATGTGACATAAAAAGGAAGCGTCCTCATATCAAAATAATATTCTTATCAAATCCATACAAGTTAGAGTCAAGATCACAATTGCCATATGGTGAACAAATACAGCTAAAAAAACAAGGTCGCTTACTAAACGAAATTATAAACAAAATAGCAAATACAGAAGACAAGAATATATACTTTTTTGATTTTTTAAGTCGTGTGTTCGAGAATGCGAACAAAAAATATGGCGTATTTCAGGTTTATGACGGAGAATTGATAGTAAAACACAATATACCTGTTTATAAATATGATGACAGATTTATAGTAAAAGAAAATATCCCTATTACAGTAATCAAAGACATTAGGTACAATCGTAAATATGAATTACTATTCGAAGGAAAAAATGAGACTAGCGTTATCTCCGAGACTAAAAAACCAGATATACAATTAAGAACCTATCGCTACGGTAAGATTTTATTTCATTGGACTGAAATAGAAATAGAGCGTGTTAAGCGCTATAAACATTTATCTGTTATGGTAGTTTCAGAAATGGAACTGGTTTATGCTACAAAAATAGATGTTTACGAATTTTAAACTCTATAACCTGACGACCATAAACTAACGAATGATAGTCTATTCTAGCTTGGGCTTTTAGTAAATAACTCACTTAACTGACTTATAGTTGTACGATAAAATCTTCTATCACTTTCTTATTATAAGCTTTCCATCCGTTCCGAAAGTAACGAGATGAAGTAGCTATATATTGTTCCATTTCAGGCGAATTCAAGCGTTCTATCAGCCAGTGTAAGTCACCGTTATACTTGATAAAATATCCAGAGTAAACCAAACATTCTTCATTTTCGTAAAGTATAAATTTCGGTTTGCGATTCATCGGTGCAAAAATGATCTTTTCCCCAAAGCATGCGTCCAGACTTTGATTTCTGCCAAATGCGTACCAAGCCACTGGATTAGGTCGGCCATTATCCCTTTTATCTAACTCAGGTTTTACAGACAAAAGATACTGATATGCTAATGGGAAATCTCGCGCAAGTACCTCCTCAGGTATGATTTTCATCTTGCCATCTACTCTTTTGTACGGAAACAGTATGTATTCTCTGACAGGGTCATCACTACTTTTCAGTTTGGAAGCTTTGACGATAGGTTTTAAAATATCCTTTTCAAGTTTGACTTTTCCTCTGAGCTTCGTGTGTGCCCAAACTGTTTTGTCGTCTATTGATTCAATGGGGAAAATATACGCATTATCGCATAATGTCGTAATACCCACATGAATGCTACATATATCACCCAATCTTACACCTTTTACTTTTTCATGTAAATCAGTGGACAATCTCCAAGACTTTTGACCTAAAAGTTCTTTGAACTCTATAACTCTATATTTGAATTCATCTTTTGTTAAAGCTACGTAATAGTCAAAACTCTTTTTTTGTTTTTTTGTGAAAACCGTAATCGCGCTATAAGTTGTCGCATCATCAAAAAGTTGAATGTCACCGTAATTAAAAATCTTTTTTATGTATCCTCCTCTAGCAAAAAACTCTCTAAGTTTTCTCGCTGTTTCTGTATATAAGAAGGTATTTGGTGTGATAAATCCTACTATACCATCAGGACTTAACAGATGATATGCAAGCTCAAAGAATGCGATGTAAATATCAGTTGAACCAGTTTTGCAAAATTTATAATATCGCTGTATAAACTTGCGTTCTGTTTCTTCCAAAAGTTGAATACGAATGTAAGGGGGATTACCTACAATAAAGTCAAAGAGTTCTGGTGCCTCAGTGCTAAGTAAACCCAGATGTGGTACTTGATATAACGCGTTTTTTACTGTGATATTCCATTCAACACAAATGCCGAGAGGCTGAACAATGCGGTCCAAATTCCCCTTGCACTCTTCAACAGCATTTTCGTCAATATCCCAGCCATAAACACACGAAAGATTCTTTTCTAGCTCATCACGAGGCGACATACTTATAACGCGTCTGACAACCTCAATAAGAAAGCGTCCATCACCACAAGCAGGATCAAGCACCTTCTTACCCAATACATCAGTAGAAGTGAAACCAACTTCGTCTAGAATTTTTGTAACAATAAAAGACGGTGTATAAACTTGGCCGTAGAGCTTTTTCTTGTCGTATGTTTTCTGAAGGCTAACCATACACGCAAAAATAACAACATTATCGAATTTGAAGTTATCTGTTCAGAGGTTATCGTTCCGATTATAGAGACAAAATAGGCATCTTACTAACTACATTGAGTCTAGATATGATAAAAATATCACGCTGAACTATAGTTACACCCACGCCTCTACGTCTATTATATTTTAATTCTACTTCCAGATATTCTCCAAAATTTTCACATCTAACTTCTTCAATACTAAAATCTTTTGATATCGTACAAACGCTAGTCCTATTGTTCCCAATATCAAAGAACATAGAATTAATATTACATACTATTTCTAAGTTGTTATTGAAAGTATTGGTAGAGTATATCTTCTGAATAACCGAGTTAGAGATGGATGGTAAGTTAATAGGGCTTTTATTTTTATAGTATAATGCACGCTCGTATGGGTAGTAGGCTATAAGTCTTAAAAACGTACTTTCCGCCGAGGATATAAGCTCAAATGCTCCTATACATTTTGTATTGTCAATATCATATGTAGCTATAATGTACAGCTTACCTAAATGTCTGTGTATATAATAACTCAAAGCTCCGATTTTATCATCCTCAATTTCCGTTTTATATGTCTTCAAAATAGCATTACCCAGTAATTGTTCCATTTCAAAAATTTCAACAAAATCCTCTATGTATCCATAGTGTTCTTCTTTGCAATCATCCTGTTTTATCATACGAAGTTTTTCATTCAATTCATTCAGTTTTATAGCAAACACGTGTCTTAAATCTCTTGACATAAAGATAATCTTATTGCTTAGTTTAAATTGATGAGTAATATACTCCAATCTACGTTTTGGATTCTGACTCAAAAGTACCCTAAAATCACCTTTACTAATAAAAGGATAGAGCGTATTGCTTTTTAAATCAATGACTACTAAGTAAGACTGCTCTTTATCGGTAGGGAATTTAATTATGAACAAATAGTTTTTGTGTTGGTAAATTGCAGAACTTGTAAATTGATTATCATCATATATAACACTATGTTTATGTTTCCATATTATGTCAATCTTTTTCTTCGTAATTGCAATGCCTTTTGTAGTGTTGTAAATTATATCGTAACATCTATTACTATACAAAACATTGGGCAAATAAATTTCAGGAATTTCGGTTGAAACAGAAAATTCTTGTATTAGAATTGTAGTTTCTTTGTAATGATTTTTGTAAAGAGACATTTTTTCATTGTTTAATTCAAATCTAGTATGTTCTAAATCTAAATAGCACCTTATGCTTCCCTGCTCCAGTACTATAGCTATACCACATGTCTGCAATTTATATTCATATCTCGCTCCTTTTATTGAGATTTCAAAGTATATTTTAAAGCCTTTTATATGTCTCTTGATATGTTCTTCGTTCGCATCGTATATATAATTTACATGGCTGACTTTGGCAGTACTAATCTGTTCAATGACATCTTGTGCTGCCTTTTTCCTAACGGATTTGAAATAAATGTCTTTGTTTATTATATCTATTATTATCTGCTTAATTTCATCAATAGTCCAAGAAATAATACTTATTTTGTTATCCAAAATATCGACTAAATGTACAAATACGCCTTTTTGCTTGAATTGTATTATTGGAACAATTTTATTAGCAATAGGGTAATATAGATCTAAATGTAGGTTACTTTTCCTGTTTTCTAAAAATAACACATGCCCGCTATTTGCATCTATTATGGCCACATAAATGGGTGTGCCTATATCATTCAAAGATTCCTTCGGATATAACTCTCTGGATAGAACATAAAATCTATCTTTTAGCTTGACTAGTAAACTTTTATCTTTGGCTGTAATATAGTTTAATTTAGGTATCTCAATAGGAAGATAAGTGTCATTCACAACATCCAACATAAACCAGAATAACTTATACTTATCTCGCTCATACCTATTATACCAAGCTATATCTGCAAAGGCATGGTTGTAGTATAGTAACGCGTCGTTTTTAGTTCTAAAATATGTTCTATAGCTAAGTTTACCACATGACACTTCTTTGAACAAAATAGTGCCATAAATATCGCTATAACTTCCCAAACTTTCATTTTCACTGAACTCATTAATAGTTTTACAAACATACGGGAACTTTAAACACGGAGCGATTTTAATGTTTATCCCATTGAACCTTTCTGATTTTAAGAGCATGACAAAATATACTAAGATAAAATTCTAAAATAAGGATGCTCGGTACTGCTTGACAAGTAATGCGAACTGGTCAATTGTAAAAGGTTAAGCAGCTCAAATAACCTTCTAACCAAAGATCTCCTATTAAGCCACCTGCTTCAAAAAAATCCGTAACATGAGGGATATCATCAGCTCGTCGGACTTGTGTATAACCATTTTCATTCCGATAAAGCACCCAAACTTCCTCTGGCCGCAGTGCATTCAGAAAAATTGGTGATTGTTCAGTAATAATGAATTGTGTATGCGCGGTGGCATTACGAAACTCCTTAACCATCTTAGGCAACAATGTGGGGTAGACAGAGATAGCTGGCTCGTCAATGCATATTAATGATGGCAATGCTCCGTTATTTGACAAATTTTCAAAGTTCAAAGGATTCAAACCTAATGATGCAAAAGAATTCAAAATTGGAGATTGAGCTGACTTAGTAATGTTACTACTATCTTGCAACTTTCTTACACTAGACATTATTTTCCACCCTATAATGAAATCACGTAGAGCAGCGACTTGGGGATATGCCTCAAACTGCCCTAATACACTTGCAGCTACCAAACCAGGGCCTCTGAGTTGAATTTCAGTACTCTTGCTCGCATCGTCACCTTTTACATTACCAATAACTTTCATTTTGCCTGCACTATGTTCCAAAAACCGAAATGGGCTGCCTTCTGATTCACTACGACTCTCTATCCACTCCTCTATAACAATAGGCCTCCTGTTTTCTTCATCAATACTTAGGTGATAGGTAATTGAATCATAGTCTGGAATGCTGCATTCTATTTCTATAGTGATAGGGACTTCCTTACCCAAAGTACGAATCCATTTCGCCCCTCCATATCTGTCCCATGTTTTTCGTAACCCTATAGTAAAACAATCGAATATAAAAGATAAAGCCTCTATCACAGTAGTCTTACCACTGTCATTTTCTCCTATCAAAACAGTGATCGGCGAAAGAGACTTAAACTCTATGTTATGTAATACTCTAAAATTCCTGATTAATACCCTTTTAAGAAAAGGGACTGGCGACTTATTTGTTACGGCGTTCATAACGTAATATGTTGTCTATTCCGCAAGACAAATATGTAATACGCTCACATCAGGATAGGAGTATCGAAATACTGACATCTTAACATCCACACTATCTCAGCAATCTGAAAAGAAAAAATGTTACAATATGAGATGTAGAATGCTTAAATGTAAAATTTCATTAGCTCTTTCTGGTTTTAAGAACCCAGCAGTATATAATAATAAAATTTTAATAAAAAAGGATGCTCGGTGGTGAGTAACAGACAGTTCGAAATACTAAAACTTTTACAGTTTAGTTTTTTGATGCATTGCATGATGGCTTTCAAAAACTTCTAATTATGACCTATTTCGATAGATTTAGCATATTTACACAGCATGCGAAGCACCTTGAAATAAGAAGCTCAACTGTAAAAGGTTGAGCAGTCCGCAGCATCGCATCCGCCTTAAAAAATGCGGAACAATGTCAATAGAATTAGTTATGTAGAACATCATTCATATGCTGAATTAAAAAGTTAATAAAAATACTGATTTAAAAAAGTATTTCTTTTATGCGACGCACTAGATGTAATGTAGATGCAAAAGATATGTTTGTTGGAGATACTGTGATAGACCTTCTATCATACTTATAATCGTAATATGCATCTGATTTCCCGTATATTTGGAAAACCTTCATATCAATAAATCCATTCCCAGTATTCCATTTATTATTAAGTAGCCGTAATAGCATTGTGTATATGTTTATTTTATTACCATTTATTACTTTAGTATGCAATATAGTAGGTATATCTTTTGGTGGCTCATTAGTTTCAAGCTTCCATACTAATCTCAATGAATCATAATTGCTAAATAGACGCTTAATTTTATCTCTAAAAAGATAAATTCTATACTTTCTTGAAACAGTATCATCACCCTCGACTTGTTCTAAGCATTGAAAGTAAACTAATGAGTAAAATTCCTCTAATTCGTAGTCTATATAATAAGTATAAAGTAAGAATATAAAGTTACCGTCAGAACACACATAACGACGAATTTCTTCTTTCAATCTGTCTTTTAAATCTACCCGTTTTATTATATCAGTTAGTTCCACTACTACCCAGTTTGTATTATCGCCTTTATTTATCTTATTCAAGAGCAAGTTTCTGATAATCTTGTTTCCAATAATATTAACATAATCTTTCTCATTTCCTATTTCTATATAATATCTACCCATTTTGCTTATTTTAGCCATTAAATCTTTTTTCATATAAACAAATAGCTTGTTGAATAACCTAACAAATAAAATGCCACCAAAATTATTTATATTAAGATATTTGCTTGAAGATATAAAACTTTTTTCATTTTTACGATACAAAACAACTCTGCCCCATGATATATTAGGTTCACCAATGATAGTATGCTCATCCACGCAAGCTATTACCGAGTATAAGTGCGATTGGGATATGTTGTATTTACTATCAATTTTATACTTATCGCTTATTAGAACCGTAACATTACCAAAATCAATATTTAAATTATAATAAGCAGTTTCTATCTTTATATCACTATTTATTTGTAAGCTAACTGTAAGTTCGTTATTTTGGTAAACGCAAACAATGCCGAGTGCATCTTTAAGTGTCTTTTTATTACGTGTCTTGGTATTCTCAAAAGATAGGGTTATATTAAATATGCATTTGTCATAAAAAACCAAATTAGGAATACTATTATCAATACTATTTATCAGTCTTACGTCAAAAGACAATTTGTCGAAAGTTTTTATGTATTTTAGCTCATTATAATACCTATCATCTTTTTCTGATAAACTGATTATATTTTCTATTATTTTTTCGATTTGATACTTTCTAATATGAGTTTTTTCTTTTATAAGGTCAATAACATGAGTAATAATATCTTTATCATTGTTCATTATAACTAAAACAAAGGAGTTGGCGATTGGCATACTACGAAGTAAATATTTTACATCCCTATCAAGTTGATACAATATAGTACCTTTGCTAACATTGGCGATAGTACTCTTGCTATCCATATATACCTGTCGATTAGGTGCTTTGACTACGTATACTGTATCAGGATTCATAAAATTATACTCCAAAGGTGATAGTATAAGTTCATATTTGTTTTTTAGATAATTATATAAAGGCACAACATAAAAATTATTTTTCTCTATAGAATGAATGTAGTATTCAATAAGATTGTTTTTGTTATAATAAAAAGATATAATGTGTCCCTTTTGTATATAGCAATATCGCAAAGGATAGTTTTCTGAGATATTAGAATATATACCACTTTCGTTATATCCTTTATATAAAAAGGGTTGACGTATGAAATGAGCTACTTTACATTTGGGTAATCTATTTCTAAAACTATTCGGAGGCATTGGGAAATATACTAAAGCTAACGACCTAATGATTCTTTTACAGATGAGATTCATACTTCAACGTATAATGATTTTTAGGCATTCCGCAAGCTGTGAGAGTTCAAAACTTGGTACTTACACTTTTCTAGAAACTGACGGATTGCTCAACGTTTTCAGTTGAGCTTCCTGCTTCGTCGCGTGATGGCTTTTTAGGTAGCCGTAGGGGCTACGTTCATCCACCAGAGCACGCTCCACAGGCTTCACTTCGGGTCGTTCTAACCCTAGAGGTTTGGTTCTCGCCTACATGAAAATACTGTCTAAACTAAAAAAATTAACTCAATACCTGTATAAATATTGCGTATAAATAAAACATAATTTTTGATATTTTACCATATTAAGTACTTTGTATCAAGTTCTAAGATTCTATAACTTGTATAAGATGGAAGAGGAGTTAACAAATGAAAGGACTAATACGAATAGACCTTAGACAGGTTACAAGAGTTAGAAGAAGTCAGAAAGAAACAATTACTAATAATGTTTTGTCAGCTCGCAAAAAAATTGGCAGAGAAGTATCTAGTTACTGAGGAATAGAGAAGGCGTCTTTTCAGCCCTATCAACTATTCCGCTGCCTGCTCAACCTCTTACGGTTAAGCAGGCAGCGTCATACATAACCATTACCGCTATCAAATTTCTGTAATCAACTTCGTACATCATCACTATGTCATCCTGCAATGCTACATTTACCGCCTCTTTCAATGCATCAATCTTTGCAAGAACAGCATCCATACGATTGTAGTATTTATCCCTAACATTAAGCTTTGAATGTGAACTAAAAACCATTTCACTATTAGAAACCTTATTAGTTATAAAGTCGTAAAACTCATTAGATAAATACATAGACAAATACTTAGGGAAATTTTTGCTTTTTAGAGTTTGGGTAGATATGTATATAGGTTTTGCTTTATCTGAAGCTATGTCCCGACTTCTTACTATAGGATATTGTATCCCAAACTCTCTGACTTCATAATTGTTACACAAGTCACATTCTAATGTTACAACCGGTATATCACATTCGTAATTTAAACCCGTTATATACATGATACCTTTATTCACGTCTACTGAACAGTCGGCATTCGTAACTCCCAAACCTAAACATTTATCACCATATTTATCTCGCATGTATTGCATAATAATAGCGTTGAGGCTCAGTTGTTTGAAGTTAATAGTTGTTAGATTTTTTG
>Ga0308410_1001788_pt1 | contig 12402 bp, 10 predicted proteins | sample HotsprOSTMatCore_FD_203467 | JGI IMG/M metagenome (GOLD analysis project Ga0308410, IMG submission 203467) | Hot spring phototrophic mat microbial communities from Octopus Spring, Yellowstone National Park, Wyoming, United States -... | ecosystem: Environmental > Aquatic > Thermal springs > Hot... | reverse complement strand
AAGGAGGACTTCGGCCAATTACGATAGGGGGTCAGGCGGGTGGGATAGTCTAGGGATAGGAGGGCGCCAGCGTCGAGGTTCAGGAGGTAGAGCCACTGCTTTATAGGTTTCCTTCCCTTTGTCTCCCGTAGGGGAAAGCTTAGGGGATGGGGGGGGACAGTCTCGGAAACGGCGGGGTCTGGACTGTAGGGATCCTTGTAAAACCCCCTGCCAGGCGCATATCCTTCCAGAAGGTACCGTTTCAGAAGGTACCGGTCGATCGGTTCGGAACGTCGGTAAAGAAGCACCAGGTCCCTCGTCTGCCGGATTTCTGTTTCCAGGGTGAGGTAATGGGTAAAATCGAAACGAAAAAGTTCCGCCTTTAGGAGTCCACCCCTGGCTTGAAGCGATGAGGCTGTGTATCGATCGTAGCTGAGGTACAGGACAAAGAGTAGAAGAAAGATCAGGGGGATTCCTTTGCGGATCACAAGGAAAGCCTTCGAGGGAACCTTATTGGCCTTGTCGTCCGGAGGAGTTGGTGGAACAAGGGTTGGTTTATTACCAGCAACTCCTCCCCGCGTTGCGGAAACTTCCTCCGAAGTCCTATCTTCCTCGGCGGTCAAAACCAAAAGCGCCAGTTCTCCTATAAGGAAGGCGGAAACGGAAATGGCGAAGGGGAGGGGATGAGGATAGAGGCGGAGGTGAAAATTCCCTTCGGTAAAGAACAAGGCTCCCAGGAGGAACCCTCGAAGGGCCGTTTCCAGCCCCCGGAGTAGAGGGACTCGCAGGAAGAGCACCGTGCTGATGCTCAGGAGCTCTACGGGAAGGATCATGAAAAAAAAGATTCGATCCAGGGATAGGAGGGCGCGATCCCACGCTACATCGGGTGGTCCCCATCCTCCCAGGAGGCCTTTACAGAGATAGTACAGGAGGAAGGGTGCAAAACTTGCTCCGATAAGAGGGGGAAGTAACCGGGAAGGGAAGAATCGGGCGGATACCCGGCAGGCTAGAAACCCTAATCCTAACGAGCCTACCCAGAGGATCACGATCACTCCCAGGGATAGGAACTCCCGAAAATGTAGGTACCCGTGGTAGAAGAGGTAGAGCCAGAGGATGTTGCGGAGGAAAAAGGAAGGGATCGGGAAAGACTTAAAGCGGATGGACATGATGAGGCCCCTTATAGGGATCGATAAGGATTACCTGGGTGTGCGTGGTTTCTAAGGAACTCCAGGGCTTGTCCCCTGCATTAACCTTAGGCAGAGGAAGCGTTTCAGCACCCGAGGAATCGAGGAAGAGGAATAGCACTCGTGTGGGATGGCCTGCGGAAGAGGCGAGAGGGCGGGAGGATCCATGGGTTTCAGTCTTTCTAGATGCCCTCCCCGACAAGGGGAAAGGGGGTGAGTCCATGCGGGGGGATTCACGGGTTTCATTCCATGAAGGGGCCCTCGGAAGGCCATCGGGCGAAGTTTCCATGAGGGGCTCCGGGACGAGTCTGGCGAGAGCCGCAAGGCCGGGCTCTGGATGACCCACTTCCAGTTCAAGCACGGGATGGGAAAACCAGAAGTTCTGGGGTCGATCCGTTGGGGTGGGAGGGTTCGTGGAGAGGAGAATCCGTTTCCCCGCCTTCGAGAGTTCAGTCAGCACCCGCGCTCCGATCGAGGCCATCAGGTCCACCGCGGGAAGATGGAGTGAAGCGGGAAGCTTCGGGGGAAGGGAGGGATCGAAGTGCAGGTGAAAGGTGTCTAAGGAAGGAGGATCCTGTTCTCCGATCCGGAAGAAAAGTTCGCCACTATGGGCGTACAGTTTCCAATGAAGCCGCCGAATATCATCCCCGGGTTGATACTTTCGTATCTCCAGTTCTTCGAGGGCGATGGAAGGGGGTCGATGTTCCCGGATCCGTATGCCTCCCCTCACGGGAAGCGTCGGCAGGATCGAGGCAGGGTAGGGCCTAGGTAGGATCAGGAGGCGCTCCTTTTCCGGCAAGGGCATATCGATTCTGCAGAACCCGAGAAAATCCTCTATCTGCAGGTAGCCCAGGAGACCCTGATAGTCCCCTCGCTCGGGCGGAGGTGGGGTAAGAGAGAACGAGGGATCCTTAGGATCTATCCGAGCGGCCCAACTGTAGGTCCTGCCCTTGCATGCGGTAACACGATAACAGAATCGGAGCAGCACGCAGGGAATGCGGTTGAATCCCCTCAATAGGTGAGGGGGCAGGGAAACCTGGAAGGTGAGGGGAATTCCGGCAAAGAGGTGAGTGGTGGGATGGATCAGGGTCAGGTGCTGAAGGAGGTGTTCTTTTTTTCTGTAGAGAAGAACGAAAGCGAAAGCTGAAAAGATGAGGGCACATAACAAGAGGGATCCCATACCGATCCCCCATAGGATGGAGGCAAGTTCCTTCCGATGGATCCCCCCTGTAGCCAGGAGGGCCGAGAGGATTCCGAGGATTATGCCGCGAAGAGTAAGTTGTATCCGTATGGTTTGAGTGGCCATAAAAGCCCCATTTCTAATTAGGGAATCCCCTTATCCTATCAATAGCCACCAGTTCCTGGAAAGGTCCTCTGGATTTTCAATAGGCCCTTTAAACACCTGGAGCCCTTCTTTAGGGAGCGGCCTCCTTTATCAGATGAAGGACCGCTTCCCGGATGAACTCCTTCGAATTCAGTTGGGGATCCCGAACCTGGATTCGATGGGCCAACGCGAAGGGAGCGAGGGTAACCAGATCCTCGTCGGTAACGAACTTTCTTCCCGAGAGTGCCGCCAATCCACGGGCGGATCGAAGGAGCATCAATCCCGCTCGGGGGGAGGCTCCCAACTCGATCCCCGGATGGGTACGGGTGGCTTGAACGATTCGCTGCACCAACGCGTGGATTTTCGGGTCCACATACACCTGGGCTATTGCACGTCGTGCTTCCACGATTTCTTCCACCCCGCACACCGGCTGTAGGAGGGGAACTGTCGCTCCGGGATCCTTCTGGTAAACCGATACCTCGCTCTCAGGATCCGGGTAGCCTATGGAAAGGCACAGCATGAACCGGTCTGCCTGAGCCAGGGGCAACACATACGTCCCCTCCACATCCACCGTGTTCTGTGTGGCGATGACGAAGAAGGGATCCGGAAGCGGGTAGGTCGCAAGCCCTACAGTGACTTGCCCCTCGGCCATGGCTTCCAGCAAGGCGGATTGCACCTTTGGGGTGGTGCGGTTCAATTCATCCGCCAGCAGAATGTTGGTAAAGATGGGGCCTGGTTTGAAGTCGAAGGAACGGGTTTCCGGGTTGAACACATCCACTCCGGTGATGTCGTAGGGGAGAAGATCCGGCGTCCCCTGTATTCGGCGGAACCGTCCTTGAATGAGGCCGGCTAACGCTTTTGCGACGGTGGTTTTCCCCAAGCCGGGAAGATCCTGGATCAACACGTGCCCTCCTCCCAATAAGGCGGCAACTAGGAGGGTGAGGAACTGTTCCTTTCCTAGCAGGATGGAACCCAGTTCCCTCAACAAGGTTTTCCCTAAGGTTACTGCCTGCTCAAAAGCTTCTTCTTTAAGGGCGGATCGGGAATCTTCCATTCTCTGCAGTGTACCATAGCTGGGCTACCAAAGGTAGTGGACGTACGGCTTGATCCGTTTTTCGTACAGTTCCTTCGCCCTTTTATGTTCTTCCGCTGTAAGGGGAGGCAGATCGGATGCCTTGATGTTCTGAGCGATCTGGTCCTTCCGCGAAGCTCCGGGGATTACACACCCTACCTCAGGGAAATCGAGGATCCAACGGAGAGCCGTCAGGGCCAGGGGCCTTTCCGGGGTGCTAATCTGCCGTTTCAGCTCCTCTGCCGCCTGCAGGCCGATCTCGTACGGAACCCCGGAGAAGGTTTCCCCCTTGTCGAAGAGTTGTCCATTCCGGTTGGCCTGCCGGTGATCCCTAGGGTTGAACTGGGTTTCCCGACTGAATCTTCCCGTCAGTAGACCGCTTGCCAGGGGAACCCGTACGATGATTCCGATGTCCCGTTCTTTAGCCAGATGGAAGAACAGATCCTTCGGCCGCTGGCGGAACAGGTTGAAAATGATTTGAACGGTAGCCACGTTGGGATAGTCCATCGCTTTGATGGCTTCCTCCACTTTCTCAACGCTCACCCCTAGGTACTGGATTTTCCCTTCTTCTTTTAGTTTGTCGAACAGTTCGAAAACTTCGGGTCGATAGTACACGGGCGTGGGGGGGCAGTGGAGCTGCACAAGATCGAGGATTTCAAAGCCGGTGTTTCTTAAACTATCCTCCACGAATTTTCGGAGTGCCTGGGGAGTGTAGGCTTCCGCGGTATGGGGGGAAAGCTTTCGGCCGCACTTGGTAGCCACATACACCCGCTCTTTTCGCTGCTTTACAACTTTAGCAACGGTGCGTTCACTTCGCCCATCAGCGTACACATCCGCCGTATCGATGAAGTTGATCCCCGCATCGATCGCCGTGCGCAGCACCTCCTCCGCATTCCGCTCATCGAAGGGTTCTCCCCACCTTCCACCCACCTGCCAAGTGCCTAGGGAGATTTCCGAGACCTTCCATCCGGTTTTTCCAAGGGTTCTGTACTGCATGGATAAAAGGATAATGGAATGAAGGGGAATAGGCAATCCAGGATAACCCGCTAACCTATCGATGGTTCCAGGCCAGCGACTTAATACAGGCCAGGAATGAACTTTTTCGTTTTGTTTCTATAAACCCGATATGCCTCTCCAAACGCTTCTTCCAATTCCCGTTCCTCATAGGGGAGTCGGAGGAACATCAGATTGGCAAAGATCCCTACTCCGCATAACCCGATCACCCAACTTTGTGAAAGGACAAAGGCACAGAGGAAGAACACCATGTAGAAGGTATACATGGGATGCCGGATCCACCGATAAGGTCCCCAGGTTACTAGCCTTGCTCTGTTCCGAACCTCCAGGGTGGGGGTGAAGTTGTCGTTCAGCACGTAGTGCACCCAGCCGAGGGCGCCAAGGGATAGGCCCCCTCCTACTAGACCTAGAAAGCGTAGAAGGGGAGGAAGGGGGACATAGAATACCGGGTACAGGCGGGGGGTAAAGATGAACAGGAACACCCCGCCGAAGAGGGGGATGCTGCAGAGGATTCGCAAGGCCTGCGAAATCACTCCCTCCCGCTTGCTGAAGGCCGTTTTCCAGAGGGTTCCCGTTTGCAGTTTAAAGAAGGTTCGCATGACGGCGTAGAAACAGAACAGCAGGATGAAAGATACATGAAAGAATCGATGTAGATCCATTTAGGATCACACTATACAGGGATATTAGCTTATTTGCTACTATGCCATTAGTAATCAATATGCCGGTTCCTCAGTTGATATAAGCTGCTGGATCCATTCCCAGGAATCCGAAAAACACGCTTTTCCCCGTTCCTGCGAAGTCGTAGGAAAAACTTCCTGTAGTTTCAGCATTGTAGCCTGTTATAGAACCGGAAGTTATAGAACCGGAAATGGAAGATATCGGCTGCTTGGAGATTCCGCCCCCTCCACCTCCTCCGCCCGTGGGAGAAGGGCATCCAAGCCACAAGAGGGTTCCCAACACCACCGCAATCTTGACCGTTCCATTGACAATCTGGTTGAATTTCATAGTTACCTCCGCCCCATATACTCATATTTACTGCAAACTCCCTGCCAATTTATGATAATTTATGTAATATATTAAAGTCAATAATAATCAATTTCATCATAAAGAATTAAAGATCTCCAACACAGCCGGCGCCTAAACTGCACGGTTTCGAAAATTCGTAGAAAATCAACTTAGATTGATTGAAAATAATCAAGAGTTTATGGGAGAGCGGATTCTCCGCATCCCTTTCAAGACAATCCCGTTTTCTGCTACAATCCCCCTCTAAGGAGACGCTATCCATGATCAAAACCACTGTTATAGGAAGTTATCCCGTTCCCGATTGGCTTACGGCCCTACCCTCGGAGCAGGCGTTGATCGATGCCACCCGGGTGGTATTCAGCATACAGGAACGGGCGGGAATCGATGTGGTGGCGGATGGGGAACTATACAGGTTCGACATAAACCATCCCGACACCAATGGGATGATCGAGTATTTCATCCGGTCCCTGGACAATGTGCGCACCGCCCTAGGTCGGAAGGACATGGAGGAGTTCCAAAAGAATCCTGAGATGAGGTTCCGGGCCAAACCGAGCGGGGTGGTAGAAGGGCCAATCGGGGAAGGTACGCTGGACATAGTAACGGACTGCCAGCGAGCCCGCAGACTCACCAACGCGAAGATGAAGTTTACCCTCACCGGACCCCACATGCTGAGCAAGACTCTGCTGGATCGCTACTACAAAGATCGGGCCGCCCTATGCAACGCCATAGCCGATGTGCTTGCCTCTCAGGTTGCCCTGCTGGATGCCGATGTGGTACAGGTGGACGAGGCGAATCTCCCCGGCCATCCGGAAGAGGCTCCTTGGGCCCTTTCGGCCATCAACCGGGTACTGGACGCGGTGAAGACAACCCCCGCGGTACACCTGTGCTTTGGGAATTACGGGGGTCAAACCATTCAGAAGGGCAGTTGGAAACACCTCATCGACTATATCAGCGGCCTCCACGCGGATCATGTGCTCCTGGAAACCGCGCACCGGGGCGGCTGGGAACTGGAAGCCCTTGCGAGAATAGACCGGCGGATCGGGATCGGATTGGGGGTAGTGGATATCAAAACTAACGTCGTGGAAACTCCGGAGGACATTGCCCGGCGGATCGAGGAAGCGGCCAGGGTCCTGGGGGAGGGACGGATTACGTACATCAACCCCGATTGCGGGTTCTGGATGCTGAAGCGCGGTGTGGCGGACCGGAAGATCGAAGCTTTGGTAAAGGGTCGGGACCTGTTTGAAGGCCGCCGATAGAGAGTTGATGGTGGCCAGAGCGAGTGGGCACCTATCGAAGCGACTGAAGGGTAGGATGGCATGAAAGCAGGTAGAGGAGGCAAAAGTGGGAAGAAAAACTTTTCCTAAGGATTTTAACTGGGGTGTTGCAACGGCTTCCTATCAGATCGAAGGAGCTTGGAAAGAGGACGGGAAGGGGGAATCCATCTGGGATCGCTTCAGTCATATCCCAGGTCGTATAGCCAACCAGGACACCGGGGATATTGCCTGCGATCATTATCATCTCTATGGCCGGGACATAGAACTATTGGCAGATTTGGGGGTAAAGAGTTACCGGTTTTCTCTGAGCTGGCCGCGCATTTTTCCAGAAGGAATCGGATCCCCCAATCCGAAGGGGATACAATTCTATAAGGACCTAATTCACAAGCTATTAGATAAGGGAATACAGCCCGCGGTTACGCTGTACCATTGGGATCTTCCCCAAACACTCCAGGACAGGGGTGGCTGGGCAAATCGTGAGTCCGTTGCATGGTTCGAACAGTACGCTCGGTACGTGTTTCAGGAGTTGGGGGATTCCGTACCCCTATGGATCACCCACAATGAACCGTGGGTCGTCGCATTTCTAGGACATTGGCTAGGGGTGCATGCCCCCGGAATGAAGGATTTTATCACCGCGTTACAGGTTTCCCACCATCTACTCCTTTCCCATGGAAAAGCGGTGCAAGCCTACCGGGAGCTGGGGTTAAAGGGAGAGATCGGTATTACCCTGAACATGGCGTACCACTATCCGGGAACTGATGCACCGGAGGATTTCGAAGCCACCAAGAGGGCACAGGAACATATCATCCATTGGTTTGCCGACCCCATTCTGAAAGGGGAGTATCCTTCATACCTGTACCAGTGGTATCGGCAGAAGGATCTTTTAAGAAATTTTATAAAACCCGGGGATCTGGAAACTATCCATACTCCCATCGATTTCCTGGGGGTGAACTATTACACGAGTCACACCATCCGACATTCCCCTGCGGATTGGCCTCTGGAACTCAAAACTATACCAACCTCCCGTCCCAGAACAGAAATGGGTTGGGAGATATATCCCGAGGGATTGTACGACCTATTGGTCACCCTTACGAAAGAGTATGGGGGACCAAAGATCTATATCACCGAAAATGGGGCCGCCTTCAACGATTTGATCGATGTTCAAGGCGCGGTAGAGGATCCGAACCGGATCGATTACCTGTATAGACATCTAGAGCAAGCCCACAAGGCCCTTGAGGAGGGGGTACACTTAGCCGGTTATTTTCTCTGGTCCCTAATGGATAATTTCGAGTGGGCCTACGGGTTTACCAAACGATTCGGGATCGTGTATGTGGATTTTGCCACCCAGAAACGAATCATCAAGAAAAGCGGACAGTGGTATAAACAGGTGGTGGCACAGAATAGTTGCTTTGGTATTACTGTATAGGCTCTGGTGCATGCCGGTTACGGAGGGGTAGTTTGTGAAACTTGCAAGTCTTCTTACGGAAGATTCCATCTGTTTCGGAAAGTCCTATCGATCGATGGAAGAGGCGGTGCGGGAGTTACTTGGAGCGTTGAAGAAAACTCACCGGCTGAAACTTCCCCTGGAAGAAGTCGTTACCGCGGTGATGCAGCGGGAAGCCTTAGGGGGTACTGCCTTCCCCACGGGAATCGCCATTCCCCATGCGCGGCTAGATAACTTTCCCGACCTTCTCATTGGGGTGTGCGTTCCCCAGACACCGATCCAAACTCAGAACCAGTCGGTGAAATTGGTGGTGCTCATGTTGACCTCCAAAACCGAAACCACCCTGTACCTCAACGCCCTGGCATCCTTTTTAAAGCTTTCCCAGGATGCGGTTCTTTTCGAAAAGCTCATTGGGTGTGGCACTCCTGCGGCGTTCATCCGGGTTCTCCAGGATGCCTCGGTGGAGGTAAAAAAGGAAATCACCGTCCAGGCCATCATGTCCGCTTCCTTCCCCTACCTGGTACAGACGGATACGGTGAAACGAGCGGCGGATCTATTCTACAAGCATTCCACCAGTTACCTGCCCGTTCTCTCTCCGGAAGGGAACTTCATCGGGGAACTGACGGTGCTGGACCTCTTCCGGATCGGGCTTCCCGATTACGTGTTCAAGCTGGGGAACCTGAAGTTTTTGAAAACCCTGGAACCCTTCGAAGAACTCCTCCGAAAGGAGGAGGTGATGACCGTTGCGGAGGTGATGAAAAAGCCTTCCCTTTACCTGGAGGAAGATTCCTCCCTTATCGAAGCGGTGTACAAGTTCGTGTCCAGTAATCGCAGGCATCTGCCCGTGGTGAAGGGCGGAAAGATCGTGGGCATCTTGAGCTACATGCACATCCTGCATAAAGTGTTGAGGGCGTAATGAATCTTATCACTGTAACGGCCCTGGGAATATTCCTCCTAGTGTATATCGGAATCTCCTTTGAGCTGGTGAACAAAACGGTGATTGTTCTGCTGGGAGCGATGGTATTCATTGCTTTGCACATCATCGGCCAAGAGGAGGCATTCCGGCGCATCGACTGGAACGTGATTTTTCTTCTCATCAGCATGATGGTGATCGTAAGCATCACCAAGTCCACGGGGTTATTCCAGTACGTGGCGATAAAGACTGCCAAAGCGGCAAAGGGGCATCCGGTAAAGATCCTCATCGCCCTTTCCGGGATCACCGCCCTATTTTCCGCCTTTTTGGATAACGTGACCACGATCCTCATCATCGCGCCGGTAACGATCCTCATCGCGGTGGAGCTGGGGATCTCGCCCGTACCCTTCTTGATTTCCGAGGCCATCGCCTCCAACATCGGGGGAACCGCCACCCTGATCGGCGACCCCCCCAATATCATGATCGGAAGCGCGGCACGGTTGGACTTTATGGCCTTCCTGGTAAACCTGACCCCGATTGTATTGATCGTTTTTCTGGCTTTTGTCGGGATTGTGTACCTCCTGTTCCACAAGGAACTGGTGGTTACCAACGAACGAAGGGCGAGGGTGATGGAGTTCGACGAGTCTAAATCCATCGAGAATCCGGTACTTCTGAAAAAATGTCTCGCCGTACTGGGTCTAGTGATTATCGGATTTCTGCTCCATGGGCTACTCCAGATCGAGGCGGCAACCGTTTCCATGCTGGGGGCCTCGATCCTGCTGCTTCTCACGGGTAAGCGCGAGGTGGATGATTATTTCAAAGACATCGAATGGGGCACGATCTTTTTCTTTATCGGGCTATTCATTCTGGTGGGTGGGATCGTGGAACTGGGAGTCATCCGTGTGCTGGCGGAAAAACTCCTGTCCTTGACACAGGGAAATCTGAAATTAACGGCAATCATCTTGATCTGGGTTTCCGGTGTAATTTCTGCCATCGTAGACAATATCCCGTATGTGGCAACACTGATCCCCCTGATCCAGAATATTGCATCCACGGTGGGGCAGGGGGCAGCGGTTCCCCTATGGTGGTCTTTGGCATTGGGAGCCTGCCTGGGGGGAAACGGTACCCTCGTGGGAGCGTCGGCCAATGTAATTGCTGCGGGATTGGCGGGCAAGAGCGGTTTCAGGATAACCTTCCTGGATTTTACCCGATACGGGATTCTCGTCACCCTGGTTAGCTTACTGCTTTCCACAGTATATGTGCTGTGGAGGTACTTCTAGTTGACACAATCTATTTTTATCGATAAAAATAGAACTAGCTGAGAGGAAGGAAGGTTCCGCCCTCGAAGCAGAAGTCAATTTGTCTGATCCAGAGGAGCTTCCGATGGAAAAGAGGTTAGGGGTCGTAGCCCTGCTCATTCAGGGCAGAGACCAGGTTCCCGCCGTAAACCGTATCCTCAGTGAACACAACTCGATCATTCACGGCCGCATGGGGCTTCCCTTCCGCGAACGGGGAATCCAGATCATCTCCCTCATCGTGGAAGGCACTACCGACGAGATCAATGCCCTCACAGGTCCGTTGGGAAAGCTCCCCGGAGTTCAGGCAAAGTCGCTTCTCACCAAATACTCCTGGGAGGATGGCCATGCGGATCGTACAGACCGCGCAAAGAACGAACACATTTCTTGATTACGGGAAGCTGGAAGAACTTTCCCTGCTGGATCCGCCGGAAGAGGCGAAGTTCGACGAGATCCTTTCCAAAGCCCGCAGGTTAAAGGGCCTTTCCACAGAAGAGGCGGCGGTTCTCCTGGCCTGTGAGACGCCTGAACAGATCCACCGCCTGATGGAAACCGCCCGGTGGGTGAAGAACGAGATCTACGGGAAACGTCTCGTGTTGTTTGCACCCCTCTATACAAGTAACTTCTGCACCAACGATTGCCTGTACTGCGGTTTCAGACGATCGAACCCGCTGGTGCAAAGACGGAAACTTTCCCTGGAGGAAATCGCCCAGCAGACCGGACTGCTTCTCCAGCAGGGACATAAGCGGATCCTTCTGATCGCCGGTGAGTCGAATCTGCAGTCCCTATCCTATACCCTGGACGCGATCCGCACCTGCTATGGGGTGACGGTGCCTGTGGGGGATAGGAGCTCGCAGCAAATTGCAGGGCCTGTGCTCAGGGTGGCAGGCCATGCTCCGGAGGTGCCTGCAGGGCCCGCGCTTAAAGAGGAAAGCCATGCTTCTGACCCCCTTGCGGAAGCCGCGCCCAGGGAGTCCGGCAATACCCCGAATACCGGTGAACCCACGCCCACTTACTTCACGATGCCGGAATTCAGTAGGAACGGAAACACACCGAAAACCGGTGAACACGCTAGGGTGGCGCGGATCCGGCGGATCAATGTGGAACTGGCACCCCTGGAGGTGGAAGGCTACCGGGCGTTGAAGAAAGCCCAGATCGGTACCTACGTGTGTTTCCAGGAAACCTACAACCCGGAACTCTACCAGGAGATGCACCCCTCGGGACCCAAGGCGGATTACCGGTACCGGTTGTACTGCATGGATCGGGCGATGGAGGGAGGGATCGATGACGTGGGGATCGGTGCCCTCTTCGGTCTGGGCCCGTACCGGTACGACGTACTGGGGCTACTGGAACACGCCCGGCATTTGGAAGAGACCTTTGGCTGCGGTCCCCATACGGTGAGTGTCCCCCGGATCGAACCGGCCGTGGGGGCTCCGTTGTCGCAGAATCCTCCAGCACCGGTGAGCGACCTCGATTTCAAGAAACTCATCGCAGTAATCCGGATCGCCTTGCCCTATACGGGCATCATCCTCTCCACCCGGGAGAAACCCGAACTGCGGCGGGAACTGTTTGCCTATGGGGTTAGCCAGATTTCCGCAGGTTCCAAGACGGATCCGGGCGGGTACGGGGCACACGAGGAAGAAGCGAGTCAGTTTACCCTGGGGGATCATCGGAGCCTTGCCGAGGTGATCGATTCCCTCATCGATGACGGATACATCCCCTCCTTCTGTACCGGCTGTTACAGGCGGGGACGAGTAGGGGCGGATTTCATGGATCTCGCGAAGCCCGGTCTTATCAAGGAGTTCTGCCTTCCCAACGGTTTACTGACCTTTGCCGAGTACCTCTACGATTTCGCTTCCCCCGCAGTTCGAAAAAAAGGC
>Ga0308410_1001787_pt1 | contig 12403 bp, 11 predicted proteins | sample HotsprOSTMatCore_FD_203467 | JGI IMG/M metagenome (GOLD analysis project Ga0308410, IMG submission 203467) | Hot spring phototrophic mat microbial communities from Octopus Spring, Yellowstone National Park, Wyoming, United States -... | ecosystem: Environmental > Aquatic > Thermal springs > Hot... | reverse complement strand
TGCCTCTTGCCTCTTGCCTCACGCCTCACCCCTCATCCCCTCTCGCCTCTCGCCTCTCGCCTCTCGCCTCTCACCTCATCCCCTCTCGCCTCGCGCCTCTTGCCTCTTGCCTCTTGCCTCACGCCTCACCCCTCATCCCCTCTCGCCTCTCGCCTCTCGCCTCTCGCCTCACCTACACCCACTCGAGCGCGCCCTTCTTCCATTCGTACACCAGACCGGCAACCAGGATGACCAGAAAGATCGCCATGGCAATGAGCGCAAACAATCCAAGCTGCCCATATGCGACCGCCCATGGATACAGGAACACCACCTCAATATCGAAAATAACAAACGCCAGCGCATACAGATAATACTGAATCTTGAACTGCACCCGAATGTCGCCAATCGCCTCCAGACCGCATTCATAGGTGTCGAGCTTGATCGGCGTTGGGCGTTTGGGACCGAGGAAGTACGCAGCCACAAGCGGGACGAGCGGAAAAATGACCGCGCCAATGAAGAATACGCCAATAAATGCGTAGTTCGCAAGCATCGGGCCGAACTCCTTGCTGGATACTGTCTCTCGCGGGTGCACGAACGCTGCTTGAGTATATCAAACCCTTCGTGAAATCGCAAACAAACTGGTAAAAGGATTACAACCAGAGGTTAAAGGAGTGATAACCGAAGGTTGGGCTTTCACAAATGGTGACGCGGCGCGGGGTATGGTCACGCGGGAAGCCAGGCGATGATCATTGCTGGTCTATCCGGGCAGCGGGTGCTGGCGCGGGCGCAGGCGATGATCATTGCTGGTCTATCCGGGCAGCCGCGCTATTCCAGGTGAATGATCTGCGTGGTTTCACCGTGGGATGTGTGGCTTTCGACCGGGAAGCCGCACTTCTGGATAAGGCGGTGGACGCCTTCATTGTCTGCCAGGGAGATGCCGCGCAGTCGTTTGATGCCGCGCACCAGCGCCAGTTGAATGAGCAAGTCGAGCATCATCGTCCCCAACCCTTCGCGCTGATAGTCGTCGCGCAGCACAATCGCAAACTCAGCCGTGTCAGGGTCATTTTTATCGAGCACCAGGCGCACGACGCCGACAGCATGCTCTTCGCCGTTCTCCCGCGCCAATGCGATGAACGCCGCCTGTTTTCGCTCGTTGAAATCAGCATAGCGCCGCGCCTCACGCCACAGGATGTCGTCCGGCAGATCAGGCAGCGCAGTAAAGAAGCGAAAGCGCCGCGTTTCCGGCGACAGATGGTGAAAGAGATCGATCAGCAATGCCGCGTCGGCTGGTTGGATGTGCCTGATGTGCACCTTGCGCCCCTTGCGGGTGACGACAGTGACGGAGCCGTGACCGCGTGCGAAATGTTGTGAGTTGGTTTGTGTCGTCATGGTCTCTCCTGTCCACAGTACCTCTGTATGATATGATACACCTGATCACCCAGGAATAGGGTTGACATTTCATAACGCAATGCGTTATATGCCCATTCGCCCCGATAGTCAGGAACAAGCCGATGACACCAACCATTTCAACATACCGTCTCGCACTGGTAGGTTTTGGCAGCGTCGGTCGCGGACTTGCCGAAATATTATCGTTGCACCATCAGCGTTTTATTGATCGTTACGGCGCCGATGTTCGCATCGTCGCCGTCTGCACCCGGCGCTGGTGCGTCTACGATCCGGGCGGGATCGATGCTACGGCGTTGATCCAGGCCGCTGCGTCCGGCGCCGTCGGCGGGTGGGATTGTGCGCGTGCGTGGAGCGCCGACGAGATGATCGCCTCGGTTGATGCCGATGTGCTGCTGGAAGCGTCGCCGACCGACATGACGACTGGCGAGCCGGCGACCACGCACATCCAGGCGGCGATTATGCGCGGGATGCATGTCATCACCGCCAACAAGGGTCCAATTGCGCTCCACTTTGCCGAACTGCGCCGCCTTGCGGAAGAACGTGGCGTGATGCTCGGCTTCGAAGCCACCGTGATGTCAGGGACGCCAGCGCTGCGTCTGGGGTGGAGCGACCTGGCGGGGTGCGAGATTCTGGAAGTGCGCGGGATCGTGAATGGCACCACCAATTTCATTCTGACCAGAATGGAACGCGGGATGGACTATGCCAGCGCACTGGCGGAGGCGCAGCGCCTGGGGTATGCCGAGGCTGATCCGACCGGCGATGTGGAAGGGCACGACGCCGCAGGCAAAGCCGCCATTCTGGCGAATGTCCTGATGGATGCGCGCCTGACCCCGGCGGATGTCGAGTGCGAAGGGATCACTGGCATCACCCGCGATATGGTGGCAGCGGCGGCGGCGGCAGGCGAACGCTGGAAACTGATCGCGCGCGTCTGGCATGACGGTCCGACAGTGCGGGCAGCGGTGCGTCCGATGCGGTTGATGGCTGAACATCCGCTGGCTGGCGTCGATGGTGCGACCAACGCCTTGATGATCTCCACCGATCTGCTCGGTGAGGTGACGATTATCGGTCCGGGAGCAGGCGGCATCGCGACCGGCTTTGCGATCCTGTCTGATATGCTGGCGCTGCACATGCGGAGGTTCGGGGTGCAGGGTTCGGGGTTGGGAAACAGGGGTTAGAGCAGATTTCCATTCTGGCTGTGCTGTCGGGCGATGTCTTCGAAGAACGTTGTCATATCACACATCCCGGATTTCGTGTATACTGCGAGCGTCGGTTTCGCCTGTCTCCCGGAGAACCACGCCCATGACCCACGCTCAGCGTGCGCCCTGGCTGCGAATGATCGTTCCGGCGCTGATCCTGACGCTTGTCGGCATAGGGGCGCTGGCGCTCCTGCGCCCGGTCATCGCGCATGCTCAGACGGCATCGAGCAACCCGCCGTCTCTGACCGTCGCCGGAACGCTGGGTGATCCGCCCCAGGAGCGGATCCTCTTCATCAGTGCAGCGACCCCCATTTCCGACGCCCGGGTGCTGGTCTCCGACTTTGTGCGCGCCGACAATGCTGCGACAATCACCGGGTTGCTGAGTGTCGCGCAGCCGCCGCAGAGGGTCGAGGCAGGCAGACCATTGACGCTGACGGTGACGATCTCGTTCGCCAATGCGCGCAGCGGTGCGTATAATGGCGCAATCTGGCTGAACTACGACGCCGATGGCGTTCCGTCGTCGCTCCAGATTCCGGTCGCCGTCACCATCAAGGATCCGCCGGGTCCGCCTTTCTTCGCGCTGATCGGCGGGGTGGCGGTTGCAGCGTTGATTTCCACCTACCTGGGCGGCGGGCGGCAGCGCGATGATCTGGCGGTGCGGATCGAACGCCTGGCAGCGCGCGTGACTGCCGCTTCCGGCCTGCCGGACTCGGTTCGTCGCACGTTGCGCCAATATCTCAATCTGGCGGATGCCTGGATGCGGACAGGAAAACTTGCAGGGGCGCAGCAGGAGTATGAACAGGCGGAGAGGCTGCTGACCCGCTGGCTCGGCTGGCTGGAGTCATGGCGCGCCTTGCAGACGCGGATCGACCAGACACGCGCTATGCTCCAACCCGATGCTCTGGGCAGGCCGGCATACGCCGCCGAGATCCAGCGTCGCCTCGATCAGATCGAGGAGTCGGCGCCGACAATCGACGATTTGAACCCAGTGCAGAGTCGTCTGAATGAGGTGATTGCACAGATTAACGATTTTCTGCAACTGACAACTCGACATAAAAATCTGCAAAAGATTCTGGATGCTACGGCGCTGACGCCGGCGGAGAAGAGTTCCTACCAGGCGCAGATCGATCAACTGGCGCGCCAGCTTGATGCGTTGTTGCCCGAACCTGCGCCGGATCGCCCAAATTACCAGGCTCTCAGCGAGGCGATGGCGACCCTTAATGCAACACTCAAGAAGTCACTCCCCAACAGTGCGCCGGAGTCGGCGCTGCTCACTACGCGATCAGATCGTCCCGCAGCGCTGGCGGTTGCGCCGGTCATCGAAGAGGTTGCGCCGCAATTCCCCCGCGTCGCGCTCGATATGCCGCATCGGGAAACAATACCGACTCAGTCGCGCACCGCTGTCGGCTTTTCGGCAAGCCTGCCATGGGCGCAGATCCGGCTCTACGGCTTCCGCCTGGCGCAGTTTCTCATTCTGATCACCCTTTGGGGGTGGACGGGATACAATGAGTTGTACGTCCAGAATCCGACCTTTGGCAGCGACTGGCTCTCGAACTATTTCAGCCTGATCGCCTGGGGCTTCACGTCGGAAGCGGCGCGCGCCACCTTCACCAACCTCGCCGGGCGGTTGGGCGTATCGGTTGAGCAGTGATCCTTCACTGATTGCCGCTGTCGGCGCCCGCCATTGCCAGCAGTCGTCGCCACTGCGCTTCGGTCACTGGCACGACCGAGAGGCGCGACTGGCGCACCAGCGCGAAGTCGGCGAACGCCGGGTCGGCTTTGATGTCCGCCAGCGTCACCGGGTGCGGCAGCGGCGTAAGCGGACGCACGTCCACAACGACTATGCGCGGGTCGTTCTGCTGCGGGTCGGGGTAGGGCGCGCTGATCACTTCCGCTCGCCCGATGGCGCGTCGCTCGTCGCCAGTGTGGTAGATCAGCGCTTCGTCTCCCGGTTGCATCTCGCGCAAATGCTTGAGCGCGACATTGTTCGCCACGCCATCCCATACTGTCCGCCCGTCGCGCACCAGGTCGTCCCAGGTGTAGCAGTCCGGCTCGGTTTTCAACAGCCAGAAACGTTTGCTCATAGGCGCTCCAGAGTCATGTCAGTCATTCCCAGTCGCAGGCGCGCGCCTGCGGGAATGGGGCGTTCGGTGTTGCGCAGATGTTCCATCGGACCGTCAGGCCATGTCACCCATGTGCCGTTCTTGCTGGTGTCACGAATGACCACGCCATTCGGTTCGTCGCCGCAGACAATGTGCAGATGGTCGCTCGACATAAGTTCGTCGTTGCCGATCGGAATACGGCGCTCGGCGCCCTGCGGCGATTGCCGTCGTCCCACGACGGTTTCTCCCTCATAGAGCGGAACCGTCAGCACTGCGCTTCCGGGTGTCTGGATCGACAACTGAAACCGTGGCGGCGCCAGTTCGAAAAGAAAGCGGTCGTCGTCGTACCACAACCGCCCGCCGAATACTCCGACAGCAATCGTGTGGATCGCTTCCTCTGACAGCGCGGCGCCACTGTACAACATTGCCGCGACGCCGGGAAGTTCGTCGAAACTGCACACCTTCAGATGATCGCAATGGTCGTCAACATCGAGTGAGATGCGCGAATCGGCGGGCAGCGCCGGAACACCGATGATTGCGCCGATCACCCGTCTGAACGGGTGCGGATCATCGGCGGCAATGCCGAGTCGCGCTGCAGCCGCGTTGAGACTGGTCTGCACTGCATCGCGTTGCTGGCGCAGTCGGTGCAGCGGATGCGCGCCGTCCTCTTCGAGGATCGGTTGACCGCTGATGCGATCCCGCCAGACCCCTCCCGGCGGCGCGTCGATGGGACCCGCATAGGTTCGCAGCGCCCCGACGATCACCGATGTCGCGCGCAGGACGATCAGGTCGATCTGTATCAACGGCGGGGCGACGCCTGCCGCGATGTTAAGCGCCGTCGCACACACCCCTTCGGTCGGCGACTGACGCACCAGGCGCGCCAGCGTCAGCGCACGTTCGCGCAGCACCAGTCGTTCACCCGTTGTACCCGGCGTTCGCCCGACGTAGATCCGCGGAAGCATGGGTGCATACCCTGTGTGATGGCCGTTCCCATCGTCTGCCTGCCAATGCTATGCGATTGTAGCATAGGCGCAGCAATGCTGCAGGTCACGTCACATCGTTTATAATGCGCCATATGATTGTCGGCGGTGCACACGCCTTGTACTCTGGAAAAAACGCTATGGATACCGTCTCTTTCGTTCCCGAAGCCATGCCGCCGCGCGACGCCTATCGCCTGCTGGTCAGCAGCGTCGTGCCGCGCCCCATTGGTTGGGCATCGACCATCGGCGCCGACGGATCGATCAATCTGGCGCCGTTTTCGTTTTTCAATGCCGTTGGCGGACCGATGCCGTTCGTCATGATCTCGGTCAGCCGTCGCGCAGGCGCGATCAAGGATACGCTGCGCAATGCCACCGAAACCGGCGAGATGGTGCTGAACATGGTCAGCGAAGAGCTGGCGCCGCAAATGAACATCACGTCGGGCGATTGGGCATACGGCGATAATGAGTTCGAGCGCGCCGGTCTCGAAGCGGCGCCGTCGGTCGATGTGCGCCCGCCGCGCGTCGCAGCCGCGCCGGTGGCGATGGAGGTGAAAGTCACGCAGATCGTGTCGGTCGAGGGCAGCAGTTACACCATGATCATCGGGCGGGTGGTGCGTTTCCATATTCGCCGTGACCTGCTACGCCCCGACGGCACGGTCGATCCGCTGCGGTTGCGACCGGTGGCGCGGTTGAGCGGCGACGAATACGCTCGTCTCGGCGAGGTCTTCACACTGCCGCGACCGGATGTGTAACGCGGCGCGCTATGTGCGTGCTATAATAACGCCTGAATCAGAGCATCTGCACTGGAATCTCCCCCTTTCAAGGTGACATAATCTATGGGATCGGTCATCGCGCTGGCAATGCAGAAGGGCGGGGTAGGCAAAACGACGACCGCGCTCAGTCTTGGCGTGGCGCTGGCGGCGCGCGGGCGGCGCGTCTTGCTGATCGACATCGATCCGCAGGCGAATCTGACGCAGGGGCTTGGCGTCGATCCGTCGCAACTGGAGTATAGCGTCTATGAGGTGCTGCTCAACCCGGAGCGCGGCAGCGCGTTTGCGACAATCAGCACCGGTGATGAGGTCGATCTCATTCCCTCATCGCTGCTGCTGGCGGGCGCGGAACTCGAACTGGCAGGGCGCGTCGGGCGCGAGTTGCTGCTGCGCAAGGCGCTGCGCGTCGCACGCGAAACCTATGACTATATTCTGATCGACCCGCCGCCGTCGCTCGGACTCTTCTCGCTCAATGCGCTCGCCGCCGCGCAGCGCGTGCTCGTGCCGCTGCAACTGCATGCGTATGCGCTCAAAGCCATGCCGCAGCTTGAGCAAACGATTGATCTGGTGCGCGAGATCAACCCGGAACTCGCCATCGGCGGCGTCCTCTGCACACTTGCCGACCGCCGCACCAACCTGAGCCACGAGATCGAACGACAGGTGCGCGAGCGTTATGGTTCGCTCGTGTTTCAGACCGTCATCCCAATGAATGTCAAACTGGCGGAAGCGCCGAACGCTGGCATGCCGATCTATCGGTACGCCCCTGGAAGTGTCGGCGCGCAGGCGTACAGCGCACTGGCGGACGAACTTGAGCTGCGATTGACCCGATGATCCGGTGCAGGGACGCCTGTCCGCGCGCCTCTGTACCACCAGGCGAATTTGAGTCGCAATTGACCCAATGAGGTGAAGATGAGCACCGAACATCCCTCCGACCATCAGACGCCCATCCGGCGGGGCCAGGGGTTGCGCCTGTCGGTCGCATCACCCGATGCCGATGTTTCGACGCCGGGATCAGGCGAGGAGACGTTGCGCCGCAGTCAGGGACTTCGTCTTTCCGTTCACGACCAGGCTGCCGCGCCACAGCCTTCGGCGCTCCTGCGCGAACTGATCGGCGCCCCGCAGGTCGTTGAACTGTCGCACGGTCCGCTGGCATACCGGGCAGCCGGTCATGGTTCGCCGCTTATCCTGCTCCACGGCTGGGCGGCTTCGTCGCGCTACTGGCTCATCACGCTGGCTGAATTGTCAACCGATTTTCGCGTCTATGCGCTCGATCTGCCGGGTTTCGGCGACTCGCCGGCGCTGCAAGAGCCGGGAACGGTGACACGGCAGGCGCAGACAGTCATTGAGTTCGCCAATGCGCTCGGGCTGACGACGTTCGCCATTAACGGTCATTCGTATGGCGCGGCAGTGGCGGTCTATCTGGCAGCCGCTCAACCGCAGCGGGTGAAACGCCTGGTGATGACTGCGCTGGGGGCGATAGGGGACGAGTTTGAGCGTCTGATTTTCGCTGTTGCGCGTGCGCCGCTCGATCTGACGTTGCGCCTGGGGTATCCCTGGCTCAATCTGATTGCGCCGTGGGTCGAACTCTGGCGACCGTTTGCGACGGCGCTGTTGTGCATTCCGCCGCTGCCGCAGTTGATGGCGGCGCGGTTTATCGAAAACGGTCTGCGCGAGAAGTGGATGCTCCAGGAAGGGATCGTCGATCTGACGAAAATGGACCTGCGGGCGCATCTGATGGCAGTTGCGAGCGTCGGCGATCCGGAAGTGTTCGATGCACTCCGCGCCGCGCCGCAGCCGGCGCTGCTGATTGGCGGCATCAGCGACCAGATTATGCCGCCGGAGTCGCTGCGGGCGGCAGCGCAGATCATGCGCCAGGCGCGTCTGGCGCTCATCGACCAGTGTGGACATATTCCGATGATCGAGCAGCCGGAGGCGTACCACGCCGCGCTGCGGTCGTTCCTGCTCGAATGATCAAAGGGGGCATACTGGTTGACATAATGCAGAATAAGACAATCGAGGCAGGTGCGCAGCGCCAGAATAGAACGGGTAATCTCAACACCAGGTTGAGACTCTTGCAACGAGGTCGTGTCACATGGAGATTGAGCAATAAATCCGCTATAGCGCGCTAGCCGTCGGGCTAATGAAGATTGAGAAATAAATCCGGTATGCGCCTCTTGCCGTCGGGCTCAAGCCCTCGGCTATCCAGGGCGAAGCCCGCCTGCGCGGGCTAGACCGGAGTAATTGTTCAAAGACCATAAGCCCTCGGCCAGGCAAGGCAAAGCCCGCCTGCGCGGGCTAGAGCGGATTATTTCTTCAAAGACCATACCACAGTGGCGCAGCAGACGCGGCGAGCGATGGATGAAAGCCTCTGCGTGCTTTGCGTCTCGGCGGTGCGTTTTACAGTGACGTCGATGTTGCACCTTACCTTCTCAGCGTTCGCAAATACGCAAGAAGATCGGCCATCTGCTGATCGTTCAGGGCGCGCCCTGGCATCAGGCCGATCTGTCCCTGGTTGGTCGTGCGGATGAAAGCGGCGACATTCTCGTCGGTGCGCGGCGCGCCGTTGGGGAGTGCGCCGCCGTAGTCAACCCCCGGCGGATAGACCGGACCCTCCGGTTGGAGGACGCCCGCCATGCCGGTGCCGACCCGAAATTCGGTTGTGGTCGTGTGGCAGGCGCTGCACCCGGCGCGCTCGAAGACGATCTGCCCGCGCGCCGCATCGCCGACGACGGATCCGCTCACTGGCGCGTCGGGGCGACTGCCAAGCGTATTTGCCGCCAGCAGCAGCGCCCCAAGCACCAGCGCCACTCCAATTGCCATCCGAATCAATGGTTGCATACTACTACTGCGTCCGTGCCTGGCGTCGCAGCGCGATCAGGCTCAGCGCCACCGCGCCGACTCCCGCCCATCCCCACGCCGCCGAGTGTTTGCCGCGTCGCGCGGCGCGCACACCCTTTGCCATCTCCGGGATCGACTTCAGACGTTCCTTCGCTTCCGCTTTGCGCCGCGCGAACAATTCGGGATCGGCGCGCAGTTCCTCCGCCAGTCTGCGTTTGTGCATGATCTGCTCTTCGGTGATATACTCCTCGAACGAACGCAGCGGCGCCAGGCGGTAGCCATGCTTGCGGAAGAGCCGATAGATCTCTTTCACCCGCTCGGGCGAAATATTGCGCCCCAGCGTGTAATCCTCAAAACGCCCCTCCATTGCCAGCAGCGACGTTTCCGCCAGACAGGCGTAGACCGTCTTTGGCGGCAGACCAATATCATACCCGATCTCAACGTCGCCGGGAATCAGCACCTCGCCGCTCTCGATCACCAGCACGTCGGGGCGAAGCGCCGCTTCCGCCGGGTTGATGTCCGGCGGGCGCGCCACGTCGCAGATGATCGCCCCCGGCTTGCACTCGGTCACATCCAGCACTCGCTGACCAAAGGCGGAGGTGGCGGTGATGATCAGGTCGCACTCGCTTGCCAGACTGTTCGCGTGAGTTGAGATGACGACCCGCGCCCCTGGCGTCTCACGCTCGATCAGGCGTTTCAGGTCGATCAGTTTCTCCGGTTCAATCGAAACCAGCGCCACATCTTTCGTCGCCTGCGCTGCCAGCCGCGCACAGGCGGAGCCAATCGAACCGGTTGCGCCAATGACCATGATCCGCCCACGACTCAGATCGCGATATCCCATCATGCGCGCCGCGATCTTGGCGGTCTCCAGGGTCGCGGCGACGGTCAGGCTGTTGCCGCTGGTAATGGCGATGTCTGCTTCGTTGGCGACGGTGATGCCCGCATCGCCGACAACGCTGGTGAACGCGCCCAGACCCATGATACGCGCGCCAAGCCGCTCGGCGAGGTGCGCCGCCTGATTGAGCAGATTGTAGGTGAAACGTGGGCTGTGCTGCACCATCTGGCGCGGCGTTGCGCCCAGTGAGATCAGGTATCCTTCGATGCGCTGCCCGGTGGTCGGCGAGCGTCCGCCGGTGATCTTGCCAACATAGATCGGCGGCACGTAGGCGGAGGCGGCTTCGACAATCGTATCGGGAATGTAGCGCGTCCAGTAGAATGGTGGGTAGTCGTGGATGAATTTGACGCTTAACGGATGGATCACAAACGCGAACTTGTTGATGCCGACCGCTTCCGGTTGCAGCGTCACGACAGCTGGCGCCCAGTCCAGGTCCGCCAGCAGGTCGAGGTAGGTATCCTCAGTGAGCGGCGCCTGCGGGTCGGGGCGCAGCGCTGCCAGCAGCGCTTCGATGGTTGCGGCGGAGTGACGCGCAATTTCGCCTTTGCCATTGAGCGACGGTATGAGCGTGATCAACGTTTCGACGCCGCGTGCGCGCAGATCGGCGATGTCCTCGTCGCTCGCAGATTCGACGATGACCATCTTCCGGTCGAGGCGCTCGGGCGCAAACTGGCGGATGGCGGCGATATTCCCCGCTAGAATATCCGCCCAGACAAAACTGCCCTGATGGTGCGGCGCGCCGGTGATGCCAGCAATCGTCTCGAACGACGCCTCCTTGAGCGCTTCAAGGGTCGGCGCCGCCGCCTGTTCGAGGGTTTGTGCGCTCCCGACGCCTGGCGCATCGGGCAGACCGAAGAAGATCTGCGGGTCGGCGAAGCGCATTGCCGAACTCCGCCGCCCCAGCGCCTGCGCCAGTCCTTCGTGATTGACGCCAGGGACGAACAGCACCCGCTTCTGGTTGAAAATCAACGGATGGGCGCGTTCGGCAAGAATGATGCCCCATCGTTCAAGTTCCGGGCGCACACCGCTGCCGTCGACGACCGGCGTCACCCGCGCGGCTGCGGGCAGATCGGCGCCGATGACATGCCGCACCTGCGCATTACCCAGACGCAGCACGGCAGGCATGCCTTCCAACCCAATCGCATCAACGGCGCCGTCATATTCGGCGATCAACGCGCGGGCGCGTGCAATGTCGCCGCCGCAACCGATGCGGCGCACCTCGACTTCCTGGGCCAAAAAGGTGACTGGCGAGACCATGTCGCCTTCGCCAAGGTGGATGATAAGCACTTGTTTCATACGTTTCGGCCTCCTCGCAGCGCCACACCCAATGGCGCCAACGACCACATTCTCTGTCAGGGTAGCATGGCGGCGCATCCCGGCGCGGAAACAAATGGCGACACCGGGTTTACAACCTGCTACTGTCTGGCCTGAGGCGAGAGGCGAGAGGGGATGAGGCGAGAGGGGATGAGGCGCGAGGCGAGAGGCAAGAGGCGCGAGGGGATGAGGCGCGAGGGGATGAGGCGAGAGGCAAGAGGCAAGAGGCGCGCGGGGATGAGGCGCGAGGGGATGAGGCGCGAGGCGCGAGGCGCGCGGGGATGAGGCGCGAGGCGCGCGGGGATGAGGCGCGAGGCGCGCGGGGATGAGGCGCGCGGCGCGAGGGGCGAGAAGTTGAAGGTTGAACGTTGCACGTTGAATATGGGACGACCGCGTGGAGGGGCGCACCCGCGTGTGCGCCCGCGCCGGGGACCCTCGAGGGAATGAGGCGAGGGGCGTGAGGCGTGAGGGGATGAGGTGAGAGGCAAGAGGCGCGAGGCGCGAGGCGCGAGGGGATGAGGGTTGCACGTTGAACGTTGAACGTGGGACGACAACGTGGAGGGGCGCACCGACGTGTGCGCCCGCACCGGGGACCCCGCCCGACCTCTAAAACAACATAAGATAACTTATGTTGTTTTACTAGATAGAATCATCTCCCGCCACAATCATCGGGCGGCAACGCAAGGCGCTCGAGAGGAAGTCCTCATTCAATTCCTCACGCACCAGCGATTGCAATCGCCCCTGGCGGGCCTCCGACCGCGCGCCCGCCGGCGCGGGCGTCCTCCTTCACCGCCGCACGCACCAGCGATTGCAATCGCCCCTGGCGGGCCTCCGACCGCGCGCCCGCCGGCGCGGGCGTCCTCCTTCACCGCCGCACGCACCAGCGATTGCAATCGCCCCTGGCGGGCCTCCGACCGCGCGC
>Ga0308410_1001786_pt1 | contig 12403 bp, 9 predicted proteins | sample HotsprOSTMatCore_FD_203467 | JGI IMG/M metagenome (GOLD analysis project Ga0308410, IMG submission 203467) | Hot spring phototrophic mat microbial communities from Octopus Spring, Yellowstone National Park, Wyoming, United States -... | ecosystem: Environmental > Aquatic > Thermal springs > Hot... | reverse complement strand
GTCTACACTCCGCCGGAAGCGGTCGTCTCGCGCGATACGGCAGGCCCAGACAGGGGTCAGCGTATCTGAGAACTGCTATAATTCTCAATCTTCCTTAAAGCGGGAGGAATGCGGCAGTGCTGTCGGCCACCCTTTTCCGTACCTGTTCACACCTGGGGTGACACCCTGGGAGCGCGGGCGTCCCCGCCCGCGTCGCGTCTCAGAGGGCAAGATGCCCTCGCTCCCAGGAGAAAGGTGAACGCTTTCCCTTTACCTCCACTCCTTCAGACAGCGTGTGCGTTTTCAGCCAAGCGGCAATCTCGGTCATCTTCGGTCTAGAGCGGGCGAGGACGCCCGCGCACCCGGCAGGAATGCGGTGCGATCCCGCGGCACGTCGCTACAGAGCGAGTGGGCGACGGCGCTGCCGTTGTCCCCGCTGGCGCCAGCGCCCGCAATGCCGGGGAGTTGCTCAACGGGTGCGTCTCATGGATAATGCAGGCAGATCAATCCGAAAGGAGCACGCGCAATGCGCACGATCATTGAAGTTGATGCACAGGGAGCAATTCAGTTGCCCCGCGCCCTGCTGGACGCAGTGAAGCCGCACACCCGCTTCGTGCTTGAAGTACAGGGGGAGACGATCATCCTGCGCCGGATCACACCGTTCTGGCTGACCGCAACCCCGCAGGAGCGGGCTGAAGCTGCGCGACAATGGGCCGGGCTTGAGCGTCCGTCCGCGCCGCCTATCCCAGACGAAGCTTTGCACCGTGACCGGTTGTACGACTGATGAGCGTGTACCTCCTCGATACAAACATCTGGCTACGCGCCGTACAGCGCGAATCGCCCCATCACGCGCTCGCCGTCGATGCTATGGCGGCGTTGCTTGCGCGTGGCGACGAAATCTATTTGACGGCGCAGAACCTGATCGAGTTCTGGTCTGTCGCAAGCCGACCAATCCAGGCTAATGGCCTCGGCTGGCCAGTCGCTACGGTGCACCAGGAAATTGATCAGCTCCTCGATCTGTTTCCACTGCTCGAAGAGACACCGGCAATCTTTGCGCACTGGCGCCAACTCGTCACCAAACATCAAATCACCGGTAGACACGTTCACGACGCACGACTGGTTGCGGCGATGCTTGCCCATGAGGTCACACATCTGTTGACGTTTAACGGCGATGATTTCCGAGATTTCGACGAGATTATCGTTGTTGCGCCTGCCGATGTGCTGACGGAGTAACCGTTCACACCTGGGGTGACACCCTGGGTGCGCGGGCGTCCCCGCCCGCGTCGTGTCTCCGAGGGGAAGATGCCCTCGCTGAGCGTGAGCGTCCCCTGGGTGCGCGGGCGTCCCCGCCCGCGTCGCGTCTCCGAGGGGAAGATGCCCTCGCTGGGAGCGCGGGCGTCCCCTGGGTGCGCGGGCGTCCCCTGGGTGCGCGGGCGTCCCCGCCCGCGTCGCGTCTCCGAGGGGAAGATGCCCTCGCTGAGCGCGGGCGTCCCCTGGGTGTGCGGGCGTCCCCGCCCGCGTCGCGTCTCCGAGGGGAAGATGCCCTCGCTGAGCGCGGGCGTCCTGGGAGCGCGGGCGTCCCCGCCCGCGTCGTGTCTCCGAGGGGAAGATGCCCTCGCTGAGCGTGAGCGTCCCCTGGGTGCGCGGGCGTCCCCGCCCGCGTCGCGTCTCCGAGGGGAAGATGCCCTCGCTGAGCGTGAGCGTCCCCTGGGTGCGCGGGCGTCCCCGCCCGCGTCGTGTCTCCGAGGGCAAGATGCCCTCGCTGGAAGCGCGGGCGTCCCGTGGGAGCGCGGGCGTCCTGTGGGAACGCGGGCGTCCCATCGCCGCCGTGTTGATGAGCGCGTCAATCGCAGGTGACACCCTGGGAGCGCGGGCGTCCCGCCCGCGTCGCGTCTCCGAGGGCAGGATGCCCTCGCTCCAGGAGAAATGTGAACACGTATACCTGTGACTTCGTCCATCAAGGAGGTGTGACACCTTCCGCCCCGCCCTCGCTATGACCCTGAACTCCCTGGAATAGAACACGGATCAGGACGGATCGGCACGGATGTATTGACCACCATCCGCGTCCATCCGTTCCATCCGTGCCCATCCGTGGTGAATAGCGATAAATCGTTCGGTGTCCGGATTGGCAGGAAAGCGCGGGATTAATCCTGCACCACAATATTCACCGTCGCTGTCATGTTCCACAGGAACCGGGGATCGGCCCGATCAAGAGTGAGCGTGACCTGGTAGGTCATGTCGCCACGGTAGGGGCGGCCAACCGGGTCGATGGCGGTGACAGCGGCACGGAATTCTTCGCCGGGGAAGGCGTCCAGTTTGACGGTGGCAGACTGGCCGATGGCGAGGCGGGCGACGTCGATTTCGGCCAGGTCTTTGGTCTCCACGATCCAGGCGGCGGTGTTCCCCAGGAAGGCGACCGGTAGACCGGGGACGGCGGTTTCGCCGGACTGGAGGTCGAAGCGCAACAGGGTCGCCGCAAAAGGGGCGCGCAATTCGTAGAGTTGCAGGGCGGCTTCGGCGGCGGTCACGTGTGCGGTTGCGGCGGCGAGCCGCGCCTGGGCGGCAGCCAGTTGTTCGGGGTCGAGATTCTGCCTGTCGCGCCGGGATTGGTTTTCGCGGGCGGTTTCGAGAGCGGCGATGGCATTGAGCAATCTGACCTGTTTCGCGGTCAGCGGGTGCTGGTTGGCGGCGACATCGCCCAGTAAACGAGCGTAGGTTTCGGACAGGTATTTCGTCTTGCGGTCGAAGTGGGCGTGGGCGCTGTGTCGTTCGGGGTTCGATACGTCCCGGTCGATCAGGCTGATCAGTTTATCGCGCGCGGCGCGGTAATCAACTTCAGCGCTGATGTAGTCGTCGATGCTCAGGTCGAGGTCAGACGCCCTGGCGCGGTTGGACACATTCCAGCCCCGCTTTTCGGCTTCGTATACTTTTTGGGCGTCGAGCAGGGCTTTCTCGGCCTGCGCAGCGCCGATCAGGGCGTTGCGCTGGAGTTGGTCGAGCGCCTGCTGCGCCAGGGTCTGTTCCAGTCGGGCGGCGGCCAGTTCAGCCTGGACGGTTTCGATTCCGACCAGGCGCGCCAGCACGTCCCCGGCGGCGACATTCTCGCCAGGTTGTGCCAGCACTTCGGCCACGACTCCGCCCTGGGCGAAGGCCAGTTCGATGGCAGGCGCGGGGATCAGCGTCCCTTCGGTAGTGACAACACCAGCACTGGATTCGGACTGGGTTTCCCGCCGGTTCTCGACAGGCTCGACCACCGTCGGGGCGGTTGCGCCGGCGCAGGCGGTGAGCAGGAGAGCGAGCAGAGTGAGGATGAGAGTAAGTTTCTTCATGATGTTTTCCTTTGCAACATTATTCATACGCCAGTACTTCCGTCACGGTCAGGCGCACGGCGTTGAGTGCCGGGAACAGGCTGGCAAGGACAGAGATGACCAGGACGAGTCCCGCCCAGGTCAGGACGCCGTCCGGCGAAATGGAAGCAGGCATCGGGTAGTCCAGAAACGCCACACCGATGTTGTGAGCCAGGAAAACGCTGAGGGGCAGCGACAGGCCAATCGCCAGTATCCAGCTCAGCATTCCAATCAAGAGGCCTTCGAGAATGACGATGCGAAAGACTGCCGTGCTGGAGGCTCCATAGGCGCGCATGACCCCGATTTCGCGGGTGCGTTCGATGACGTTCAGGCTCATTGTCCCCATCAGCCCCAGACCGCCGACTGCCGCGAGCACCAGGGTCATGACCATCAGCAGGGCGACAATGATGCCGAACGCGCCGTCGATTTCCTGGCGTTCCTCGGCAATCAGGAAGTTGGAGATGACCCGCAGGTTGGCGCGGTCGTAGCGCGTCTCGACGGCGCTGGCGATGGCGCGCTGCTGCTCGAGGCTGCCGGGGTCGAGGGTCAGGATGATGGCGTTGGCGCGGTTCGGTTCGCGGACATGGCGGGCGTAGGCGGCGTAATCCATGACGGTGAAGTAGCCGATGGTGCTGTTGCCCATCATGTTCATCACGCCAACGATGGTGTAGGTCTGTTCGCGGCCTTCGATTTTGACGGTTATCGGTCCGCCCAGGCGCAGGGTCGGTTCGTTGGCGAGCAGGCCGGGTGTGACCAGGATGGCGTCGCTGTCGCCTGGCTGGAGACCGCGCCCGGCAATGATGGGCGGGTCGAGCAGGGGGGTTCCGGCGGGCGGGGCCAGCAGGTACAGGTTGTCGCTTTCGCTGCCGTCAGGGCGGATGGCGCGCCCGATGGTGAAGCCCCAGGCTTCGGCATGGCGCACGCCCGGCACGGACATGGCTTCGTTCACCAACCGCCCGGCGGGGGCGTAGTCATCCACGATGAGCCAGGCGTCGTAGCGCCAGAAGCCGAGCATCTGGTTGAGCGCGCCGTTGAGCGAGGCTTGCAGGTTGACAATTGCCATAAAGACCGCGCCCGCGAAGGTCAGCGTAACGAGCGACAGGAGCAGCCGCCCGCGCTTGCGGAAGGGGTTGCGCAGCGCCAGCAGGATGTCGCGGGTAAGACGGGGAAAGCGGCGCAGGAGGCTGTCGAGCAGACCGGCCCCGACCCAGACCTGGCTGATGCCGTACTCGCTCAGGACTCTGGCGGGGGAAACCCTGGTCCCGGTTAAGATGGCGGGCGCGGCGGCGAGCAGCGGAACCAGTAGCCCGACTCCTAATTGCAGAATCAGCGCTTCGAGGGTGAACTCCACCTGAGGCGGGTCGAAGTTAATCAACCCCGCTACAAAGGCGGTCAGGGCGCGGGCGCCAACCACGCTGAGCGGGATGGCGGGCAGGCAGGCCAGCAGGCCGAGGATCAGCACCATGCCGAAATACAGGCAAACGACCTGCCAGGAGCGCGCGCCGATGGCTTTCATGATGCCAATCTGCTTTTCCTGCTGGGCGATGAGCGCGGAGATGACGTTGATGACCAGCAGGGCGCTCAGGAACATGGACAGGGCCGCCAGCAGGCCGAGCAGGATCAGCATGGTATCAATGATGAAGTTGAGCGGGTGTTCGCCGGGCCTGGGCAGCGTCTTCTGGTAAACGGGCAATCCCTGGCCTTCGATGCGCCCCGCCGCCCGGTCGGCAACGGCACGGATGTGGGCCGGGTCGCTGGCCTTGAGATACACTTCGTTGGAGCCTTCGGCTTCGCCCATCCAGCGAATGGTGTCCAGGCTGACGTAGCCGTAAATCCAGCCTTCGATGACGGGTGGGATGCGGTACAGATCGTGGGCGCGGCCAGTGACGGTGAGATGGAGCTGGCGGCCATTAGGGGCTTTGACCAGAATCCGGTCGCCGGGTTCAAGGCCCAGATAGTCCAGCGAAGCGCGTTCGAGCAATACCTGGCCCTTTTGGGGGGGCCAGATTCCATCTTGCTTTCGGACCAGGAACAAACGCTGGTCGTCGTAATCGGGCAGGGCATAGAGGGTCAGGTCGCGCCAGGTTTCGCCCTGTCCATCCAGTGAGATGCGCAACGCCAGGGCGCGGCGGCCTTCGGCGGCTTCCACGCCGCGTATGCTGCGGATTCCTTCGATGAAATCCCTGTCAAGCAGCGGCTCGGTCAGCAGGATGGCGTCGGCGGGACGCAGGGCGGCATACTGGACGTTGAGTGAACGGGTGAGGGATTCGTGCGCCGCAGCAATCATCCCAATCGCAAAGACGCCGACAGCGATGGAGAGAATCACCAGGCTGGTGCGGGCGCGGTTGTTCCACAGGTCGCGGAAAACTTTTATCCAGCGGGTCATAGGTGCTCCTTCACATCATTCACAATCACCCCATCGGCAATATGCAGCTGTCTCTCAGCGCGGCGCGCCAGGTCGGGGTCGTGGGTGACCATGAGAATGGTTTTGCCCAGCCCGGCCAGGCGCTCGAACATGGCAAAGACGGCGGCGGCGGTTTTCGAGTCGAGGTTGCCGGTCGGTTCATCAGCAGCCAGGATGGGCGGGTCGGTAGCCAGGGCGCGGGCGATTGCCACACGTTGCTGCTGTCCGCCGGAGAGTCTGGCCGGCAGTTTGTGGGCATGGCCCTCGATTTCCATCAGGGACAGCAATTCCATGGCGCGGGCGCGGCGCTCTTGAAAGGCCGGGGTGGCGCAGAAGTCCATTGGCAGCATGACGTTTTCGAGGGCGGTCAGGGTGGGCAGGAGTTGGAAGAACTGGAAGACGACGCCGATGGTGCGTCCGCGCCAGGCAGCCAGAGCGTTTTCGCCCAATTTGTGGACTTCCACGCCGGCGACCCGAATCTCGCCGCTGGAGGGGCGGTCGAGGCCGGTGATCATATTAATCAGGGTGGTTTTGCCGCTGCCCGATTTGCCGATGATGGCGACGAATTCGCCTGCTTCGACGCGCAGGTTGATGTCTTTGAGCGCCAGGAAAGGGCCGGCATCGGTTTGGAAGGATTTGGTGACGGAGGTGAGTTCAATCAGGTTCATAGGCGTCCTCTCGCGTGCTTTTGGAGTGCAATGGATTGCCGTGGCGAAAGCGGCAAACCGCCGTACTCCACATCAGCATACGCCTCGGGGATGGTTTTGTCGGCGCTCGAAAGGAGTAGAAAAGGAGTATTTCTATTCAATCCACCCGGATTTCTTCGCCAGCATGACCGCCTGGGTGCGGTTGGCGACGCCGAGTTTGGCGAGGATGTTGGCGACGTGTTTCTTGACGGTGTTAACGGTCAGTACGCGCTCGGCGGCGATTTCCTGGTTGCTTTTGCCGGCGGCCACAAGGGCCAGGATGTCGAGTTCGCGGCGGGTGAGGGGAATGGTGTCAGCGGGAGGAGCAGTGTGCGCAGTGCGTGGTGCGTAGCGCGCATGTTCCTGGCGTAAAATGCCCAGGATCTGATCGATGCAGGCACGGGGAGCGCGGAGTTGGGGGCGGTATTGTTCGAGCAGGTGGAGCAGCGGCTGGCCTTCATCGGCGAAGATGCGCACATAGCCACCCTGCGCGCCGAGCGTCAGGGCATGCGAGAGGCTTTCGGCGGCAGCGGGATGATCCCCGACGGCGTGGAACACGTACGAGCGCAGAGTCAGGGCTTCGATAGCGGATGTGACTCGCTCGCGGCGTTCGGCTTCTTCCGCCAGCGAGGAGATGGATGCGATTAATGACGAGGCAGTCCTGTCCCGATTGACATTGAAGGGTCCAGAGTCGGCAATGAGTTCCGCTGCTTTGGCGCGCAAAAGCACGAGTTGGGTCGTTTCCCACAAAAGGTAGTAAGTTTTTGCGCCGACCTTGTCCAACTCATAGGCGCAGATGATCTGTCTGGCGCGCGGCAGGTCGCCCCGCAAAAGCGACAGGCGAGCCATGTGCAGGGCGACGATGGCATCATCCAGCACCGAGACGCTGGCTTCGGTCTCCTGCATAGCGCTTTCGAGGTGGTCGAAGGCCTCTTCCCAGCGGTTTTGGGTGGCCAGCAAGCGGGCCAGGGTGATGTGTCCATCCATGCTGGCGACCGGCTGCCAGGCGTGGCAGTAAGCGATGCCCTGTTCGGCGTAGCGGATGGATTCGTCGAAACGGTTTTGCTCGCGCAGGAGTTCGGCGTAACTGATGTAGGGCATGCCAAGCAGGAAGGTATGCTCGCCGAGGGCGCGGCGGGTATATTGGATGACCTGCAGGAATCCGCGTTCGGCCAATCCCAGCGCGCCGCGCATCTGGCGGGTTTCGCCCAACTGCACCCCAGCCATGATGGAGACGAGCGGGAGAGGCAATCCTGAAGCTAGGCGCAGGGTTTCGGTGAAGGCTTCGACCGCCCGGGCGGTCTGGCCTTCCATGACGTGATGCAGGCCGAGGTTGAAGTGCAGCAGGCTGTGCAGGAAATCGTCTTTCTCCGAGATGAGGATGAAGGCTTCGGAGATTTCATCCGCAGCGGCAGGCTGACCAGCAAAGACGCGGCTCATGATGCGCAGGGCTCTGGCTTCGCCACGCAGATTGTCAGCCGCTTTCTCAGCAGGGAGCAGCGACTCCGTTTTGGCGGCGCACTCGACGGCGCGGGCGGTGTCGAGGCTGACGAGGTGCGTCCAACCCTGCGCCAGCCACAGGCGTGGGCGCGTCTCGAGCAATTCGGGAGGCAAAACGGACATCCACTCGCGGATGGCGGCCTGTTCGCCACGCAGAATCAGGTCGCGGTAACGGGTTTCGAGCAGGTCCGCAGCGCGTTCGTAGTCGGCGGCGTGGACAGCGTAGTGAATGGCGTCGTTGAGCAATCCATTTTGCTCGAACCAGTTGGAGGCAGCTCGGTAGAGCAAGGCGGCCTGCCCTTCAATTTCGCTCAGGGATTGCTTGCGCAGGAAGTCGGTAAACAGGGCGTGGTAGCGATACCAGGTCGAATCGAGGGGGACGAGGAACAGGTTGGCGCGTTCGATGTGGGCAATGAGTTCTTTCGCCTGCTTCGGAGATGTATCGCCAGGCGGCAGGATAGCGAAAATATGTTCACACAACGAAACGCAAAACCGGTCGAACAGGGCCGTGATTTTCAGGAATTGCTGGATTTCGGGCGGTTCGCGGCGCAGGACTTCCTCAGCCAGGTAGTCGAAGATGTGTTCCTGCCCGGCCAGGGATTGCCAGGCGTCGGGCTGGTGCGCCAGGGCCAGGGCGAACAGTTGCAACCCAACCGCCCAGCCTTCAGTGGATTGATTCAGCCGCTCCAACGCTTCGGACGACAGGCACAAGTCCATGCTGGTTTCAAGAAAATCACGCACCTCACTCTCAGTGAAGCGCAAATCGGCGGTTGTGATTTCAACCATCTGGTCAAGGGCGCGCAGGCGGGCCAGGTTGAGTTCGGGCGCGGTGCGGCTGACCACGACCAGGTGAAAGGCTGCCGGGCGGTTTTCGAGCAGGAAGTTCAGGATCTGGTTGCTTTCGGGGCTTTCAGCGCTGTGATAATCGTCCAGGACCAGCGCAAAGTCGGATTCCATCCCGGCCAGGTCGTTGACCAGCGCAAACAGGACGCCCTCGGGTGCGCCGCCTTGCATGAGGGCGAGCGAGGTCTGCCCGAGGTGGGGCGCAATGGTTTGCAGGGCTTGAATCACGTAGGAGAGAAATCGCTCGCGCGGACGGTCGGCGGGTTGGAGCGAGAGCCAGGCCACCGGCATTTCGCCGTGCTGCGCCCAGTTCGCCGCCAGGGTCGTTTTGCCGAATCCTGCCGGGGCAGTGAGGAGCGTCAGAGCGCGCCCTGTTCCGGCGCGCATTCGTTCCAGCAGGCGCGGACGTTCCACCAGTCGAGGGCGCGTGGGGGGAATGACGGTTTTGGTGCGCAGGAGCGGCAGCATGACGGAACTTTCATTTGGATGGCGGGATACTTTCCCTAACAACCAGGACGTTTTGAGTCTACTCCAAAAAAGGTCATTTACAGCCCGCGCAGGCGGGCTTCGCCTCGCCTGGCCGAGGGCTTTAGCCCGACGGCTAGCGCGGGATAGCGGATTTAATACTCAATCTCCATCAGCCCCACGGCAAGAGGCGCATACCGGATTATAGCAGTTCTCAGATACGTTGAACCCTTGACTGGATTTCTGGAACGTTCCATCTTCGCCTCAGGCGGGCTGATGATCTTTAAGAATTAAGTCCGGTATAGCCCGCGTAGGCGGGCTTTGCCCCGTCTAGCCGAGGGCTTCAGCCCCACGGCAAGGGGCGAATACCGGTTTATATTCTTAATTTTCATAAGCCCTATCTGAGGTCGGGCAAGCCCTGCGGGCTGGATCAACCTAGCGACTCCTCGGCATAAAGAAGGGTGATTGGACGCGCCAGCCCCGCAGGGGCTTCCACGCTCTCAAGGAGGGCTTGAGCCCGCACGCGCTGCGGTCGTCCGAGGAGGTTCAACCTCTATGAGAACTGCTATAAATGCTCAATCTCCATGAGCCTCATGGCCAGTTCGGCATACCGGATTTATGGCAGTTCTCAGATACATTGACCCCTGTCTGGGCATGCCGTGTCGTGCGAGACACCCGCGTTCAGCGGAGTGTAGACCGAAATTTATTTCGGTCATCGCGTGGGGCGCGTCATTCCCAGGAGTGTTCAACTTTGTCCAATAGGTTCAACCTTTGTGAGAACTGCTATAAATCTTCCTCAGAGCAGGTGAACTGCGGCAGTGCTGTCGGCTACCCTTTACCGTACCTGTTCACACCTGGGGTGACACACGCGCCTGGGTGCGCGGGCGTCCCGCCCGCGTCGCGTCTCCGAGGGCAAGCTGCCCTCGCTCCCAGGAGAAAGGTGCACACGTCCTGTCGTTGTTGCGCCTGCCGATGTGCTGACGGAGTACCTGTTCACACCTGGGGTGACACACGCGCCTGGGTGCGCGGGCGTCCCGCCCGCGTCGCGTCTCCGAGGGCAAGCTGCCCTCGCTCCCAGGAGAAAGGTGCACACGTCCTGTCGTTGTTGCGCCTGCCGATGTGCTGACGGAGTACCTGTTCACACCTGGGGTGACACACGCGCCTGGGTGCGCGGGCGTCCCGCCCGCGTCGCGTCTCCGAGGGCAAGCGGCCCTCGCTCTCGGGAGAAATGTGAACACGTATGCCTGTGCCTTCGTCCATCAAGGGGGTGTGACACCTTCCGCCCCGCCCTCGCTATGACCCTGAACTCCCTGGAATAGAACACGGACCGGGACGGATCGGCACGGATGTATTGACCACCATCCGCGTCCATCCGTTCCATCCGTGCCCATCCGTGGTTACTTCTACAGTGCGCATCTACGCGATCACCAGATCCTTCGGGAAGGGCGTCAGGCTCTCGAAGCGCCCGTCCGGTGTGCAGTAGCAGGTATCCTCGATCCGCACGCCAAACCCCCGGCTCGGATAGTACAGCCCCGGTTCGACAGTAAAGACCGCGCCGGGTTCGATGGTGTCGCCCCGGTCGACCAGCGATGAGAAACTCAGGTCTTCGTGGATCTCCAGCCCCAGACCATGACCGAGTGAGTGGATGTACCCTTCCTCAATCGGATAGGTGCGGCGGATCGTGTCGTGACCACGCTCCTCGAAGTAAGCGCACACCATATCCTGGTACGTTCTGGTCGGTGCGCCTGCCTCAAATGCGTTCATTACCATCGTGAATGCGCCGAGTACCTCGTCGTAAGCCCGCTGGAGTTCCGGTGGGGCATACCCGATCGCAAAGGTGCGAGTCATATCGTGGTAGTACCCTCCGCCCGCTTCGCGTGGGAACATGTCGATGACAATCGCCTGCCCTGGGCGCAGGGGCATGCTGTCATCGCCGCGCGCATGCGGCAGACCGGCGTCGCGCCCCTGGGCGATGATCATGCCGGCGGGCGCTTCCAATCCGAGCGCCGCCATCTCGCGCAGCATCAACCGTCGCACATCGCCGATCGTCAGCGGCGCGCCGTCAGCGCCGCGCACAACATCATCGTCGATCCGCCCTGCCCTGATGAAATCGACTGCCGCCTGCAACACTGCGCACGTCTTGCGCCCGACGACGCGCATGCGCTCGATTTCATCCGCATCTTTGGTCAACCGCGCCATCGAGATGACGTCCCGGTCGAGTTCGGCGACGATCTCCAGTCCATCGAGTTGCTGCGCCAGGCGCGTCATAAGTGCGAAGAAGGGACCTGCCCTGACCGTCCCGTAAATGCCGACCCGCCCCCGGACGCCGAGATCGGCAAACATGCGGCGGCGCTGCTCCACCCGCGCCTCCAGGCGGTCGGGAAACTGCTGGAGAATCTCGCGTATGTTCCAGCGGTTGAGCGACACGAGCGTCAGCCCGGTCTGTTCGGCTTCGTTCTGTTCCCACGGACCGTGCAGCAGCATGGCGGGTTCGCCACGCTTTTTGATGATCAGTCCGGGAATGTGCCGCCCGCCGACGAAGTAGTTGTAGTCGGGATTGGCGCTCTCTAAACCGTCAGGTCCTTCGACAACGATGGCGTCCAGGTTGCGTTCAGCCATCAATCGGTCAAGATCGCTTTTCAAGATGTCCTCCGGTGTGTTGAGAACTGAGAACTGAGCACCAGGAACTGAGCACCAGGAACCGATAGCCGATAGCCGATAGCCGAGAACTGAGCACCAGGAACCGATAGCCGATAGCCGATAGCCGATAGCCGAGAACTGAGAACCAGGAACTGAGAACCAGGAACTGAGAACTGAGAACCGAATCGTATCATCCAAACCCGCTGACCGATCAGGCTTCCCATCTGCCTGACATTCAACGTTCAACCTTCAACCTTCAACCTTCAACCTTCAACCCTCAACCTTCAACCTTCAACCCTCCCTCTGCCCCCAGGCGACGAAGCGGGTAATGCCGGCGCCGCAGACCGGGCAGACGCCACGGGCGATGGGGCGTCCGCTGGCATTGGTTGTGTACGTTACACGCTGCATTGGATGGTGTTCACGACAGCGCGCGCACCATCCGATCAGTTCGCCGTTGCGAGTCTCCTGCGCTTCCGCTTCAGAGTCGTCCGACGCTGCAGCAGGCGTGGAGTGCTCTGCCGCTCCGATGTCCCCGTTCG
>Ga0308410_1001784_pt1 | contig 12412 bp, 7 predicted proteins | sample HotsprOSTMatCore_FD_203467 | JGI IMG/M metagenome (GOLD analysis project Ga0308410, IMG submission 203467) | Hot spring phototrophic mat microbial communities from Octopus Spring, Yellowstone National Park, Wyoming, United States -... | ecosystem: Environmental > Aquatic > Thermal springs > Hot... | reverse complement strand
GCCTCAAAGCGGAGTTGGGAGACCCTGAGATGGTCAGCCTCAATACCGTCTGGCTGGACGGGCGCAAGGTCTCCTTGGCCGACGTGCAGACGGCTTGCGACACGCTCCCCTTCCTCGCGGAGAGGCGGCTGGTTGTGGTGGAGGGGTTCCTGGCCCGGCTTGTGGGGCGCAGAGGCGAGGCCGTGGGCGCCGGAGAGGAGGAGGGAGAAGCGAGCCCTGCCGGCCCCACCTTGCGGGCGCTGAGCGATTACCTGGAGCAGGTTCCGCCGACCACCGCCCTGGTGCTCTGGGAACCACAGGAGATCTCCCCCGCGCACCCCATCTATAAGACGCTGATGCGGCTGGCGCAGGAAGGGCGCGCGCAGGTGATCCCCTGTCAGCCGATCAAGAAAGAAGAGGAACTGGCCGATTGGATCATGGCACGCGCCAGGGTAAAAGGCGCGCGCCTCACTTACGATGCCGCCCAGGAGTTGGCGACCTACGTCGGCAGCCAGTTACGCCTGCTGGACCAAGAGTTGGATAAACTGATCGTCTACACTGCCGGACGCCCCATCACGCCCGCCGATGTGCGCCTCCTCGTCTCTGCCACCCGCGAGGCGAACGTCTTCCAGATGGTGGACGCGTTGGGCGCGGGCGGCGGGCGCCAGGCCGTGCAGATCTTGCGCGACCTCTTGGAGGATGGCCAACCGCCCCTTGCCATCCTGGGGATGCTCGCGCGGCAAGTTCGTCTCCTCCTGTTCACCAAAGACCTCCTCGCGCGCGGCCTTTCCTCCGCCGAGATCGCGCGCGAACTGCATCTCCAAGGTTGGCAGGCGGATCGCCTGGTGCGCCAGGCCAACCGCTACACCTTCCCCCAGTTGGAGAGGATGCACGATCGCCTTCTGGAGGCCGACATCGCCATCAAGACGGGCCAAATGGAAGACGATGTGGCGCTGGAGATGCTGGTCGTCGGCTGGAGCCGTTAAACCCGCGCCCGGCCGGAAACGGTTTTCAGCGGGCGGGGCCTTTTCTCCTTCGGCTTGGCCTGCACCGGCCGCGCCTGCCAGAGCGCCAACCCGGTCACCAGCCCGAACCCGCCGGCGTAAAGCAAAAGGAAGGGGATGGCCCAGAAGTGCGCCCGCGCCGCGGCGACGGCGATGGCCGCCCACGCGTAAAGGGATAGCAAGGCCTCTCCTACAACGATCCCCTCTAGCGGCAGCGTGTAACGTTGCCCTAGCCATCCGCCGCGCTGTCCCTCTCGCCGGAACTTGGGCGTGCGACGGAAATGGCCTCCCCAAGTGCCCAGGCCGCGCAGCACCGCTAAGGTGTTGCTCAAAGCCACGCCCGCACCGATGAGCGCCAGAACCGGCAGGAAGGCGTAGCGTCGCAGCCAGCGCCAGCGAGGATAGAGCGCTTTTTGCGCTGTGGCATAGAGGAGGGGCGGGCCTAGGCTCGCCAGGCTCATGTAGGCCAACGGCCAAGGCGTGCCCGCGCCGTACCACAAAAGGGGCAAGGCCGTCAGCAGGAGGATGAGCATCAAAGGGTGGACCAGGTAGCCGGAGATGTGCAGCAACGCGGCCAGGCGCGCCGCCAAGGGGCGGCGAGAGCGCCACACCGGCCCGGCCAGGAGGCGCAGGCATTGGATAGAGCCCTGCGCCCAACGGCTCTGCTGACGCTTGAAGGCGGCCAGTTGCGGTGGAAGTTCCGCGGGCGACGCGACATCGCCCAGGTAGCGTCCGCGCCAGCCTCGCAGTTGCGCCCGGTAACTCAGGTCCAGATCCTCGGCCAGCGTATCGTTTCGCCACCCCCCCGCGTCCTCAATGCAGGCGCGTCGCCAGAGGCCCGCCGTGCCGTTGAAGTTGATGAACCAACCGGCGGCCTGGCGCGCGGTCTGCTCCACAACGAAGTGCCCGTCCAACGCCAGGGCCTGGGCCTGGGTCAAAGGCGATTCGGACGCGTTCAGATGGGTCCAGCGGGTCTGGATGAACCCCAATTGGGGATCGGCCAGGAAATAGGGGACGGTGCGCCGCAAGAAATCGGGCGGGGGGACGAAATCAGCGTCAAAGATGGCGATGAACTCACCCGTTGCCGCCGTCAGCCCGTAAGCCAGCGCGCCCGCCTTGTAGCCCGCGCGCGTCGGGCGTCGCAGAAGCGCGACATCCACCCCTTGCCGTCGCCATCCCTGGACGCTGGCCTCGGCCAAGGCCGTCGTCTCGTCGTCGGAGTCATCCAACACCTGAATGTGTAGCCGTTCGCGCGGCCAATCCAGACGGGCTACTGCCTCTATCAGGCGCTGGACGACGTGCGCCTCATTATAAATGGGAAGTTGCACGGTGACGTCGGGCGTCTCCGTGAGCGGCGGGGGCGCGGGATCCTGACGCCGCCGGCAACGTCGCCAATAGATCCAGGTGAGAACCAGGGTGTGCACCCCGTAGAGCGCGAGCAGGAGCGCCGCGCCGACGTAGAGGATGAGGATAAGGACCACGCAGGTAGGATCTCCACAATGGTGGCGATGACAAGCCCGCAGTATAGCACCGAAGGGGCGCTCCTGCAAAATCGGGAGGGGGCTCACATGGCTCAGGCGGGCCATACGCCAGGGACAACCCTGGCGGCTGCGTCCTGCTCCTGGCACGAGAGCCCCTGTGGCCGCTTAGCCGACGGTCGCGAACGTACATCTTTTCGCCATCTCAAGTGTTTTTAAGGATAAGCGTCCTTGGTGGTTCATTTTTGGTTCGGCGCGGTCTATGGCATAATTGGCTATTGCGCACGAGCCTGCGCGTTCTCTCGGCGCAGACGAGGTAGAGTAGAGGCGTGCAGGGCTGCTTGCGTAGTCCGTCAAGGCCAGGGGCATCTGCTATGAGGATCGCCGTTGACGCCATGGGGGGCGACCACGCGCCGCGCGTGGTGGTGGAGGGCGCGGTGCGGGCTGCCCGCGCCTACGGGCTGGAGATCATCCTGGTCGGGCCGGAGGAGATCGTGCGGGCGGAACTGGCCCGCCACAAGGCCGATGGCCTCCCCATCTCCATCGTCCATGCCTCCGAAGTGGTGAGCATGACGGAGCACACCATCGCGGTCAAGCAGAAGAAGGACAACTCCATGCTCGTAGCCGCGCGGCTGGTGAGGGAAGGGAGGGCCGACGCCTTCGCCTCGGCAGGCAACTCCGGCGCGGTGATGGCCGCCGCGCTCTTCGCCTTGGGGCGCATCCGCGGCGTGGAGCGGCCGGCGCTGTGCACGATCTGGCCGGCTTCTCCGACCCCATGCCTCCTGCTGGACATCGGCGCCAACACCGACCCCAAGCCCGAACATCTGGTGCAGTTCGCCATCATGGGGGCGGCCTACGCGGAGCGCATCCTCGGCATCCCGCGCCCACGCGTCGGCATCGTCAGCAACGGCGAGGAGGCGGAGAAAGGGAACTTCCTGGTGCGCGACACCTACCCTCTCCTGCAGCGAAGCGGCCTCCACTTCGTGGGCAACGTGGAGGGGAAGGACGTGACGCGCGGCCTGGCCGACGTGATCGTTACCGATGGCTTCACCGGCAACGTCATCATCAAACTGAGCGAGGGGATCGTTTCCTTCCTGATCAAGACCCTGAAGCGCGAGTTCACCCGCGGCCTCCTGCGCAAAGTTGCGCTTGCCCTTTTGCTCCCCGGCCTGATGCTCATGCTTCCCAGCCTCCTGATCCTCAGCCCCGCGCTCCTGCGACTGGTCAGGCGGATGGATTACCGGGAGTACGGCGGCGCGCCCCTCCTGGGGGTGGACGGCGTGGTGGTCATCGGGCATGGCCGCTCGGACGCCAAAGCGATTGAGCGCATGATCTTCCGAGCCGCGCGCGCGGTGGAGCAAGGGCTCGTGCCCGCGATCCAGGCGGGCCTGGCCAAGGAGCAACGGGAAGCAAGCGAACCCCAAGGGATAGCCTCCGGCGAGGCCTATTCCAGGTGATATGATCGTCAAGGAAACCAAAGGAGGTTAGAGAGGTGGCCGGATTGCGCGAACGTTTAGGCAGGTTGTCTCCCAGGCTGCGGGCGGCCCTGGCGCGGGTGCTGAGCGCCACCGCAGAGGATGGCGAGATCTCCCCATCGGTCTGGGCCGAGTTGCGGGCGGCGCTGAGCGAGGGGGTGGAGCGGCTGCGTCGCCGCGTCGTCATCACCGGCCTCGGCGCGATCACGCCGGTGGGCCTCAGCGCGCCCGCAACGTGGGCCGCGCTCGTCGCCGGGCGCTCCGGCGTCGGCCCTGTGACCCAATTTGACGCCAGCCCCTTCCCCTCGCGCATCGCGGGCGAGGTCAAGGGGTTTGACCCCGCCATGATCACAGCCGTTCCCCAGAAGGAGGTGCGCCGCCTGGCCCGCTCCTCCCAACTCGCGGTGGCCGCTACCCAGGAGGCGCTCACCGACGCGAACCTGAGGTGGCCCCTGGCGGAGGGCGAGGAGGCGGGCATCGTCATGGGCACGGCCCTGGGCGGCTTTGAGTTCTACAACACGGGCATCAAGGAGATGGTGTTGAAGAACGCGACTCGCATCCTCCCCCACGTCGCCATGGGCGGCCTTCCCAACATCCCTGCCTTTCAGATCACCCAAGCGTTCGGCATCAAGGGGATCAGCAACACCATCTCCACCGCCTGCGCCGCGGGCACCCAGGCCATCGGCGAGGCTGCCGAGTTAATCCGCCGCGGCGCGGCCAAACTGGTGATCGCAGGCGGCGTGGAGGCCCTTATCATTGACCTCTTCTACGCTGCCTTCACCACGATGCGGGCCATCTCCACCCGCAACGACCAGCCGGAGAAGGCAAGCCGCCCCTTTGACGCCCAGCGCGACGGCTTCGTCATCGGCGAGGGCTGTGCGGTGATGGTGTTGGAGGAACTGGAACACGCCAAAGCGCGCGGCGCGAAGATATATGCCGAGGTGCTGGGGCACGGCGCCTCTGCCGACGCCTACCACATCGCCCAGCCCGACCCCGAAGCCGACGGCGCGGTGCGGGCCATGGCGATGGCTCTGGCCGACGCGGGCCTTCGCCCCGAAGAGGTGGACTACATCAACGCCCACGGCACCTCCACCCCGCTGAACGACGCCACCGAGACCTTGGCCATCAAGAAACTCTTCGGGGAGCATGCCTACTCCATCCCCGTCAGTTCCACCAAATCCATGATCGGGCATGCCTTCGGCGGCGCGGGCGCCATTGAGGCGCTGGCCTGCGTCTACACGCTCCGCGACGACATCATCCACCCGACCATCAACTATGAGACGCCTGACCCAGCCTGCGACCTGGACTATGTGCCCAACGTGGCCCGCAAGGCCGAGGTGAACGTGGCCCTCTCCAACTCCTTTGGCCTGGGCGGGCAAAACGCGACCATCGTTTTGGGCAAATACGTGGAGTAACATGCGCATCATCACCAACGACAAGCTCATCGCCCGCCGCGGGCGCATCGGCCAGGTCGTCTCCTGGGGAGGGTTGGGCGTCCTTTTCGTCGGGATGATCGTCAGTTTCCGGGCGCGCCCCGATTCCCCCTCTTATGGCCTGTGGATCATGATCTCCTTCCTGTGCCTGGCCGTCGGCTTCGTTTCGGCCAACATCGGCGGCTACTTCCTGCGGCGCTGGGGCCGCCGCCCTCGCCCGGACGAACTGGTGGCCCGCGCCTTGAAAGGGCTGGATGACCGCTTCGCCTTCCTCGCCTGGACCCTTCCTGCGCCGATGGTCCTCATCGGGCCGCGCGGGCTCTTCGTCTTCGTGACGCGAGACCAATCAGGCCCCATCTACGCCGACGGCGACCGCTGGCGACAGCCGTTCCGCTTCAGCCGCCTCCTGACCGCCTTCGCCCAGGAGGGGTTGGGCAGCCCCTCTCTAGAGGCGTTGGACGACGCGGAACGCCTGCGCAAGCACATCGCCAGCCACCTGCCCGATCTGGAGAACGTGCCGATCACGCCGGTGGTCGTCTTCCTGCATCCCAAAGCGGAACTGCACCTGAACAACCCCTCCGTGGCCGCGGTGCCGATCAAGACCCTCAAGGAGTACGTGCGCAACCCCGAATCGGGCACCCCCCTGAAGGCCGCGGACCGCCAAGCCCTCTTTGAGTTGTTCGGCGTGCCGGCGAGGAAGTCAAAGGCGGAGAAGGAGCGCGAGGCGGCAGAAGCGGGCTAGGGCGTCGTTCAGCGGAGAGTCGGTTTTTCAGGCGCGTTCACCTCTCTACCCGCACGCGGCGCACGACGGCGAGGGCGGTGCCGCCTCGGCCCAGGACGGTCAGCCGCAAGGTATAAAGGCCTTCCGCCAGGTTGACCGTCTCCCATACGCCTAACACGTCTCCCTGCACTGCGCTCGTGCCCTCCGTGATGGGGAGCCAATCCACAGGGTTCGTCCCCAGGCCAAAGTCTAGGCGATAACCGGCGAATGCGGAACCTGTGGCCTCGCCCACGATCTCTACCGCATTCCGCACCGTTGCGCCCTCTTTCGGCTTCTCTATATTCCCGCGCAGCCCTGCCGTCTGCGGGGGAGGAGTTGCCGTCGCCTCCTCAGGCGTCGGCGAGGGGGACGGCGTGGGCGCGACCGTCTGAGTGGCCGGCGGGGTGAGAGAAGGCTCCGGAGCAGGGAGAGGCGTCGGGGTTTCCTCGGCGGGGGGCGTAGCGGCCTCCTGGACGGGCGTCGTGGTAGGAGAAGGCGAAGGCGTCGGCGAGAGGGGCCAGGCAGGGGGCGCGGTCGGCGTGGCGCTGGGCGAGGGGCTCGGCTCCGGCGTCGGGTTTTGCACGAGGACGTGCACCGGCGCGGAAAGGTAGGCGTTCCCTCGGCGGTCGTAGACCACCACCCGCAAGGTGTGGACCATGTTCAGCAAGCCCGCCGTGTTCCACGCCGCCAGCAGGGCCGGCTCCGGTCGCCGCTCGCGTCCTTCGGCCACGAATCCCCAGCCGATGGGGTCTGCGCTCTCGCCGTATTCCACCACGTAGCGGTCAAACTCCGGCGCGTCGGCCATTCCTACGATGGGGACGGTCCCCGTGACCGTCGCGCCTTCCACCGGCTGCAACAACGCCACCTGGGGTGCGAAGCATTCCTGTGCGACCTCCGTCGGTGGCTGGGGGATGTTGTGCTTCAGGGCCCATTCCCGCCCCTCCGGCGGGTAAGCGGTGAACACCCTCTCCTCCACCAGGGCATCCGGGCACCCTTCCGGCGCGAGGAGTTCCCGATCGCCCACGCGGAAGAGGCGAACGCGGCGATGGATATCGTGCTCGGGGCCGAGGGGGCCACGCCCCTCCGCGAAGATTTCCATCCGCCGGGCCGGGCAGAGCTCGCTCGGCTGGGTGCCGCCCTCGGCGCAGATCTCCACCTGGATCAGCCCCGGCGGTATCGGGAAGTCGCGAGGCGGGATACCCTTCAAGCCGGCCTCCATCACCTCCTTCCAAATGGGCCCCGCGCCGGCCACGCCCGACATCTTGCGCATCGGTTTGTAGTCGGCGTTGCCCACCCACACGCCCACGGCCAGGTCGGGCGTATAACCGAGCGTCCAGTTGTCGCGGAAGTCGTCGGTAGTGCCCGTCTTGGCGGCAGCCGGGCGCGAGAGCTTGAGGACGCTGTTGCGCCCGAACATCGGCGCGCGCGCTTCGTTGTCGGAGAGGATGCTGGTGATCAGATAGACGTAGCGCGGGTCTGCCACGCGCACCCCGCGCGCAGGCGGCCTCTCCGCCACCAGGTTGCCCTGGGCGTCCTCCACGCGCAGGATGGCGGTCGGTGGCACGCGCACGCCGCCATTCGCCAGGGTGGCGTAAGCCCCGGTGAGTTCCAAAAGGGTCACCTCGCCGCCGCCCAGCGTCAACGAGAGGCCGTAGTCGGGCCGGGTGAGGGTGGTGATGCCCATGCGCCTAGCCATGTCCAACAGCGCGGGGATGCCGATGTGTTGCAACGCCTTCACCGCCGGGATGTTGTACGAGTTCGCCAAGGCCGTGCGCACGGTGACCAAGCCGTGCTCTTTCTCGTCAAAGTTCTTGGGCACGTAAGGCGGGTTGGCCCCATCCGGAAACTCGGTGCGCACGTCCATGATCGCGGTCGCCGGCGTCCACCAATCCTCCGCGCGCTCAAAGGCAGCCAGGTAGGTGAAGGGCTTGAGCGCGGAGCCGGGCTGGCGGGGGCGCAGGGCCATGTTGATCTGTCCGGCGATGGCGGCATCATTGAAGTCCACGCTCCCCACCATGGCCAAGATCTCGCCGGTCTCCGGCCTCAGCGCCACCACCGCCGCGTTGCCGGCGTTCTTGTCCTTCAACTGGGCGATCTGCTTCCTGGCTGCCTCCTCGGCCGCGGCCTGTAGGGCGGGGGCCAAGGTCGTCGTGACCCGCAGCCCGCCCCGGTAAAGGATCTGCGGGCCGAACTCGCGTTCCAGTTCCTCGCGCACATATTGGACGAAGTGGGGCGCCTTCATCTCCACCCGGGGCGCCGTCAGGACGAGCGGCTCGGCCCAGGCCGCGTCGGCCTCCGCCGGGGTGATGTATCCCTGTTTGACCATGAGCCCGAGCACCACCCCTTGCCGCGCCTTCGCCGCCTCCCAGTTGCGGTAAGGGTCATAAGAAGCAGGGGCCTGCGGGAGACCGGCCAGGAGTGCAGCCTGTGCCAAGGTCAACTCCTTCGCCGGACGCCCGAAGTAGGTGCGGGCCGCGGCCTCCGCGCCGCAGGCCAGGTTGCCGTAGCAGATCTCGTTCAGGTAGAGCTCCAGGATCTTCTCGCGCGGGTAGCGCCGGGTGATCTCCGCCGCCAAGAAGGCCTCGCGCACCTTGCGCGCCAACGTTTTCTCGGGGCTCAGGAAGACCAGTTTGACCAACTGCTGGGGGATCGTGCTCCCGCCGGCGACCACTTCGCCCGCGCGCAGGTCGTAGTACAGCGCGCGCAAGATGCCCACCGGATCCACGCCGGGGTGATGGTAGAAGTTGGCGTCCTCGGTGGCGATGGTGGCCTGCACCAGGTAGGGCGAGATCTCGGACAGCGGGACGAGGGTGCGCCGCCCGACGTTAGGGTCAAACACCTCGTTCAACGGCGTGCCGTCGCGCGCCAAGATCTGGGTGCTCTTGAAACTGGCGGCGCGACTTTGGAGTTCGTCAGGAGAAGGGAGGGTGCTGGCGATGGCCGCATAGCCCGCGAGCGTCGCCGTGAAGGCCACCGCGAAGACCGCGATCGCGGCTACCATCACCAAGAAAGCGCATCCCCAGCCCGACGTTTTCTCCGGTTGGGGCGGAGGGGGAGGGGGCATGTACCGACGTTGCGTTCTGCCGTTGCGCAAGTAAGCCTGATGCATAGACCACGTTTCCTCTGACCGACGACCAGTTGATTTTAAGACGGCAAAGGGGCGGGAAAGGTTGCCTGGGCCTTGCCTTCTCAACGGGGCCATTCCCAAGGCCGCGTGTTGGAGTAGACCCACGCGGCGGTGTGCCAGAGGCTGACCGCGATGAGGGCCAAGCCTGCCCGCGCCAGCGCCTTCCGATCGGGGAGGGCATGGGATAGCACCTGGGCCGCGAGGAGGGCCGTTGGCAAATAGGCGGGCGCGAAGAGGTCCCAATCGCGCCGCCCGCCGTAGTCCGGGTTCCAAAGCCAAGTCAGGAGCAGGTAACACGCGGACGCGAGCGCCAAGAAACGGCCCTCCGCGTTCAGCGCCGCGCGCGTCGCGCGCGGGGCGAGAAGGGCCGCCAGGGCTAACGACGGCAGGATCACGGGGGCAACCAGCAACTGCTCGTTCAGGATGTCCAACAGGTGCGCCCAGGAGAACATGGTGTAGTGCTCCCAGCGGGTCTCGGCGTGGAAGAGAGGGACGAGCCAGCGCGCGTCGCCGCCGCCGGGGCGATCGGTGGTGAAAAGTTTCTCCAAGCCGTGTCCCCCTGCCGTCATCAGGGCCACCGTGCTGCCGATGATGAGGACGTAGGGGGCGACAACGGCGACGCAGAGGCGCACGAAGCCCCCCGCGCCGCGCTCCCGCCAGGCGAGGTAGAGGAGCGAGGGGAGGAGGATCAGGCTGGAGGGATGCAAGGCGTGGGCGCAGGCGAGAGCGGTCGCGGGCCAGGCCAAGCCGACCTCGCCCCGCAAGAAGCGCAGCCCCAAGTAGAGGTAGGCCAAGACGGCGACGGTCATCAGCACGTAGTTCTCCACGTAGCCGAAGAAAAACTGCATGAGCCCTAGGCTGGCGACGAGGCCGAAGGCAAGCCCTTTTTCCGTCCGCTCGCGCCCCAACAGGTCGGCGAGGCGCAAGAGGAGGGACAAGAAGACGACCCCTGCCAAGGTGCTGGTGAACCAGTAGGCGGGCATGGCGTCGGCCCAACCCCACAGCCGATTTCCCAAGGCCCACAGCCTAGCATGGAGAAAAACGTCCAGCGGCGCCTGCCAGGTATAGGTGAGGCGATGATCCGGGTGAGGGATCCCCTTGGCGAGGATGTAGGCGTCGCCCCAGCGGGTGTGCACGATGCGCCCTAGGTAAAAGAGGGGGAGCGCGGCCAGAGGGAGGAGATGCTTTCCTCGGCGCGCGCGGACCCGAAGGCGAGCCAGAAGCCGCAGCAGGGGCTCCTGCCACCAGATCAGCGCGCCGCAGGCGGCGGCCGAAATCCACCTTGCCCAGGGAGCGACAGCGGTGATAGGCCAGAGGCCCCACGCCCTCTCTTCGGGGAGGAGGGGGGCGGCCAAATGCAACGCCAGGAGGGCCGAAGCCCACAGCCGCAGCGCACGCCCCAGCCTTGCGGACGGGTCAGGCATGGCGACATTGTACCCCAGGCCTCTTGGCGAGGCAAACCCTTCGTTGTCAACAGCGGATCGGTGGTACCCCGTTTTGCCCTAATGGGCCTGATTCCCCTTGACAGGTGAAAGATAGTGTGCTAAAATATACATTAAAGAACTAAAATGAACAAGAATGGACAATGTAGCGCGATCGGCTTTCTCACCAAAGCACCATAGGGCGAAGCATGTATCCGGCTGAGAGAAGGCAAGAGATCGTGAAGTTGCTTTCACGCGACGAACGGGTGAACATCGCCGAGCTGGCGGCATATTTCGGCGTGAGTCGGGCCTCCGTTCGGCGTGACCTTAATTACCTTCATCGGAAGGGATTCCTGCAAAGGACCTACGGGGGCGCTCTCAGAGTGACGCTGACGAAAGGTCGCTCCGAAGCGCCGTTTAGCGAGCGGCAGGTTATCCACGAAGAGGAGAAGAGGCGGATCGGCGAGTTTGCCGCGCAGCTAGTTGAACCGGGCGAGACGATTTTCATAGACGGTGGCACGACCACCGAATGCATGGTCAGCCACTTGGTCAAGCAGCCGTGTTTAACCGTTGTCACCTTTGGCCTGAACATCGCCAATCGCCTCATCGGCTATGAAAACATCACCGTGATTTTAGTGGGAGGCACGTTACATCATAGCTCGTTGACCTTGGTGGGCATCTTGGCCCTTGAGAGCATTCAAGCATACAAAATGCATTTTCATAAGGCGTTCATCGCGGCAGGAGGAGTCTCTGCCAAGTGGGGCATCACGAACGCCGATTTTGAGCAGATCCCGATGAAGCGCAAGGCGATAGAAACCTCTGCGCAAGCCATCCTCTTAGCCGACTCTTCCAAGGTTGGCGTGGTTGCGGCAGGGCAGGTCTGCCCGGCCGAAAAAATCCATCGCTTGGTTACAGACGTGAAGGCGCCCTTAGACGAGATCGACAAAATACGCGAGTTAGGGATCGTGGTAGATCTCGTGTGAGTTTAGGTATGAGCGCGATCGCTTCTGACGAAGGGATAGGCCAGGTGTTTTTGTAGGTTACACGCAGAGGCGATCGTGATACAACCTCTATATTTTGGCCCTTTGTTGCTGTCCCCTGGAGCGCGCACGCGGTTGCGCGCGCCACCGGATAGTCAAGGCCTGAAAGGGGGTGGTTCCTCGGACATTCAGCCTTCAGGATGCGCCCCGCTACGTCCCATTTCTAAACACAAAATTGTAAGGAGGAGTTCGTATGCTGCGCTCAATTCTCGCCAGAGTGTTCTCTTTGCTGGTGATCGTCTCCTTCGTGGCCGCGTGTGCCACGCCGACACCCCAGATCATCAAAGAGACGGTGGTTGTCAAGGAGACAGTCCCCGTAGAGAAGGTCGTCAAGGAGACCGTGGTCGTCAAAGAGACGGTCCCCGTGGAGAAGGTGGTCACCAAAGAGGTGGAGAAGGTCGTCAAAGAGAGGGTAGGGATTGAGGTCGGGCCGGACGGCATGATCGTCCCGCGGCCTCTCTTCACCGACTCCTCCGGCAAATGCACCAAGAACGTCAAGTTGACCATGCAGACCCATGGCGACTACACCGACAAGAACGTGGATGCCCGCTACGCGATGGGTCTTCTCATCAAGCGCTGGGATGAGGGTCAACCGTGCATCACCCTGGAACTGTTGCCGGTGCCTGCTGCGGATGCGCCCGGGTTCGTTAACAGCCAGCTCATCGCCGGCACCCCTCCCGACATCATCAACACGT